>Ga0075470_10000324_pt1 | contig 16040 bp, 18 predicted proteins | sample DEB19_08_DNA_4_FD_71482 | JGI IMG/M metagenome (GOLD analysis project Ga0075470, IMG submission 71482) | Aqueous microbial communities from the Delaware River and Bay under freshwater to marine salinity gradient to study organic matter... | ecosystem: Environmental > Aquatic > Marine > Coastal ... | reverse complement strand
AAGCATGCGCCAGCCGCGCTTTGGATCATTAATTGCAGCTGCGCAACGATCTGCATCGGGATCGTTAGCAATAACTAAATCTGCCCCAACTTCTTTTGCTTTAGTAAGGCTTAAATCAATTGCGCCAGGTTCTTCTGGGTTAGGGAAAGAGACTGTTGGAAAGTCTGGATCTGGTTTTGCTTGTTCTTCAACCAAGATTGGAGGATTAAATCCAGCTCTCTTGAATACGGCTTCTACAGTTTCAGTACCAACGCCATGCATTGCGGTGTAGACAATCTTTAAGTTGCCTGGTGTCTTGCCAATTGCAGCGGTGCGCGTTACATATTCATCAAATACTGAATCATCTAAATTATTCCAAGAGGTGCCGCGCGGCTGGCTTTTAAGAGAGGTTATTTTGTCGATCTCTGCCGAGATTAATTTATCGGTTGGAGTAATGATTTGTGAGCCTTGATATTTAATACCGTCACAATCTGCATTTAAATAAACTTTATAACCGTTATCCATTGGTGGGTTATGGCTTGCAGTAACCATGATTCCAACATGTGCGCCAAGTTTTTTAACGGCGTGAGCTAATACCGGTGTTGGTAGCGGGCGAGGCAGAACGCTTACCTGCATTCCGGCGCCAGAGAGAATTTCGGCACTTTCGCGGGTGAAATCTTCAGAACCATAACGAGCATCGCGACCGATAACTACTGAATTTAAATTACGCTGCTTCATATATGCAGCGATAGCAGCAGCAGTACGACCAACAACTGCGCGATTCATTCCAGATGGACCAGGTGCAATTGGACCGCGTAATCCTGCGGTACCGAACGTTAGAAAACCATTAAACAATTTATCTAGCGCAGCTTCATCGTTTGCATCTAGAAGTGCTTGAAGCGCAGCTGCAGTTTTTGGATCTGGATCGTCAGCAATCCAATTTTCGATTTCGGCTCTGTTCACGCGCCTAATCTAATATTTCGCAGAGCACCGTGCCACTAGCTACGGTCTCTCCGATTTCAGCCATCAACTTAGAGATCTTTCCGGCCTTATGCGCAGTCAGTGGCTGCTCCATCTTCATAGCTTCAAGAACAAAGATTAAGTCGCCCTTTTCAACAACATCGCCCTCTGCAACTGCAATCTTTACAACTGTTCCTTGCATTGGCGCCAATAAACCATCACCCGTTGCGCCACCAGATGCGCCTTTACGTGCGCGATGGCGCTTATGTACAGGTTCTGGCGCATGAATCAAAACTTCAAAACGATGTCCATTTACTTCAGTGATTACATGTTCTGGTGCAGCATGAGACTGCACTACAGGTGAACTTGCCTCGTACTGAGGAATTTCATTTACGAATTCATTCTCAATGTAACTTGTATAAACTTTAAAATTCTTTGTGTAGTTATCGTCTTCAAGAATCGCGCGGTGGAATGGCAGGGCAGTAGCAAGTCCCTCTATTTTGAATTCTGCAAGCGCGCGCTTTGAACGAGCAATCGCTTCTTCGCGAGTACTACCGGTGACAATCAACTTTGCTAGCAATGAATCAAAGTTTCCTCCGATGGAATCATCTTTGCGAAAACCCGCATCAACTCGAACGCCAGGTCCAGTTGGTAATTGCCAATCTGTAATTTGGCCAGGTGCAGGCAAGAAGCCGCGACCTGGATCTTCTCCGTTGATTCTAAATTCAATTGAATGTCCACGAATTTCTGGATCACCAAATCCAAGTGATTCACCCTCTGCAATGCGGAATTGCTGGCGAACTAAATCGATACCGGTAACTTCTTCAGAAACAGGATGTTCAACTTGAAGACGAGTATTAACTTCAAGAAAAGAGATAGTTCCGTCTAATCCAACCAAGAATTCGCAGGTACCTGCACCTACGTAACCAGCTTCTTTCATGATTGCTTTACTTGCGCGATACAACTCTTCGTTCTGCTCTTTGGTTAGGAAGGGAGCAGGCGCTTCTTCAACTAGCTTTTGGTGGCGACGCTGCAATGAGCAATCTCGAGTAGAAACAACAACTGCATTGCCTTGTTTATCTACTAATACTTGGGTTTCAACGTGGCGTGGTTTATCTAAATAGCGCTCGACGAAACATTCACCGCGACCGAATCCTGCGATTGCTTCACGAACTGCTGATGCATAAAGTTCAGGAATCTCTTCAATAGTGCGTGCAACTTTAAGTCCACGACCACCACCACCATGTGCTGCTTTTATCGCGACGGGCAGTCCGTGTTCTTTAGCGAATGCCACAACTTCTTCGTGAGATGAAACTGGATCTTTTGTACCAGCTACAAGGGGAGCGCCAGCAGCAGATGCAATTTTGCGAGCCGAAACTTTATCTCCGAGTGCGCGAATTGCTGCTGGAGGAGGTCCAATCCAAATCAAACCTGCATTAATAACTGCTTCTGCGAAATCAGCGTTCTCGGATAAAAATCCATAACCTGGATGAACTGCATCTGCACCAGATTCTTTTGCGGCATCAATTAACTTTTCAATATTTAAATAAGTTTGTGCCGCAGTCACACCTTTAAGAGAGTATGCAGCATCAGCCATAGAGGCGTGAATTGATGCGCGATCTTCATCAGAGTAAACCGCAACAGATTCAATGCCATGATCGCGGCAGGCACGAATTACACGAACCGCAATTTCTCCGCGGTTAGCAATCAGAACGCGTTTCATTTCGCTCCCAACTTCTTAGCCTCTGGCCAGGAATAGCCTAAGTGTTCCAAACTCTTTCGCAAATAGGCCATAGAAATTCCGACCACATTTGTGTAATCGCCATCAATCGCGCTTATGAATGGGGAACTAAATCCATCAAGAGTAAATCCGCCTGCGACTTTTAAAGGCTCTCCAGTTGCTACGTAATCCTTGATTAGAGTTTCATCTAAATGATCAAAAGTTACCGCTGTGGTTACGCGGTCTGCTAATTCACGGCCCTGTTTGGTATCAATTACGCAGTGACCGGTGTGCAATAAACCTGTCTTGCCACTTAATCGCTTTGCACGTTCGATTGCAATTTCTGGAGTCGAAGGCTTTCCAAAAGATTCACCTTCAAATTCAAACGTTGAATCACATGCAACAATTATTGAATCTCCATCAACCATTTCACGCACCGTATGTGCTTTAGTAATCGCAAGGGCAATCACCATGTCAGCGGGGGACATTGCATTGAAATGATCGGTCTCTTCATCAACATTGCTCACAATAATTTCTGGGTGCAGCCCAGCTCCTTCAAGCAAACGTTTACGAGAAGGGGATTGAGAAGCAAGAATTAAACGCATCAGATATTTCGACCTGCGCCAAATTTAATTGCTTGTGGCATAGCGGTGCGCATTTGCGGCTGTGCCCAAGTGCTGCGCTTAACTACAGGATCTTTTTCCACGCGCTTATGCTGATTTAATACTTGAGTCAGAATTGCGAGTTCTTCATTAGATGGTTTGCCACTAATGATTGTAAATTTAGGACTCATAGCGGGATATTGCCGTGCTTTCGCGGAGGTAATGAATCGCGCTTGGTCTTTAATGTTCGCAATACCTTTGTTATGTATTCGCGACTTTGATTTGGTTCGATAACTGCATCAACAATTCCGCGCTCAGCTGCGTTATATGGATTAGCAAGTGATTCGTTGTATTCAGCAACCAACTGCGCACGTAACGCTTCTGGATCTTTCGCCTCTGCGATTTCTTTGCGATAAAGAATATTTACTGCACCTTGCCCGCCCATAACTGCAATTTCAGCTGTTGGCCATGCAAAAACGACGTCGCCACCGATTTGCTTTGAACCCATGACAATATAAGCGCCGCCATAAGCTTTGCGAGTAACGAGAGTTACCAGCGGCACAGTTGCTTCTGCATATGCATATAAAAGTTTTGCGCCTCGGCGGATGATGCCATCCCATTCTTGTTCGGTGCCAGGCAAGAATCCAGGCACATCTACTAGAGTGATAATTGGAATATTAAATGCATCGCAGAAACGAAGGAATCTCGCTGCTTTCTCTGAAGAATCAATATCTAAAGTTCCGGCTAGTTGTTGTGGCTGATTTGCAATGATGCCAACCGTTTCGCCTTCAATGCGACCGTAACCGACAATTATGTTTGGAGCGAAGTTTGCATGAACTTCTAAGAATTCGCCTTCATCGAGCAATGCATGAATAACTGTTTTCATGTCATATGGCTGATTCGGTGAATCTGGAATCAAAGTATCAAGAGCAGTATCAGTTGCCTTGCGAGCTAAATTTTCAGTTGGTGGCAGATGTGGTGCGCCATCCATGTTGTTACTTGGTAAATAAGAGAGAAGTGCTTTTACGTAATCAATCGCATCTTCTTCTGAGTCTGCTAAGTAATGCGCATTGCCGGTCTTGCTTGCATGTGTATGCGCACCACCAAGTTCTTCCATGCCAACTTCTTCACCGGTAACAGTCTTGATTACATCTGGACCCGTGATGAACATGTAAGACTTTTCATTAACCATTACGGTGAAATCAGTTAGCGCTGGTGAATACGCTGCGCCGCCTGCACATGGACCTAAAATTAACGAGATCTGCGGAATCACACCTGAAGAGCGGGTATTTAATCTAAAGATGTGGCCATAACCGCCAAGTGCTTGCACGCCTTCTTGAATACGAGCGCCACCAGAATCATTAATTCCAATTAGAGGCACACCATTCTTAAGTGCGAATTCCATAATTTTCTTAATTTTCTCAGCCATAACTTCGCCGAGAGAGCCACCAAAGATTGTGAAATCTTGAGAGTAAACCGCAACACTTCGACCATCAATTGTTCCGAATCCGATTACGACTCCATCACCGTAAGGGCGGTTCTTATCCATGCCGAATGAATATGATCGATGGCGCGCAAATTCGTCCATCTCTTGGAACGATCCTTCATCGAGAAGAAGTGCGATACGTTCGCGAGCAGTTAGCTTTCCCTTTGCATGTTGCTTGGTGATTGCAGTTTCGCCTGCTGCATGGACAGCTTCATCCAGTCGTTCGCGTAAATCTTCAATCTTGCCAGCGGTAGTTTTCAGATTCTTGCTCATGGGCTTACCGTACCTGCTGTGGGTATCGAAGGTCTAAAAGTCGAAGCGATTAATTCAAAAGTTTCGCAGTACTGGTCAGTAAGCGTGACGGAAGAAACTGCCTCAACCCAGTTTGATTTAGCCAATAATTTCCAACCAGGAAAAGTTTTAATAGCTGAATTCCAATCTGCAGGTCGCGGAAGATTAGATCGCAAGTTTGAAGTACCGCCACGCAAAGGACTCACTTTTTCATTTTGTATCGCTGCAGAGAATGATTTTGGATGGATTCCATTAATTACTGGTTTAGCCGTTTCTCGTGCATTAAATAAATATCTTGGAAAAGATTTGGTTAATGTTAAATGGCCAAATGATTTATTAATTGAAAATAAAAAACTTGCTGGCATTCTTAGTGAAAAAGTTGGCAACGGCGCAGTAGTCGGTGTAGGAATAAATATTTTTCAAACTCAAGGCGAGCTACCAATTGAAAACGCAATTTCACTTTCAATGGTCGGTAACATTGATCGCACTGAACTAATTATCGAAATATTAAACGAATTAGGCGGGGCGCTTTCAAATATTGACGCCCAGAAGAACAATTATCGAAGCGCTTGCTCAACATTAGGCAAAAAGGTTCAAGTTGCGCTGCCTAGCGGAGAAACCATCGATGATATTGCAATTGGGATATCAAATGATGGATCACTCCTTTTAAATACCCGCGAGATTAGTGTCGGAGATATTGTTCATTTAAGATAACGCCGTGAGCGCATTTCCAAAAGTTGGTGTGATTGGCTCTGGGCAGCTTGCACAGATGACATTAGCGCCAGCTGCAGCTCTTGGAATTGATTTTATTTCCCTGGCAAATTCTTCTGAAGATTCCGCAGCGCAAAGTTCTCCGCATATCGTCGGCGATTATCGAGATTTAGATACCGTCCGAAATTTTGCAAAGGGTTGCGATGTTGTAACTTTTGAGCACGAATTAATTCCGCTCTCAATAATCAAAACGCTGGAAAGCGAAGGCGTGAAATTTCTACCGTCTTCAGGCGCTTTTCAATATTCTCAAGATAAAGCGCTGATGCGCGAAAAATTGGCTCACTTACCAAACCCAAAGTGGGAAGTAGTCACCGAGGCTCCTGATTGGAACTACCCAGCAATTGCAAAGGCAATTTCAGGTGGATATGACGGACGTGGTGTTTGGAAGGTTAATTCAAAAGCAGAGTTGGCAGAACTATTAAAAGAAGTTCCGAAACTCTTGCTTGAAGAATTAGTTGATTTTGAGTTTGAAATTGCAGTGATGGTTGCAAGGTCACCTCATGGACAGGCAGCAACTTGGGCGCCAACACGTACTGTGCAACGTGATGGCATTTGCATCGAAACAGTTACACCCGTTCCAGAATTCAACGAAGCACAATCTGAGGCAGCGCAAAGTTTGGCGCTGCAGATTGCAGAAGAAATAAAGTTAGTTGGAGTGATGGCCGTAGAAATGTTTGTTAAAGGCGATCAATTATTTATTAATGAACTTGCACTGCGTCCACATAATTCTGGTCACTGGACAATTGAAGGTGCGGTAACCAGCCAATTCGAGCAACATTTACGTGCCATCTTAGATTTACCACTCGGTGACACCTCAATGATTGCTAAATGGGCAGTTATGGGAAATGTTTTAGGCGGGACAAAAACAGATATGTATCGTCCATATTTACATTTAATGGCACGCACACCCGCGCTTAAATTCCACCAATACCGAAAAGAAGTACGACCTGGTCGAAAGATTGGCCACGTAACTATCACCGGAGATAACCTCGTAGAATTACGCCAAGAAGTTGATCACGCACTTAGCTATATGAGCGGAGAGATTGATGAGTGATGTAGCAATCATCATGGGTTCGGATTCTGATTGGCCGACCATGGAAGCCGCAGCAAAAGTTTTAGATGATTTTCAAATCTCTTACAGCGCTGAAGTAATTTCTGCTCATCGTATGCCTGATGAAATGTCAGAGTTTGCTAAATCCGCCGCTAAAAACGGATACAAAGTGATTATTGCCGGCGCGGGCGGGGCTGCACATTTACCAGGAATGGTTGCATCGCTAACTCCGCTTCCAGTTATTGGAGTGCCGGTACCGCTTGCAAATCTTGAAGGTATGGATTCATTACTTTCCATCGTGCAGATGCCTGCTGGAATTCCTGTAGCGACTGTCGGAATTGGAAATGCAAAGAATGCGGGAATTCTGGCCGCTCGAATCCTTGCCACTTCAGATAACGCTTTACTTTCTAAAGTTGAAAACGCGATGCAAGAATTAAATGAAGAGGCAAAAGCAAAGGGCGCAGCGCTTAAAGCAAAGCGCACTCAAAAAACTGGCTTTTAACGTTTTCTATATTCAATAGCTGGGCATCGATCCATAATTGCAAGTAGCCCAGCAGCTTCAGCTCGCGCAACTGCTTCGTGGTCGATAACTTCTAATTGCAACCAGACAGCTTTTGCGCCAATTTCAATTGCTTCATCGACTACCTTGCCAACGAGTTTTGAATTCACGAAGCAATCAACTACATCGACTTGAAATGGAATCTCTGAAAGAGTTTTGTAACCTTGTTCGCCATGAACTTCTTCAGCACGTGGATAAACCGGAACAATTTTGTGTCCTTTATCTTGCAGCAACTTAGATACGCCAAATGCTGCACGTTCGGGATTATTACCTAAGCCAACAATGGCCCAAGTTTTCATTGCCAAAACTTGTTCGATAGTTTTTTCGTCGAAACTCATGCACGACCTAGCGCGTGAAAATCCCATCCTGCAGCGCGCCATTTGTCGCGATCTAACATGTTGCGACCATCAAGAATCTTTGCTTGCTTGACCAACTTCTTGATAGCTGCAGGATCTAGTTCGCGATATTCCTTCCATTCAGTTAAATGAAGGATTAAATCCGCTCCTGCCACGCAATCTTCTATCTTTTCTGCAAAGTTAAGGGCCGGGAATCTTTTACGTGCAGGTTCAATTCCCTTCGGATCGTGAATAGTTACGTGCGCACCAGCAGCATGTATTTGCGCTGCAATGTCGAGTGCAGGTGAGTCACGAACATCATCTGAATCAGGTTTAAAAGTTGCGCCCAAAACTGAAATCTTAAATGACTTCAGATCTGGGCCAAGTTCTTTTTCGACCACATTAATAACGCGCTTACGAGCACGTAAATTAATTGCATCAATATCTTTTAGGAATTCAACAGCTTGAGATGCGCCAAGTTCTTCAGCACGTGCCATGAATGCACGGATATCTTTAGGTAAGCAACCGCCACCAAATCCAATTCCGGCCTGCAAGAAGCGATTTCCGATACGTGGGTCGTAACCGATTGCTTTAGCCAATACAGTTACATCGCCACCTGTTGTTTCACAGATTTCTGCCATCGCATTGATAAATGAAATCTTTGTGGCAAGGAATGAGTTTGCAGAAACTTTAACTAGCTCGGCAGTAGGTAAATTTGCGCGCACCCATGGGGTGCCTTCTTTTAAGTTAACTGCATAAACTTCTTTGAGGATCTCTTCTGCACGATCTGAAGTTACGCCGATAACTAATCGATTTGGGCGGAGCGTATCTTCAACAGCGAAGCCTTCACGAAGAAATTCTGGATTCCATGCAAGTTCGGTATGTGCAGGTATATTCTCTGAAAGTTCCTGAGCAGTTCCGACTGGAACTGTTGATTTTCCAACTAAAAGTGAACCTGGTTTTGCAACCGCAGCTACTGCCGCAAATGCGCTTTTTACATAACTTAAATCTGCTGCCAGTCCATCTTTCATCTGTGGCGTTCCGACACAAATAAAATGAACATCGCAATCTGAAATCTCTGAATAATCAGTAGTGAACTTTAATTTTCCACTTTTAACATGCTTGGAAAGTAATTCAGGAAGTTCTGGTTCGTAGAAAGGTAATTGGCCACGAGAGAGCGCTTCAATTTTGGCTGGATCATTATCAACACCAACAACATCAAGGCCAAGTTCGGCCATGCATGCTGCGTGAGTAGCGCCTAAATAGCCAGTACCAATTACTGAGATTTTCATATCAGAGATTCTAATACTTAACTGTTCCGCAGAGGTTTTCACTTGCGGTAGAAGTCTTAAATTTATCTATCACCGAAGGAGAAGGTGATGCGCTCTTCTTAGACGATGGTGATGGTTTTACAACATCAACAACAGCAGTATCGTTTCGGAGTCGATCAAATAGCTCTGGAGCTAGTGTTTCGTGCCATATAACAACTGAACCTAATCCAGAAACATAACCATTCGAAGTTCCGAGTGGAATCGTCATAGTACGCATCTTGCCCGGAGTTAGATTCTTCATTTGTTTTGCTAGATTAACAATATCTCCTTGGCTAAGAGTCTCATCAGTTTTTACAGTTTTGAAAACTGCAGAAATTAAATTCTTTACTTTAAAAGGATTTAATAAAACACCGGTACTAGTTGCTTTACGAAAGACAGCCGCAACGAATTGCTGTTGACGTTGCATTCGACCAATATCGCCTAAGCCATCAAAGTCACGTGTTCGAACATATTTGAGCGCTTCAATTCCATTCAATGTATGAACGCCAGCGGATAGGACTAAGTGACTACCTGGGTCGTTAATATCTTTCTTAGTGCAAACTTCAATACCGCCAAGTGCATCAACCACGTTTTTAAAACCTGCGAAATTCACTTCAACGTAGTGGTCAATTCTTAAATCTGTTTTAGCTTCGATAGTTTGAATTAATAAAGGCGCTCCACCCCAAGCAAATGCCGCGTTTATTTTCGCTTGTGTTTCTGGAACTTGCGTTTTTCCATCTAAACCAATGTGTGCAGGAACCGTAACTAAACTATCTCTAGGTATTGAGATGATTACTGCATTGTCGCGGGACTTACTAATATGAACAAGCATCATTGTGTCTGAGCGCGCTCCAGCAGCTGTTTTAGTTGATCCAACTCGAAGAAGTTTCAACTCTGCGGCAGTTAGACCTTCGCGTGTATCAGAACCAACAACTAAGTAATTGACGGCGCTAGATGCTTTATCTGGACGGTTAATCAAGTTATTGAAAACGCTGACTCTGTTAATAGCCCCGGTAACACGACTTAAACCAACCCAGGCAATAGAAGCAAAGAGGACTATTCCGATGGAAGTCCAAGTCAGGTACTTAATTGCTTTAGGTGATTTCACGGGCGAAAGCCTACAAGAGCGACCCTGAAGCGATAGCGTTTCCCAGTTATGGTTGAAGTGAATTCCAGCGCAGTCTCAGTAATCCTTCCGGTTTTGAACGAAGAAGATTATTTAGCGCATGCAGTAAGAGCCATTCTTGAACAAGACTTTAAAGGTTCGATTGAGGTTATTCTGGCAATTGGCCCTTCAAAAGATCGTACTTTGGAAATTGCAAAAGAATTGGCAAAAAATGATTTAAGAATAAAAATCGTTGATAATCCAACCGGTAGAACCGCTGCAGGTTTAAATCTTGCAATAAAGAATTCTCAGAATCCCATAATTGTAAGAGTTGATGGTCATGCGAATATTCCAAGAAATTACATCTCTATCGCAGTCTCTCAATTAGAGAAAACTGGTGCAGTCAATGTAGGTGGAATTATGGCCGCAGAGGGTCAGACTCCATTTGAAAATGCAGTTGCCCGTGCAATGCGAAGCCCTCTTGGAGTTGGAGCCGCAAAATTTCATACAGGTGGCAGTGAAGGAGAAACCGACACCGTCTACTTGGGTGTTTTTAAACGGGATGCTTTAGAGGCAATTGGCGGCTTTGATGAACACTTCACTCGTGCGCAAGATTGGGAATTAAATTACCGACTAAGAAAAAATGGCGGGAAAATCTATTTTGATCCACGATTGACCGTTACCTATAGACCACGACGTTCCTTGTTTGCACTTTCAAAACAGTATTTTGAATATGGTCGCTGGCGTCGAGTTGTGGCGCGAACTCACAAAGGCACAATTAACGCACGCTATTTGGCTCCGCCATTTACTGTCTTTGGAACCGCAAGTTCTTTGATAGCAGGCTTATTTAACTCACTGCTATTTATCCCTGCGGGTATTTATGGTTCATTCTTAATTTTGGCTTCAGTATTTATAGGTAAAACATTAAAAGAGCGTTTTTACCTACCTGCAATTTTGTTTACGATGCATATGAGCTGGGGAATAGGCTTTATTACATCTACTCGCCGTTTTGTCAGGTAACCTTGCCCATATGAGTAAAGCGGTAGAGGTTTATGAACCATTTCGTGCCGGTTTGCCACCACTTGGGCGATATTGGCGCTCGCTTTGGGCTCGTCGTTCATTTATTAATGAATATGCGCGCTCGGAACTTCATGCCAGCCACTATGACTCTGTCTTTGGCCAGCTTTGGTTGGTTTTAAATCCACTGCTCTTGTCAGCAATTTACTTTGTAATGATCAGAATTATTTCCGGAAGTGGCGATAGCACTAGATATGCCCACTTAACTGCGAGCCTATTTCTCTTTTACTTAATTAGTAACGCAATGAACAGCGGAACCCGGTCAATAACTTCTAGCGAAAATTTAATTTTAAATACTGCATTTCCACGAATTGCTTTACCTCTTTCAACTACCGTGGTTGCTCTATTCAAATTCTTACCCACCATCCCAGTTTTCTTGATTATTAAATTTGCACTTGGTTTAGATTTCGGAATAAATATGTTGTGGGGCTCGGTTATCGTTGTGATTGCTTTAGTTTTTGGATTGGGCATTGCCATACTTATAGCTACTGCCAACGTTTATATCCGAGATATTTCGAATTTCTTGCCGTACCTAAACCGAGTACTTTTATATTTATCTCCAGTGCTTTTTGAGGCATCAAGTGTCGACGATAGTCTTTCATTTCTTAAGTTTGTAAATCCATTCTTCCCAATACTTAATTCTTGGTCACGCGCCATGGTCCATAATGAAGCGCTAAATTGGAGTGAAGTTGGATTCGCTGCCCTTTGGGCATTTGGTATTTTCTTAATCGGAACTTATTTATTCTTATCACGCGAGAGAGAGTTTGCCGTCCGTGTCTGATTATCATAACAGTGGCGAACTAGCAGTTTCGGTCAAAAATTTAGGCCTTGTTTATAAGACCACAATTGATAAGAAACTCTCTCTAACTAATCGCATTAGAAGTTTAGGTCGCGGTACAAAACAGACTCGTATCGTCAATGCGCTTGATGGCGTAAACCTTGATATTGATTATGGAAGCGTGCTTGGAGTAGTTGGAGCAAATGGTGCGGGCAAATCAACAATGATGCGCGTGATCAGTGGAATTTTGCCACCCACAACTGGCCGCGTTGAGGTTTATGGAAAAGTTTCGACGTTACTTGCATTAGGTGTTGGTTTTAATAAGCAATTAACCGGTAGACAGAACGTGATCCTTGGCGGTTTAGCTTCTGGATTGTCACGAGATGAAATCGAAGCTCATTTCGAAGAGATCGCAGATTTCGCCGAACTGGGAGAAGCAATTGATGCACCAATGCGCACTTACTCTTCTGGAATGTATGCACGTCTAGGTTTTTCAGTGGCAGTGACAGTTAAGCCAGATATTTTGATTGTTGATGAGGCGTTAAGCACGGGCGATGCGAGATTTAAAGAGAAGAGCCTTGCGAAATTAAAGGAACTCCGAGGCGATAATCGAGCTTTGATTTTAGTAAGTCACGCTTTAGGAACAATCAGGGAAGTTTGCAACGATGTGGCCTGGCTACATAAAGGCAAATTAATTCAACGCGGAAAACCAGATGATGTTGTCGACGCATATCAAGATTTTCTTGCGGTCGGAAAGAGCGCTGTTGTTAATGAGGACGTTTAAAAGCTTTATTGCTATTCTCATAACATTTTTTCTAGTCACTCCAGCTACTGCTGCCGAAAGTTTCTCTTTTTCTGGCAATGGTTTGGGACATGGCGTGGGCTTGAGCCAAATAGGCGGAAAAGCGATGGCGCTGGAAGGGAAAAGCGCGGAAGAAATCCTTAAGTATTACTACACAGGGGTAACTATCGAACCAGTCTCTGATTGGTACGACGTTCGGGTGAATATTGGCCACTTGCTCACAAGCGCGTCAATCCAATTGGTTAGCAATGTCGGACTTCTGAAAATAAATGATTATGTAATAAATCAAAAGCAAGTAATTGCATATTTCAATTACAGCAACGCTGGCATATTTACGACAATCAAAAAAGGTAAAACCACTTTGATTACTCTGCCTGCGGCTAAGAATATTTCTATTCAGTGGAGCGGAACTCGATTTCTAGAAGGTGAAACTGCAATAGTTGCATTTAATTCGGGGAAAGCACAGCGCTATCAATATGGTCAGATGGCTTTGCAAGTTGTGGGCAAGTTCTTTGAAGCAACCAACACGCTTCGCTTAAAGGACGAGTATCTATATGGAATCTCTGAAGTTTCCAGTGCATGGCCAAGTGAGATGTTACGCGCGCAAGCCATCGCAGCAAGAACATATGCAATTTCTAAAGCAGGAATTTATCGCCCAAGTTGTGATTGCGATCTTTATGGAACAGTTCAAGACCAACTTTTTGTGGGGACTGCTAAATTAACAGAGGCAAAGTATGGAGCTCTTTGGAAAGCAGCGGTTGATTCAACAAGCACTGATGAAGAAAATGGCTTAACAATCACTTATATGGGTAATCCGATTAGCGCTTACTACTCGTCTTCCTCCGGCGGAACAACAGAAAGTGCTTTGAATGCATTTGGTACAGAAATTGAATACTTACAACCAGTTGCAGATCCGGTAAGTCTTGATCCTCTTCGAAATCCAAATTACGCAGCTTGGAAGCGCACTATAAATGCAACCATTATTGCCAAGGCATTTGGGCTTTTAGATGTGCAAAAACTAGAAATTATTGGAAAGCGAATTCAAGCAACAAGTTTGAATGGAACAAGAATTTCATTGCGCTTGGAGACATTCAGGTCGCGAACTGGGTTGCCTTCTGCGACTTTTACCTTAATTTGAATGAAGAATTGAATTAAGCCCGCCCCAAGAACCAGTTTTTGATACTACTTCGAGCGCACCAGTTTGAGAATTACGACGGAATAACAAATTATCTCCACCACTTAACTCTGCAGCCTTTACGACTTCTCCATCAGGAAGAGTTACCTTTGCTGCAGCAGTTACATATGTTCCTGCTTCTACAACACAATTATTTCCGAGTGAAATACCCAAACCAGAGTTTGCGCCGAGTAATGATTTTTCTCCGATAGAAATTACTTGCTTGCCACCACCAGAAAGTGTTCCCATAATCGAGGCACCGCCACCGATGTCGCTACCGTCTCCGACAACAACACCTGCAGATATACGACCTTCGACCATTGAAGTACCGAGTGTTCCGGCATTGAAGTTAACAAATCCTTCATGCATGACAGTAGTGCCACTTGCAAGGTGAGCGCCTAGTCGAACTCGATCTGCATCAGCGATACGAACTCCTGACGGAATTACATAGTCGACCATTCGTGGAAACTTATCTACTGAATAAACGGTTACTTGACCGTATTTTGCTCGCAACTTTGCGCGAACCAATTCAAAACCTTCAACTTCGCAAGGACCAAAATTCGTCCAGACTACATTTGATAGTAACCCGAAAATTCCATCTAGAGATTGTCCATGTGGTTTTACTAATCGATGTGAAAGTAAATGTAAGCGTAGATATGCATCTTTTGCATCAGCTGGTGCTTTATCAGTATCAATCTCAATTGAAACAAGTTCGCGCTTTACTCCGCGCACCTCATCATTGCCAGCTAAAGCTGCAAGTTCAGTAGATGGTACTCCGCTAAGAGGCGCAAGAGTTGGGTTTGGGAACCATACATCGAGCACAACTCCACTTGAAGTGAGAGTCGCAATACCGTGGCCTGATGCAATTGACATGTGCGCATATTAGTCTGTGCGGATGAAAGTTAGCGTCTTCTGCTCATCATCTCCAACGATTGATGAGAAACATATTCAACTCGCGGCAGATTTAGGCTCAGGCATTGCATCAAGAAATTGGACTTTGGTTTCAGGCGGGGGACGCATCTCAAGCATGGGAGCGGTTGCTAGAGCCGCGCGCGCAGGTGGCGCAAAGACAATTGGTGTTATTCCAGACGCTTTAGTCAAAATCGAATTTGCAGATCATGATTCCGATACATTGCATGTTGTAAAAGATATGCGCGAACGAAAAGGTTTAATTGAAGAACTATCTGATGCTTTTGTAGTTCTGCCTGGTGGCGCCGGAACTCTAGAAGAGCTCTTTGAAATCTGGGTTGGCCGGTATCTTAAATTCCACAATAAGCCAATCGTGATTCTGGACCCATTCGACTTATATAAGCCGCTATTAGATTTAGTGAATCACCTTGAATCGGAAAACTTCGTTAAACCAGGGATGCAGGAATTAATTTATTGGGCGCGATCAGTTGATGAAGCGCTTAATCACATAGCCGGTTAGTAAACTTTCTCATTGTGGAGCGCTTGATAATAGAAGTCTTTGAATCGCTCCCAGAGGAGTATCAATTTGTGCTCCGCGCCCATTACATCGGTAACAAAAGCGCTGAAGAGATCGCAACCTTGCTCGGAGTACCTGCCGAATCTGTGGCGCGCATCATTAAAGTTGGCAAAGCGGCGCTTGCTCGGGAGTTAGGTATTTAACGGCCGATTTGTAGGTGTATGGCCCAATACGAGATAATTCTCCTTCAGAACTACGGAGGGTTTTAATATGGCAGCAATGAAGCCGCGCACTGGTGATGGACCTATGGAAGTCACTAAGGAAGCTCGTAGCCTCGTTATGCGCATCCCTCTAGAAGGCGGCGGACGTCTAGTCGTCGAATTAAATGCAGAAGAAGCAGCAAATCTTGGTAGCTGCTTACAAGCTGCTGTTCAGCTAATTAAGAAATAGCCATACAAGTAGTACTTTTGCGGGCATGCTAACTTTTAAGCGCGCCGATAAGCTCTCAAAAAAAGCCAATCAAATTTTCTTGCCGGTAATTGAAGGCAAAATCTCCGCGCCAGAAATTGCAAAACTATTCGATTTAAATCTCGAAGATGAATTAGCTTTCTTTG
>Ga0075470_10000320_pt1 | contig 16208 bp, 13 predicted proteins | sample DEB19_08_DNA_4_FD_71482 | JGI IMG/M metagenome (GOLD analysis project Ga0075470, IMG submission 71482) | Aqueous microbial communities from the Delaware River and Bay under freshwater to marine salinity gradient to study organic matter... | ecosystem: Environmental > Aquatic > Marine > Coastal ... | reverse complement strand
GGCGAAGTAACTGCCGAGCACAAAGAAAAAAAGGCAGAACGCCGCGAACACTGCAGCCGTCTCACGAGGCTCGACTCGTACTAGGCGCGCAAGATGTCGTTGCATCATGTTTTTGATCCGGATGTCGTGGTCATGGTGGCGAGATCGAGCCGGGTCCCGGGCTTCGGCACGATAGCCTTGCCGCCCAGTTTGTCTATTTTATGTTGAAGCGCATGCGCAGGCTCGGATTCACCGTGAACCAAGCAGACCAAGGGTCGGCCTGAAAACGAGTCATACCACCTCAAGAGATCAGCCTGATCACCGTGGGCGGATAGCCCGCCCACCGTATGAACCTTAGCCCTAAGGTGCAGAGTTTGCCCGTGGATCCTGACCGTTGATACCCGATCGACGAGCTGGCGGCCGAGCGTCCCGGGCGCCTGAAACCCCGTGATCATGACATGACACTCGGGTCGCTCGAGGTTTTGCAGAAAATGATGCAGGATGCGGCCGCCATTGCACATACCACTGCCGGCGATGATGAACGCCCGAGTCCGAATCGAGTTGATTTCGCGCGACTGCTGCGGCGTTTTGCACAGGCGAAGATTGGGTAGCTCGGGCATGGATTCGAAAGTTTCCCGAAGACGCCGCGCTTCTTCGTCGAAACGTTCGGCGTGAGCCCAATAGACCTTGCTTGCTTCGATTGCCATCGGGCTATCGAGAAAAATCTTCCAGCGATCAAGACCCCATTCGTCGAAGTATTGACCGAGCAGGTAAAGAATTTCTTGGCTGCGCCCTACGGCAAACGCGGGTATGAGTATATTGCCGTTTTCTTGATCGGCTTCACGGATGATTTCGCCGATTTCTTTGATTGTGTCTTCTCGACGACGATGGAGGCGATCTCCATAAGTGCTCTCCATGAGCACAAGGTCAGCCGACTCGAAACGGTAAGGGTCAAGAAGAATGGGTGAGTCGTACTGTCCGAGATCCCCGCTGAACACGATTCGCTTCGTTACTCCGTGCTCAGTGCACGAGACCTCGATACTGCTTGAGCCAAGAATGTGCCCTGCGTCCCGTACTCGCATGGAGACTCCGGGGTACGGCGCGTATTCGGCGTCATAGCGCAGTGCTCGTACGAGCTTCAGCGTACGTTCGACATCGTCGAGATCGAACAAAGGCTCGAACCTAGGCTCGTCTTCATCCGCCCTTCGCGCTCGTCGCTCTGCTTCTCGTGCTGCGAGGTCTGCCGTATCGCGAAGCAATAGAGGCAGCAGATCGCGACAGGCCGCGTTCGTGTAGATCGTGCCTCGAAAGCCTCTCTTGACCAACAAAGGTAACCGACCGCAGTGATCGATGTGCGCATGGGTCAGCAGTACGGCGTCGATGTGTGCGGGATCGAACGGGAAGTCGAGGCGGTTGCGGCGGGTCGCATCATGACCACCCTGGATCAGCCCGCAATCGACGAGCAAAGTCCGTCCTCCTACCCTGAGGATGTGGCAGGATCCCGTCACTTCACCGGCGGCGCCGAAGAATTCGATTTCCAAGTCTGAGCTCCCGAGACGTCAACTTGGGTATAGTCCAATCGTCCGCTGCATGTTACCCGGAGAATCTGTGTGATCAGCCTCAAAGTGAACGGTGTGGTCCGAGAGGTCGACGTCGAAGCCGATGCACCCCTCCTATGGGTCATCCGTGACGTACTGAAGCTCACGGGCACGAAGTACGGGTGCGGAATCGCTCAGTGCGGGGCCTGTACGGTACACCTCGATGGTCAGCCGATTCGCTCATGCGTGACGCCCGTATCCGCCGTCGGCAGCAGCGAGATCAGCACCATCGAAAATCTATCGGGTGATACAGCGACGCATCCGGTACAAAAAGCCTGGTTAGAACTTGACGTCGTGCAATGCGGCTACTGCCAGTCGGGTCAAATCATGGCTGCCGCAGCGCTTCTCGAAGTGCAACCCAATCCGACGGACGACGACATCGACGCAGCGATGAACGGCAATCTTTGTCGCTGCGGTACTTATCCGCGAATCCGTGCGGCCGTAAAGCGCGCCGCCGAAATCAAGCGCAGCACGAGCTGATCGCAGAGACTCGATCGCCGAGCGAAGTTACTTCGAGGGTGTGATGGCTGATGCCCCGCCGGCGCCTGCGATCAAGTAATCGAGCGCGAGCTGTCCAAATGCCCGACTGGCAATCGGGATGGCGGTTTCATCGACGTAAAACAACGGCGAATGGTTCGATGCCGCCGTGAGCATGTTCTGATCTCGCGGCGTGACTCCGACGAAGAAAAAGAAACTTGGCACTTGCTCGGCGAAGAAGGCGAAGTCTTCAGCACCCGTGACGAGCGGAACCGCTCTTACATTAGAAGCCCCCGCCGCTCGTTTCAGAGACGGAAGCACCCTCTCGGTCAACGACGGATCATTGCGTACCACGGGGTTACTGCCGGACTGGATTTCGAACGTGGCCGTCGCGCCGCTCGCCTCGGCGATATGCGTCACCATGCGATCAATATTTTTGATGATTGCCGCGCGCTGTTGCGGATCGAAAGTGCGAATCGTACCTAGCATTTCGACTTGATCGGGCACGATGTTGAATCGAATTCCGCCCTTGATCGCGCCGACGGTAACCACCGCAGGGTTAAGGGTGATGTCGGTCTGACGGCTCACCACCGTCTGCAGAGCGTTCACAATTTGCGAGGAAATCACGACGGGATCGATGCCACTCCAGGGCCGAGCTCCGTGGGTTTGCTTGCCTTTGACCAGGATGCGATAGGTATCAGAACCTGCCATCAGAGGTCCGCCGCGATATCCGATCATGCCCGTCGGCATGTTGGCGAAGACGTGAAGTCCGAAAACCGCCTCGGGTCGGTGACGCTGAAGCGCTCCCTCTTCGATCATCAGCGAAGCGCCGCCCTTCTCACCTTCCGGGGCGCCCTCTTCAGCAGGCTGGAACAAAAAAATCACCGTACCGGGAAGATCGGCTTTCATACCGACGAACGCTTCGGCGAGTCCCATCAACACGGAGGTGTGTACGTCGTGTCCGCAGGCGTGCATGACGCCAACCGTTTCGTTTCGGTAAGTCGTGGTGGCCCGCGATCGAAACGGAACATCCGTTTGCTCGACGACCGGCAGACCGTCCATGTCGGCGCGTAAGGCGATGGTGGGTCCGGGCTTTCCGCCCTTGAGCACTCCGATTACGCCGGTTTTTGCGATACCGGTCTGAACGTCGAGTCCGAGTCGCTTCAAATGTTCGGCCACAATCTTTGAGGTGCGGAACTCGCGATTCGATAATTCTGGATTCTGATGGAGATCGCGACGCCATTCGATGACGCGAGGTTCGAGCGTCGTGATTGCAGAATCGAGTCGCGTGCCGAGGTCCTGTGCGAAGGCGGTGGCACCCGAGAGCAAGGCGGCGACAAAGACTGTATTGAGACGAATCAAGGGCGACATGGAGCATCTCCGACGAGAGTTCCGTCACACCTTAATACGCGGCGCGTGCGCCGAGCAATCACGCGATACGGACGAGCTCAAAAATGGAGACCTTCCCGCCGCGCTCGCCAACAGCCACGAAGCGCCCATCGGGAGACCATCGAAGGCAGGTGGGTTCGGAATCGGTCAGCTGGGCATCGAGAGCACTCGAGGATTTACCTGGCAACCACAACGAAACCCGCCAGTCTCTTCCGCCCGTCACAAGATAATTGCCCGAGGGCTGAAACGCGACGCACTCTATTCGGTCGGTATGCCCGCGCAACTGCAGAGGACGAGAACCTTCCGGACCCTTACCACTGAAGTCCCAAATGACGACCTGGTCATCCGCGGCCGTCGCGAGATAACGGGAATCGCCGCTCCACGAAACCTGCTCGACCTTGGAAGGGTAGCCACGCATCTGCGAATCGCGTCCGGTCGACAGATGCCAGAAATGAACGGAGCCATCCTGCGTTCCTGTGGCGAGATATCGGCCATTTGGACTGAACGCCACCGCGAGACACGGCGCAGCCCATTTGTAGTGACGCATCTGAAATCGAGGCGGCTCGACGCGATGCACGACGAGACCGCCATTGATTGCCGCGCCTAAGTCACGGCCGGGTTTGTCCCAGCTCAAGGCGACGACGGTCGCAGATGACGGCGCGAAGGCATGCTCTTTCTCGAGTGATGGAGACCAGAGCGTGATCTGCTTGCCTGCGGCGGTGGCCAAGCGTTTGCCATCGGAGGTCCAGGCCACGGCGGTCGTCCACGCCATCGCCGGGCGTTGCTCGCAGAGGAGTGTGCCCTCAGCATCGTATAGCGCGAGGCGCGAGTCTTGGCCGCTCGTGACGAACGCCGCTCCGCGCGGCTGCCAAGCCACCGTGATGGCGCCCATGCCATGCTCGCCAACCGAACGTGCCGTCATCGATGATGCATCGTGCGCGAGAAGAAATACTTTGCCTTCTCCGCCGGCGACGGCCAGACGACGTGAGTCGCCAGACCAAGATACGTCGGCGACGTAGTCATCGAGCGCGACGCTGCCGCGTCGTTCGAGAATGACGGACGGCTGCTTCACGCGATACAGGAGTGGAATCCGGCCTCAAGCTCTTGCCGGTCGAGCTTCCGCCCGATGAATACCAGCGTGTTCTGTCGCGTAGTGCCAGCCGGCCACGAGCGCTCGAGCTGCCCATCGAACATCATGTGGACGCCGTGGAAAACGTAGCGACGATCTTCGCCCTTGAGTGACAACACGCCTTTCATTCGAAAGATATCGGCGCCGCGGCTCTGAAGCAGATAAGACAGCCAGTCGTTGACTTTCTTCGCATCGAGCGGACGCGGGTCACTGATGCCAATCGACGAAATCTCCTCATCGTGATGATGCGAAGCGAATGCACGCTGAGCCGTGGGTCGAACGCCATCGATACGCAGATCAAATTCGGCCGGCGCATGCTCGCAGAACATTGCGTACGCGCCCGCTTTGGACACCTCAATGTCGAAATGGCTGCCGTCGTGATCGACATCGATGGCATATCGCGCATTACCCGGCACGATGCGACCCCCGCAGGCGACAGATGTCGCGTCTTCGGCGAAGGCCCGTACGGCGAGCTCGATGGATGCATCGAGTGCCGCGGAGTTCGACGCGGATACGGGCAACATCACGAGACCGAGTCCGCCCGCATGAGCATGAGCATGATCGTGACCATGATCGTGGCCATGGTCGTGGCCATGGTCGTGGTGTTCGTGCCCATGATCGTGGTCGTGGTGATGATCGTGGTGGGCGTGCGCGTCAGAGCCGGTTCGCAGTGTGAATCGTCCGGCGGGGAGTTCGTACACGCCACCCCACTCGAAAGGATATTCGGGCTCGAGAAAACTGTCGTCGACAGCCAACGCACGTTGCAAGTCGAAGGCGCCAACGTCCAGCACGCGATCGATGGGGACATTGGCGTTTTGGGTGCGGAAAATCTTAGCCGTGCCGTTCATGGCTCGTATCCGCCGTTCGGTACGCTCAAGCTCTGACTCGGTCACGAGGTCAGTCTTGTTCAGCAGGATGACATCGGCGAAGGCGACTTGCTCACCGGGCTCTTTCATCTCATCGAGATGCTTTTCGATGTGTCGCGCATCGATCACCGTGACGATCGCATCGAGCAAAAATTGTTGCTTGAAGTCGTCATCGAGAAAAAAGGTTTGAGCCACGGGGCCCGGATCGGCCATACCGGTCGTTTCGACGATGATGTAGTCGAATTTGTCGCGACGCTTAAGCAGCTGCCCGAGAATGCGAAGCAGGTCGCCGCGTACCGTACAGCAGATACAGCCGTTGTTGGTTTCGAAGATTTCCTCTTCGGCACCAATGACGAGTTGATGATCGACACCGACCTCGCCGAACTCGTTCTCGATCACGGCGATACGTTTGCCGTGGTTTTCGGAGAGGATCCGATTGAGCAGCGTGGTCTTTCCAGACCCCAAGAATCCCGTCAGGACGGTGACGGGCACCCGATCCGTGGTCGCCATAGGGGTCACATGATAACTTAAGGCATGGCCAAACCCCGCGATTCGGAAGCAACTCATGCGCACTCGCATGCTGCGGGACACGATCACGCCGCCTGCATCGTCGAGGCCGTTCGAAATGCTGCGGAGGTGTGCGCCAAACGCGGGCTCAACCTGACGCCCGTCCGTCGGCGGATTCTAGAAATCGTCTGGCGTGCGCACGAACCCATCGGGGCGTACGAAATTCTTGCCGAGCTCGCAAAGGAGCGGGACAAAGCGGCCCCACCCACTGTCTATCGTGCGCTCGAATTTTTGATCGATGCCGGGCTCGTGCATCGCATCGATTCTCTCAACGCCTTCATCGGGTGCGACGAGCCGGCGCGCGCGCACATTGCTCAATTTCTCGTTTGCAGAAAGTGCCACCGAGTCGTAGAGATCGACGATCCGGAGATCAACCGCTTGCTCGCCGAGAAGTCGCTCGCCGCCGGTTTCCGCATCGAACCGACGTCACTCGAAATCAAGGGTCTCTGCGGCGACTGCGAAGCCTCGCACGCCGACTGATCGACCTCAGCGGGTCGCCACCAGCCAAATACCCGAAATCAACAATGCGATACCCACCACTCGTCCGAGACTGATGGGATGCTGGGGAAAGCCCAGTAGCCCGAAGTGATCGACGATCACGGAGGCCAGCATTTGTCCGCCGACAGTCAGCGCGAGAAGTAACAGCGCGCCGAGCCTAGGGCCCGAGAAAGTGGCGACGCCGACATAAAGTGCGCCGAACAACCCACCGAGCCACGCCCAGGCCGGAACGCTGGCGAAGGCTTCACGAGCCGGCCATGACTGGCGGGTCAAAAACATGAATACGGCGATCGCCGTCGTGCCAATCAAGAAATTGGCCAGGGTGCCGTACAGCGCGCCACCGAGCGCACGGCTGACCGCCATATTGAGCCCGACTTGAATGACGAGCCCGGCTCCGACGAGAAACGCGATCAGCATGAATACACTTTGCACAGGGTCAGCTTCTCTGGTGTGTACCGTAACGATGCGCGATCAGAGCGCGCCCCACGGAGGTTTGTAATGCCCACAGCACAAGCCGCCAGAACACGCGCTTACCGAACGGAACCGGGCGCGGCGCAATGACCGCCTGAATTGCGGTGCCGACGTCCTCATGATGCAGTGGGAGTTTATTGACCATCGCGGTGAGGATAGCGGGCACATCACGCCTCGCGCTAGGCTTACCGTACCGAGGAATGCCGTGAATACCATTCCCCAACATACCCACACGCTGATAGAGCGGCTGCTCGAGAGCTATTGCGAGCGAGTGTGTCCGCCTACGGCTCGTAATACGGTGCTGCTCGGCTATTACATCGCCGAAGATCATGCGGTGATTCATGAACTCAAGCGCATCTGTGGCGTACCGGGAACATGTCTGCCCTCGCCTGTCGCACGATTCCGTTATCGATGCCTGACCCAAGACTGGGCGCTCGATTATTTTGATCCGAGCGCCACAAAGACCGGTGTGTGGCGTCGTTACCGCCCTCTCTCCCGAAGTCGCAGTTTCATCGAGCTGTTACGCGAATTCGATCTCGACTCCGCCGGTCACTTTTGGGGGCGTCTCGACGGAAAGAGCCTACGGTGGTGCAGCGCCAAAGGGCGCTGCATCGAGTGCGATATCCGTTACAAGCAGGTTCTTGGACTCGCCATTCCCATCGGCTCACCGTCCGCCAACCATCAAAAGTTATACCGAAGCGTCACACCATAAGTCGTCCGACGCGGATGCGACACGCTGTATCGAAAAGGAAGAAAGGTTCCGGTCGAGTAGTTGCCATTCGGTAGCGTATTGCTGAGGACCGCGTCGCGGAATGCTCCCGTCGGCGCATCTTCATCGGTCAAGTTTCGACCCCAAACCTCAACCGACCATTCTTCAGAACGTAATCCCAACGAGGCGTTCACGAACGTTGAGGCCGGAACGATGGTCTGATTCGACGCGTCGGCGAACTGCTTGCCGCGATGCGATACATCGGTACGGAAGACCATTTCATCTCCATTACCGATATTCATCGAATACTGAAGCCCTGCGTTCGCTTGAATCTTCGACGTCCGGAGAATCTGATTCCCTGAGATATCGCCCGTCGGCGCAAAGCTCGGGAAGTCGCCGAAAGTTTCAACCTGCGCCCTGTCGTATGTCGGATCGGCGAAAGATGCGCCGACATTCAACTCTAAGCCGCTGAACGGCCTCGCCAGTATCGCGAGTTCGACACCTTTGACCGTGGCATCGCCAGCGTTCACGTTGACGCCCGTTGCGGACACGATCTCTCGTCCGTCGATCTTGGAGATCACCTGCGGAATGACGATGTCGGACCAGTCGAGCTGATACACATCGAGCTCGACGCCGAGTCGACGATCGAAAAACTCAGCCTTCATACCCAGCTCGATACTTTTGAGCGTCTCGGGATCGAAAGGCGCGGGAACGGTTACTTCCACTGCCGCGTTATCGACGAACCGTACTCGGGTCGGATCGAAGTCACCGGACTTCTCGGAGTGTGCAACGCTCGCGAAGAGGGTTACGCGCTCGGCTGGCTTGTAACGTAAGGTGCCGCGCCAGCTTTTGAGCCCCCAATCGCTTTCGCGACTGGCTCGAGTGCTCTTGTCGACGAAGGATCGCTTTTCATCGGTATATCGACCTTCGACCGACGCCGTGAAACGATCGGTGAGGTCGTACTCGAACGAGCCGAAGACCGACGGTGCTGACGCCTCTTCGATAATGACGGCATCGAAGCCCGCGCCACCGGAAGGATCTCGGAACCACGGAAGGAACACCGCGTTGCCGCCGTCGCGAACGAAATCGACGATCGTTGTCGGGCCGAAAGACGTGCAGGCCAAACAAAAGGAGCCGAAATCCGCCGGCAAAGGCGTTGTCGCGATCGCGCCGTCGAGACCACTGCCCGAAGACGTCTCGTAGTAATAAACGCCCAGGGAGTAGCGAACCGATTTTTTGCGGTCACTGACAAACCGGATTTCCTGACTTTTATCTGACGTGTTATCAACGCCGCCGACTTGCAGCAAGCCGGTCTGAAAACGTTTGAGCGGACCCGATCGTGTACCGAACACACCCGGGCCGAGTGGAAATGGCGATACCGGCGCAGGCTGATAAGTGAACCATACGGTATTTCCCGTGTTACGCGAGCCATCGACGAGATAGCCCTGCTTCACGCGCGAGTAACCCGTGATCGCCTCGAGGGCCCCTCCGGCCATATCGCGGCTAAGCTTTAGATAGCTGCGGATGAGATGTCGCTTCTCGCCTGTGGCATCCGGCATGGTGGTCAAAGAGTCTCGAGTAATCGACGGCAGCTCACCGCAATAATTGAGTAGGCGACTCGAGCGCGGGTAAGTCGTGCCAGCGATGTTGCCGCTCAATCCGAGGTTCTGATCGCGAACTCGTCGATCTTCACAGTTCATGACGAGCCCGGTGGTGGCGGTGTTGTCGACGTCGTCGCTCGAGATGTAGAGACCGAGTTCGGCAGCGAACTGATCGCTGACATCCCACAACAAAGAGCCGTTGAAGGTCGAGAACTCGTAGCCGCCGATCGTCGCCCTGCGGCCTGGCCCCGAGTATTGATTTTCGTAAGAGCCATCCCACTCGTCGTGCAGGAACGTCGCGCGTCCTTTCAAATCACCGAAGATCGGGCCACTCAGCATCAAAGATGCCAGTCGCTTGCCGCGATTACCGGCGGTGAGCGTCGCGCGAGACTTGAATACATCGCCCGGCTTTGCGGACACGTAGTTGATTGCACCGCTGAACGCGTTTCGTCCATAGAGCGCGGCCTGCGGGCCCTTGACGACCTCGATACGTTCGAGATCGAGTTGGTTGAAGTTTATGCCCTCTCGACCCGATACGAAGACGCCATCAAAGAAAACGGCCGTGTTAAGTTCGCCGAAGATATCGATCGGCGCAACGCCACGGATGACCGGAGCGGGAAGAAAGTCGCCAAGCACGTTAGAAAACGTGAGCCCAGGAGTAAAGGACGCCACATCATCGAGATTGGAGATACCCCGAGACTCGATGGCGTCCGCGGTGAACGCCGTGATCGCAAGTGGCACATCGATGAGGGACTCGGTCGATTTTCGAGCGGTCACCACCACTTCTTCGAGCGCGAGATCGTCCTGTGCGACGGATTGAGCCGAAGACGTCGGCATCGCGACGAGCGTAAAAGCGAAAAGCATCGCCCACGACAGGGCCAACCCGCGTCGGGTATCGTCCATGATTAGGTATGCCTCCTTGGCATTTAGATCGTTAGTTACGTCTCGCATTTTACTACGCGGCACCATCGAGTGGCTATTGCATGATTTGTAATTGTTTTGACAAACCTAGAGAGATATCGTCGGTTTATCTGAAGGCTTTTCGTGACTTCACCATGAAGAGGACTTGACACTCATGCCCAGAAAAACTCCGAAACTCGATCGACGTTCTCTGATCACAGGCGCAGCCGTTGCCAGCGTGGCGGCTATCGCCGGTCGTGATGGTGTCAGCGTCGCAAAGGCAGAGGGCGTCTCAGCGCCGGCAACTACAAATGACATCCAAGTGGCCAACCGCGGCCAGTACGCCAAAGCGAGTCTGAAGCAAGAATCGATCAACGTTGCGGCGGTTCAATCTCAGCTTTACTCGATCGACCTGCGTGACCGGGCGAAGACACTCAAGCGGAATCTGGATCGCGTACTGCGACTCATCGATCTTGCGCAGAACTCGCCAGAAGAGTGGAACGGCGAACGACGCTGGGGATCTAAGGTTGATCTCATCGCCATGCACGAATTTCCGATCCAGGGCTTTCAACCCTGGAACCGCAAGGAACTCAATCAAATTGCTTTCGAGCTTCCCGGTCCGGAGTCGGAGGCCATTGGTGAACGAGCCAAGCGTTATGGCTGCTACATCTCGTGGGGGTGCTATGCCAAAGAAAAGGACTGGCCAGACCATGTGATCAACATGTCGGTGCTCACGGGTCCAGATGGCAAGATCGTCAGCAAGCAGTGGAAAGCGCGAAACATACTCGGGCTCTTCGGCGACGGCGCGCTCATTGGCACGACGGTCTATGACGTGCTCGATCGTTACGTCGAAATGTACGGCTGGGATGCCGTGATGCCGGTCGCGCGCACGGATATCGGCAACATCGCTATCACCGCAGTGGGTAATGAGCCTTTGCTCTACACCTGCCTTGCTTTGAAAGGCGCCGAAGTGCTCGTGCTTTCAGTCACGGGCGGTAGCAACTCGGAGGTCGCGAAGGCGACAGCCCGCTCGGCGCGGATCTACACCATGGGTGTGGGTAACTCAGTGTCTCCTAACAACATCGGGTTTCCCGAATCTTCGGGAACTCGCGATCAAGGAACCGTGATCGTCGATCCTCGAGGAACGGTACTTGCCGAGACGGACAATCATCACGAAGACATCATCACTGCTCGAATCCCGATCGCCGAATACCGCAAAACTCGTCGTGTTCAGGAACTACCGATGGCCTTGTTACTACCGGTTCTGCAGCAGTACCAACCGTTATTCCAGCCGAACGCGTTCCTCGACAAGTTGCCGCAGACTTATCAGGAAGCGGGCGAGCTCGTCCGAAAACGAATGGGGATGAAATAAAGGATCACCGGCGCTGCGCTCAATGCGCAGTGCCGGTGTCCAGCCCGACGTTAAGATCGACGGCATCGATACCCACCGGGTAGCGATGGCGAAAGCCCTTCACCGGTGTCCAGCCTTCATCCGTTACGACCAGGGCAAAAACTCCAAGTACTTGCGTATCGAAGCTCGCCGTTCGTGTCTTCGGGTCGTACCGCAGTGGCATCGAGCCCGCAGGCACGAAAACTGGATCCCAGCCGAGCGACGCCTCGTTATAAATGAATGCTTTTAATCGCGAGATCTCACCGGCTTCAATTTTTCGTTTGACTGAGATCGGCAGTGTGATCGTCGCCGGGCGATTGACGATAGTGCGATAAGGACCCATGAGTACCGCCGGGCTCACCGCTTCACCATGATCTCGCAGATACTGAACCGGAACATTCTGCGAGCCGATATAGGCGTCAAAACTATCCCACGCTGAAACGAGGTTGTCCGCCGGATCGTGGAATGCTCGGTAATTCTTTGCATCGAAGGATTCTGGTTCACCCGGATGTGCATCTTTGGCGATGATGAGTTTGGCGCCTCGTAGTGCGCCGGATTTCACCTCGACGCTACCACCGCCCTCACGATCAATCGCGCCCCGCGCCGCAATCGACAGATTCGTACCGACCGGGAATACGCCGAAGCGCTCGATGGCGGTGCGAATGTTGTTTGCGTATCCGATCGAAAACTCGCGGCCCCATGCATCGAAGGTTTCAGAATACTGAAGCTTCACGATCGACGAGTCGGTTGGATTGCAATCGACGGGCGTCGGAGAGTCGACTCGCTCACACCACTCGACCCAACGCTTGCCTTGACGTAGATCGGTTCGGGTGTTGAGCGGTATCTGCTGCATTTTTCGGATTGCGAGCAGAGGATCTCGGCCATCGTAATACCAGTGCGATAGCAGCACTAGAATTTCGCGACGCCCATCCCGCTTCGCCAAATCGATGTTCTCGCGCAAGGTTCTGAACCGATTCTCAGGATCGTTCGCCGTAAAGTCTTGTGGCACCGACAAGCCATAGGAGTAATAGTTGTCGAGACGAACGTCGCCTGATTTTCCCGCACGATTAAAATGCAAGGCATAACGATCGCCGAAGTAGGCCTCGAGGTATCGCTTGAACGAGATGTAGTTGTTGTACGCGTTTTCGTGATACACCTCCTTCGACCAGGGATGCGGCGCCGAAAATGGACCGGCGCCCGTTCGATCCGGAAACGGCAAGCCGTAGGTGGTGTAGAGCACGGCCACTTCCGAGCCGCGTGGCAAGCGATCAAGATGCTTCTTGGCTACGTGCAGTAGCGCGAGGTTGTATTCGGGTGTACGCCCCACTTGCCGCGACTGCTGATACGTGAAGGTGTCCTTAAAGCCAGCCAGACACAACGCGCGCTGAACATAACCACGAGTCATGAAATTGTTGGCGTAGTTGTTGTTATCGGTCGTTTCGCGAACGAGCACCATCTTCCGGAAACCTTCGCGTGCGAAATCGAGCGCGACATCTTCCTCGAAGCGAGTCAGCCCAGAGGTCGGCGAATAGGCACCGAATCGAACATCGATCTGATCGCCAAATAATTGATGAAGAACGCGCTCCGTCGTCCGCTCGACCTCTTCGGTCATCGGCGACAGCCGAGGCGCCAGATCGTCGTGCAAAATGCTGAAGTCGGTGATACCGGAGGCCATCGAAATTTCATCGGTGTCACGGATGCCATTGGGCATGGCGAGCGGATTCGGCCCCGGTCCTCGCGGACTCGAACCGATCATGAAAACGCCGTCGAGGTAATTCGTGCCGTCTCGCGGATCGATCGCCCAGAACGATCTCTGCTGCGGATTCTTCATGTCCTTCGCGGGAGTGATCAGCCCCGGGGTATCGGGAACATCTTTGACGGCTAATTTCAGTTTGGGGTCGTAGATCGATACCCAGTACTGACCGTCGGGTGACTTCCGGTACAAACCCATTGAGTCGTAGGCGCCCTCGACCCCGCGAGTCTTGAATCCGAGGAAATACGGAATGAGTCCGAGTTGCTGACGAAACGGCGGGGTGCCGACGAAATCCTCGGTGCAGGGCTCGTCGGGCCCGGCCGCGTTCGCGCCGAAACTGCGCTTGATCACCTCGCGGCGATACAGCGGGTCAATGCCTTGCGGCTCCGCCCAGTCGGTCACCAATACGGCGATTCGCTCGGCATTTCGGTCCACCCCCGGATTCGCCGCCGATACGGCGGCGGCGAAGAATGCCGAAATCAGGATAACGCTCTGACGCATAGCAGCCCCCTCGTTTCTTCCGCCGACCATCCACGGCGGATGCGGTTTAGGTTAGCCTCGCTCCTCCCAACGAGCAGACTGGAAGTTGCACCGATGACCGAAAATACGATTTCTTCCGCCCTGAGCACCTTGCAAACGCAAGTCGGACAGGAAGTCCACGTCAGTGACTGGATGACGATCTCGCAGGATCGAATCAACGCTTTTGCCGCGGCGACGGATGATCCCCAATGGATTCACGTCGACGTCGAACGGGCGAATCGCGAGTCGCCTTATGGCGCACCGATCGCGCACGGCTATCTGACGCTATCGCTGAGCGTGCCGCTCCGTGGGCTCGTCGATGCGGCCAAGCCGATCGCTCCCGGGGTCCGAAACGTCATCAACTACGGACTCAACAAACTACGGTTTCCCAATGCCGTCCGCGTCGGCTCGAAGATCCGTGGCCGCTTCACGCTGCAGGCCGTCGAGCAGGTTGCGCCCAACGTATTGCAGATCACCGAGCAATACACCGTCGAGATCGAGGGTGCCGCGAAACCGGCCTGCATCGCCGAAAGCGTGATGCGCCTGGTGTTCTGATCAAAGAATATGAAGTCCGTCTTTCTCGACTTCGCCACTCTCGGTAGCGGCGATCTCGATACCACTCGACTCGCGAGCGCTGCGCCGAATCTCACCCTGCTGCCCGCGACACCGCAGCATGACGTGCTGGAACGCATCGCGGGCCATGCCATCGTCATGACTAATAAGCTGCGACTCGATCGACCCCTCATCGAGGCCTCTCCGGAGCTGCGGCTCATCGCCATCTCGGCAACAGGCACCAATAATCTCGATCTCGAGGTAGCACGCGAACGAGGTATCGCAGTCTGTAACGTCACGGACTATTGCACGCCGTCCGTCGTTCAACACGTACTCGGCGTATTGCTATCTTTGACACATCGGCTGTTCGAGTACTCGCGCGAGGCGCGTGATGGCACTTGGGCAAAGGGGGCGCAATTTACTTTGCTCGGCCATCGTATTCGTGAGCTTCGCGGACTGACGCTCGGCGTCGTTGGCTGGGGCGTATTAGGCCAAGCGGTCGCACGGGCCTGTGAGAGCGCACTCGGCATGCGGGTCATCGTCGCCAATCGACCCGGCGGAGCACCCATCGAGGGTCGGCTCGATCTCGACGATCTCCTGCGCGGTGCAGACGTCGTCACCTTGCATTGCCCTCTCACGCCGGCGACCGCGAACATGATCGACCAACGACGGCTCGCTCTCATGAAGCGTGATGCCATTCTCATCAATACCGCTCGTGGCGGCCTCGTCGACGTCGGCGCACTTGCGATGGCCTTACGAAACGGCAAGCTCGGGGGTGCGGCGATCGACGTGTTGCCAGTGGAGCCGCCCGTCGACGGCAGCCCGCTCTTCGCACCCGATCTGCCCAACCTGATCGTCACTCCGCATACAGCTTGGGCGGCGGTCGAGTCCCGACAGCGATGCCTCGACGAGGTGGCCGCCAACGTCGCAGATTGGCGGGCTGGGGGAACTCGTCGACGGGTCGTTTGACCAAAGAAGGGCTTGGGGATAGTCCCAATGGCATCTCCTCTTCTTATAGGTAGAATCCCCGGCCCATCCCCGGACCCCGAAGTCAAAGATGACCCTGACCACGACTCGAGCGTTTTTCGCCTCCCTGTTACTCGGCGCCGTAGTGGCACTGTCGGGTTGTGGCGGAAGCAAACCCTCCGGCATGCCGGGTGCTGGCGACCGTCCGGCCGGCTCGGGCGGCCCTCCGCCCGCCAAGGTCATCACCGCCAAGGTCGAGCGTCGCCCCTTCGGCCCCGAGATCGAAGCCGTAGGCACCGCGCTCTCCCGTGAGTCGGTTGAGATCACCTCAAAGACCGCCAACACGATCACGCGCATTCGATTCGAGGAAGGGCAACGAGTCGCTGCCGGAACGGTGCTTGTCGAACTCGACCGCGCACAAGCGGCGGCGACGCTTGCCGAGGCCGAAGCGAATCTCGCAGAGGCCCGTAACCAGTTCACCCGGGGTCGCGATCTGTCCGTAACTCAGGCGCTGTCGAAGGCGCAGCTCGATCAACTTGAAACCGCGGTGAAAACCGGCGAGTCACGGGTCGACGCCGCACGCGCACGTCTTTCAGACACCGTGATCCGCGCGCCGTTCGCGGGACGTACGGGCCTGCGTAAAGTGAGTCCCGGTGGCCTCGTGAACCCCGGCACAGTGATCACCACTCTCGACGATTCGTCGGTGATGAAACTCGAGTTCACCGTTCCTCAATCTTTCCTCAAAGATTTGACGATGGGATTACCCGTCGAAGCTCGCGCTGAGGGTCTCGGTGACCGCATCTTCGCCGGCAAGATCACGGCGATCGATTCGCGCATCGATCCT
>Ga0075470_10000308_pt1 | contig 16505 bp, 15 predicted proteins | sample DEB19_08_DNA_4_FD_71482 | JGI IMG/M metagenome (GOLD analysis project Ga0075470, IMG submission 71482) | Aqueous microbial communities from the Delaware River and Bay under freshwater to marine salinity gradient to study organic matter... | ecosystem: Environmental > Aquatic > Marine > Coastal ... | reverse complement strand
GAGGTTGCGGATGATGCGCTCGAAGAGATCAACGGGGTGCTCGACCTGACGGTCGCGAGTGAGGTCGCACGCCTGCCGCTCGCACAGTTACGTGCGCCGGTGTGGCATGGGGTGACGCCCGCCGCGCTTGCCACTGCAGAACGTGCCAGTGACGGAGAGAGCGACCTCTTTGGCGTCATGCGCAGCGGCGACCTGCTGGCGTATCACCCGTACGAGAACTTTGAGTCGACCGTGGAGCGGCTCTTCATCCAAGCGGCGAGCGATCCCGATGTCCTCTCGATCCGTTCCACGCTCTACCGCACCGGCCTGAACTCCACGATCCCCGAACACCTGATCCGCGCCGCCCAGAACGGAAAAGAGGTGCTCGTCCTTGTGGAGTTGAAGGCGCGCTTCGACGAGGCGGCAAATATCCACTGGGCGAAGCGGCTCGAAGATGCAGGGGCGCACGTGATCTACGGCATGATGGGCCTCAAAACGCACTGCAAGGCGACGCTCATTGCGCGGCGCGAGGCGGGCGTGATTCGCCGGTATGCACATCTTGGCACTGGCAACTACAACGCAGCTACTGCGCGCGCCTACACCGACCTTGGTCTCTTTACAACCGATGAGGTGATCGTCGCTGACGTTGGCAACCTCTTCAACTATCTCACCGGACTCGCCAAGACGCCTGAGTATCGAGCACTGCTTGTTGCGCCGGTCAATCTCCGCACCTCGCTTGACGCACATATTGCGAAGGCGGCAGAGGTCGCACGGCGTGGCGGCAGGGCAACAATCTTCATCAAGGTCAACGCCCTGGTGGACCGGAAGATCATCGCGAGCCTCGATGAGGCTGCGGCGGCAGGCGTAGAGATCGACCTCGTCGTGCGTGGGATGTGCGGGCTCCTACCTGATGCGGCGCGACACGAAGGACGGCTACGCATCCGCTCAATCGTTGGTGAGTTTCTGGAACACAGTCGCCTCTTCTGCTTCGATATCGACGGTACCGAGGAGTGGTTTGCCGGTAGTGCCGACCTGATGGAGCGCAACCTTGATCGCCGTGTCGAGGTGCTCTTTCCGCTCCTTGCGCCAGCCTCTATGGCACGCGTGCAACGAATCCGCGACGCACTGCTCGACGATGTGCGCAACGCGTGGCAGCTGGCGCCCGACGGGGCATGGAGCCCTGTCGGAACTGGCGCGAGCGGTGAGACCTCCGCGTTTGCCACGCTCAAGGGAGAGGCACGCGAGGCTTCCTGACATGCCGATAGAACGAGAGCTCAAACTCCTCACTGCAGCAGCAGGAGCCCCGCAACTGCCGTCAGGGTGGACGCTTGGGTCTGGCGCACTGCACCAGTTACGCGACACCTACCTTGAGGCCGGTGGCGCACTGGCACGTGCCGGCCTCGCTCTTCGTCGGCGCGAGGGGGATCCGCACGGGGTGCTCTATACGCTCAAGAGTGAACCAGAGAAGACTGGCACTGCGCTCACCCAGCGCACGGAGATTGAGGTGGGGGAACAGGCGCCTGGCGAGATTCCACCGACCATCGTTGACGCCCTTCGTGCTGGTGGCCTCTCCATGGACGTGCCCCTTACAGCGCTCCACCCTGATGTTCTCATCGAGCAGGTGCGTAACGCCTGGCCACTGCAACATGGGGGTGACGCGGTAGCAACGCTCAGTGTCGATGAGGTCAGCGCCACCTACGCAGCACAGCAGGTTGCATGGGTCGAGATGGAGATTGAGTTTTCCACCAGCCTCTCCGCTGTGGAGGTAGAACTTCTCTCAACCAAACTCCAGGACTGGTTTATGAAGCAGCCTGGATACACACTCGGTGGGGAGTCGAAAGAGCGACGTGCGCGGCGCCTCGTCAACGAGCGGCTAGGTCGCTAGGCGCCGGCGAGTCGACTCTCCCCCACCAGCTCGGTCAGCTGGCCTCGCCACGAACTGCCGCGCCGCGCCGAAGCGATGATCAACCCTTCGCGAATCCCGCCGTGATCGACCACCAGTTCGTCTGCACCCGTCTGGTGGAGAAGCGCTTCAATGATGGCGATCCCTGCTGGCAGGAGTCGTGCTCGCCGCGGTGAGATCCCATGCTGCTCCGCGATCTCCTTTGCCGGGTTGCGCGCCAGCTGCTCGCCCATCGCCGCGAGGTCCTCGCGCAAGATCTCGCGCGTCAGCATCGTTGAGGGAACAAGTTTCAAGAGGCGCGTTGCGATGCCACCAACCAGTACGAGTCGACCACGCGGCTGACGCGGAATATCAACGAGCGCAACTTGAGCGGCGCGCCGTAGCTCTTGCCAGTCGCGCGGTCGCGGCGGATCGGCATAGTCGATTCGCGCAAGGAGTCGTGCCGAGCCGATTGAAACGCCAAAGGTGCGCGGGTCTTGATCGGGATGAAGCAGGACGACCTCGGTAGATCCCCCACCAATATCGGCAACAATCAAACGCCGAGAGTGATCATGGCCATGCAGTAGTCCGAGCACCGTGAGGAGGCCCTCCTCTTCGTGGGAGAGCACACTGGGCGTCTGGCCAGATGCATCAGCGATCGCGCGCAGCGCTTCTTTTCTATCGCTGGCGCGGCGCAATGGTTCGGTCGCTACGACGCTGAGCTGCGTCGCCCCTAGCCGCTCAGCTCGGTCTGCAAAGCCGCGAATGACTGCACCAACCTCACGAGCAGCCCGTGATCCGATCTCACCGTGCCGCTCAACAAGGCGCCCAAGCTCAGAGGGGAGTGACTCATCGAGGATCGTCTCCTGGCGCACGCCGTCGGAGACGGCGACGAGCAGGTGGATAGAGTTCGATCCGATATCGGCTACAGCGAAGACGCCAGCACGGGTTGCTGCGGCAATCCGGCTCCCACCTCGTGCTCCACGCTTCACCATGCCGCCAATCCTAGCCCGCCTGCAGTGCCGGCCGCCCGAGCCCCCGCGGAGGGTAGAATGCGCAGGCGCTCGCAGACGCGAGCCTTGGGAGGTTTATGGCCGAAGCAACAGTGCGACTCCTCTTCATCCGCCATGGTGACGCCGGCGATCCCGGCGAGTGGATCGGCCCCGATATGGAGCGCCCGCTGACCGACCGCGGTGTCAAGCAGGTCTCTCGACTTGCCGCAGGGCTCCTTGCCGCCCGCACGAAGATCGATGCGGTGCGCACATCGCCAGCCCGCCGCTGCGGTGAAACGGCCGCGATCATTGCCGCTGCGCTCGACATCGTTCCGAGCGCTGACGCACTCCTCGCCGAAGGACTCGAGCTGAACGACCTGACGAAGCTCGTCCCCAAGCGCGCAGGCTGCGTGGCACTTGTGGGGCACGAGCCACATCTCGTCGCAGTCGCGCGCGAGCTTACTGGGATTGCGCACCTCACCCTTCCGAAGGGGAGCATGCTCCGCGTCGACGCTCCGCGTCCATTCGCGCCAGGGAGTGGCGAACTTATCTGGCTGGCACCTCCATCACTCTTCCGCGCGCCGAAAGAGGAGCGTTAACGACTCGAGAGCATCATCGAGAGGCCCGCGCCCTCGCCGCACACGGCGTAAAGGTTCTCACTCCCAAGTCTCGCCACATCACTCTCCGCACGCACCGTCCACGCTGCAACGCGGATCTTGTGGAGCGCAGCCTCGTGGAAGAGCTGCCGACTGAGAAGTGGGAGTGCCACCGCAACACCCTGACAGTTTGCTGCACGCGCAGCTGCAAGCGGGTCCCCCTCCTCGACGTTCAGCCAACGCTCCCAGGAAGGGGCGTCTGCCTCCACCTGCCGCAGGTGCGCGGGATCGAACGACGAGACCACCATCCGCTCGCCCGCAGCGCCTCGCGCCTGGCGAATCTGTTCGATAAGGAGCGGTGTTGGTGCAACCTTCAACTCGATATCGAGGAAGAGTGGTGGCGGAAGGAGCTGAAGGATCACCGCAAGGGGCGGAACTCCAAGGGTGGTGAGCTCATCTGCATCGAGATCGGCCACCGCTCGGGGGTCGCCATGGGTGCGCGTAAGTGACGCGTCGTGGATGACGACCGGCTCGCCATCGCGTGCGATGCGAACATCGAATTCTGCCCCGTCGAGCGGGGCGCGGAGCAGCGCCGCAAACGCCTCGTAGCTATTCTCCTTTGGAGCATCGATCGCGGAGCCGTGCAGGCCTCGATGCGCGAGGATGAGTGGCCTGGCGGCCACGTTCACGGCCGCTGCGGCTCGCCGGCGAGATGCGCTGGGAAGCCGCGATCCGTAAGAGCCCGCTCAATCTCGTCGCGTGCGGCGCGCTTTGCTGCTGCGATCTTTGCTGGGAGTTCTTCAATGGCGACGACGGTACGCTCGCCAGTCGCTCGATAGGTCAGCTCTGCGCCACCAGCATCGAGTGAGCGCGGTGAGATCGTAATCGTCCATGGGGCGCCGAGGAGTTCGGCATCGGCAAACTTCACGCCTGGTGTCTCGCTGCGATCATCGATGAGGAGCTCAAGCCCTGCGGCTGCGGCGGCACGCTCAAGGAGATCCGCCTGTGCATCAACACGCGAATCTTTCGCTGCAGATAGCAGTGCAACCTGTGCGTCGAATGGGGCGACCTCACTCGGCCAGGCGAGCCCCTTCTCGTCGTGGTGGGCTTCGGCGACACATGCAACCGCACGGCCCACGCCGATGCCGTACGAGCCCATGATGATCGGGTGCGTTGCCCCGTCCTCATCGGCATAGACGGCGCCGAGCGCCGCCGTGTAGCGCGTGCCGAGCTTGAAGATATTGCCAACCTCGATCCCGTTCTCGAGTCGAAGCGGCTTGCCGCATGCAAGGCACGGATCACCGGCTCGCGCTGAGGCGATGTCGACAATGTGATCGGGGGTGAAGTCGCGCGGAATATTGACGTTCTTCAGGTGGTAGCCATGCTTGTTGGCCCCCGCGACAAGATTTGGTGAGGCAGCGACGAGCGTGTCAACGACGATGGTTGCGCCCTTCGCGCCGATCGGCGAGGCGTACCCGGGCTCCATGCCCGCAGCACGAATCTCCTCCTCGCGAGCAGGGCGAAGGTCGCGTGCCCCGAGCGCATTCGTGAGCTTCGTCTCTTCGACATCATCATCGCCGCGCACGATCGCGACGATAAGTCGGGCATCGCGATCGGCAAAGAAGACGGCCTTGGCGGTGCGCTCTCGACCGACACCGAGTTGCGCGGCAAGCGCTTCGATCGTTGGGGCGTTCGGTGTCGCCACCTCCTCGATCGGTTGCGCCGCCTCTGCTGCCGGTGTCGGGCGCTGAACGATTGCAACCTGGCGATTCGCAGCGGCGCCGCACGCATCACAGATGACGAGCGTGTCTTCGCCATGCGGGCTCGGAGCCATGAACTCGTGTGCCAGCGAGCCGCCCATCATTCCCACATCGCTTGCAACGGCAAGCGCCCGCAGGCCGAGGCGGGCGAAGATCCGCGTATAGGCGTGGTAGTAGAGGTTGTACGAGCGCTCGAGGCCAGCCTCGTCACGATCTGCCGAGTAGGCATCCTTCATCGTGAACTCCCGCACGCGAATGAGGCCCCCACGGGCTCGGGGCTCGTCGCGCCACTTCGTCTGGAAGTGATACACCTGCTGGGGGAGCTGGCGCCACGAGCTGATCAACTTGCGTAGCAGGTCGGTGACCACCTCTTCGTGGGTCATGGCGAGGACCATCTCGCGTCCGCCGCGATCCTTGAAGCGCCCCATCTCTGGGCCAATCTGATCGTAGCGACCCGTCTCGCGCCAGAGGTCGGCCGGATGCACCACTGGCATGAGCATCTCTTGCCCGCCAATGGCGTTCATCTCTTCGCGAATCACCTGTGTCACGCGCATATTGACGCGCATGCCGAGTGGCAAGAGTGAATAGATGCCGGCGCCGAGCGGGCGGATGTAGCCGGCTCGCAGCAGGAGTCGGTGTGACGGCATTTCGGCGTCGGCTGGATCCTCGCGAAGCGTCGTAAAGAAGAGCTGGCTGATACGCATGGCTGAATCCTACCCGCGCAGGCGCGCGATTGCCGCATCGATGCGTGCGAGCACGGCGGCACGCCCGAGGAGGCGCATGCTGTCGAAGAGTGGCGGGGTTGCGGTTCGCCCAGTGGCGGCAACGCGAAGGGCCATGAAGAGATCTCCCGACTTCCAGCCGTGCGCCTCGGCGAGGGCTCGCAAGGTGCCCTCGAGCGGGTCATCAGCGTGCAGCAGGACAGCGTCGCCCTCGCCAATCGCGTCCGCGATACGCGGTCGCGCAGCTTCAAGTGCCGCGAGCGTGGTCGCCACATCCCACCGCTTCGGCGTGAGCGTCGCAACATCCGGAGCAGCACCATCGGTGAAGAAGAAATCAGTGAGGGTGATCGCCGATGAGAGCAGCGGGATCCGCTCCTGGATGAGTGGGATCAGCGCGAGGATCTCCTCGTCGCGGGCGGGGCGACCGATGCGCCCATCTGTGGCGGCATCATCGTAGAAGGGGCGGAGGCGTGTAAGAAGATCGGCAGGTGCAAGCTTGCGAATCCATTGGCCATTGAGCCACTCGAGGCGCTGTCGATCAAAGACGGCGCCGGCCTTCTGTACATGATCAAGGTCGAAGCGTTGCACCAGCTCATCCATGGAGAGGACCTCGTCCTCACTCCCGGTCGACCAGCCGAGGAGTGCGAGGAAGTTGATCAGTGCCTCTTGGAGGAATCCTTCCGCGCGATAGTCGGCGAGTGCCGTCTGGCTCTTTCGCTTACTCATCTTCGTCCGGTCCGCATTCAAGATCAGCGGGAGGTGCGCGAAGCGCGGAAGCGTGGCGCCAAGCGCCTGGAAGATGAGAATGTGTTTCGGCGTGTTTGAGAGATGGTCCTCACCGCGAATCACATGGGTGATCCCCATATCCACATCGTCAACGACCACGGTGAAGTGGTAGAGCGGGCTCCCATCTGCGCGCAAGATCACAAGATCACCGCCGAGCGTTGCAGCGTCGATCTCTACCCTGCCGCGAACTAGATCGTCGATGACGACCGGTCCTTCTGGGATGCGGAAGCGAAGCGCGGCAGACTCACCCGCAGCCCGGCGCGTGGCGGCATCGTTCGGATCAACGCTGCGACAACGATTGGAGTAGCGCGGTGGGAGCTTCGCCGCCTCGCGTGCGGTTCGCTCTGCCTCGAGCTCTGCGGGGGTGCAGAAGCAGTAGTAGGCGCTCCCTTGCGCATGGAGCTGTGCTGCAATCTCGGTGTAGCGAGCGGTTCGCTGCGACTGCCGATACGGCCCGCGGTCACCGACCTCGCCGTCGAGTTGCACGCCCTCATCGGCCCCGAGCCCAAGCCAGCGAAGCCCAGCGAGGATATCGCTCTCGAATGCACTCGTAGAGCGCGCGACGTCTGTGTCTTCTACGCGCACGATGTATGTGCCGCCATGCCGGCGAGCGAAGAGCATGTTGAACAGCGCCGTTCTCGCCGTACCAATATGGAACGGACCGGTTGGACTTGGGGCGATGCGGACGCGCACGCTCATGCGGCACTCCGTGGAAGACGATGGAAGAGGCGCGCGTCTGGTGTGCCGCGCAAGACGTGGATGAGTGCAGCGGGGCGCAGCCCGAGTGTGGCCCGACCGATTGGCCCGTCGAGTGTCAGCGAGTCGAGGGCGCTACTGCGCGAGAGGACCGAGACCTTGGCGCCAGGGATCAAGCCGCGCGCCTCAAGGTAGCTAAGGAGCGCCGAGTCGGATTCCGCAGCCTCCGTCACGCGATAGATCACTGCTGCCTCTCCCGCCTCGAGCGCAGCGAGTGGCTCACCCGCAGGGCGTCGTGCCTCTGTTGCACGGTCGATCGGATTGCCATGTGGACAGGTCTCAGGATTTCCAAGCAGTTCTTCAAGTCGTGCCTCGAGTGTCGGAGAGATTGCCGCATGGAGTCGGCGTGCCTCTATGTCTGAGGCTGCCCACGAGAGACCAACAACACCAGTGAGGAGCCATTCCAGGAGGGCATGGCGGCGGAAGATTCCGTCTGCGGCGACTTCACCTGTCGACGTGAGGCGCCAGAGGCGAGCATGACCAGTGCATGGTGCGACGAGTCGATCGTCGGCGAGTCGGCGAAACATTTCAGCTGCGGCCTGCTTGCTGACGCCGAGGTCTCCTGCAACGAGTGAGGGGGTCACCCCTTCTGCCTCGCTATGGCTGCGAATGGCGAGCAGGTACTCCTGCGCCGCCGCGGAAAGTGCTGCACTCGTTGCCTTTGCCATCTGTTGATCCTAGCGGCGCCAACCGCGCATCATGGCGAAGCTCGCAACGGCGAGCCCGCTCGCTGCAGCGACGAGCCCGAGTGGGCGCCCATTGAGGAGCCCCAATGGGACGGCTGCCCCCATAGCGAGGGCGGCGGTTAACCCCAGCCATGGGATCGCCGCACCCTGGATCACTGCTCCTCTGGCCTGCACCGGCGCGGTGCGTGCGACGGGCTCAGTTGGGTGCTGGCTACGCGCCTCCCGTCGCACAGGGCGCCGCCCGCGCGCGCGATACTCCGGCCCGTGCTTTCGCGGATCGGCATACTCGCGTGGGTTCACTGTCCAGTAGGTACCTGAATCGGCGCCAACCCAGCGCGCTCCATCCCACGGCGGATCATCACCCTCCGCTCGCTCGCCCCCCTCGTAGGTCGTTGAGCCCGGACGTGCCCGTGGCGATGTTGCGTCGGGCTGCCGCGCGGTGCCCGTTCGCGGCGTCCGTGCCGGAGTCGCTGCACGCAGCGGGCGTGTTGCATCGCGGCGTCCGGCCGCCTGTGCCTCTGCCAGTGCAACGACATATGCCTCCGTAATGCGAGCAAAATCTGCAGCAGATGTACGGGTGGTTGACGCGGCGAGATCGGGGTGGAACTCCTTTGCGCGGCGGCGATACGCAGCCTTTACCTCGGGAACACTTGGCGCACTCGGAAGGTCAAGGAGTCGCCACGCTTCCGCGGGTCGCAGGGATGACGCCATCGCTAGCGAGCGCGCAGTGTCGCGAACGCCTCGCTTGGCCGAACCTCTGCAAGCGGCTCACCACCTCGCGGATCGGGAAGGCGAACGATGCGGTGATGGCTCAGCGCACTAGATTCTGCAACCGCTACGCCCATTGCTGCGAGGGCGGCACATGTTGCAACGCGGCCCGCGCGCGCTGCCGCGTCACCATCCTCGGTGCGAACGGCGATGCCTAAGCCAGGCACACCAACAAGACAGAGTCCTTCTGCCCCCTGCTTTGCGACGACCTCTCCTGCGCCACCACGAATAAGGTCAGTATCGAGGAATCCCCCGCCGGCAATGAGTCGCGGGTGTGCGATCACAGCAGCCTTCACGCGCGCAAGATGCGGTTGATACTTGTGCGGAACCGCATCATCGGTAGGGTTCGCCCAGCGGCGTGCACCCTCTGCAATCGCGCGCAGCGGCACGGCCGAGGTTGGAATTGCGCAACCGTCTACCCCCCACGGCGCTGCGCTCAGGTCGCACGAGAGGAGCTCGCCAACTACCTCGCGAAGTCGCACCTGGACGGGGTGATCGTACGCGTCGTAGCCGCGACCATCTACACCCATGGCCTGTGCGAGTAGAAGCAGTGACAGGTGTTGCCCGGAACACATGTGGCTGAGCAGATCGACGCTGGCATCTCCGCGCTGCGATGCGGGCCGCCCGTGCACCAAGAGTGCTGGATCGAGCCCATGTCGAGCGATCGCGGCCTGTGCGACTGCAACATGCTCGGGCGAACCGGCATGACTCGCCGCAGCGAGTGCTACAAACTTGTCAGCGATCTCAATGCCGCGTTCTGCTGCTGCGGCAAGCACGGCGACCGCAGTGAATGGCTTTACCGCGCTCCGCAGCGAGACGAGTCGGTCGGGATTACCAAGCGAGCCGACGAGGACACCCCCCTCACCGACAACGGCAACGTCGCCGCGATGTGCCGCCTCGGTGATCGCGCCGCGAACGAGCAGCGAGAGAACGGGTGGCGGAGCGCCGCCCCCGATAGAACTCAGCGTCACGCGAGGCCGAGTGAGCGATCTACCTCGGTAAGGCCGCGATCGATCACATCGAACGCAAAGTCGAGCTCCTCGTCACTGATGTTGAGCGGCGGATTCGTGAAGAACCCGTTCCAGCGGACAATCGTATAGAGCCCGTTCTTGCGGAAGAATGCGCCGAGCGTGGCCATCTCTGGCGCGGTTGCGTTAAACGCAGCGATCGGCTCTTGTGTCTTCGGATCACGCACTAGCTCGATGATCCCGAAGAGTCCGATATTGCGAACCGCCCCCACGCATGGGTGCTTCTCCTTCATCCGTGCGTGATGCGCCTGCAACTTCTTCCCGGATGATGCGGCACGGTCGATGAGGCCATCCTCTTCGTAGACGGCAATCGTTGCGAGTGCTGTTGCACAGGCAAGCGGGTGGCTGTTGTACGTGAGCCCAGCACCGAAGACCTTCTCCGCGAAATGGTCTGCGATCTTTCGGCGCATACCGAGCGCCCCGAGTTGGACATAGGCGCTCGTCAGCCCCTTGGCCATCGTGATCATGTCGGGGACGACGCCCCAGTGATCGACAGCGAACCACTTCCCCGTGCGGCCAAAGCCCGCCATCACCTCATCGGCGATCAGGAGGATGCCGTGGCGGTCGCACATCTCGCGCAGCCCTTGCATGTAGCCATCGGGCGGGATGAGGATCCCGTTCGTGCCGACAACCGACTCAACGATGATGGCGGCAACGCTTTGCGGATTCTCAAAGCGCAACACGCGCTCGGTTTCCGCCAGAACCTCGGCCGCGGGGCGCGGCTCAGCTGCACCGTAATCATGGAAGTCGGGGATGCGGAAGATCCCCGGCAGACCTGGCTCCGTGAACCAGCGTCGTGGGTCTCCCGTTGCAGTGAGCGCACCAGACGTTCCACCGTGATACGAGCGGTAGCGTGCGGCAATCTTGTGACGACCGGTATAGAGGCGCGCGATGCGGAAGGCGTTCTCTACGGCCTCGGCGCCGCCATTGGTAAAGAAGAAGGCATCAATATCGCCTGGGCAAATCTCTGCAAGTTTTGCCCCAAGACGAGCGCGTGGCTCGGTGGCCATGAATGGGTTTGCGTAGGCGAGGGTTGCCGCCTGCTCGGTGATTGCGCGCAAGACGCGCTCATCGCCGTGGCCAATATTCGTGCACATGAGCTGGCTGTTGAAGTCGAGGAACTTGTCGCCCTCGGGGGTCCAGAACCAGGAGCCTTTTGCGCGCGCGATCGGGATCGGATTCGCCGCGGCCTGTGGCGACCATTCGGTCATCGTGTGCCGCTTGGAGAGGGCGACGATCTCTGCCCCGCTCATCCCCTTTGCGCTCCCGTTCGACCCAGCCATGACGCCTCCTGTGCTGTGCGAGCCAGATGCGCTCGCGACTTCGCTGAGGATACCCCTCCGCCGCATGCGCGGTATCGCACAGCGCACGGTATGGGGAGGCGAACAGCGGAATCCCGCCGAGCGCGTAAGATGCCCCCATGGGAATGACGATTGAGGCCCTTGCGGCACAGAAAGCACCAGCAACCCTGAAGAACTTCATCGGTGGTGCCTGGGTCGCATCGACCTCATCTGAGAAGCTGGTCGTGCCAAACCCCGCCACCGAGCAGCCACTCGCCTACGTTCCCCTCTCCAATGCCGCCGATGTTGCTGCAGCAGTTGCCGCTGCGCGGGCCGCCGCACACGAGTGGGGTGAGATGCCGCCGCCCGAGCGCGCGGGCTACCTCTTCAAGTTGCGTGAGGCGCTCCTCGACAACCGCGACGCGCTGACAAAGCTTGTCACGACCGAGAACGGGAAGGTCTACTCCGACGCCGCAGGCGAGGTTCGTCGCGGGATTGAGGTTGTCGACTTTGCCTGTGGTGCCCCAACCCTGCTCATGGGCCAGAACCTCGACCAGGTCTCGCGCGGCATCGACTCAGAAATGGTGCGCTTCCCGGTTGGCGTCGTTGCTGGAATCACCCCCTTCAACTTCCCATTCATGGTGCCGATGTGGATGCTCCCGCTCGCGATCGCCTGCGGCAACACATTCATCCTCAAGCCGTCGGAGCGCACGCCACTCTCGTCGCAGCGCATCATTGAGATCTGCGCTGAGGCCGGGATTCCAGCCGGTGTCGTCAATCTCGTGCACGGTGCCGTCGAAACGGTGACTGGGCTCGTCACGCACCCTGGGGTCGATGCAATCAGCTTCGTCGGATCTGAGCGCGTCGCGCGCATCGTCTATGAGACTGCCGCAAAAAACGGGAAGCGCGTGCAGGCGCTTGGCGGCGCAAAGAATCACATCATTGCGATGCCCGATGCCGTGTTGGAGCAGAGCGTGCCCAACATCGCCGAGTCTGCATTCGGCAACGCGGGGCAGCGCTGCCTCGCAGGTTCGGTGCTCACCGTGGTTGGCGAGGCGCGCGAACGCCTCCTCCCGAAACTCGTCGAGCACGCAGAGACGATCAAAATGGGCTTCGGACTTGACGAGGGGGTCACGCTCGGGCCAGTGATACGTGGCGAGGCGCGCGACCGTGTGCATCGACTCGTCGACGAGGGGCTTGCTGCCGGCGCAACGATGATTCGTGATGGTCGCGGCACAGGGCCCTCGACAGGCTACTTCATTGGGCCAACGATGCTGAATATCGACGAGGGCTCGCCGCTGGCACGCGAGGAGATCTTCGGCCCAGTCCTCTCGGTGCTCTACGCCAAGGATCTCGACGAGGCGCTGCGCCTCATGGCCGAGACGAACGAGTACGGGAATGCGGGCTCGATCTACACCGCCTCGGGTCGAGCGGCGCGCGAGTTCAAGCGCCGCGCAACCTCAGGGATGCTCGGCGTCAACGTTGGCGTTGCGGCACCGATGGCCTTCTTCCCATTCAGCGGCCGTCGCAAGAGTTTCTTCGGCGACCTCCACGCCACCGGACGCGACGGGGTCGAGTTCTACACCACGAAGAAGGTCATTACCAGCCGCTGGTTCTAGCGACTAGAGGAGCTCGACGAGCTCTTTCACTGCAGCGGCAGACTTCGCAAATGCGGTCGACTCTTCGGCGGTGAGCTTGATCTCCACGATTCGCTCAATCCCGCCACCACCGATCACCGTTGGAACTCCCACGTAGAGACCCTGAACGCCGTACTCGCCCTCGAGCAGCGCGGCGCATGGGATCAAGCGACGACGATCGAGCAGGATGCTCTCCACCACTTCGAACGTTGCTGCTGCGGGGGCGTAGAAGGCAGAGCCGGTCTTCAAGAGTCCGACGATCTCCGCCCCACCATCGCGGGTGCGCTTCACGATCGCATCAACGCGATCTGCAGGGAGGAACTCTGGGAGTGGGATGCCGCCGATCGACGAGTAGCGTGGCAGCGGCACCATCGTATCGCCGTGCCCGCCGAGCACGAACGCACGAACGTCCTCAACGCTCACGCCCGCCTCAAGTGCAATGAAGTGGCGGAAGCGCGCTGAGTCCAACGTGCCGGCCATACCGATCACGCGCTCCTTCGGGAAGCCCGATGCCTTAAGCGCGACGTGGCACATGGCGTCGAGCGGGTTGGTGACAATGACGAGGATCGCGTGCGGCGAGCGCTTCGCCGCTTCGCTCACGACGCTGCGTACGATTCCCGCGTTGGTATTGATGAGATCGTCGCGGCTCATGCCCGGCTTGCGCGCAATGCCGCTCGTCACAACAATCACGTCGGAGTCGGTCGTATCGTCGTAGTTATTCGTGCCGAGAATGCGGGCATCGTGCCCAACGACGGGCGCCGCCTCGGCGAGGTCGAGCCCCTTCCCCTGCGGAAGCCCCTCGACGATGTCGACGAGGACAACGTCTGCAAGGCCCGACTCGGCAATGCGCTGGGCCGTGGTCGCTCCCACGTTCCCTGCACCGATCACCGTTACCTTGCGTCGCTGAATACGGCTCATACCCTGATCCTAGCGGCGGCTGCGGCGACGTGCTTGCGGGCGGATTGTGCGAGCGCGCCAGGCGGCGACAAGAAGGGTGACGAGGAGGACACCCCCCATAACGAGTGTGGCGGTTGGCACTCCGCCTACCTTCCAATTATCAAGGCGAAGTCCCTCAAGGAGGAGGCGGGTCACGGCATACCACGCGATCGCTGCGAGCCCGATCATTCCTGGAGCAATGCGGCCGCGCAGGCGCTGACCGAGTGCGGGCAGGACGAGTGCGCCGAGCGCACCAGAGAGCGACTCGTAGAGGAAGAGTGGATGGAACCGTGCACCCTCGCCGAGTGCGGTGCAGGTTGTGTCGTAGGTGCGGTGCGCGCAATCGACCGCAAGGCCCCACGGCAGGTCGGTCGGAAGTCCATAGAGCTCCTGGTTGAACCAGTTCCCCCATCGTGCGATCGCCTGCATTACGAGGATCGCCGGACCAACGACATCGACCCAGCCCCATGGCGACTGCCGCCAGCGGCGCAATACGACTGCAAGTGCGATCGTCCCGGTAATAATCCCGCCAGGAGCACCGAGCCCTTCGTATGGGGGAATAAGTGCGCCGAGTGGATTCGCGGAGTAGCGATCCCACGCGTCGATCACGTGATAGAGCCGCCCACCTGCAAGTGCGGCAATCGAGATGATGATCATGCCGTTGATGATCAGATCAACGTTGAGCTTCCGGCGGCGCGCCTCGCGCACCATGAACTGGTAGGCGACGAGGAGGCCGACTGCATAGAGCACGCCGTACCAGCGCAGTACGATCGGCCCGAGGCTGACGATGATGGAGTCTGGTGGGATTGGCAGCATGGAACCCTAGACGCCCACGCCGATGAGGCTCCCGACGAAGTAGGTGACGCCCGCGGCTGCAGCACCGATCAGGAGCTGGCGCATGCCTGAGACAAGTGCCGATCGACCAGTGACATAGCTCACGGCAGCCCCAACCGAGAAGAGCGCGAACCCGGTGAGGACAATGCTGCTCGTGAGCGCCGTAAATCCAGTGAGGACAAGGAATGGAAGGAGCGGCACAAAGGCACCGAGAGCGAAGGAGACGAACGACCAGATCGCAGCACCCCACGGAGAGCCGAGCTGCTCTGGGTCGAGGCCGAGCCGCTCACGCACCACCATCTCAAGCGCGACGGCAGGATCGCTCATGACGAGCGCGGCGAACTTGTCTGCCTCGGCTACGGGGAACCCACGGCGCACATAGGTCTCCGCAATTGCAGCACGCTCCGTGTCTGGATCGGCCGCCAGTCGGGCGCGCTCCACCTCGATCTGTCGCTCGAGCAGCTCGCTCTGGCTGCGCATCGAGACGTACTCTCCCGCTGCCATGCTGAATGCACCTGCAAGGAGGCCAGCAATACCAGCGATGATGACAAACGAGCCTTGGGCCTGCGTCGTAGCGCCGGCAATGCCGAGCACCAGTGCTGCGTTGCTGACCAGCCCGTCGGAGACGCCGAAGATCATGGCGCGAAGGGTTCCGTCGGCACCAGCCTTGGATGCAATGCGTTTCTGAGTCTCGCCCATCTACCCCCCTGTCGCGCTTCTGCGCGTTGGGCTCATCCTAGCGCGGTGAGGGGAACCGCTTCGGCTAGGTGAGGAGGACGACCCACCCCTCTTCGTCAACGCTCACGGTGTGCACTGCAAGCGGAAGCTCTGCGGGTGGATCGAGCGGTTCGCCGCTCTCAAGGTCGAACCGCGAGAGATGCAGCGGACAGGTGACCGTGGGCCGTGGCACGCCAGCGGGAGAGAGGAAGCCACGATCAAGCTCGCAATACTCGTGCGTGCACACCCCATCAACAGCGAGAAGCTTGCCGCCGCGATTAGCGATGAGGATGGCCGACCCGCCCGGCCAGGCGAGGCGCATCGTGCCGTCTGGCAACTCTGCCGCGGGGAAGAGCCGCTCAACGCCCATGGAATCTACGAGGCGAGTGCGGCAGGCTGCGCCGCGAGTGCCGCGTCGAGTTTCGCGGAGAGCACCTCGCGGAGGCGGTCCGCCTCAGCCTCAAGTGGGAGGGCGGCGACGACTGGCTCGAGGAATCCCATCACGATCGTTCGACGTGCCTCCGCCTCGGTCAGTCCTCGTGACCGCAGGTAGAAAATCTGCGACGGATCGATCGGACCAACCGAACTCCCGTGCGCGGCGCGCTCACAATCTGGCTGGTCGATCCAGAGCGATGGGATCGCAACGCTTCGAGCGGTCTTCGAGAGGAGCATGCCGAATTCGCCAAGGTAGGAGTTGGTGCCGCGACCACTTCGCGGAATTGTCGTTACCCCCTTCACATACCCACGTGCAGTTCCGGCGAAGACGCCTTTCGCGAGTAGGTCGCCAACCGTCTTCTGACCGGAGTGGAGACTGTAGGTGGTGAGATCGTGCAGCTGCTCACCGGCGCCGAAGACCACCTCGACCTGGCGCACCTTCGAGCCATCTCCAGCAAGCACATGGTCGATACGGCCGCGCACAACCCGAGCGCCGACCTGCGCGGCGGCCAGGTTCAAGGTTGCGCCTGCGCCAAACGTGTGGCGGCGCACTGCAAGGTAGGCGCGATCTTCAGGGAGGTCTTGGATTGACGAGAGGTTCAGCGTCGACTGCGCGCCGAGCACTACCTCACTCGTGGTCGCTAGCAGGGCACGCGCGACGCCTGGTGCGGCGGCACTTCCACCAATCTCTTCAATGACGGAGGCCGTTGC
>Ga0075470_10000306_pt1 | contig 16532 bp, 13 predicted proteins | sample DEB19_08_DNA_4_FD_71482 | JGI IMG/M metagenome (GOLD analysis project Ga0075470, IMG submission 71482) | Aqueous microbial communities from the Delaware River and Bay under freshwater to marine salinity gradient to study organic matter... | ecosystem: Environmental > Aquatic > Marine > Coastal ... | reverse complement strand
GCTTTCAGAGCAGATCCTCGATATTGAGTAAGCGAAAGAAATTCACCTGTAGCAGGCGCCAAGGACTGGAGTCGGGCTCGCTGCTGCTGCGCCAGGGCTTGCCTTCGCGCTCACCCTCCCAGACGATGCGATGGCCTTCGCTAGCCTTCGGATCCAAAGTGAGGCGCCAACTATGCGAGGGATCCAAATCCCGCTCCACCGTGTTCATTATCTGAAGCGCCAGGGTCTCGCTTTCAATCATCATGCCAGCTTCGGTATTGAGATGGCGCGAACGCGGGTCGAAATTGGCACTGCCGACCCAAAGCAGACGACGATCGTAAATCGCCACTTTGGAATGCAGGGCAGATGCTGACCGTCCGATGCGCAATCGGTGTCCGCTAGGCGAGGGTCGAGCAGCGTCAGGGCGGTATTCATGCAACTCAACCCCGCCAGCCAGCAATGCCTCTCGGTAGGGGGCGTAGCCGGAATGTACGGCCACCACATCGGTGGCGGCCAATGAATTGGTCAGAACCCGCAGCCTTACCCCACGCGCTGCAGCCTGGGTGAGCACTTCTACACCCCGTGAGCCAGGAACAAAGTAGGCAACGGCATAGATGATTTCCCGTTGCGCATTCTGACGCGCGATTGCGTGAGCGCGGGCCACATCGGCCGAGGATTTGCTGGCACCTTCGGCTTGTCTTACCGGAGGCTCTGCAATCGTCTGGGCCCGCGCCCAGACTAGGCCCTCGCCGGAGAGCACGCGCCGCTCAAACTCCAGCTTGCGCCGCTGGTATTCAGCCCGTGGTCCGTACTCCGAGGTACTGGTGCGCCAGACATTGAGGGCGTCCTCCGAGGCCAGGGCAGGGGCCACTCCAAACGAACCGGTTGGGGCAACGATCGGGTTATTCCAGTAACTATCGAAGATGGCTGCAGCCTGCTGCATCACGGGACCGGTGGCCAGCATGTCGGCATCTCGAAAGTTGGAATTGCCTTCCCCTTCGAAATACCGATTGTTGATGTTGCGGCCTCCAATGACGCCGGCCTGGCCGTCCACGACAAAAATCTTGTTGTGCATACGCCGGCCGAGTTGGTCGTGGTGGCGCATCATTTGCAGGATGCGCGGCCAGCGTCGATCCTGGTAGGGGTTGAAGATACGCACTTCCACATTGGGGTGGGCGTCAATGCGCGCGAGCGTTGCATCGTCAAAGCCGATGTTCTGGTCATCCAGCACCATGCGAACGCGCACGCCTCGGTCCGCAGCAGCCAGCAGACGGTCAAGCAAGAACAGGCCCGCATCGTCGGCATCAAAAATGTAATACTGCAAGTCAATCGAGCGCTCGGCCAGATCAATCAAGGCTGCCCGCGTGAGCAGGGCGCTGACGCCGTTGTTGAGCAGGCGAAAGCCGGACTGGCCCGGATGCCTGGCCAGTCCATCGGCATGGGCTCGACCCAGTGCCGTTTCCTGGGGGCGATCAAAGGCCTGAGAGGCGACCCGCGGGTAGTCCTTCTGGACAGTGGCACACCCGGCCAGAGCAATGGCAGTGGCAAGCAGCCAGACGGTGATCAGGCTGCGCAGCATGCGATGTAGGCCCTGCTGATGGTTAGCGATCGATGCGGAAAAGTTCTGCATATTCAGAGCCATTGATTCTGTCAGCCCGAGTTTAGGGCATGCTTACAATGATCGTGAACGTTGTCTTTGACACAAGTTTCGCAGGCAGGCTGGCAATAACACCGCACTTTTGCAACCCACCAGGTCAAGGACTCAACCGGCCTGGCCCAATCCATTTTTTTATCTTTATGAAACTTGCCACCTGGAACATCAATTCGCTGACGGTTCGATTGCCGCAAGTCTTGGACTGGCTGGTTGCGCAGAATGCGTCTGGTGCGGCTGTCGATGTGCTGGCCCTGCAGGAGCTCAAGCTCACCGACGACAAGTTTCCTTTTGATGCGTTTGCTGAGGCTGGTTACCAGGCGGCCTGCTTTGGGCAAAAAACCTACAACGGGGTCGCGCTGCTGTCGCGCCAGCCTTTGGCCCAGGTGGTACGCAATATTCCCGGCTTTGCCGACGAGATGGCGCGGGTGATCAGTGCTGACGTCGGCGATGTGCGGGTGGTGGGCGCTTATTTTCCCAACGGACAGGAGCCAGGCAGCGACAAATTTGCCTACAAGTTGCGCTGGCTGCAGGCCTTGCGCGACTGGCTCGGTGGCGAGCTGGCCGAGCACCCCCGCCTGGTTCTGATGGGTGACTTCAATATCACCTTTGACGATCTGGATGTGTGGGACCCGGTGAGGCTGAAGGACACCATCCATTGCACCGAAGAGGAGCGTAACCATTTGCGCGCCCTGCTTGAACTTGGCCTGCATGATGCAGTGCGACTGTTTCCACAGCCGGAAAAAAATTACTCCTGGTGGGACTACCGAAACATGGCTTTTCGGCGCAAACAAGGCCTTCGCATTGACCATATTTTGCTGAGCGATTCGCTGCGTTCAGCGGCACTGGCCTGTGCAATTGATGTCACCCCTCGACGCAACGAGCGTCCCAGCGATCATGCACCAGTGGTGTTGACATTGAAAGGCAACTTTTCGGCAGGCACCGGCTGACCAAAATAGAAGCCCTGACAGCTGGAACATCCCAGTCGATGCATGTATTCGCGCTGGGCTTTGGTTTCAACCCCTTCAGCTACAACCTCTAGCGACAAGCTGCGCGCCATGGCGATGATAGCTCGCACGATCGCAGCGTCACTGCTATTGATAAAAATGTTGGCCAGGAAGGAGCGATCGATTTTGAGCTGATGGATGGGCAGACGCTGAAGGTAGGACAGGGAACTGTAGCCGGTGCCAAAGTCGTCCAGCGAGAAGCGGATGCCCATTTTCCGCAGCTGCTCCATTTTCCTGATGGTGTCATCCACATCCCTGAGCATCAGGCCTTCGGTAATTTCAAACATCAGAAGAGAAGGGTCAACGCCAGTGGAATTCAGCAATGACTGCACCTGGTGGGTGAAGTTGGGGTGATGGAATTGGCGGGGACTGATATTGATTGCTAGGGCCAGATGAGCGGTTTCCGGATGATGCGACCACGCAATCAGTTGCTGACAGGCTACATGCATCACCCAATCGCCAATCATCAGAATCAAACCAATCTCCTCGGCAACTGGAATAAATTTCTGAGGGGAAACCGTGCCGCGGGTGGGGTGATTCCAGCGAAGCAGGGCCTCTACCCCGGTAATTTTTGCATCAACGTCAACCTGTAACTGGTAGTGCAGTTCAAACTGATTGAGCTCGACAGCCTTGCGCAGGTCGTCCTCCAGGGCGGCTCGGGTGTCCACGGCTGCCTGCATCACGGGATCATAGAAATGCAGGGTATTGCGGCCCGATGATTTCGATTGATACATCGCCAGATCTGCGCGCTTGAGAATGCTGTCAATGGTGTCGTAAGGCTCGCCAAACAAAGCTATGCCGATGCTGGCCGAGCTGTGGGCGCTGTACCCTGCCAATTGATAAGGTTTGTTCAGCGCGACAAGAAATTTCTCGCCGATATGGCGGGATTCCTGGGCAGCGATGGCGAGGTCTTTATGCAGGTCTTCAAGCATGACCACAAATTCATCGCCGCCCAGTCGCGCTACCGTGTCGGTTTCACGCAGGATGGCTTTGAGTCGCTCACTCACTTCGCACAAGAGCAAGTCACCCTTGTCATGACCGAGCGTGTCGTTGAGCATTTTGAAGTTGTCCAGATCGAGGAACATCAGGGCACCGCGGTGCCCACTGCGTAGAGTCTTGGCCAGGGCGTTGCGCAGTCGCTCGATCAGCATGCGACGGTTGGGCAGTTTGGTCAGTGGATCATAATAAGCCAGTTCCTTGATCTGCTCTTCGGCATTTTTCAACTTGGAAATATCCACCAGCACCGCAACCAGGTGGGTGATGCGATGGTATTGATCGCGTACCGTCCTAATGGCCAGCCAGGTGGGGCGAGCAAAGCCATCAGCGCCTTGCACCCAATATTCACCTTGCCAGTTGCCGTCGACCTTGGCTTCTTCCCAGGGATTGTTGATCGACAAATGCAGTGAACGATCAGACTCGATCACATTGGCATTCTGACCCAGCAGCTGAGATTCGGTGAATCCGGTGAAATCGGTCAGTGCCTGATTGGTACGCGTAACGACCAGCTGGGGATCGGTAATCAGCATCATGCCCTGCGTCTCAAAGGCTGTCGCAGCCACTCTCAGATCGTCGCCCACTTTGCTGGAGGCGCGTAGCCAGATCAGGATGGTTGACAGACCCAGAATAAATAGACTGCCTCCAACCATGACGAGCAGGGTGAACCAGACCTGGCTCTGTGCTTTTTGGTGCAAGACTTCCAGATCACGCAGGGTATGCAGTGTGAGAAATCTTCGAACAATTGGCCGAGTCTCCATCAGGTAGGGTGAGGCCTTGTCCGCCAGGCGCAGGGCTGGCGCAAGGCGCGCCTCGTCCCAGGGCTGGATCATGATGGCACCCTGCTGGCTGGCAGCGGGTGCTGCGGCGGTTGTGGGCTTGGCACTTGAATTCTCCACACCAGCTTGGCGCAAAGGCCGATGCAGAAAACTTGGATCGGTTGAAAAGATCACGATCCCCTTGGGATTGGTGATCAGGACCTGGTCAGGCGAAAGCAGCCGCGAGATCCCAGCAATTTCAAGCCGGATGACAAGGGCGCCAATAACATTTTCTTTCTCTTGAATGGGTGTTGCGTAATACAGCTGGGTCGAATCAGGCTTGCGCCCAATGCCGAAGCTGTCGCTCTCCTGGTCCAGTTGAAATTCAACCTCATTGAAAACATTGACCCCGATAAATTTTTCGGCTGAGCCCTTGTTGCTGCTGGCAATCACCTCGCCGGAGTTCCTGGCGATCCAGATTACATCGATCAGTTCAACCGTATCAGTAGCTTCGCTCAGGGTTTGATGGATGGGGCCGAGCTTGTGCGAACCCACTGGCGGTGTCCGCAATAAATTCAGGACGTCGGGTTGCAGAGTGAGGATCTTGGCCAGGGCCCTGACTTCTCTGAAGCGACCTTCGATGATTTGTCCAAGCCGCTCCTGTTGAAGCTGAAGATTTTCCTGTTCGGCCTGCATGATGCCGGTGATCTGGTGATTGAAATAGGCGTTGATGGCAAACCATGCCGTGAAGCACCAGAGACTGACCAAAAGGGCGACCAATCGAAAAGACCGGTTGGAGATCTTGATGCCTGATCGGTAGACAAAGCTGAAAACCAGGTTTACAAAGATCACGCTGGCGGTGATGACCAGCGTCACATAGGCCAATGAAGCTGGCGAAAAGACTGTTATGGGCGCGGCGACATCGCCCTCTCTCAGAAAATAGGCGGAGGCCATGGCGGTGTAGTGCATGGCGCTGATCGCCAGACTGATCACGCCAGCAGCAATCGCATTGGTGAGGATTCGGTCTAGTTGCCTGACTTGTGTCAGTCGGTGTTTAAGCCAGATGGCCAGCACTGACACCAGCACCGCGACTAGTATCGACAGGGCAACCAGCCATGGGTTATAGCGCACCAGGCCTTCCAGGCGCATGGACGCCATGCCGGTAAAGTGCATGGTGCCAATGCCCGCGCCCAGCGCCAGGCCGCCGGTCAGCAGGTGGCGCAAGCTCAGCGGTCGCTCCATCAGGACCACGGTCACCACAGAGGCTGCCAACGCTGGCAAGGCGGAAAGTAGCGTTAGCTGGGCGTCAAAGCCGGTGGTGCAGGGCAGCGACAGGGCGATCATGCCAACAAAGTGCATGGCCCAGATGCCAACGCCCAAAGTCAGACCACTCAGAAAAAACCAGACCTGCCGGATCCGGGTGAGAGTGTGCTGGGCGCCGAGCCAGGCGATCTGCAGGGCTGCAAAGCCAGCAACGAAGGCGACTAGGATGGAGAGGCCAACCAGGAACGGGTCGTAATGACCCTGGTACAAAAGGCTGGTATCGGGTGCAGTGGTGAACAGATCCAGCAATCCTTGCATGGTCTTTTGTACATTGCCAATAATGGGGATGGCACAGGATACTCTAAGTTGGGGGCCGGCCTTTGCGCCAGATCAGAAGTGTTCGGTCAGCACCGCAGGATGGGTCAGGACGGTCACACCAGGTGGCTGGGCCAGGCGTTTTTAGGGCCAGTCCAATGACAGTTCCTGCATCTTGCGGGTGATGGTGTTGCGACCAATGCCCAGTTTCTGAGCAGCTTCAATTCGACGGCCGTGCGTATTGGCCAGCGCTGCCATGATCAGGCGGGATTCAACCTTCTGGGTCAGCACGTTCCAAACATCCGGTTTACCAGCCGATAGCAAGGCCAGGGCTTCATGCTCCAGGCCGTCCTCCCAGTGGGTCAGGTCGGTGACCGGATCAGGCGACCAGTTCTGGCCGGTGGGTTCGTCGGCAAGGACCTCATGGCTTGGAGGTTCGGCCTCGTGTTGCACCGCGGCGGGGGAGGCATAAATTTCGGGGGGCAGGTCTTTCACCTCGATCAGCTGAGCCGGTGCCATGACGGTCAGCCAGTGACAAATGTTTTCCAGTTGTCGCACATTGCCCGGAAAGTCAAACTGGGCGATGCGGGCCAGGGCGGCCTCGGAGATCCGCTTGGGCTCTACCCCGAGCTGACGGGCGCTGGCATGCAAAAAATGACGGGTCAGTAGGGGGATGTCCGCGCGCCGTTCCCGCAGGGCAGGCAGTCGCAAGCGGATCACATTGAGTCGATGAAACAGGTCCTCGCGAAAGGCGCCATCTTTCACCCGCTGTTCCAGGTTCTGGTGGGTTGCAGCAATCACCCGCACATTGGCCTTGACGGCGCTGTGTCCCCCGACCCGGTAAAAGTGCCCATCTGACAGAACGCGTAACAAGCGGGTTTGCAGGTCAAAGGGCATGTCGCCGATTTCATCCAGGAACAGGGTGCCACCATCGGCTTGCTCGAATCGGCCCCGACGCATACTCTGGGCGCCGGTGAAGGCGCCGCGCTCGTGACCGAACAGTTCACTCTCCAGCAGGTCCTTGGGGATGGCAGCCGTGTTGATGGCAACAAAGGGACCGCTGGCGCGCGGCGAATGTTTGTGCAGGGCCTGAGCCACCAGTTCCTTGCCGCTGCCGGACTCGCCGGTGATCAGCACTGTCACGTTGCTTTGCGACAGGCGGCCAATGGCCCGGAAGACATCCTGCATGGCTGGGGCCTGGCCCAGCATCTCTGGATTGTCGAGGAGGTTTTCCTGCGCCACTTGCTCACGCTGGCTTTCCTGCAGCGCACGCTGGATCAGTTCGATCGCCTTGGGCAGGTCAAACGGCTTGGGCAGGTACTCAAAGGCGCCGCCCTGGAAGGCTGACACGGCGCTGTCGAGATCAGAAAATGCGGTCATCACGATCACTGGCAGGGCGGGCAGGCGCTTGTGTACCTTTTCAAGCAATTCAAGGCCGCTGCCGCCAGGCATGCGGATATCGCTGATCAGCACGCTTGGCAGGTCGTCGTCTGCTGAATTTTCCAGGGCTGCCAACGCATCCCGGATATTTGTGAAGCTGCGGGTGGGCAATTCTTCGCGGGCCAGTGCCTTTTCCAGTACAAAGCGGATGGACTGGTCATCGTCTACGATCCATATCGTTTTCATCGATTGCATCACCTTTGTCTGAGCGTGCCGGTCAGGGCAGCGGAATCAATATCTTGAAATCGGTCCGTCCGGGCTCGCTGTCGCACTCGATCAGGCCATGGTGCTGCTGCACAAAGGTCTGTGCCAGGGTCAGTCCCAGGCCAGAACCGCCATCCCTGCCCGACACCAGCGGGTTGAAAATGCGATCCCTGATCGAGTCCGGCACACCGGGCCCGTTGTCTATCACATGCAATTCCAGTGCCAGACGATTGCGCTGACGCCCGAAACTGACCTGCCGCGCCACCCGGGTGCGAAAGGTCAGCCGTGCACTGCCTTGAGCGATCTGATCGGCCAGCGCCTGGCAGGCATTGTGGGCAATATTGAGCACGGCCTGAATCAGCTGCTCGCGATCGCCACGAAATTCAGGCAACGAGGTGTCATAGTCGCGCACGACCGTAAGCCCTTTAGGAAACTCTGCCAAAATAAGTGAGCGCACACGTTCACAGATTTCATGGATATTTACATCCCCCACCACATGGGGTCGGCGATGGGGTGCTAGCAGGCGGTCCACCAGCGTCTGCAGGCGGTCAGCCTCATGGATGACGACCTGGGTGTACTCCTTGAGAGAGGGCTCAATTTCAGTTTCCAGCAACTGGGCGGCACCCCGAATGCCCCCCAGCGGGTTTTTGATCTCATGCGCCAGGTTGCGAATCAGCTCCTTGTTCGCCTGGGCCTGATCGATCAAGCGCTCTTCGCGCTCCTGTCGCGCCTGTTGCTCCAGCGGCAGCAGCTCAACAATCCGCTCATGGGTCCGTTCCCCCTGGGTAAGGATCACATGGACGGGCAGTGGGTCGCGCAAGGAGCGCAACAGTGAAGCATCAAAGCGCAGGGTGGCAAAGCCATCCTGGCCCATGCCGATAAGGGCTTGTTGCCAAGCCTGGGGCTCGGCAAAAGCTGCAGCCAGATCGGTCCCTAAAAGAGTGCGCCGTGAAGTACCAAGGGCATCTTCTAGGGCGGCGTTGGCAAAAAGGAGGCACCCATCAGCCTTCACCACTGCCAGCAGACTGGCCAGCAGGTCAAAGGCATGAAAGCGGTTGGCGGGGTCGGGCTGGTTCAAGCCGCCTATTTTGACGCAGGAAGTCGCCCCAGCTCGCGCTGCAACCCGGCGATGTCGCTGTCAACCCGCTCCAGGTTGGCTTTGAGGTTGGCCACTCGGTCGAGGTACTTCTGATAGTTGCGGGTTTCAGGCCCCATCCTTTCGGGCTGGCCCTCGTTGTACTCCCTGCGCAACTCCTCGCGCCGGGCTTCGGCTTTGCGCAGCTCCTCTTCAAGAATGCGTCGCGCATCGCTGTCGCGCTGGCGCTGCTCGGGCGAGCTGATACGAGCGCTGATCGAAGCGGGCTGGGCGGGCTGGGTGGGCACAGATCGCTGCGCCGGCACCACAGTGACATTGCCCCCGGAAACCAATTGGCAGTTCGGCCGCTGAGCCTCGCTGGGGTTGTTGGTGTACTCATTGCCGCAACGCCAGATCCGGTCCTGTGCAAGGCTTGGCGAGCACAGGCCAAGCAGAGCAAGCGCCAAAGCCATCGAAGGGCGATCAGAACGGGTCATGCGAAAAAGCATACACCAGAAAAAAAGCGACCGTTGCCGGTCGCTTTGAGGGGAATCAAGCAGAGTTAATTACAGCGAGTAATACATGTCGTACTCGACCGGGTGCGGTGCCATGCGGAAGCGGGTGACTTCACCCATCTTCAGCTCAATGTAGGCATCCAGCATGCTGTCGGTGAACACGCCACCCTTGGTCAGGAACGAACGGTCCTTGTCCAGATAGTCCAACGCCTGATCCAGGCTGTGGCACACGGTCGGGACTTTTGCATCCTCTTCGGGCGGCAGGTGGTACAGGTCCTTGGTGGCAGCCTCGCCCGGATGGATTTTGTTTTCCACGCCGTCCAGACCGGCCATCATCAGGGCCGAGAAGGCCAGGTAGGGGTTGGCCGAAGGATCGGGGAAGCGGGCTTCGATGCGGCGGCCCTTGGGGTTGGCCACAAACGGGATACGGATCGACGCAGAGCGGTTGCGTGAGCTATAGGCCAGCTTCACCGGGGCTTCAAAACCAGGCACCAGGCGCTTGTAGCTGTTGGTGCCCGGGTTGGTGATGGCGTTCAGCGCACGGGCGTGCTTGATGATGCCGCCGATATAGAACAGGGCGAAATCCGACAGGCCGGCATAGCCGTCACCGGCAAACAGGTTCTTGCCGTCCTTCCAGATCGACTGGTGCACGTGCATGCCCGAGCCGTTGTCGCCAGCGTAGGGCTTGGGCATGAAGGTGGCGGTTTTGCCGTAGGCATTGGCCACGTTCCAGACCACGTACTTCAGGACCTGGGTCCAGTCAGCGCGCTCGACCAGGGTGCTGAACTTGGTGCCGATCTCGTTCTGGCCGGCGCCAGCCACCTCGTGGTGGAACACCTCGACCGGGATGCCCAGCGACTCAAGAATCAGGGACATTTCAGCGCGCATGTCCTGGGTGCTGTCAACCGGGGGGACCGGGAAGTAGCCACCCTTGACGGTGGGGCGGTGGCCGCGGTTGCCGCCTTCGAGCTGCTTACCGCTGTTCCAGGGGGCTTCGTATTCCTCGATGGCAAACATTACATTGCCGGGCTCGTTAGACCAGCGCACGCCGTCGAAGATGAAGAATTCAGGCTCCGGACCGAAGAAGGCGGTGTCGCCCAGACCCGAGGCCTTCAGATAGGCTTCGGCGCGCTTGGCGATCGAGCGTGGGTCACGGTCATAGGCCTTGCCATCACTGGGCTCGACCACATCGCACTGCAGGAACATCGTGGTCTCTTCGAAGAAGGGGTCGATGTTGGCGGTTTTGGGGTCGGGCATGAGTTGCATGTCCGAGGCCTCGATCCCTTTCCAACCGGCAATCGAAGACCCGTCAAAGGCATGTCCGCTGGTGAACTTGTCTTCGTCGAAAGCAGAAATTGGCACAGTCACGTGCTGTTCTTTGCCACGGGTGTCGGTGAAGCGAAAGTCGACAAACTTGACTTCGTTTTCCTTCACCATCTTCATCACGTCTGCGACGGTTTTTGCCATCTGAATTTCTCCTGGTTGGGTTGAAAATGTTAATAAAAGAACGCAGAAAGCGTGCCAGCTGAAAGGGCTTCTGGCAGGGCGAAACTCGCTATTCTGCCTTGAGTTTGAGCGGGAAGATTTGTCATCTTCCGAAAAATCAAAGAAAGTTCGAGCAGGCTATCCCTGAATTGGTGCAAATTACAACGCACTAATGTGGTGCTTAGCTCCTTATCGCACCAATTCGGGGCCAAGGCGGCAGCCCAATTTTTGCAGCCCGGTCAGCAGGGCCGGGTAGGCGGGCGCCACCTTCGAAGGATCGCCCTTGATGCCGAGTTCAATGTGTTTGCCGTGCTCGGGATGGTCCACACTTGGCAGGCTGAAAACCTTGACCGCTGGATGCTCACGCTCGATCTCGATCATCAGGGGGGTCAGCGAGGCTTCGATCGCGCCATAGACGATGACGGACTTTTCCATCCAGGCGCCGCGCCTGAACAGGTGACGGTAGCAGTTGTCCAACACCCATTCAATCATGGGCCAGGCCATGACCGGAAAGCCCGGCACGAAATGAACTGTGCCGCCCCCCGAGCCGTTGCCGGGCCGGGGCGCTTGGCAGGTGAAGCCGGCAATCTTGTTGTACGGGTTGGGAATGATCTGGGCACCGAGCGGAAACACCCCCATGTTGAGGCGGTGGATGTTGTCAGCACGGTCAGGCTCGTAGGGAATACCTTGCTCGCGCGCAACATCCTGCATGCGTTGACGGATCAGCTCGGCGGCCTCAGGATGCAAGGCCAGCTCCACACCCAGTGCCCGCGCCGCACACTGGCGTGTGTGGTCATCGGGGGTGGCGCCGATGCCGCCGCAGGAGAAGACCACCTGGCCCGAGTCAAAAGCCCGTGCCAGGGCCTCAGTGATGCGCTGCGGGTCGTCACCCACATAGTCGGCATGCGAGAGTTGCAGGCCACGCGCAGCCAGCAGCTCAATCACCTTGGGCAGATGCTTGTCGGCACGCTTGCCGGAAAGAATTTCATCACCAATGATGATCAGACCAATCTGGGTCGTGGATTCAGGGAGGAGGGACATTGTCAGGATCCTGGGGCGGGGTTGGGCTGTGGTTGAGGGCCGGGGGCACCACTGGTTCGCTGCGCAAGCCCGACAGAGCCGCCAGGCAGTAATGGGCAAACCAGAGTGAGGAAAAGGCAAAGACAAAGGTGTAGATCCAGATCGCCACCGGTACCAGCAGGGGAGCCAGAACGACCGCCATGGCCCCCAGGGTCCAGATGGCGCCAGGGGCAGCGCCCAGGTAGCCGGTCATGACCCCGATGGCCAGCAGCGACAACCTGTGACGACGCACAAGCTTGGCGCGCTCTTCATGGCTGGCATGTTCGGCCAGCACATCAAACACCATGACCCGGTAAGTGAGCCAGCCCCAGATCAGGGGCGGCAGGATCATCACCAGCGGTGGAATGAGCCACAGCGGCATCGAGATCAGCAAGGCCAAGGCAGCCATGAGAGAGGCACTCAGGCCCAGCAGGATGCTGCCCCACAAACCACCGCCGCGGTGTCGGGCCAGCTCGGGAAAGCGGCGTTCAGCTACCAGCGCCACCAGCGCCGGTGTCATGAACCAGGATACCGCCAGCAGGGCCAGCACCGTCACGATCGGCAGGGTGACCAGCAGGACCAGCAGGGGGGCCAGCACATTGCGCAGCCGACTGGCACCTAATCCCTCCAGCAGGGCCAGCGCTTGGCTGAGCAGTGCCTGGTCTTGCAACCACCCCTGCATCCAGCCCACCGCAGTTTCCCAGAAAAAATAAAGCAGCCCGCCAGTCAGCCCGATCAGCAGCAGCAGCGGCAGGATGGACAAGGCAACCACCCGAGGCCTCAGGCAGTAGATCAGGGCGCGGCAGAACGAATCAAACAGCAGAGTCATGGGCAATTTTCATGGGCGGCCAAGCATAAACGGTCTGCAAATGGCAGCGCGCCCCCTTAACCATGCCCGGCCAGCCGTTTCAGGCCGAGCCACTGCTGTGCCCAGAAGCCGCGTCCATAGTCGCGGTCCTGTTCAACCTGATCGCGGATGCCAGTCGGGTGGTAGCGCAGATCGAAATTGGCGGTGCCAAACAGCATGTCCCAGCAGGGCAGCAAAACCCCGTAGTTCTGTCCGCCCAGCCGATAGGCCGATGCGCCCTGGGCCAAGCCCGCTGGCTCGCTTGTGTTGCGCACATGCGGTGGCTCAGAGGGGCCGCCGGCTTTGCCGGCCGCGATGGGCGATTCATGTCCCAGCCCAACCGCATGATGCAGGCGATGAAAGCGCGGACTGATCCAGAGCCGCTCGCCGATCGGCCCGAACCAAAGTTTCAGGTTGGCATGCTGAAAACTTTCGCTCAGCTGGGTGATGATGACGATGGCGACAAACTGTGTGGGCGCCACGCCAACCAGGTGCGCCACGCACACCAGCACGGTGTCGCGCAGGACATCGTCCAGCAGATGGTTGCGGTTGTCACTCCACATGGTTAGATCGCGTTGGGAGTGGTGCAGGGCGTGAAGCTGCCACCACCAGTTCCACTGATGCTGGGCCCGATGGATCCAGTAGTCCACAAAGTCAAACAGCACCAGGTAAATCAGCAGGCTGATGAGGGCCTGATCGGTGACACCCGGCCACAGCTGATCGACCTGCAGGGTACTCAGACCAGCCACCCGCAGGGCACCAAACAGATTTTCCAGCAAAGGGATGAGCGAGAAATAGAGGACCAGGCGAAACAGCCCGAGCCGGTGAATCAGGGTGTAGAGAATGTCGGTGCGCACTGCAGCCGGGTCGGCGATGCGCTGCACCGGGCGCCAGCGCTGCAAGGGCCCGATCACGCTGATGAGCACCAGCAACTGCAACAGTCCGGCTAACAGCCAGCCCGAAGCGTTGAAGGCATCATCCAGCCGGTTGGCCAGGCCCAGCCATAGCGTGATGGGCGCCACCAGTGCCTCAAACAGCATTTGCTGCAGCTTGGAAAAGATATCGCTTAACCAGTCCATGCTTTATTGTGAGGCACTTGCGGGAGGCGGGTTGGCCAGCCCGGACGGGCGCCGCCCACGGGCAATGTGGGCCTGGTAGGCAGGGTGCTCTTTCAGGGTGGCAAAGCAGAAACCGCGCTCCTTCAGGCCAACAAGCAGGGGCTCCAGCACCGTGGGTGCCCAGGGGTCACGGCGTGACCAGATGCCCAGGTGGGCCACCAGAACATCCCCCGCGCGGATCTTGCGCAGGGCTTGTTCGAGCAGCAAGGCATTGCTGTAACGCTCACTGGGCAACTCGTCACCCAGAAAACCCGCCGGCGACCAGCCCACATGGGCGTAGCCGCAGGACAGCGCAGCGCGCAGCAGGGCGGGCGAGGTCTTGCCTCCGGGCGCACGAAACAGGGGCAGGGCGGGCTGACCGGTGATCTCTTGCAGCCGCCGGGCGGCAGCATCGATTTGCTGGCAATACTGGGCGGCGTTCATGACCCGATCGCGACCTTGCTGCGCGCCAGCCGAGGGTCGAATCTGGAACTGCGTGGGTGAACCTGGCAGATCAGCGCGCCAGTAAGCATGGTCCAGGGTGTGCGAGGCAAATTCATGGCCTTCCAGCGCTCGCTCGCGCCACCAGCCTGCCCAATGTTCGCCCAGGCTGCCGTCGCCGACCTGGGTGCGTTCGTTGGCGGCAAAAAAAGTCACTCGCACCTGATGCCGTTTCAGTACCTCGGCGATCAGCGGGGCCACGCCCATGTGGCCAGTATCAAAGGTCAGGTAAACCGCCTGCTGGCAGGCCGTCGAGGGCCCGCCTTGGCTGGGGCTGGCCGCCGCGCCCAGGGCCGCTGGCAGGATGAGGCAGGCCAGCCAGCTACTGGCGCGATGCATGATCCAGAGTCCAGATGCCATGCGGAGATTTTCCCACCTTGACCTGACGGATCACTTTGCGGCTGGCCGTATCGATGACCGTCATTTTTCCGGCCCAACGTGAGGTGACCAGGATCAGTCGGCCGTCGCGGGTGACCTCCATGTCGTCCGGGCCGCTTGGCGCTGGGTAGTGGTCCACCACCTGCAGGGTCTGGTAGTCGATCTTGCTGATGGTGTTGGCCACCCGATTGCTCACCAGCACATGTCGCCGGTCACCGACAGCACGAAAGGAGTGTGCCCCTTTGCCGGTGGCAAGCAGTTGAAGCCGGCGCGGCGTTGCGCTGCTGATATCGATCACCTCAACCGAATCGCCACCGGTCAGGCCGACCAGCAGGGTGCGGTCATCGGGCGTGCCAAACACATCGGCGGGCATCGGACCGGTGGCATAGCGCCATTTGAGCGATTGGCTGTTGAGGTCGATGGCAACCAACTCGTTGCTGTCTTGCATGGTGGCAAAGACGGTGCTGCTCCTGCTGTCAATCCAGAGGTGGCTGGGCGTCTTGCCGGTGGCAATGCGCTTGGCCAGCGTCAGGGCGTTGCCATCCCAGCGGTAAACATCCACATGGTTGAGTCGGTTGCCGGCGGTGACAAACCAGCGCATGTCAGGGGAAAAACGCAGGTGGTAGGGGTCGGTGATGCCACGCACGGTGCGCTGGACTTCAGCCGTGCGCGGATCGATGAAGCTCAGCGAGTCGCTCAAGGCATTGGCCACGATGACTGAGCGCTCATCGGGTGTGAGGTAAATATGGTGCGGCTGCTTGCCAGTGGGAATGCGCTTGAGCTGGGTCCAGGTCTGCGGGTCAATCACGCTGACATCGGCATCCAACGAATTGAGCACAAAGATGGGTTGAGCCGCAGCCAGGGCCGGCAACTGCATCAACCCAAGCACCACACAGGCGCGTGCAAACCGTGAACGACGCAAGGTGCCGCGGGGTGTGAAAAGCGCAGAGCAAAGTGAACACAGGGTGGTGTACAGGGTAGTGCGCAGCGCAATATGCAGCGGGGTGCAGAACGTTGTGAAGAGTGCGATGGCCATGTGGGAAAACTGCTGCACGATAAAAATGTTTGAGTAGAGTGGCCAAGTTTACCGGTGCATCGGCCATCATCGGATCAGCGGGCCAACCATGAATGCGGGGATCAGGCGCTGATAGATGCCAGTTCGGCAGCGCTCAGCCAGCGCCAATGCCCCGCTGGCAGGTCATCCGGCAGCCTCAATAGGCCGATCTGCGAGCGATGCAATTGCTCCACCCGGTTGCCCACCGCAGCCAGCATGCGCTTGACCTGGTGGTATTTGCCCTCGGTCAAGGTCAGGCGAAGCTGAAGCGAATCAACTGCCTCGCAGGCGGCCGCGCGCACTGGCTTGGGGCTGTCATCGAGCACCACACCGGCCAGCAGCCGCTCCAGCTGCTGCGCATCGATCGGGTGCCTGGTGCGCACCTCATAGACCTTGGGCACGTGGTGTTTGGGTGAACTCATGCGGTGGATGAACTGGCCATCATCGGTCAGCAGCAGCAGGCCGGTGGTGTCCTGGTCCAGACGTCCCACCGCCTGCACGCCTTGGACCGCCCCTTTTTGCGGCCGTTGGCGCAGTGGTGCCGGCAGCAGGGTGTAGATACTGGGCCAGGCCGAGGGTTTCTGCGAGCACTCGGTGCCTGCAGGCTTGTGCAGCATGACATAGGCCTTGGCGTGAAAGCTCCATTCACTGTCCTGCACGCGAAAGCGCAGGCCCTCGGGCGCCAGCTCGGCATGGGCATCGTTGATTGGACGCCAGTGGTCCGAAGCTGGGTCATACACCTGAACCCGGCCTTGCTGGATCAGTCCGGCACACACCCGTCGCGTGCCAAAACCCTGGCTAAAAAGAATCTCTTGCAATTGCACGGGGCCTAGTATCGCCTGAGCCTGGCCAGACTCAATCGGGTGGGCGACTGAGGAGGCCATCGGGCCAGTGCATCAGGACGCTGTTGC
>Ga0075470_10000305_pt1 | contig 16561 bp, 18 predicted proteins | sample DEB19_08_DNA_4_FD_71482 | JGI IMG/M metagenome (GOLD analysis project Ga0075470, IMG submission 71482) | Aqueous microbial communities from the Delaware River and Bay under freshwater to marine salinity gradient to study organic matter... | ecosystem: Environmental > Aquatic > Marine > Coastal ... | reverse complement strand
AGTTCTCCCTCTCCTTGGCACACGATCGGCCGTCACGACGTGCTGCCTGCCACGAAGCACGACGACCGGGCCCGGTTCGATATCGTGGCTCACCTCAACGCTCAGATTGCTCAAACGCTGTCGCCCCGCGTGAAAACGGCCTACGAGGCCCGGGCGCGGCAGGCTTTCCGGTTACGACACGGCCGAGATCCGGTCGACCGGCACGAAGTTGCCGAGGCGATGCAGCGTGAGCCTGCGTATCGAGTTTTCAGTCTCGTGCGTCGCAACACGATGGAGATTCGCCAACACGCGGGCCGACAACTCGTGGCGCGGCAAGCCGAGGCGCTGCGTGATCGTGCGAAATGGGCCAACGATGGCGCCCGAACTCTGCAACTCGATCCGACCCTCGAAGCGCCCCGGTACGTGTCGGCGGTCGATACCCATCTCATGCGCGGCGGTTACACGGCCGAGCGCATGACCGACGACGTGACAAATCCTGCGAACTACGACGCGGGGATGTATGCGACGACAGGTGGTGCGGGCGGACCGTGGAACGACGCCGCGGGTAGGGCATTGGTCGATTGGTTGAAGCGTGAACATCCGCAGTTCAATCCGCGGCGCATCGTCGACCTCGGCTGCGGACTCGGACACAACACCTTGCCGTTGCGCGCAGCTTTTCCGGAGGCCGACATCGTCGCGATCGACGTGTCGGCGCCCATGTTGCGCTACGGCCATGCGCGCGCCCGATCGCTCGGCGTGTCGGATGTGACCTTCATGCAGGCCGATGCGACGAAGACACCACTCGAAGACAGCTCCAGTGATCTCGTCTTCACGACGATGGTCTTGCACGAGACGTCTCGTCAGGCCTTACCGCAGATTTTTTTGGAGTCCCATCGTCTGTTACGCGCAGGCGGCCTCACGGTGCATCTCGAGCAGCCGCCGTATCGAGGCCTCGATCCCTTCGAGCAGTTCATGCGCGATTGGGATGGTCGGTTCAACAACGAGCCGTTTTGGAGTGCCTTGCATGAATCGGACTTGCCGGCGTTACTCGTGAAGGCGGGTTTCGGCGCGGGCAACGTGTTCGAGTCGCGATGCTCGGCGTTGCCGCCGTCGCAGACGGTCATCAAGAACGAAGATTTCGGACGAGCGCCCTCGTGGTATGTGGTGGGTGCGTGGCAAGCGGCGAAAGGAATCGCCTCACTCGGATAGCATGGAAATGGATCACTCCCTCCCGCAGATCGCTGACCCCATCCCGCGCGCGACCCCCGCAGAAACGGGGCGCCGTCCGGAAGCCCCTCAGTTTACGGACGATCCGATGCTCGATCGTCTCTATGGCGTGACGCTCGCGTTAGTGTCTGAATTGGCCGTTACGCGCTCGCGTCTCGATGCGCTCGAACGCGTACTCGCTCGTCGTGAACTCGTGGATCAAGACGAGGTGGAGGCGTTCGTGCCAGAGCCTGCGGCGGCAGATGCCCGTAGTCGTCTGCAAGCGGAATACTTGGAGCGAGTACTGCGCGCACTCGAATGATTTCGCGACGCGGACGAATTGCCACGTCGGCCATAGCCACGTCGGCCATAGCCACGTCGGCCATCGCCACGTTGGCCATCGATAATCGTCTTGGTGTGTTTTTGTCTTAGCGTTTTTTGAACGCGGGATGCCGGACGGTATCGCCTTTTTTGATCCCACGACGCTCGCTTTCGCCGCCTCGCAGTTCGAGTACGGCGCGTACGGGCGTGTCGGGACCGATCGGATCGAGAGAGAGCGGCGGCGTGTTCGCGAAGATCTCGACGACTCGCCCACGCTCGTCAATGAACAACATGTCGAGCGGGATGAACGTATTCTTCATCCAGAACGAGGAGATTCGGGGCGCCTCGTTGATGAACAACATGCCCTGCGAGGCCGGGAGATCGCGAACGAACATCAGACCTTGTCGCTGACGATCAGGGGTGTCGGCTACCCAGACGTCAAAGAGCTGGGGCCCGCTTGCGCTTTGGATCGTGACACTGCTTCGCGGGAAGGTGGAGAGATCTTGCAGTGCGGGTTCGGCCGCGCCGACCCGCGTCGCCAACAGCAAGACCAGAATCGCGGTGAAGATTTTGTTCATGAGCGCTCGAGCATACCCGCGCCGAGATCGTTGAGGCACCTGTCGACCCATGAGCTCGTGGTGTTCCAGCGAGAAGACCAGTCGAGGAGCGTGTCTCGTCCGAGTTCGGTGATGCGGTAATAGCGTCGCGGTGGACCGGAGTACGACGGAACGATTCGGCTCGTGAGTAACCCGGCTGCCGAGAGGTTGCGCAGTATCGGATAGAGGCTGCCCTCCGCGAACGGATGCTCGCCATCGGCCGTCAGGCTGCGCAGCCGACGGGCGATGTCGTAGCCGTAGAGGTCCTCGTTGCTGCTCGCCAAGGTGGCGAGCAGCACGAGAGCCAAGGTGCCGGAGTTAAGATCTTTTTGGAACTTGGCGCCGATGCTAGTAGTCACTTGTTACTACAATGCACTAACTAGCATTAACTTTCAATTAATAGTCAGCTTCCCGCCTTCCAAGTACCACCCTGAAAGCCACAACCAACTTCGATGCTGCTCGCTTCGCCGTCGTAGTAGTGCACCGAGGAGTCCGGCTTGGCGCAGGTACCGACCCGCCCCGAGGCAGGGCAGGCGCCGGGAGCGAACGTCGCGCCACTGTTTTGGTCGCGCTTTCCGGTTTCTTCGCATTGAGCGGCCGTCGAGGGGTCGATGCAGGCCTTGAATGGGCCAGCCCACTGATTTTGGAGATTGAAGCGGCAATGTCCGCCGACGTCGGTGTTCGCAGGCGGTTGCTGCGCAGCGAGTGACGAGACCGAAAATAACGCCACTGCGCAGAACACGATGCGCCGCAGGGTTTGATGTGCGTGATCGAACATGGAAACTCCGAGAAAATGGGAAGGACCCCTTCGAGCCTACTGCCGCTCCTGCCTAGCGAGTAGACTTGTCTCGGTCTTGGTCCACGTTGCGGGGATCCTATTCGTGCTTCGCAAGCGACTTGCCCTTCTCTTGGTGTTTGCGCTGCTGTCGGCGTGTGGCGCACTCGGGCCGCGGCTCGAGGCGCCTAAGCTTGCAGTCGCCAAAGTCGAGCTCGTCAAAGGCGATCTCTTCGAGCAGCGATTGAGGGCGCGTATGCGCGTTCAAAATCCGAACGACCGTGAGCTTCGTGTGCGAGGGGTGACCTACACCATCGAGTTGGGTGGCGAAGAGCTCGGTCGTGGACTCTCCGGCAGTAGTTTCGTGGTGCCGGCGCGGGGTGAAGCGGAGTTCGACATGCTGGTGACCGCCAATCTCGCGGGTACTTTGCTTAAGTTACTCGAGCGCGCGCGTCAGAGTGGCGGCGCGCCCAACGAAATCACCTACCAGCTGCGCGGCGAAGTGAAGCTCGACAGCGGACTCATCAGAACCGTGCCCTTCAACGAGAAGGGTCAGTTGTCGTTGCGATAGGGGTTCGCCGGATGACGTTCGGGCGAATCATGCTGGTCATCACCGTGCTGATGCTCATCGCAGTATCAATCGCAATCGGTTGGTATGCCGCGACCTGGCCCACACGCTAAAGACAGTCGATCTGCGTCTCAATTTTTTGGTCTGAGTTTCAATCCGAAGATAACGTCGATAACACACGGAGTTTTTCATTATGGCAACAGCACTCTGGGTCCTTCTCGCTGCGATGCTCATGCCCGTCATTTGCGGGGGCATCGCCAAATTCAGTGGCGGAGATGATCGCTACGACAACGCCAATCCGCGTGAGTGGCTTGCGCGTCGCACGGGTTACCAGGCGCGCGCAAATGCCGCTCAGGCTAATTCTTGGGAGGCGCTCGCAACCTACATCGCAGGACTCGCGGCGGCCTTCATCGGCGGTGTCGATCCGGCATCGGTTGGGCTGATCGCCTCGATATTCCTGGTGTCTCGCATTGCCTACGTGGCCTGCTATGTCGCAGATCTCGCCACGTTGAGATCGCTCACTTGGCTCGTCGGTTTCGGCAGCTGCGTCTGCTTGATCGTGATGGGTGCCCAGCGCATCGTGTGATGGATATCCCCGTACGTCAATCGTCGAACACTTCGCGCAAGCTGCAGGCCCACATCAGGGGCCTCGTCGGCAAAGCTATCGAGGATTATTCGATGATCGAGGAAGGCGACAAGGTGATGGTCTGCCTCTCCGGAGGTAAAGACTCGTACACAATGCTCGACATCCTGATGTCGTTGCAGCGTAGCGCACCGGTTAAGTTCGAGTTGGTGGCGGTCAATCTCGATCAAAAACAGCCTGATTTTCCGGAGCACGTGCTTCCTGAATATCTGACCGCCCTCGGCGTACCGTTTCACGTGATCGAGCAAGATACCTACTCGGTCGTCAAGCGTGTCATCCCCGAGGGCAAGACGATGTGCGGGCTCTGTTCTCGAATGCGGCGCGGGGCGCTGTATCGCTGGGCCTCTGAAAACGGTGTGACCAAAGTTGCGCTGGGTCATCATCGTGACGATATCGTCGAGACGCTCTTTCTCAATATGTTCTTCGGCGGTCGTCTGAAGGCGATGCCACCGAAGCTGCGCTCCGAAGACGGACGGCACATCGTCATCCGTCCGCTTGCTTACGTGCCCGAGCGAGATATCGAGCGGTACGCTCGCGCGCGGCAGTTTCCGATCATCCCCTGCAAACTCTGTGGTTCACAAGACAACGCGCAGCGCCGCACGATCAAACAAATGTTGCAGGAATGGGAGCGTGTGCATCCGGGACGAACGGAGTCGATTTTTTCGGCGATCTGCAGAGTCGAGGCCGGACATTTAGCCGACCCCGCGCTGTTCGATTTCTCCGCTCTTCGCGCATCGAGCGAGGATCTAGCGAGGAGTGAGGCGAGTGACGCCTGACGCAGGGCTTCCTGACTTCGATGCCGACGCACTGGCTGCGGTGGCGCGATTACGCAGTCGTTTTCGTGGCGCATTACTCGGTCTTGCACTAGGCGAGGCACTCGCTGCGCCTGCGCAACTGTCGAAACCGGGCAGCTTTGCACCGATCCGCGATCTCATCGGCGGCGGACCCTTCGATCTCGCACCGGGCTCCTGGACCGATGACACGGCGATGGCGCTGCTGCTCGGTCAGAGTGTTCTCGAGTGCCGAGGATGTGATCCGCTCGACCAATTGAGTCGATTTCGACGTTGGCAACGCGATGGCGAAGGCTCGCTCTGCGGCGAGTGTCTCGGGATCACAGTGAGTGTCAGCCGCGCGCTCGTGGACGGAGAGGCGTCGGACAATGTACGCGATGGGGCCGATGCGCTCGTCCGTGTGGCGCCCCTCGTGCTGTGGCATTACGCCGATGAGCAGGCGTTGATGAAAGAGCTCGAGCCGATGATGCGAGTGACGTGTCGGGAGTCGTCCACGCTCGATACCCTGACAGAGTTCGCATCGATGATGCATGGTGCGATACGCGGCAAGCCCTTCAACGACTCGGATCGATCGAGATCGGCAGATATGACGCCCTCTCGTAACGAGACGGAGGCCTCTCGTGCGTTGGCGATCGTCAAGGAGTCGATGCACGAGGCAAAGAATTGGAAGGATGCCGTGCTACGTGCAGTCAATCGCGGCGGCGATGCCGACGTCTATGGCGCGACGACAGGACAACTCGCCGGCGCAGTGTTTGGTGTGGAGTCGATTCCTGCGGGGTGGCTCGCCATGCTCGCCGGTCGACCGATGATCGAAGAGCTCGCGGATGCGTTGCTCGCTGAAGTTCTCGTTCGACTCGATGCCGAAATCTGAGCCGTGCGACGAAAGTCCCCTCCTTGGGCTCGTTACACTGACGCGCAACTCCTGCGTCTGAGATTTCGTGACCTGCATCTGGGTCTGCCGAGACGGGCCGTGCTGCAACGTGCCATTCGTCGTTTGCGTGATGAACTCGCCGCTCGCGATATTTTGCTAGAGCCGCACTTTTGGTTCTCAGACGAGTGGTTTTCACCCGACGGGGTGCCGGGGATCGCGATCCCGTTTTATCTTGCGCATCCGCGTCTCGAGCGTCTCGAGCGTCGTATGTCGAGCTCGGTCGAGGGCGGCAATGCGGCGGGGTTGATGCGTATCTTGCGTCATGAGGCGGGTCACGTCGTCGATACGGCATTTCGACTTCGTCGACGAAAACTTTGGCGTGAAACTTTCGGGTCTGCCTCGTTGCCCTATCCGACCCGTTATGTCGCGAACCCCTCGAGCCGCGACTTCGTCACTCACCTCGACGGCTGGTATGCCCAAGCCCATCCGGCGGAGGATTTCGCCGAGACCTTTGCGGTCTGGCTGGCGCCACGTTCAAACTGGCGCCAGCGCTATGCGGGCACGCCCGCCTTAGCCAAGCTCGAGGCGATGGATGACTTGATGCGGAGTATCCGCGGTCGTCGCCCCGTCGTACGTACGGCGAGTCGTGTCGATCCAGTCGCCTCGAACGATTTATCGCTGCGCGATTACTATCGACGCCATTTGCAGCGTCGCGTCGACAGTGATTTTTCAATGATCGATCGAACGCTAGACCGTGGACTATCAAAAGTCAGGCCTCGTGGTCCGCATCGTCAGCATCGACGCGCCGACAGTTGCCTTCGAGCCCTACGACCTGATTTGATTCGGCATGTGATGGCGCACACGGCGATCGATCGATATGGTGCCGAGCAACTCGTTCAGTTCGCCGTCGATCGCGCGCGCGAGCGCCGGTTGTGGCTGCGAGGCTCCATGAGAGAGCGTCGTGCTGCGGCAGAGCGAACGGTTCGCAGGTTGGCGAAAGCCGCCCTGAGTGGCGAGACGATGCGGTTCACACTATGAAGCAGCTCAAAGTTCTGGTGGTCGTTCATGAGACGTTGGTTCCGCCTGAGGTCGTATCGGGTTTGACCGAAGATCAGATGTCGGAGTGGCGTACGGAGTACGACGTCATTCGGACGCTTCGTGAGTCGGGGCACGAGGTCCGGGTGTTGGGCGTTCTCGATAGCCTCACGGAGCTTCGTGCGGCGATTGCCGATTGGAAACCGGATATCGTTTTCAACCTGCTCGAAGAGTTCAACGGGATCGTCACCTACGACCAGCATGTCGTCGCCTTCCTAGAGTTGATGCAACAGCCCTATACGGGCTGTAATCCGCGAGGTTTGCTGCTCTCGCGTGATAAGCCGCTCACTAAGCAGTTGCTGTCCTATCACCGTATTCCGACACCGCAGTTTGCGTTGCTACGCAAGGGGATCAAGTTTCGTCCGCCCAACAAGATGCGCTATCCGCTATTCGTCAAATCGGCGACAGAAGATGCGTCGCTCGGTATCGCACAGGCCTCGGTCGTCGACGATGCAGCACATCTCAAAGAGCGTGTCGCATTCATTCACGATCAGGTGGGCACTGATGCGCTCGTCGAGGAGTACATCGCCGGGCGCGAAGTCTACGTAGGCGTGCTCGGTAACGAGCGTCTCACGCGATTACCGGTGCGAGAGCTGCACTTCGGGTCGATGCCCGGGAATCAGGCGACGATCGCCACGCGCAAGGTGAAGTGGGATCGAAAATACCAAGAGAAGTACGGCATCGATTGGCGGTCTGCCACCGATCTGCCGCCTGCCGTCGAAGCGTCGCTCGACCGTCTGTCTCGACGTATCTATCGTGCCCTCGGGCTCTCGGGCTACGCACGCATGGATTTTCGCGTGCGCGACAACGGCGAGGTGTTCGTGCTCGAGGCAAACGCCAATCCGAATATCGGCGAAGGCGAGGACTTTGCTCAGTCGGCGCTTACCGCCGGAATTGGCTATCAGGATCTACTCAATCGTCTCATCACGCTCGGTATCGCTTACAAGGCGGAGTGGCGGGCGGGGTACGGCTGACATCCGTTAACCCGCCCGCGCTGTCGTGAGTATCGGTCGCTATTTCTTCAGGTGACGATCGAGCCAGCCGAGCACTTCGTCGTGCCACTGAATGTTGTTAGCCGGCTTCAAGATCCAGTGATTCTCATCAGGGAAGAATACGAGACGACTCTCGATGCCCTGGCGCTGCAGGGCCGTAAACGTAGCGAGACCCTGTGAGTAGGGCACGCGGTAGTCGAGCGCGCCGTGCGTGACGAGCATCGGCGTTTTCCATTTCGTGACGTAATCGGCCGGGTTGAACTTCTCGTGAATTTTCGGCGTCACGTAATATGGACCGCCGTTTTCCCACTCGGTGAACCAGAGCTCCTCGGTGGTGTAGTACATCGTGCGCTGGTCAAAGATTCCGGCGTGATTGACGATGCACTTGAATCGATCTGACCAATTACCGGCGATCCAGTTCTGCATGAACCCCCCATACGAGGCGCCGAGAGAACAGGCCCGCGAGCCATCGAGCCAGTCGTAACGGCCGAGCGCCGCATCGAGACCTTTCTGCAAGTCGACGAGCGGCTTGCCACCCCAGTCCTGACTGATCGAGTCGGTGAACGCTTGGCCATAGCCTGGCGAGCCGTGGAAGTCGATGAATACGACACCGTAGCCTGCACCTGCGTAGACCTGGGCGTTCCAACGCCAAGACCACTGGTTAGCGAAGCTCACTTGTGGTCCGCCGTGAACGATGAAGGCGATCGGATATTTTTGACCGGGCTTCCAGCCCTGAGGTCTCATGACATAGCCGTAGACTTTCTCGTTCTTCGCTCCGGTGAACGAGAACTGCTCGAAGGCACCGAATTCTTTGTCGGCGAGCATGGCGGCATTGACCGCAGTCACGCGCTGCAGGGCGCTACGCGGGCGAGCGACGTAGAGGTCAGGCGGCGAATCGAGCGCAGCCCAAGCGATCACGACACCGTTTGGACCGGCAGATACGCCCTGAACTTGGCCTTTATCGACGAGCGAGGTGCGACGCCCGTCTAACGGGTTCACTTCGAAGAGCGCCGTCTGACCAATATCGTCAGCCACGGCGAGCAGCGCAGTTCTTGTGTGGTTGGCGAGCAAGGTGCCGACCGAACGATCCCAATCCTGGGTGAGGGTGCGCACTTGTCCGCTTTTGGCGCTACGAATCTTGATGACGAAGCGATCGGCCTCGAAACCGGGGCGGGCCATCGCAAGCCACGCAAGATCGCCGTTGGCTAAGAATACCGGTTGGGCATCCCAGGCCGGATTATCGGCCGTGAGATTACGGGGCTCAGCGGAGCCGTCGGCGGGTACGTCATATAGATCGAAGTTGGTCGACCAAGATTCGGTCCGATCGGCGAGCCTCGCGCTGAACACGACTCGCGAGCCGTCGAGGCTGAACGCATAGTCTTCATCCCCGCCGAAGGGCTTCGAGGGCACATCGCCCGGTACTTTGCCGGAGACGTTGACCGGAGCGCCTGCCTTCAGATCGGCGCTGAGCGTAACGGTGAAGAGGGTCGATTGCGTACCGTCTTTCCAAGTGTCCCAGTGGCGCACGAACAATTGGTCATAAACCCGAGCGCTGGCTTTTTTCTTTGATTGAGCGGCCTGACGATCTGTCGTGCACTTGAGGTCGGTGCAGTCGGGATACACTTCCATGGAGACGGCAAGGCGATCACCTTTGGGCGATACTTCGAACGAGCCGACGTCGAGCGGCAGATTGGTGACTTGCTGCGCTTCTCCGCCGCCAAGGTTGATATGCCAGACCTGCGAAGAGCCACTTCGGCTCGACAGGAAAAATAGACCCGATCCATCCGGAGCCCAACGCGCGCTGCTATCCGAAGCAGGATGTTGAGTGAGACGACGCGCCTTTGCGAGACCGGTGCCCGAGAGTTCCGCGAGCCAGACATCGGTGCGACCGCGGTTGGCTTCAAGGTCGGTCTCTCGTAGCGTATACGCGACGTAGCGCCCATCGGGCGACACCTGAGGATCGGCGACTCGAGCGAGCATGTTGAGATCCTTCGCCGTAAATGGTGCGGCGAGGCTGTGGTCTGCGCCGAAGGCGAGCGCCATCGTGAGGGCGACGATCGAGGCAAGGTTCGGGGACTTCATGGTTGTGCTCCGCATCAGGGGCCTGTAAAAAGCGTTGCCCCATTGTAGACGAGCGGCCACGCCGACTCCGAATGCCTGACCTCCCTCTTGTCATCTGCTTCGATCTCGACGACACGTTCTGGGCCGTGCAGCCCGTGTTGCAACGGGCAGAGGCGCGTATGCGAGCCTTTCTCGAGGCCGAGCACCCCGCGCTTGCCGCCCGGATTGGCCCTGATGACCTACTCGAGGCGCGCCGCGCTCTGGCGGTCGATCACCCCGATCGTGCGCACGACATGACTTGGCTGCGTACGGAGGCGTTACGACGGCTCGCCCTGCAGCATGGGCATGAGGCGACGATCGGAGATCGCGCGTTCGAAGTGTTCATCGAGGCTCGTCACGAGGTGGAGCTCTTTGCCGACGTGCCGCGCGCGCTCGAACGCCTAGGAGCCCGATTTCGACTCGCGACGTTTTCGAATGGCAACGCCTGTGTGCGTCGCATCGGCATCGGCGATCACTTCGAGTTGAGTTTGAATGCCGAGTCAGTCGGCCATGCGAAACCGCATCGCGTCGTATTCGAGACACTCGCCCGGCGACTCGGCGTACAGCCGTCGCAGATGCTGCACGTCGGCGATCATCCGGAAAACGACATCGCGGGAGCCGCGGCAGTCGGCTGCCGCACGGTATGGGTGAACCGACGCGGGATCAGTTGGTCGTCGCAGTTTGGGGCGCCGCCTGATTTTGAGGTGCCCGACCTCGAGGTGCTTGCGCGCCAACTTTGCGGATGAGAAACCACACGGCGAAGATCGTGCCGCCTTTGATGAATACTTCACCGAGGTTATCGAGTCGGTGACGGTTGAGCGCCGGCACTGCCGCGGTCAACAACATCACGATGCCGCCGACGGCCATCCAGGGAAATCCTTTGCGTACCCACAGCGCGATGCCGGTGCCGATCACGACGAAGCAGGTGATGACGGGCGCAAGCGGAAACTCGCCTTGGACGAGCGCTTGGTCCGGTGAGCAACGGCTCGCTTCGGTGACCGACCCGCTGTAGCGGATGAGGTCGTATTCGCACACGGGATATATTTCTTTGGTCCAGAAGAGCGGCAGGTCGTGCAGCATGAGTGCAGCCGCAACCGCGCAGAACGCGCCCATGGCGATACGAGTTTGGGCGAACTCGAAACCTGCGAGTCGTAAGACGGAGCCGCTCGCAATGATCAGCCAGCAGCCGGTGAGCCAGTGCGCCCAGAAGACGGGCCAGGTGAGCCAGTAGAGCGGTTCGCCAAACCCGATGACAATGCCCGAGGCAACGCGCAGGTTGTCCCAGATCAGGAAAAATTGGGGAATGAGTATGACTGCCAGTGCCTTGGCTCGAGTCTCGCGCCAAAGCCGGACCGCCCAGACGAAAAGAGCCGTCTGTGCGATCGCGAAAAGCAAAAACATCAGGCTGTACATGCCACCACGATCTTGCCCACCGCCTCGCGCCGCAATAATTTTTTGATGGCCTCTCCACCCTGTGGAAGCGCGAAGCGATCGGAAATCTTTGGTCGAATTTTTCCCTCGACGTAAAGGGCGATCAGCTCGCGAACGTTGGCCGCATCCCGTGCGGGTTCTTGTTCACGAAATGCACCCCAGAAGACGCCCCGGATGTCGCAGCCTTTGAGCAGAGGCAAGTTGAGCGGAATCTTCGGAATTCCAGCCGGGAAACCGATAACGAGGTAGCGGCCCTTCCAGGCCGCCGTGCGCAGTGCGGGCTCAGCATAGTCGCCGCCCACGGGGTCGTAGATGACCTCTGCGCCCTTCGGGCCGCAGGCTTCCTTAAATGCCGTAGCGAGCGCCTTAGAGTCGATGTTCTCTTTCGGATAGATCACGATCTGATCGGCGCCATGCTCGCGTGCGACGGCAGCCTTGGCTTCGCTCGATACCGCAGCCACCACTCGTGCCCCCATCGCCTTGCCGAGTTCGACCGCCGCAAGACCGACGCCGCCGGCCGCGCCCATGACGAGCAGCGTCTCGCCGGCGCGTAGCTCGCCTCGATCTTTGAGCGCGTGGTAGGAGGTGCCATACGTAAAGGTCAGACCAGCCGCGACATCGAAAGGCATGCCTGACGGAATCGGAATGCAAGCGCGCGCATCGGTGACCACCTTTTCAGCAAGGCCTCCGCCGAGAGCGGCCGCGATCACGGCATCTCCGGGCTTGAGTGCTGTCACACCTTCGCCGACGGCATCGACGACGCCCGAAATTTCGAAGCCGGGCGCGAAGGGCCGGGGCGGACGAATTTGGTATTTGTCTTCGATGACGAGGGCATCGGGATAGTTGATGCCGCAGAACCTCACGATGATGCGCACCTGACCGCGGCCGGGAGAGGGCTCGGGTACATCGCGCAGGACGAGCGTATCGGGGCCACCGGGGAGTTCGCTGAGTAGGGCTTTCATGGTCATTTCTCCAGTTCGTGTTGCGCCCGTAGCAAACCGACGACGGTTTTGGAGTCGTGGATTTCACCTTTCAGGGCGCGTCGTACGGCCTCGTCGAGCGGCACCCAGTGTACGTCGAAGACCTCGGCGGCTTCGCGCGAATCGGGAACGGGGGTGAGGTCGGTAGCGAGAAAGAGATGAATACGCTCGGTGAATATACCCGGCGAACTCAGTGACTCGCCGAGCGGTACGATTTGCGCAGCGTGAATGCCGGCTTCTTCCACGAGTTCGCGCCGGATGGTCTCGATCGGGAGTTCGCCGGGTTCGAGACGACCTGCGGGTAGCTCCCACACGGGGCCTCCGGCTGCATGCCGAAACTGGTGAAGCAGGCACACCCGACCCTCATGATCGATCGCGACGGCTGCAGCGCCTCCGGGATGGTGGAGGATTTCGAGGTCTGCCGTGTGCCCATTCGGCAGGGTGACCGTGTCCACGGTGAGTCGGGCGATCCGTCCCCGGAACACCTCGCGAGAAGAAAGCAGCATTGAGAACTCCTCTAGCCGATGAAGGGCTCAGCGCGAGCGCGCGAGATATTCCTCGTTCGGCATCATATCGGTGGCGGCCGCCACGCGATTGGTCATGTTGAAAAAGCCGGTCACGGCGATGATGTCCCAGATTTCTCGGTCTTTGAATCCTGCTCGGCGCAGCGCCGCACGCTCGGCAGCGCCAGTCTCAGCGGGTGACACTGTAAGTCGATGCGCGAAGTCGAGCATGGCGCGCTGCTTTTTCGTGATCTTTGCGATGCGATAGTTCATGACGAGCGCTTCGCCGAGCGACGGATCACCCGACATCTCGCGCAGCGCCTGTCCGTGTGCGGTGAGGCAGTAGTAACAGCGATTAGCGGACGACACGACTACGGCGATCATTTCGCGCTCGAGCAGGGTGAGTTTGGAGTCGCCGAGCATGAGGTCGTTATACATCGCGATAAACGCGCGCAGCTTCGCTTCGTTAAAGCTGTAGACCTCCAGTACGTTCGGTAGGAAGCCGATCTTTTCATCGCAAATCGAAAAGTATTTGCGCAGGTCGGGCGGCAGCGATTTACGCGACGGAATCGGCAATCGCAGCGCTATTTTTTGACGGGGTTGGGCGCGATAGCGTCGAGCCATGAGCTACTCCGGCGTGAGTTCGGATGGACGTGGAGGATATGGACGTAGGTGCAGCGAAGCGCCGTCGGCATGGCCAACGGCGCGTTGTGTTACCCAAGACGTCGGGCGTCGAGCGCCCGCCGAGGCAGGATTATCGGCGGAAACCGCCGCCACCGCCCGGGGGACGCGGCGCGCGCTCCTGCGCTTCGTTGATGCGCAGGGCGCGGCCGTTCATCTCGTACCCATTCAGCGCTGCGATCGCAGCTTGGGCATCGGAGGCGGGCATATCCACGAAGCCGAAGCCGCGCGGACGACCCGTCTCGCGATCGTTGATGAGTTTCACCGAGTCGACTTTGCCGTAGCGCTCGAAGAGCACGCGCAGGTCGGCCTCGTTCGCCGAGAAGGGTAGATTGCCTACGTAAATCGTCGTCATTCGATCGTCTCTCTATCTTTGATCGGGTGACCGATGGGCCGATGCTACTACCGGACTCGGCGGCAAGACAACGGGGCCGAGGCGTCTACTTTTTGACGGGTGTCGTCGGCGCCACCTTCTTCTTGAAGTAGGTCCAACTGGTCTCGTTTTCCCGGTTGTCCGACCCTGCGGGAGGGGTACGGTACTCGGGATACTCGGCCTCGATGGTCTTTTTCATGAGCTCGGGTAGTTGATCGTAACTGTCGAGCTTGCGCCCCGCGGCATGCATGTAGATCAGGCCCGCCCGTCCGCTCATTTCCATCCACGGCAGCCAATCGGCCATGCGCACCCAGCCCACCTCGATCGGCGGGTTAGGGATTTTCGGATCGGTGAGAGAACTGACCTTGCCAAAGAAATTGAACATCTCGGTGGCGTGGTAGTAGCCACCCACGTTCTTTTGGTAATCGCCGCCGAGCGGATTGAGGTAGAAGAGCGGCACCGTGATCGTGTTCCACCACGTGTCACCGCTGATCGTAGCGGGCCAGGTGTTCGGCTTGCCGTCTGCACCGATCGGGAACACCGGACGCTGGTTAACCGGGTCGTTCGCGGTCTGGAGTACTTTGACTGCCTGTCCGGACCAAGGGTTTTTCCATTCTTTGAGGAGCTCGCCCGTCGCTGGATCGACATAGAACAGCAATTCACGCGAAACCAATCGCCAGCCCGTACCGCGCACCGGATCAGTGACCGTCACGCACTGGCGTACGTTATATCCCTCGACGTCGAACAGCTTGCGATCGCGCTCGCCTGGAACTCTGGAGAAGGCTTCACCGTGGAACGAATAGATGGTCGGGGTGTTATCGACCGATCCACATTGGATACGACGTTGAGCGAGCGTAGCGCCCTCGGGCGTATTGAGGTCGATGCGCTGGGCTTTGGTCGCCGCTTGCGCCGAACTCATGGTGAGACAGCATGCCGCGATAGCGGTGATCGTCAGGGAGATCAGAGGTTTCGACATCGAAGTTCTCCTGTTAACAATTATTCGAGGTAAGCGTAGCCGTTGAGCTCGCCTTCGTAGAAGCGCTTGAGCGCCTGGCTTTCGGCAACCGTCATGCGGCCCTCGCGAATGGCTCGTTCGCAATCGCGAGCGAGCGCCGGATATAGCTCGGCGACGTCGTACTCCATGTACTCGAGAACGCGATTGGCGGTGTCACCTTTGACGACTTCGTCGATCCACCACTTACCGTCGTCCTCAAGTCGGATGTGTACGACGTGCGTGTCTCCGAAGAGATTGTGCAGGTCGCCGAGGGTTTCTTGATAAGCGCCCACCAGAAACGCGGCGAGATAGTACTCATCTCCTTCGGCGATATCGTGGAGCTCTAACGTTTTTTTGATGTCACGATGGCTGACGAAGTGATCGATCTTGCCGTCGGAGTCGCAGGTGATATCGGCTAAGACTGCGCGACGAGTCGGGCATTCATCGAGCCGATGGATCGGCATGATCGGGAAGAGATGATCGATGGCCCAGCTGTCGGGTAAAGATTGGAACACCGACATGTTGCAGAAGTAGATGTCGGAGAGAATGGTCTCGAGATCTTCGAGTTCCTCCGGAACTTCCTCAAGCTTGCGCGCGTGGTCGCGAATCTTGGCGCAGGTTGCCCAATAGAGTCGCTCGGCCAGTGCGCGAAACTCCAGCGAGAGCAAGCCGAGGTTAAACATCTGTAGGCACTGTTCGCGCGCCGTGAGCGCATCGTGCCAGCACTCGACGAGTCGCCGCTCGCTGACCTCGCGATACGCACCGAGCAGATCTTGAACCGGCTGCGGGAGTGCACGATCGGCGTACTGTTCGTCTTCGCGGCCGGTCACGTTGAACTTATCGAGCGCGGAGGACCCGAGTGTGTTGAAGATGAGGACGCTGTGGTGCGCGGCGATGGCCCGCCCCGATTCGCTCACGATCATCGGATGCGGGATCCCTCGGGCATTACACACACTCGCGATACGGTAGACGACGTCGTTGGCGTATTCCTCGATGTTGTAGTTCATCGAGGACGAGTAGTTAGTGCCTGATCCGTCGTAATCGACGCCGAGACCACCGCCGACGTCAATGTATTCGAGCCCGGCGCCCAGCAGTTTGAGTTCCGCATACACGTGCGCGAGCTCGTTGATGGCGTCTTTGACGCGCCTAATGTCTTGTAGCTGGCTACCCGGGTGGCAGTGCACGAGCTTCAGGCAGTCAAGCATGTCGTGCTCGCGCAGCACCGAAACCGCCTCAAGGATTTCAGTAATGAAGAGACCGAACTTTGACTTCTCACCGGCAGAATCGCGCCAACGACCGGAACCCTCGCTCGCGAGTTTGACGCGTACACCGATTTGCGGGCGTACACCGAGACGCTTGGCATGTTTGATGATGAGGCCAAGTTCCGAGAAATTTTCGACGACGGGGACGATGCTGCGACCGAGCTTGGTCGCGAGCATGGCGGTCTCGATATAGCTGTCGTCCTTGAAACCGTTACAGATGATGAGACGATTGGGCGAATTCTCGCTCATAGCCATCACAGCCAGCAGTTCGGGCTTGCTGCCGGCTTCGAGTCCGAAGCCGAACTCGGCGCCATAACGATAGACCTCTTCGACAACGAGGCGTTGCTGGTTCACCTTGATCGGAAATACGGCCGCATATTTGTTGCGGTATTCGTTCTCG
>Ga0075470_10000303_pt1 | contig 16596 bp, 11 predicted proteins | sample DEB19_08_DNA_4_FD_71482 | JGI IMG/M metagenome (GOLD analysis project Ga0075470, IMG submission 71482) | Aqueous microbial communities from the Delaware River and Bay under freshwater to marine salinity gradient to study organic matter... | ecosystem: Environmental > Aquatic > Marine > Coastal ... | reverse complement strand
CGCGCGGTCGAGGCAGCGGCGCTGGGCGCCACCGAGGTGACCCTGCAGGGCGGCATCCACCCGGATTTCGACGGCGACTACTACATCGACGTGACGCGCGCAGTGAAGAGCGCGGTGCCCGACATGCACGTGCACGGTTTCACCGCGCTCGAGGTCACCGAGGGCGCCCGCCGCAACGGAGAGTCGCTGCGCGAGTACCTGATCCGCCTGAAGGATGCCGGGCTCGCATCGCTCCCCGGCACGGCGGCAGAGATCCTCGACGACGAGGTGCGTGCGGTCATCTGCAGCGACAAGGTGAACACCGAGGAGTGGCTGGAGTGCCACCGCCAGGCGCACTCCATCGGCCTGCATTCGAACATCACGATCATGTACGGCAGCGTGGAGAGCCCGGAATCGTGGGCGAAGCACATGGTCGTCACACGCGAACTTCAGAAGGAGACCGGGGGCTTCACCGAGTTCATCCCACTCCCCTTCGTGCACATGGCGTCGCCCATCTACCTGCAGAAGAAGTCGCGCCGCGGCCCGACGTTCCGCGAGACCGTCCTCATGCACGCCATTGGACGCATCGTGTACGACGGCCTCATCGACAACGTGCAGGTCAGCTGGGTGAAGATCGGTGTGTCCGGCGCGGTGCAGTTGCTGCAGTCAGGCTGCAACGACCTCGGCGGAACCTTGATGGACGAGAACATCAGCCGGGCGGCCGGTGCGAACCACGGCCAGGGCATGACCGAGGGTCGCTTCGGCGAGATCGTCGCACCCCTTCGCCGGACACTCGCCCAGCGCAACACCGGCTACGAGATTCTCACGGGTTCCGTCGGCGAATAGCCGCGAGCGGTCTTCCGCTTGCCATAATCGGACGAATGGCGCGCAGACGACTGACGGAGATCGGCGACGAGAGTCGTCAGCGCATTCTTGATGCCGCCGAGGAGCTCTTCCTCGAGCGCGGCTACGACAAGACCACGCTCGGTGCGATCGGCGAGCGGTGCGGCATCAGCTACGGCTCCATCCCGTGGCACTTCGGGAACAAGGCCGGGCTGCTGTACGCAGTCGTGACCCGCATCGCCAACGAACCCGGCGGTGTCGACATCGACGATGCGATCCCGCTCGGCATGGAGGGTCTCGAACGGATTCTCGAGGGCCAGAGGTTCTGGGACGACCATCCCAAGGTCGAGTTGTGGCACATGCTCGAACTCGCCTACGAGGACGTGCCACGCGAGACCCTTGACCGGATTCTGGAGGCAGATGCGACATGGCACCGGTCGCTCGAGACGTGGGTGAGCCGAACAATGGACGGCCGGCCACTCCCCGACGGCGTGTCCGCGTCCGGGATTGCCCGCATGATCACCTCCTTCAACCGGGGGCTGGGGATCTCGCGGCATGTCGGCGGCCCGACAATTGATGTCACCGAGCCCCGGGAGGCTCTCCTTCGCGGTGTCGCACTGATGATGGGACTCAATCCCTGACTGTCTTTGACAAGAGCCTATAACGCATTATAGATTTCTTGATTGGGGGCATCGGGCTCCCTCATCTCAGGGGAGAATCTCATGTCACTGCACCGCACCACCGGTTCGCGGTTGCGCACGTACCTGGCCGTTGGGCTGGCGAGCATCATCGCTGCCTCCACCGTCAGTTCGGCCGCTTCCGCCGCCACCACACCGAAGACGGGGGGCGAAGCAACCGTCGCCATCCCTCAGAAGTTCGCGGGCTTCTGCTTCACCACCACGACCCTCGCCGGACCGACCCTCGGCGCGGCCTCGTCGATCATCGAGCCGCTTTTCACGAAGACCCCCACCGGCGAGGCCGTCGGGTTCCTCGCGCAGTCAGCGACGCCGAGTGCCGACTTCAAGACCTGGACGATCACACTGCGTCCGAACATCAGCTTCACGAACGGCCAGGCGTTCAACGCCGATGCGGTGATCGAGAACATCGACAACATTCGTGGTGCCAAGTACCTCACCGGTGGTGTCGCCAAGTTGTGGACACTCTCGGGTGGCGTCGCAGCGCTCGCGAACGTGCTCAGCGTGCGCAAGATCGACGACCTGAACGTCGGCATCGACCTGTTCAAGCCGCAGAACGACCTCGACGTCCTGTTCACGAATGTCTACATCCGCGCATCAGCATCGCTCGCGACGTCGAATGACTGCGTGAACTCCCCGGTCGGAACCGGCCCGTTCATTCTCGCATCGTGGTCGCCGGTGGACTTGGTTGTCACCAAGAACCGGAACTACTGGCGCACCGACCCCAACAAGCCGTCAGTGAAGCTCCCGTACCTCGACAAGATCGTGTTCATCTCGGTTCCCGAGGGATCACAGCGCGCGGCCGCCGTGCGCAAGGGCACCGTCGACGCCGCACTCATGTGGGGCAAGACCGAGAACACATTCATCAAGGACCTGAAATTGCGCAAGAGCGTGGTGAAGGTGACCGACACCCCGATGCACTATTTCCCCAGCATGTGGCTGAACCAGGGCAACGGCGGTCCGTTCTCCGACATCAACGCTCGCCAGGCCGTGGTGCACTGCATCGACCGCGTGAACTTCAACAAGGTCCGTCTGAAGGGTCAGGGTGAGGTCCCTAAGTCGATTGTCGGCTCGCAGAACATCCTCTACAACCCCGCCGGCTATCCGGCATACGACGTCGAGCTCGCGAAGACCTATGTTGCCAAGTATCTAGCCGCGAACCCGTCCAAGACGAGCCTCTCATTTACGGTGCCGTTCAACGGCAGCACAACTGAACAAGCGAATGCAACGTTCCTCAAGATCACTTTCGCGAAGTGCAACATCACGATGAATGTCATCGAAGAGGACGACACAGTGTGGGCTGCCAAGGCATTCAACGTGCTGACCGGCAAGAACGCCTACGACATGGTGTACACCGGCCTCATCACCGAGACCGATGCAGCCATCAACTTCCCGTTCCTCGCCACCAACGCGTTCCCGGCTGATTCGACGAACCCGCTGAAGATCTTCAGGGGCACGCTCGGCTACATCGGAAACCTCGGCAAGCACACCGACACGAAGGTCGATGACCTGCTGTGGCAGGCACGCGCCGCGACCACCCCGGCGGACGTCAAGGCCGCCTACAAGGCAGTGACCGCGGAGATCCAGAGCCAGGCGCTCTTCACCTCCGTGGTGAACTTCCGCTGGGCGTTCGTCACCAACAACAAGTCGAAGCTCGCCGGCGTCGGCACCCTTCAGGTCGTGAAGGGCAAGAAGGTCCGCCCGGTCACCGCACAGGGTGCGGACTGGGCCGGCCTCCACAAGGGCTGATCAGCTTCCCCCAAAGTTGGCAAGGGCGGGTTCCTCGGGACCCGCCCTTGTTGATTCTCCGTTCCACCGGCACAACCCTCAGTAAAGGACACAACCATGACTCCCATCCACGGCCACTGCGACGAGCGCTTCGCTCCGGTGCGCGACATCTTCATCCGCAACTTCGAGAACGGCGATGACGTCGGCGCGTCCGTCAGCCTCGTCGTCGACGGAGAGACAGTCGTCGACCTCTGGGGCGGGTGGACCGACGAGTCCCGGTCGACCGAATGGGCCGAGGACACCCTCGTTCCCGTTCACTCCACGTCGAAGACGATGGTCGCACTGTGTGCTCTCATCCTCGTGGAGCGGGGCCAGCTCGACCCGTACGCACCGGTCACCCACTATTGGCCCGAGTTCGGCCAGGCAGGCAAGGAGGACATCCGTGTGCGCCACCTGATGTCGCACACCTCCGGCCTCTCCGGCTGGGCGCAGCCCGTGCAACCCGATGACATCTACGACTGGGACAAGGCAATCGCCATGCTGTCCGCCCAGGAACCGTGGTGGGAACCCGGAACCGCTTCGGGGTACCACCTGCTCAGTTACAACCACCTCGTGGGCGAATTGGTCGGCCGCGTGTCGGGGATGCCGATGGCCGACTTCTTCGACAAGGAGATCGCCGGACCGCTCGGTCTCGACTACCACTTCGGCATCAATCCGACGATGGAACACCGTCTTGCCCCGATGATCCCGGCGGCGAACCCCGCCATCGACTTCGCGTCGCTCGACCCGGCGAGCGTGATGATGAAGACGTTCACCGGTCCGTTCCTTCTCGGGTACGCGAAAAACATGGAGATACAGGGCAAACGCTTCCCCATGAACGGATTCGCAAACGCCCGTTCCATCGCCCGCGCGCAGGCCGCCGTGTCCCACGGCGGCAGTTTCGGGGGTCTCGACCTTCTCTCCCCCTCCACGATCGACACGATCTTCGACGTGCAATCGGACGGGATCGACCTCGTTCTCGGGCTGCCGGTCAGTTTCGGCATCGGCTACGCGATGCCGGGTGCCAACTGGCCGCGCATCCCCCGCGGGCGTACGTGCTGGTGGGCGGGCATGGGTGGATCGCGCATCATCAACTCACTGGAGCACCGGGCAACGTTCGGGTACGCAATGAACAAGATGAACCATGCACTCATCGGCGACCACCGCAGCGACGACATGTTCGCCGCCGCGATTCAGGTTCTCGAGTCATGACGTACCGCGATCTCAACGAGATCGCGGAGGAGGCGTACCACTACCTCTACCCGTTGGTCGTCATGGAGGTCACGAAGCGTCAGCTGCGCGCGGTCACCACACCGAAGAACGAGGACCCACGCAACCTGTTCGTCCACCAGATGAACACGGCAACCGACAAGTGGCGCTCCGTTGCACGACCGAACATCGACACGTTGTTCTCCGCTGCCTGGGTTGACCTCTCCGTCGGTCCGGCGATGCTGACGCTCCCGCCTGCCGGGGACCGCTACCACATGTTCCAGATGCTCGACTTCTGGACGGACACGTTCGCGGTGCCCGGATCTCGGTCGAACGGGCCTGACGGCATCACAGCGAAAGTCATCGGACCGGGCTGGGAATCGGCGCAGGACACGAACGACGGAGAGGACACGGTGATCTTCTGCCCCACGCCCACGATGTGGGTCCTCGGGCGAACCGCCGCACAGTCCAGTGACGAATTGGAGAGGGCACGCGAGTTCGTGCGGGGATGCTCCGTCGTGTCGCTGAACGAGGGTGCCTTTGCCGATGAGCCGACGGCACTCCCGGATGCCGAACGCACGACGGCCCCCGTTGCGTTCGTCGACGCGATGAGTCCGGCCGGGTTCTTCGAGACCGCTTCGGCGCTCCTGCGGCGCGAGGGCCCCCATGGTGCGGATGGCTCCGTGCTCATGCGCCTGCGCGAGCTGGGCATCGAACGGGGCCGGAGGTTCACGTTCACCGAACAGAGCACCGAGGTGCAGGCTGCCCTCACCGCCGCGATTCCCGCGGGACGTACGTCGATCCTGGAAGCCGCCAGGCGGAGAGACAGGTTGGTCAACGGTTGGTCCTACTCGACCGAGAACATCGGCACCTGGGGGAACAACTATCTCCGTCGCGCGCTCGTCGCGAGATGGGGGATCGCGGCGAACCCCGCCGAGGACGCCGTGTACCTCCAGCCGCGCGCCGATGCCGACGGTAACCCCATCGACGGTGGCAACCAGTACGTCATCCACTTCGAACCGGCCGGCACACCGCCTGCCAAGGCGTTCTGGTCACTCACCGTGTACGACCGAAACGGCTTCCTCATCGCAAACGACCTCAATCGCTTCGGCATCCGCAGCCGAGACGAGGTCCGCTACAACCCTGACGGGTCACTCGACATTTACCTGGGGCCCGAATGCGCGGATCCGCACGGTGACTCGAACTGGATACCCACCATTGCGGGGTCGCTGGACATGTCCATGCGCATCTACATGCCGGAGGACGAGTTCCTGACCGGGCAGTGGACACCGCCCCCGGTCAGGCGCGCCGACGCCCGCTAGAGACCGGCCACACGCCGGGGACGGTGGCACACTTGCGTGGATGAACGAGACCGAGGTCCGATCGCTCGGGTTGTCCGGTGCCGAATGGCAGGTGCTGTGCGATCTCCTCGGGTTCTCCCTGGCCCCACCGGGCACACGACGCCACGCCGCGGCATCCGCCCGGGAAGAAGCCGAGCGTTCACTTCGGGAGCGCAATGTCGTGTCCCATGACGGCCTGCACGTTGCCGAACCGGTTGCCCTCCTGCTCTTCTCCCTCGCCCACCCGGAGACATCCGTCTGGGCACGGGTGCATGGCTCCGGCCATCACAGCATCCACGTCGCACTGAACCGCCGCGTGAGCGCGATCGCCTGGCTCGGGACTGATTCGATTCGCCTCGCCCACACGACCAGCCGGCAGGCAGGGAGCGACCTTGCCGGGTTGGTTGTGCCGGGGGTTGTTCAACCACCCATCCACGGGTCGTTTAGCCTCTCCGGCGGGCTCTGGCACGATCTGCTGACCCAGGCGACCGTCGCATCCGATCGGGCACTCGAATCCCTCGCAGGGGCGGAAGGTGTCGACCAGAGCAGGCTGCCGTTGGTTGCCGGGCTCGCGCGCGCCGCCACGAACCGTGTCGACCTGTTGTGCACACGTCGCGGCGGGGCCGGGGCATGGTCCGGCGGCGAGGTCTCCCTTCTCCGGGCCGACGGTTCCGTGTGGACCGTGAAAGACGGGCGTGCCTTCGACTCCACGGGCCGCAGGGCGTCGTCGCGGGCAGTCTTCACGAATGTCGATCCGGTGGAACTTCTCCACCGTCTGACGACGTCATAGTCCGCACATGAGTCCCCGCACGGTGCTGGGGTACTGTTTGGAAAAACTTCCGGAGGCAAAACATGGCACGCATCGGTGGCGAACTCGACCAACTGGCCGCACTCAAATCCACTTTCGACCGACAATCAGCACTCGTCACCGAGATGCTCACGTCCATCCGCAACCAACTGGGGAACACGTACTGGGAAGGCCCTGCCGCTGCCCGGTTCCGTGAAGCCTGGCAGAGCGACTTCGAGCCGATGCTCCAGCGTCTGCAGACGTCCATGAACGAGTCCGGCGCAGAGATCAACCGCCGCCGCGAGGCACTCCGCAACGCCGGATCCTGATCCATGCCCGAGCAGCCGACCGCCGGCGGTCAAGCCCCGCCCGGGGACCCCGAGTACCTTCGCATCGCATCACGGGTGCTCAGCATGCATTCGGACACCATGCTGAACATCGGCCAGATGCTGGACCAGTCAGCACGAGAGATGGGATGGCACTGCGACAAGGCAACGCGTTACCGCGAGAACGTGGCGCTCATCCGCAATGACGCCCGGAAGATCGCGTCACTCCTTCAGGGACTTGCCATGATGATCGCGCTGCACCGCATCGCCAACGAGGCCCGGGCCGACAACATCTTCCACGCGTAGCCACAATGACCCAGCGAATTATCGTCAACACCGAGGACCTCCAGCACCAGGCCGGGCTCACCGCCGGTGCGGTCAGCGCCTCCGCGGACATCCTGAAGGACCTGCACCGGATCGCCGCGGCGATTCCTGCCGTCTCCGACGAGGCATTGACGGTCGCCGCAAAGGTCCGCTTGCTTGCCGAGATGCTCCAGTCCGACATCAACGCCCTGAGCGCCGAGGCACGGTTCCTCGAGGAAATCGAGGGCAACTTCCCCACTGGCTTCACGCCCCAACAGGTTCTGAACGGGACCGGTGCACTGGCCGAGAACATCGCGGCCGCTGCCGAGGTCGGTCATGACGCGAACATGCCGGGCGAGGCGCACTGGTCACAGGATTGGGTGACCGCGGACGGCACCATCCCCCAGGGCACCCCTTCGGTCGATGTCTCTGCCGGCGGCGTGGCCGGACTGTGGATGATCGTCACCGGAACACCGGCCGTGTCGGAATCCGACACCGGTCGCACCACCCGCAGGGGACGCGCATCCGCACGCGGATCGGCATCCGGTTCCGCCGAGACCGAGATCCTCGGACTTGACGTCACCGTGGAGGGCGAGGCCGAATACGAGGCATCTGCCGAGTACGAGATGGAGGCCACGTGGGAGGTCGGCCCCGACGGGGTGCAGGTCGATGTTCATGCCGAGGCTCGCATCCATGCCGAGGCATCAGCGTCCGGATCGATCGACACGGTGCTCGGCTCTGCATCGGGCGAGGTGCGCGCATCTGTGTCCGGACAGGCGGAGGGACACGCATCAGTGTCCGTGTCGTCGGAGGGTGTCGAAGTGTCGGTTGGCGCGAGTGCCTCTCTCGAGGCAGAGGCCGAGGCACACGCGGAGGTCGACACCGTGTTCGGCGATGCGGAGGCCGAGGCCGAGGCCTACGCCGAGGTTCATGCAGAGGCAGAGGCAGAGGCCACCATCAACAGCGACGGGATCTCGGGCCGGGCGGGCGCTTCTGCGGGCGCGACGGCGGGCGCAACTGCTCGTGCAACGGTCGGGTCCGACGAGGGAAACGTCACTGTGGGCGGCGGCGTGAAGACCGGCATCGGGGCCGGCGTGAATGTCGACGGCAAGGTGTCATGGGACGAAGTCAGCTTCCACTTCGGCGGTGAACTTGCACTCCTCATCGGTCTCGAGGTGGAGCTCGGTTTCAGCTTCAGCCCGAGCGAGATCGTCGACGACATCGGTGACTTGTTCGACGAGATCGGTGACTTGTTCGACGACGCCGAAGAGACGAAGAAGGACATCGAGGAACAGGTCAAGGATGCCGTCCACGAAGTCGAACAATTGGCCGACGAATCCATGGAGCAACTTCGCGAAACTGCCGAGGAACTGCAGCAACAGGCCGAGGAGGTCATCGAGACCGCCGAGCAGGCCGTCGAGGAGGCACGGCAGGTTGCCGAAGAGGCAGAGCGCGCGGTGAACGAGGCCGTGTCCGCCGCGGAGGAGGCTGCCCGGCAGGCACGCGACGAGATCGACAGGTTGTCAACCGAGATCGAATCAGCCACGGGCGAAGTCCGCGAACAGCTGGAACAGGCCCGCCGCGACGCACAGGAACAGGTCGATGCCGCGCTCCGGCAGGCAGAGGATGCCCGTCGTGCGCTCGAAGAGGCCGGGTCCCGTCTCGAGGAAGCCGAACAGGTCGTCAACGAGGCGCGTGAACAGGCAGCCGCGGCCCGCGAGCAGGTCGAGCAGGCACAGCGCGAAGTGGAGCAGGCCCAGCGCGAAGTGGGACAGGCGGTCCGGAGCGGCGGCCAGGAACAGGTGGAGGAAGCACAGCGCGAACTGGAGGAAACCCGCCGACGTGCAGAGGACGCCGGACAGGCGGCGGCCAGCGCCGCGCAGGATGCACAACGTGCAGCAGAAGAGGCCGAACGGGCCGCTCAGGACTACATGGACGAGGTTGCCCGCACGGGCAACGACTGACAGGCACAGAAGGAACGACGATGAAGGCAGAACACCCGAGCAGCATCTCCCCCAGGCACCCCAACGTGTCGGCCGAGATCCCCGACCACTGGACCCTGAAGCCACACGCGAACGCGGTGATTGCCGCGTTCGACCCTGGGACCCCCGTGGGCGCGCGCACGACCATGTACGTGACGGTCGGCCGCATCGTCGGTGACGTCACCATGGAAGAGGTCGTGGCAAAGGGTCACGCCGCCCTCATGTCCAAGTTCCCCGGAGCCGTCGTGGAGTCAAGCTCGCCCGGAACCGTTGCGGGTCACCCGGCACAGTTCGTGGCGATGACCGTGAACTCCCCCGAGTTCCCCACCACGTTGTTCCAGACCGAGACCACCGTGTGTGTGCCGACGGAGAACCCGGAGGTCCGTCATCTGGTGCAGGTCCTCTGCAAGTGCTCGGGTCTCGCGGCACGAGAACTTGCACCCGTGTTCGCCTCGATCGTGCGTTCGCTCACCATTTCCTAGGTCGGCGGCGTCTGCACGACGACGACGTCTGATCAGGATTCTGCAACCTGCACGTAGTCACAACCACCGCGACTGACTGCGTACCCGCGACCCGGCGGGTACCGCCTGCTTGACTTGCGGGGAAACCGAACCCCGAGAAGGTCGCCGTCAACGTCAATGTCGGGGCACAACGCCACGGCATGACGCTGGCGCTTCAGGTCCGACACCCATCCCCCGAAACTGCGGTGCGCCGCAGACGTGGACACGGCTGCAAGAACGATGACGCCTGCATCCCGGGAACGCTTGATGATGTCGGCCAATGCAGATGCTCCTGCACCGTCGGTCATCTCCTCGCCGTCGTCGACCACGACGACGACATCCTTCGCGTCGGCACCCCTGTCCCTGATCTCGGCTGCCAGTTCGACGAGCATCGAGTCCGCGCCATCAACCCCACGTCCGGCCTGCTCCCACAGGTCGAGGTCGAGAAGTTGGCTGCGTCTCGGCGACGCAAGGAAGAACCTCGCGGCCGGCACGTTCTCGTGCAACCCGAGCACGAGAGTGGTTAACGCCGTGGTTCGACCCGAACGCTCGGGCCCGAACACACCGAACACGGGTCCATCCCGGAGGTCCACGACGACCGCCGTGCCCGACTCACCGTGCAGGCCCAGCGGGACACCGGGTCCGCGCGCAACGAGTAAACGACGCGGAACATGCTCGGAGAGCGGCGTGACCTCGGTGAGACCCTGGTGACGCGGTCCGAGCCGGGCCGCGATCTCCCGCACGCGTTGGTTCTGTCCGGCACCAGACGTGTCATCACCGACGACGGCCACCTGGACTTCCTGGCGGTTCACCGTGAAGCCGCGTCCCGGCGCGATCTCCGCGCGGCCGAGATCACCCGACAACCCGAGGGAAACGTACTCGTCGGGCTCCCCCATGCGCATCACGAGCCGCGCCGACATGAGGCTCGTGACCGAACTCGGCACCGCATTGCGCCGGTCCCCGGTGACAACGAAGAAGACCCCTGTCGTGCGACCATCGGAGAGCAACCGCAGGAACTTGTCCACCAATTCGCCGTGGTCGACCATCTGATGCGTGGAGTAGAAATTGGCGAAACCGTCGATCATGACAATGGAGTAGGGGATGTTCCTGCCCGCAGCCCGTGCCTCCGCAACGGATGAAACTCCCCACTCGGCAAGCAAGGTCTTCCTCATCGTGACAGTGCTCTCGAGGTGGGCGAACAGTCGGTCGAGTCTCTCCCCTTCGTCGGCGTTGATGACCCCACCGCACTGCGGAAGCTCGGAGAGTGACCCGAGAGAACGTGATGCGAAGTCAACGACGAAGAGCTCCAGATCACCGGGTGCCAGCCGTGACGCGAACTGCACGGCGACGGTGCGCAGGAGCGTGGACTTGCCGGCGCCGCTCGCACCGAACACGACCAGATGTCCGTCGCGTGCAGGATCGAACTCCCATGCCACCTGGGACTGTGTATCGGGCAGGTCCACCATTCCGATGGCGGCAGAGGTCTCGCTTCCCGACGTGACCGCCAGCGAATCCACTGTCACCATTGCCGGGAGAGGGTCCAACCACGGGACCGGTTGTGCAGGAAGGTGAAGGTCCTCGGCGGCCTGCTTGATGGCGGTCACCAACCGCTGCAGGTCGGTGGGGCCGTCCTGTTGCACCCGTGATGCCGGTCCCCTCGCCCCCCGGGTGGGTGACATCGCCTGATCGAAACCAAGCACGGAGACACCCCCGGCGATTGCTCCCCCCGTGTCCCGACGTGCATTTGCGTACGCGGTCTGGACCTGCCGAACGTCCGACGGACCGGTCTTCACGAATGCCCGCCCCGGAATGGACTTCGGGATGGACACCGCATCCGGTCGGTCGAGCACATCCTCCGAATCACCCTGGTCCGCGACGCGCAACGCGATGCGGAGGTTCGTGTTCGCCCGGATGTTCTCGTCGATCACGCCGGACGGACGCTGGGTCGCGAGAATCAGGTGGACACCCAACGAGCGCCCTCGCTGGGCGATGTCGATGACGCCGGCGACGAACTCCGGCACGGTGCGCTTCAGGAACGCGAATTCGTCGAAGACGAGGATGAGATTTGCGGGTGCGTCATCGGGGCGCATCACCTCCATCTCGACGATGTCCTTCGCCCCGAACTCGGCAAGAATGTGCTCACGGCGCTTGAGTTCCGCATTCAGCGACACGAGCGCGCGCACGGCGAGATGACTGTCGAGGTCGGTGAAGAAGCCTACGGTGTGCGGAAGGTCCACGCAGTCCTTGAATGCCGCTCCGCCCTTGTAGTCAATGAGCACGAAGTTGAGCCTCGTCGGCGAGTGGTGCGCAGCAAGCGACACCACGAGACTCTGCAGCAACTCGCTCTTGCCGGCGCCCGTGGTGCCGGCAACCAGTCCGTGCGGGCCGTGCACCCGCAGATCCAGGGACACGGGTCCCGCGGCCCCCACACCGATGGGTGCGTCAAGTCGTGCGGACCTGCGGGAGGCATCCCACCGTTCGATGAGGTCTGACGGTGACGGGTCCTGCAGACCGATGAGATCGCGGAGGAGAACTGATTGCGGCACTTCCCCCGAAGCGGAGCGCTGAGTGGTGTCACGAACGGGCGAGAGGCGACGCGCAACGCGGAGGGCGCGGCGTTCATCGATTCCCTCGATGACGATGCCCGAAGACCGCGACCCTGTGCGAACGTCTATGACGTTTCCACCGACGACATCAACGAGGTTGCGCGCGACCCCGAGGGCATTGTCCGCTGACGACGACCCGATGAGTGCAGTGATGCCGAGTGCCGATCCCCTCTCGAGCACGCCCGTGAGGGACGCCTCCGAAACGGACCGACCATCGGGAACGACGAGCAGCACTCGGGGCAGGACGTCAGCCACTGATTCCTGCCCGATCTTCTTTGACCGGATGATTTCCCGTTCGGCAACCAAGGCCTCGATGGCCGCCACGAGCCCGCGTGCGTCCTGGTCATCGGTCGCGACAGTGCGGCCATGGGCTGCATCGGTTCGCAACGTGCGCGCGTGCGGAAGCCAACGGGTCCACCCCCACTCCTGCGAGCCCGGTGCAACGACACAGAGAGCAAGGTCATTCGGGCTGTTCTGCGTGACGGCCTGTGCAACCATCCACCGGAGCGTGTCGGCCACGGTTGCGGTGTTCCCGACAACCCCGACCACGGGTGTCACCAGGAGATCAACCGAGAACGGCACTCCGATGTCAACACGAAGGGATTCCATGTGCGCGAGCAGTTCCACGGCGAAGTCGCGGTCGTCGTCGGCTGCCGGCCCGCCCGCAAGATCGAGAAGCGTCGGCTGGTCGGCAGTTCCCACGCGCAGGGTGAGCGCATCCTTGTCGTCGGCCCTGCGCTCCCACAACGACGGGTGAAGGGACTCCACCCTGTCGAGAACGGTGCGGGCGTCGGGCTGGGTCTCGTGGCGGCGTCGGTGTGACAACCGGGCCGCTTCGGAAGATGCCGCGACCGATTCGGCAGCATCTGCCCTGAAAAGCTCCAGTTCCTTGCCCTGGGCCTTCTTCCCGGTCTTCGCTTCCTCCCACCGGTTGGCGAGCATCATGACCGGACTGATGAGGGCGAACACCAACATGATCGGGCCCGCAAAGATCGACATGATCCCCGCCATGACAACGGGAGCGACAGTCGCAATGACCGGGATCTTCCGGGCCTCCGTCTCAAGCGGTGGGCACGGGAATGCCACCCTCCGGACACCCGATTCCGCGAGGACCCTGGGCGGCCGGGAGAACCCGATCGTCCCCTCCGACCGGCGCGTCGCCGCAGATCGCCGCTCCGTGCCGAGATGCACCTCGAACTGGGTCGTGCCGCACGTGACCACCGAGCCTTGTGCGAGCGTCACCGGGCCGGTGATCGCAACCCCGTCCACCGCAGTCCCGTTGCTCGACCCGAGGTCCTCCACACTCATGCCGCCGCCCGGTTCCCCAGTGAACCGCGCATGCAGACGTGACATCAGAGGGTCCCCGATTGCGATGTCCGATGAATCATCACGCCCGACGGTCACCGATCCTGCGACATTGATCTTCTCCCCGCGGCGCGGACCCGTCAGGAACGCGAGGGTGGCGGAGGTTGCGCCGCGTGGTGCCCGGGCGCCGGGCGCCGCCTCCACAACTGCGACTTCGTCACCCGACACCAGGTCGACGTTGACAACGGCCGCAGACGGGTCGAGTTCGAGCCCCGTTCGGCGCACCGCCAGCGTGGAACCCGGTGCACCGCCGAGTTCCCTCGCGAGGTCACTGATCGTTGCCACCGCGTCAATGGACACGACAACCTCTCGTTCTGGCTGTCCGTCGAGCACGGCGAGCAGGATTTCCATGTGGTCGTTCCTCCGTGGGTGGGGTGGACGGCGTTACTTCGTCTGAGCCAGGACGGCCAGCACCTTCACGGATGATGCATCGGTCCCGTCGAACACGAACAAGAACTTGGTCGGGGTGGTCGATCGCGCCGAGGAGAGCGTGTACACCGTCTCACTAAACTTGACCACCGTGGGCTCGAACCCGGTTCCGTACGTCTTGTACGGGTACGAGAACATCGTGGTCACTGCCTGGTAGTTGTTCGTGCTCACGGCCGCCGCCCTTGCAGCGGTGACGTCGTTCTTCACCCATGCGTCAACCAAGGCCTGTGCGCATGCGGCACGGGTGTAGCAACCGATCAGTACCACCTTCGGCACCGTGATGCCGATCAAGAGCTTCACAGTGGTTGTCGTGACAACGGCAGGGGCGACAGTCGAAGGTGCCTCGGTTACCGGGGGGCTTGTGGTGGTGGCTGCGGCCGGGACGGCCGTGGTCGAGGACTTCGGTTTGGCAGTTGATGCAGGCGCAACGGTGGTCTTCGAACCAGAGCCGGCTGCCTTCCCAGGTGTGGCCGAGGGCTTCACCGTTGTCGAAGTCTGCACCGACGAGGACACCGGGACCGTGGTCTCGGTTGTGTCCGTTTCGAGCTGGGTCGTGTCGACGACGGCCACTTCGCCACCACTTCCATTCCCCGAGCCCCCTCCGAGAACGAGTGCCCCACCGGCAATCGCCGCCAGGAGTACCGCCCCGACAATCACGAGCAACCGTGATTTCCCCCGCGCGGACGAGTCACCGGTCCCGGCCGTGTTCGCAGTCACGGCCACGCCGGCATGCTCGGGCTTGTCCGCCCTGGGACGAGCCTGTTCGTCGGTCGGGGCCACGGACGCAGGATCAGGTCGGCTTGTCGGGGTGCGATCGGCGGCAGGGGAAACCACTGCCTCCGTCACCGACGGGCGAACGGTGTCATGTGGTGACCGGGATTCTTCGGCAACGGGCTGACCGGGATTGGCACCGGCAGGATTGACGATGTTCGTCGACGCCGGCCCGATTGAGGCCACGATGGGCTCGGTTCGTGTCCTCCCGGTCTCGTCCTGAACACTCTGGAGCATCTCGGCGAAACGGAGAGCTGATTCGGGCCTGCGCGATGGTTCCTTTGCCATCGCTGCCTCGAGTGCCCTGGTCAGGGACGCCGGGACCTGTGGCCCAGGGTCAGGCAACGGATCGTTGAGAGTCCGCGTGATAGCGACAGCAAGAGGGGTCGTCTCGTCAGCGAACGGCGGGGCTCCGGTCAGCAATCGGTACAGCGTCGACCCGAGCGCGTAGATGTCGCCGGGCACACCGGAGACTTCGCCCTGCAGCACTTCCGGAGGGACATGCGAGAGAGTGAAGGACCCCGCCGTGGCCGTTCCGCTGCGAACGCTGTCGAGTGCCGAGATCCCGAAGTCCGCGAGCACGACCTCGCCGAACGAAGTGGTCAGGATGTTCTCGGGCTTGATGTCCCGGTGGGTGATTCCGTTGCGGTGAGCGGTCTCGACTGCCCCGGCAATCTTGATCCCGATGCGCAGCACGTCATCGACCGAGAAGACCCCGCTGGCCAGCTGGTCGGCAAGGGATCCCCCGGGGCAGAGTTCCATGGAGATGTACGGCTTGCCGTCCGCGGTGTACCCCGACTCGAACACCGTCATCACGTTCGGATGCGAACCAAGTCGTCCGTTCGCGGCGCATTCGCGCTCGAATCGCGCACGTGCGGCGTCATCGGACACGTCGACGGTCAGGACCTTGATGGCAACGTCACGCGATTGAGCCGCCTGGTGGGCCCGGTACACGGAACTGAATCCCCCGCGACCCAATGGCTCCAGCCCGGAATACCCCGCAATATCCATTGCCAACCGCCTCCCGGTGCGTCTGCGTCCTTCCCGAAACTCTACTCAGGGGCCGTTGCCCGGACCCTCACGAGAAGCGTCAGGATGCGGGTCCCCTGGCCTCCAGGGCCCCGAGACAACGCGCAATGTCGGACACCAGTTGGTTCTTCAGCTCGTCGATTCCGGCAAAGCGCTTCTCGCTGCGAATGAACGCCACGAACTGCACGGCGGCCTGCTCGCCGTAGATGTCGCCCGTGAAATCGATGAGGTGCGCCTCGATCAAGGAGTGCTGCGCGTCGTTGTAGAACGTGGGTCGACGACCGATGTTCACCGCGGCAGGGTGCTCCGAACCATCGGGACGACGGTAGACGGCTGCGTACACACCATCGGCAGGGATGCACATGCCGTCCGCCACCGCCACATTCGCCGTGGGGAACCCGATCGTGCGGCCACGCTTGTCGCCGTCGATGACTGTCCCACGGATCTCGTGGGGACGACCGAGCATCCGGTTCGCCGTATCAATCTCGCCGCCTGCGAGTGCGCGCCGGATGGCCGTGCTGCTGACCGGTTCGTCAATTCCGTCGGCGCGCGGCACGAGTGTCACGGGTTCGGCGGTGAAGCCGTGCCGCTCTCCCATCTCGCGGAGCAAGGTGACGTTGCCCTGCCGCATGTGGCCGAAATGGAAGTCGGAACCGACGATGACG
>Ga0075470_10000302_pt1 | contig 16605 bp, 20 predicted proteins | sample DEB19_08_DNA_4_FD_71482 | JGI IMG/M metagenome (GOLD analysis project Ga0075470, IMG submission 71482) | Aqueous microbial communities from the Delaware River and Bay under freshwater to marine salinity gradient to study organic matter... | ecosystem: Environmental > Aquatic > Marine > Coastal ... | reverse complement strand
CGGATATACACCCCTGTAGGGTAGCCTAGCCCACCCATACAGGACGCCCCATATCGCGTTTACGGGGCTTATACGATGTTCTTGAGTTCGTCCCTGGCCTGCTTCCGGTTGACCAGCGTTTCCACCGCCCCATCGGGCAGGTCTATCAGTGACAGGTGGCCGTTCTGGATCAGGGCCGAGATCAAATCCTCCACCACCCTAGACAGCTTGTGGTCCGACTGGGCCAATCTCTCGATGATGGCTTGTCTCTGCCGTTCAGAAGCCTTGGCCTCCCACTGGGCGGCTTGCTCCTCCAGTTGGGCCACTTCCTCCGGGGTCAGGGGAACGGATGCCTGTGAGCCGGTTTTGCAGTCAATGACGAACTTTTTCATTCTATCCATGCCCTGTAGTAGATGGGGTTGGTTGAGTCGGCGGTGAAGTTGCTGCCGGATGCGGTTATCTGCACCGCATTGGCAGTTAGTTGGCTGTTAAAAACCCCGTGGCCGGAGGCGTGGACGGGGCGGTCAGACACGTCAATCATGCCCAGCTTCCATCTTGCCGAAGGTCTTTGCGTGCCGTCGCTTAACCCGTTGCAGACGACATGCAGGGAAGCCGCCCCGGTTGTGAGGGATTGGGGCTGAAGGGAAACCGCCATGCCGTTGTCAGTAACCGTTCCGTCCCCCACTACTGTCGCGCCACGGGCATTTAACGAGGCATAGGAATAATCATTTACGCCGGATTGGATCGTGGGATTGCCGAAACGGATTCGGGGAACGATGGCACTATCCACCCTCAACCCGCTCAGCGCCACATGCACCACCGACTGACCCGTCAGGCCGCTAATGGTGATGGATGCAACAGAGGAAGTAATGGAACCGGATGCGAGGAGTTTGGTGCGACGAGTGTTAAGCGGTAGGGTGTGGCCCCTGATGGGTGAATAGCTATGCCTGACCAGCACGCCCATTTGGTTGGCAATGATTTCATCGGAAGCCACCGCATCGCCGTCGCCGTTGAGGAGTTGCTCATTACCCGGCCCGGGATTGGCCTTGAACAGCGCGCCCGCATTCAGGCCACTGGAAAACCGGAATACCGCTAGCCCGATATGTCCAGAAGTGGATGACGTGACGTTATGACTTAGGACACAACTTGCGCTACCTCCACCCGTGGACAGTGAACCGTTCCCGTTGAAGAACATTCTCGCCGCGCCGCCCATCATGGCCCTGCCACAATCATTCGTGGTGGACGGCAACTGACCCTCCGGCCAGTAATCAGGGGAGGTGCCGTTGGCGTTGTTGGCGTCAGTCTTGGACCACAAACCAACGTCCATCAGGGGACACCATAAAGCCGGTAGGTAAAGACGGCGGAAGTCGCCCCGCCTGGCGCTGAAATGTTCCCCGAGGAGAACAGGAGCGTCAGGGCATGGACGGAGGTCTGTCCGACAAACGACCCCGCCCCCGTGCTGTTCACATGCAGGTCGGTGGAGTTCTGGCCGCCGATATGCCATTCAGCGGCAGGTCTGGCATTGGCGTCGCGGAGATTGTGGACGAAAATCCGCCCCGAAATGTATTCCTGCGCCGCATTCCCCGCCCCGGTGAAAATTTCCATCTCCGAATCAGCGGTATCTCCCGTCCCGGTATTGGTGGCACTGGAATCGGTCTGCACCTTGGCCCATTCGTAATCAGCCGCACCGGAAATGGCCGTACCCGTCCCCAATCGAAGGTACAGGGTAGTTCCATCGGTGACAGGTCTAAGCCCGTAGAAGTCCAAGATGGCGGAGGTATACCCGGCGTTGGGGGTGAAGGTCACGGAAGCAACGGCGGAGGTCACCGACCCCGAGGCCAGAAGGGTAATGTCCCGGGTCTGCCGACCTAGAATCTCGTAATACTGCTGGGTGTCGTTCCATGCAACGGCAACGGTGGTATTGGCCACGATGTCCCCGTCCACCAATGCCCCGCCACCCGCCCGACGAAGTGGCTTAGCGCCCAGTCCGTCCACGTTCAGGGTACTTGCCCCGTCACACTTGATTGGCACCCGGAAAACCAGTAGGCTGTGCTCCGCTGTGGTAGAAAAACCTGCGTTGGTGGAAAGCGTGTAAGTGTTGGTAGACCCGCCCGCAGACAACGAACCATTGGTATCAAAGAACCATCTGGCGACAGCGCCCATGACAGCACGGCCAGCGTTATTCAGGTCTGACGGCTTCATCCCCTCGGGGAAGCCATTAGGGGCTGCGCTGCTGTTGGATGCGTCTGTGGTTGACCAGGTGCCTACGTCGCTCACCTTATGCCCTCGCTAGATACGTTTCTTGTCATTGTCGTTGTCGCCGGATTAATCGGCTTCCTGATTGAGATGCGGAGCATGTTGCTGGGGCTTCATGTGCGCCTAGAGTCGGTCATGAGGCGCCTTGGACTGTCCGACGATTAAAGCCCCGACAGCAACCCGCGCACCGTCATGGGCGCGAGTATCCCGGGCGTAGCGGGCGGCTGCATCCCAAGTCGGATCATTTCATCTAGGTTGCGGAACCTGTTCATTCCCATGTTGGTCGCCGCGCTCTCTGCCGCATAACCGGCAAGCGGCACGCCAATCGCTCCCACCGGCCCGCCAATAGCCGCGCCACCTCCGGCACCGACAGCCGTGGAGATGGCCCCATGTGGGGCCAACTTCCCCAGCCCGCGCAGCACGTTTTGCAGCGGGCTTCCTCGCACAATCTGGCGAATGGCTTCCTGTTCCGCCGCATTGAACTGGCGCATGGCCTTATCGTTGTTGGCGATCTGACGGAAGCGAGTTCTTAGCGCGTGTTCGAGTCCGGCTTGCGTGTATTTCCCGCCGGCATCGTTCTTGGCCTTCTCGAACAATCTTTCCAGTGTGTCGGCCTTGGAAACCTTCGACCAGGTAGCGCGGGCCTCTGCCAGCGCGGGAGCGGCAACACTGGCGTCGCCGGCATTCAGGTCTGATTGCTTTAGTCCGCCAATGAAGTCGTCTATTTTTTCAATGGCCATAGTTGCCAGTCTGCGCTCGGACTTATCCTGGCTACCGGCAGCGCCACGCGCCACGCGGCGCAGGATGTCCAATTCAGATAGGGTCTTGGCGTTGCCCTTCTCGCTTTCAAGCCGGGTCAGTACGGCGGCAATCTTGGGATGCAAGCCGGGGTCGAACCCCTCTTGCTTCATGGTGTTTGCAATATCGTTCACCGCGCCGTCAAACGAGGCGGGCTTAATGACCACCCCGGCCCGATCTGCGGTTGCGTATAACTTCGCGGCCTTGTCTCGCAGGTCTTGCAGGCTGGGGGCAGTTGCCCTGCTGCCGCCCAATGACGCGGCCCCGCCAATGCCAGCGGAAGTGACCACGGACGCCAACATCCCCAGAAGCGGGCTGTCGGTCTTTTCCTCGACAACTTTGCCAACTGCGGCAGAAGGCGCGGCAGCGGCAAGTTGCGTACCGGTCCCGCGAGTCATCGCCCCAGCGACCCCACGCACTACCGGAGAGGCGGCATTGGCGGCAACATTGGCCAGTGCGGGCAGTTGCGTTCCAGCGCCAGCAAGCGCCCCACCAGCGGCCTCTAATGCGCGTTCGCCAGTCGTCTCCGGCGCCGGAAACAACTTGTCCGTGAGCGGCTTTAGAAATGATCCGCCCAGCCCGCCGACGATTGCTCCTGCGCCCATACCGAGTGGTCCAGCGGGCATCCCCGCTATTGCTCCGGTAGTGGCGCCAGCCAGCACTGGAGTTCCGCCACGGGCAAACATGTTGGCTTCGCGTCTGGCCCAATCCAGCGCGGACGGTTCCGCAGTCGGTTCCGGCGCGGGCGACTTATATTGCTTGGCCGGCTTATCCTTCCCCGCCATAGACCAATTTGATTTGGCGTAGGCAAGCACCTGCTCTTCTGTGGCGTCGTCGGGGGCGGTAACCTCAAATACCTCGCCACTCGGGGAGGTGATTTCGTAGGTAGCCATTACTTTTTCTTGATGCCCCAGCCGGCGCCGGTCTGCATGGTCATGTTATCGGCGGGCTTGGCATTGGGCCGTTCTGCGCTATCCCACTTGCGCCACAACTTCTCGACCATATCCAAAGCCGCAATCCGCTGCGGGACCGGAATAGTGCTGTCGCCAACCTGCGCGGCCATTTGACGATACAGTTCCGCATCCTTTTCACCCTGCGGGCCTTCCATGCGCGGCATCTTAGAGGTCAGCGCGCCGCCTACGGCCTCAAGTGACGCGGCTTCCTTCGCGCCCTTCACGTCCACGCCAACCAATCTGCCAGCAGCATCCACGGCGGTTCCGATGCCGCTCTGGGTGGGGTTCTGTAGCAGCAGCCCGCGTGCTTCATCAATGACGGAACCTAAGCCGGACATGTTGAATTCGCGCGTGGCGGTGGATTCGCCTGTTTTGCGTTCTGCGGCGATCTGCCCCTGCAAACCAGGATCGTCCGTCGCCTTCATGATCGGACTGCCGTTTGCATCCGTCAGGGGCGAAATTTCGCCGGTTCTGGCGTTCATGCGGAACATGCCCTGCGGGGTAGAAAATGACGTGTAATACTCCGCATCCGCCCGCGTGGAGTCGGGCTGCCATCGCTGCCCCTCGCCAATCTTGTTCCACTTCATGGTTTGGGGGTCCCATTCCTCTTGGATAACAGAGGTCCCGTCATAACGCTCCCGGGTCTTGGGCGGCTCCGTCCCCGTGGTGGGTGCGACAACCTCCTTCCATGAACCGTCAGATTGGCGTTCCAACAACGCGCCGTTTACCACTTTGGTTTCCGGCTTCTCGGGCTGGCTTGCCTTTTGCAGTTCAAGGTCAAGCAACTTCTGCCGCATTTCCCTGTCCTGCGCCTGCCCCTGCATCTGCTGGGACATTTGCAAGCCTTGGGCGAGGGATGCCCATGGATTGGTGGGCGTGGGTGATCTACGATTACCCGCAAGCAATGACAGGCCCATCATGGTCATGGGCGAGACATTGCCGGAAAGCAGGCCCGGGGAAGAGGTGGGCGCAAGCGGCCCCGGCAAGCCAGCGGGAGCGGGCGGCCCCCATCCGGCAGGCTGTCCCATCGGGCGGTTACCGCCCTGCATCATTGCCATTAGTCCGGCCATATCAACCTCAAATGAAGTAGGGCAGCATCATCATTCCAGCGCCCAAGATGTTGGTGAATGGGTCGTTGCCGTACATCGGCTGCGTCTGCTGCTGCGTTCCAGCGGCATTCGCGGCAGGCTGTCCCGCGAGGATGCCGGCGTAGTTGGCAAGCTGGGCGGTGGGCGATCCTGCTCCGGTGTTGTAGAAGTCCCATCTATCCTTGGAGGCGTTCATCAAGTTCTGGCCCTGACCCTGCACCATGTTGCCGACGCCCATGAGCCGGTCGAAGTCCATGTAATCCATCTGGTTCAAAACCGGGGCCATGCCCGCCAACTGGACATCTCTGGATGCGTCCTGGTTGTAGTTGCTGGAATAAAGGTTGAGCGCCCCCATCTGCCGATTGCGTTCCTGATCGTAAGCCTGCCCGTACATGTTGCTTGAGATGTTCCCCAAGCCTTCGACAAGGTTGTCCTCGTGCATCCCCGAACCTGTCCGACCAGAACCGGCGAAGGTTGCATTGATCCCCGGCATGACAGCATCTTGCGCCCGCTGAACAATCCCGCCAAGCCACGGGTTAGAGTCCGGTGACAGGTAATCCCCGCGCATGGTGCCGGCCAAAGCGTTGTCAAATGTCCCGTCGCCCGTGTACCCGGTGCTGCCGTCCTTCAATTCCCTCTTGGCAAACTTTTGCGCCCAGTCGCTAAGTCCAGAACCGCGCAAGGCCCGCCCCGTGGTCAAGTCCATGGCCATCTGCTGCTGCGGGCTGAACGGGGAAACCGTCGCGCCGGGGTAATACTGCGGGCCGTCTGAACGGTAATTGGCTGCAGCCTGCCCGTAAACGTCTGTCAGGTAGGGCTGCAAGCCGCTCCACGGTTCTGTCTTGACTGTCGAGGTCTGGGTATCCCCGCCGCCACCCTTTCCGCCGCCGCCGCTCATATCTCTTTCACCATGACTGTGTATGCCTTCTTAAAGCCGAGGTTTAACCGCTTCTCCATCCGCTCCCAACCGGGCCTGCCGCATTCTTGGATGCGACTTGCCCCCATTGCCTTGGCCCAATGCTCAATGGCCTGCATCATTTCCCTGAACCATGAGGTAAATGCGTCCTTGCCCGCCATGAGTACAACCTGGCAGGTTCGATACCTTGGGAAGTGGATGATTTGAGTTACCGCAATGCCTTTCAACGTGGGGCCGTCTGTGGCAACCCATAGGCGCATTTCATCGGCAAGGATGAACTTGAGGATGTCGTACTTATCGAACTCGCCAACGGAGTGATCTAAAGCCCTCTGCACCAATGGCTCTATCTCGCGCCACCCGTCTAAAACGTGGTGACGCTCAAGGAGGGAGATCACATCCCGCCGCTAAACCAGTTCCCGATTTGATTTCCGACTTGGCCACCGGCGCCGCCAAGTCCGCCGCGCTGCCCCTTGCCGCCCTGCGCCGGAGCGCCCTTGCCAACCGGAGGCGGGCCACCCGGCTTCGCGCCAGCCTGCATCGCGGCAGCGCCCTTGCCACCTTGCGGAGTTGCGCCGCCCATTGCGCCGGGATGATTGGCCATATATGCGGCAATACCCTGCGGGGAATTGCCCGGCCCGCCGTGAGAACGCTCGGCCATCATCTGCGACATGCCGCCCTGCGGCATGCCGCCGAACGCCGCATAGCGCGGGTTCATGTTCGCATTGGCAAAGTAATCCTGTGGGTCCCACGATTTGTTGTTCGACAGCTTCCCCGCCATCTGGTTGTAATCCAATCCGTGGGCATGGGTCTGCTTGTAGGGATTACCGGGGTTCACGCCCCAGCCCGTCAGGGTGTTCTTTTCGGGATTGAAACCGGGAGGGCCAAAGGAATGCGCGGGAGTGGCGTTGCCGACTCCCATCTGTCCCGGCATCTGGCCCGGAACCTGCCCGTACTGACCCGGATTCCATCCGCTGAACTGTGCGCGTGGATCGGGGTTCTTGTCCTGACCGCCACCGCCCCCGAACACGCCGAAGGGACTGCCCGTAATTGCCGCTGGAATTGCGCCTGCCATACTATCTGCCCTCTCTGGGTATGCCGTACAAAGTAAAATTAAGGGTGCTGGCTACCGATGCCCGGACGCCAATCGTCCCGCCTTGATTAACCGTTATCCCACTGCCCTGAACGTCTGCATTGATGAAGTAGGTGACGTTAGGCCCGATGGACACGTCATAGAACAGTGACGTGGTAGTGGAATAGTTCTGTCCCGTATCGTCGTGGAAGATGCGGAACGTCCTGCCTGTGCCGGAGGTGTTCGCTACAACGATATTGGTGATTTCGGTGATATAGCTTGCGGTAAAGGCCGTAACCGCCCCGGAGGTATCGGGGAAGGTTTGGGACAGCCTACTTGCCGGGACGTATTGCGCCATCTCTGGCCTGCTCCAGCTTGTCCCACCCGCCGAACCGTTGCCCCGCAAGTTCCATCGCGGCGCCGGCCTGATCTCCCAACAACTTATTAGCCCTTGCCGTGTCGCCCGGATCAACCACGCCCCGCCACGGGGAGCGGGCTTTCACTTCTCCCGTTGCGTTGTCCATGATGACGTTATCCAGTCGGACCTGAATATGGCCGGTCTCGCAGAGCACGGTGTAGCTGTGTGGTATTTGCGTTTCGATGAGCATTAGGATGCAGCCCTGTAGTAACCGCAGAAACCAAGATCGCCGTCTGCAGACCATTGGGTAACGGTGGTCTGTGACGTGCCAGTGGCAGCGTCCCAGTTGCGGAGTTGGAGAAACGCGGTATTAGCGTCAATTAGCCCGGTGACCATGGTCCCGGCTGTAATGGCAAGGCCATTGGCGAACTCACCCGACACGCAGCCAATGACGTTGGCCGTGTTCTCTGACGTGAACGGAAGCCCGCCGATGCGGGCGTTCTGCGCGCCAGTCAGAGTGCCGATGCTGCTAGTCACCAGGCGGCCCTGTATGTAGACCATCTTCCCGATCTTGACGTATCGGCCAACTTGGGTGGTATACGCTTGAGACTCCGAATCAGAATTGGACGAGTCCCACAGCACGGGTGTCCAACTGCCTTCCTCGTAGTCGTCCAGCGTGTTGGCGTCACTGGAAGCGTTCTGCGTGGCGGGGAAGGAGATTTGGCCAGAGCCTAGCGGTAATGCAGCGGAGGCAATATCTACACTCGTCCCACCATTGGCGGTGGACAGCGGCAAAGACGGCCCGCCGTCTGCCGGTGGATACTGACTTATCTTCACCGCGTCCCGCCCGCCCGCACGTTGATGTCAACGCCCAACAGATTTGTCCAGTTGCCGGAGGCTTCAATTCTTGCCCGCGCAAACCGGGAGTTAGTTCTGATATTGCACTCCCCCGATGCGTTGGGTTCGACGTATCCAGTCCATGTGGAGGAAACGCCTTGACTAGCGCGGGTGCCGATCTGAACTCTAGCCGTGCCGCCTTCTACCAGCGGCCTTGTGTTTGTGATCTCAAGGAACCGTCCCGGCGCGGCCCTGATTTCCCCGGTCTCCACCGTCCCTGTCATGGGCGAGCCTGTAAATGTAAACAGGCGATTATTAGCATCAAACCCGCCAAGCGTTCCCGTACCGGCATCCCAGATGGATGAGTCAAGGGAAATGGCAAGGTTGTCAATGTTGGTGGTGACGGCATCCAACCCGTCCAGCGTGTAGCCAAGAGAGTTGAAATAGAACAGGGATTGAGCTGATACAGAGGCCGTGGAGAACTTGCCCGTGTCCCAGTTCCAGATCAGAATCTTGTCCGGTGCGCCAGTCCCCGTATTGGTCGGGTAGGCCCACATGACAATATGCCGCTTCGGGTCAACCGCCGCACTCATGCGGTAGCTGTAAATCTCGTTGAACTCGGACCAGAACTTGCGGATGTACTTCTGCGCGCCCAGGGGCTGGGGTGCGCCGCCCACCTGGATTCTGTAAACGTCCTCATCCGAGATGTAAAAGTATTCATTTCGGTGGCGGACAATCGAGCGGGAGAGCCTGCACCCATGCTTGCTGTCCAGCACGTCAAACCGGAAAATGGTGGGGGCGTAGTACGACATGAGCCTGATAGCGGACTCCTGCCAGATGATCCCAGACTCGCCGCCACCCAAGCCGGTGATCTTGCCCCCATCGGGCAGGTCTTGGAAATCAGACTGCGTGGCCCTTGATTGCGTCCACAACTTGGAATTGTTGTAGGCCGACCATCTAAGCCGCATGGGATATTCAACGGAGGACTCGCGTAATCCACCGAGGACAACGAAATCCCTAACGACCATGATGTACCGCGCTTCCGGTGCGCCAGTCAGGTCAGCGAATACCGCCGCGCCAGAGGATGCGGTGATTTCCTGCGGCTTGTTCCCGTACTTACAAGCAAGGACCGTGTTACCCCACTCCGCGAAGTTCCAGACCTCTTGAGTAGTGGTGCCCGAATACTTGGTAGCCTTGGAGACATTCGCCCACGCAGCCCCCGCCGTCAGTTCGTACAGGTTCCCCGCATCCCCCGCGTAGACATGGTTATTACCAGCCCTGTCGCGGGTATGGAACGATCCACGGATGAAGTCTGTATTACTGGTCCCCGTGGCTACCGTATAGACAGCCGTGGCCGATAGAGGGAGATAACCCGTTGCATGGGGCACCATGTTCTCGGCAACGATAACGCCTGGGTTATCAAGGTCGGGCTGGTCGGGAAGTAACTCACCAGCCTTTAAGGTAGTCCACTTCATCAATAAACAGGCTCTACCTTGTCGTTTGAAACTCTGCGGTCATTCTCTTCAAGCAGCCGCATATACTCCGATGACTTCACTTCCCGCATGTACTGGGCCAGTTCACCATCATGCAGGGTCCGCATGGCAACGGTTTCGGCGGCATGGGCGCGGATCAAATCAGCGCAGTCCGTAGTCCACGCACTAGAGGCGGAGGCGGAAAGAGTCCCAAGGGCCTTGCAGTACCAGAGCTTCACCGTGTAGGGCAGGTCGGGTTGATTGGCCAGATGAATCTTGCTATCCCGGATTGCATAGGTATCCGGCAGGCCCGTGGCGGTGGCCTCATTGGCCTTCCTGACTTCGGAGAACGTGGCGGGTGACAGTTCCGACCATCTACCACCCGTGTCCTGAACCTCTACATAATCCATTTCCCGGTAATTGGTGGGGAGGGAATAGACGGCTGTGTTGGAGGTCGTGGTGAACGTGTAGGAAGTTTCCGCAAACCACCACCGCTTACGGTCATAATGGCGGATGGCCATGACAACCGCGTCCGAGCATTGGGAAGTCAGGTCGGTACGGTTAAGGTCATCCCCTACCGCGTTAATCAGTTCGCCCAGGTTCATTACACGCCCTCACATGCCAACGATAGCCCCTTGGAAATACCTTTCGACATTTCGGGCACTGGTTCTTGGTTAGTCCGCCTGTTATCGCTTGTTCAGTCTGTACAGCTACTTCAAACAGACTCTTTGGAGTCCGCCGCCGCCCCGTCAGGCTCATTTGCTTGACACCTTCATCATGGGGATGGGTAGCTGCTCACAATGCACCATGCGCCGGTATTCCTCCCGCCATTCCTCCGAGTAGTCACAGTTCTGGTACTCGTTGAAATACGGACCGCCCACGGTGTAGTGCACCAACTTCGCGCAGGGGTCGTAGGGGTATTCCCCAACAAGGTGATTCCATGAAATCGGCAAGTCACCTACGGGTGTATCTTCCGCCCCGTTCTTCAGGACCGAGTGCCGCCACTTGAATTGATGAAGTTCCAGCGCGGGGGCGGTATTCACCCGCTCCGGGGTCAAGGCTCGCGTGTGGAAGTGGGAGCAGTTGAACAGCATGACGCTCGACCAATTCTTCTTCGGGTACTTGTACTGCGTAGCCCCCAAGAACTTCACGTCATTCCGTGGCGTGTAGTCGTGTTTAACTACTTGTACCGCATGTTCGTAGGAGCGTAGGTCGTACAGTTCCGTGATGTCCCCACGGCAGAGCATGTCGCAATCCATGAAGATGGCGAATCCCACATAGTCCATGAGATAGGGAACCAGGAACCGGGAAAAGCTGAACTCATTGGACTGCTTCGGGTCGCGCTCCCGCGTGTACACATCCTTTAGATTGGCCAGCGATACCGGGGTAATGGAAACCGGATAGGATGCGTTACGCTGGATGCTGTTTGCTAACGTCCAGAAGGCGACATTTTCGACCTTATCGTGGCCGATAAATACCGGAATGGGCTTCATTGTTCTCCGCGCTTTTCATTTTTGTTATATCGGGATGCACTCAATCTGCCCCGCCCGCTTTGAGGCTGCGGCAGTCGTTACCAACTGGAAGCCGTGGCTTTCAATCTTTGAAATCCACCAGCGAATGTCCTGCACGATAAGGTGGGCATTGCGCCCATCGGATAACACGTCCCCGCTCTTGGAGGTGGCTATCAGCAGCCAGAGTCTCTTGAGGGTTAAGCGGCGCAAATCATCCAGCACGTCAGGCAGGCATTCCGGCTCGACGTGTTCCAGGACATCACGGGAGTAGACCAGATCACACGGGCGGCGCTGGTCAATGTCCAGACCCGGGTCGTACTCATAGACCTCATAATCCGGCATGGTGGTCCGTAACCCCGCCTTGCCACAGCCATAGTCAAGGATGGTCTTGTAGCCGCGTTCCTCACACAGTGCCTTGATGATCGGCCATGGCTTCCCGCCCTTGGAACCGAAGGCGGGCTTGGACTGGTGAAGTTTGGCATTAAGGGCCTTGTACTCGGGGCTGATCAGCATTTTAGGATTTCGGCAAGCGCGGCGATGGTTGCGTCTGCGCCTTTATGATGAATGAATATTCCGCCGCGCGCGGACCATGCGGCGCCGTGCTTTGCGCCGTCATCAATCAGGATGGCGCCGCTACTGGAGTAGCCGGATTTTCCATTAGAATCCTTGACCACAATTACCGGCACAGACGCCCCTAACTCCCTCCGCGCCCATTCCGCTTTCTCGGCGCTTGCCCGGGCATGAATAGAGTCCGGGGTCATGGAGAGCAGGGACGGATTAAATGGCTTGATGTAATCCCACAGCTTTTTGCCGTCCGTAGTCCAGCCCATTAAATCGAATCTTTCCCTTCCCCTTTGGGCAACCAGAACCCCGTCCATATCGCAGTAAATCAGCATCTAACCCCCGCCATCTGCACCCACCCGCCACCGGCCACCATGTCCTTGATGGGGAATAACACATGCTCCATGCCCTTCAAGACTTCCTGCGCGCCGAACTTGCTTAGTTCCGCCTCATCCATGCCGGTGTAATAGTCATCGAATACCACCACGCCACCGGGCTTGATTAGCTGCTTGGCGTAATTCCAGTCTGAACGAATCGTATCCACCGCATGACCACCGTCTATGTAGATAAAGTCCATGGACTGCGGGCCGTAGTCCTTCAGGGCTTGGGCCATGGTGTCTTTGGTGTTGCCCTTGTAGAGCTTGTGCTTGATGCCCGCCGACTCAAGTCTCTTGGATACGTCATTCAGGGAATGGTGGGCCTTGACGTTCTTCTCTTCCTTGTCCGTCTCTTGGGTGGCTTCCTCAAACAAGTCCAGACCCACATACTCAAACGGGTGTTCCTTGTGCAGATTGACCGCCCTGCCCCCGTTCCAGGTTCCCACTTCAAGGAACCGATTGGGTTTCAGGTTCCTGAACAGTTCGTTAAGCTGCTCGTACCGTTGAGGGGCCTTGGTGGTTTTCAGCATCCCCTTGAGGTGGATTGCGTGACCCTTGAATACCGTGTCAAACACGTTATAGGGGCCTTCCCCGGTGATGTCTTTACCAAGATCCTTGACCCCGGGCATGTCGGTTAAAGCAGCCTCCAAAACGGCGCAGTCATGCCACTCCTTCAGCAGCAGGAATTTTCCCGATGTCCACACGTCATACCAGTGCTGTAGGAACTTCGGGGCGAAGGAGTGGGCGCAGTCCATCGCATAGAAGGAACTGCACAGGTGCCATGTCTTGCGCTTCATAACCACCATGAAGCTGCCCAATATCCAATCTTCCAGCCAAGATCGGGGGATGAACTTCTTGGTATGTACGTCTGCATCCACCCACACCAGCCAACCCCCGAACTCCACCGCCGCGTCAATGAAGGCAAAAGCCTTTTTAGAGAAGGTCCTGGCGTCGTGGGTGTAGTTTCTCTGCCCCGGGAATATCTCGCCGCGAAAGATGGGTAGCCCATTCATCACGGAATGAAAGTGGGAGAACCCGGGTATCTCCATCAAGTTCTTGTAGGTAACCCTCGGGACTTCGGGAAGTCTATCCTCCGAGTAGCAGAGGATTTCCCCCTCCGGCCATAAGGCCACCAACCCCATCAGCATGTCCTTGCCGTACTCGTCGAATATCTTCCGTGACATGGAAGTCACATATCTGATTTGCATAGAGTGACAACCTCCGCGTTGTCCATCTTGGAATAGCCGTACTGCTTGGCCAGCTTCCCTAGCAGCAGGCTTTCCGCCTTCCAGTTGTGATCTGGGTAGTCCTTCCAATCCGGCCCACGGGTCACGGACCAGTCAAAGGAGCCGCTTAACACGTTGTCGAATCCATACAAACGCAACATGTCGGGCTTGGCATGTCGCAGCGTGTAGGCAACGGCGAACATGCCCGCCGAGGGATGAAGGTGTCCCCTGTCGTCGGACAGGTTGACCTTGCCGGCGTTGGAATCCGGGCCTTTGGGTTTCTGTCGTGAGTCCAGTTCGATGGACTGGCGCAGTTCCTGATAGTCCCTGATCAGGTCAAGGCACAACTCCCGATCTATCAGGGTCAGGACCGGAACCGTTTGACGGAAGGCCGTAATAGCCTGGTTGCACAGGGCCTTGGTTCTGGTGTCCAGAAAGAACCAGTATTCGCGCACGTCCCATTCCCTGACCAGCGCGGGGGCGATAACCAGAGACCCCATGACGATATGGGTACGGGTCCCATAAACACGCGGCTTCTCAAGTAGCGTCTTGGACCGCTTCAGCCTTATGACGGTATCGTGGGAGTCAATCGTATCTCCCCACTCATGCTTGAGCAGGGAAGGCCCGTGGCCGATTATGCAGGCGTCCACAGGCTTAACTCCTTCTTGACGGTTTCCAGTACCCCGTCCCAGTCCCCGTCCTTTTCTTGGTGGACCTCGCGCCTGTGATCACCATACCACGGGAACTGTTCGCCCTTTGGATACCTCCAAGCCCGTTTCGAGGGGGTGAGTACCCAACAAGGCACCCCAGCCGCCCCCGCTGTATGAACAACGCTATTGTTCGCGGAGAGAACAAGGTCGCACGCAGCGAGAGCGGCCAGAGTGTGATCGTAGTCAAACTCTTGGGCAGCATCCATGTGCCATACGGGAAGATTCGTTTCCTCCCGAAACCGCTCTACCTTGTCTTTTGCCCAGTCGTGGTACTGCAAGGAAAACCACGTCCCGCCCATCTCAATAAGCGGCTTGAACCAGTTCAGCTTAAGCGAACGGTACTGGGTGTTGGTCTTTGTGACTCCACCCGCCCAACTAAATCCGATATACGGGCCTTTCCCCTTGGCCTCCATTTCCGCCCGGTACTTCTTGACCAGTTCAGGATTGGGGCGGATATAGGGATTGCGATTGAAGTTCCCCGCAGTCCAATAGCGCCTGGCTAGGGAAGCAACAGGAATCTTGTAATCAATCTTGTGCTTCGTGGGCCAATCAATCTTATCTTCCTTGATGGTCGGGTAGATGTGGTCAATCCACGGGAAGGAGCGGCGGTAAATAGCTTCCAGCCTCGGATGGCACTCAAGGATGACCTTGACCTTCCCCCGTAACTTGCGGATGAGGTTGATGGCTAACAGCCTGTCCCCGATCCCCTGCTCATCCCACAGGACAACCGTGCAGTCCTTCTGCCCTTCCCACCACGGAATATCCTTCTCCGGGTTGTTGGTGTAGAACCGCATGGGTCTTTCACCGCAATGGAAACCGGCCTCGTACAAGGTAAACCCGGTTTCCCAATCCTGCATTTCGAGGAACAGCAGGCCCGCATTCCACTTTGGCCGCGCCCCGTTTGGGTCCAGTTCAATCGCCCGCTTAGCGTAGGGAATCCCCTTATCCGGGGCATTCTCATTGATGTAACAGGAAGCCATGTTGTTCAGGGACTCGGGGAGTTCCTGCAACATCAAGGACTTCATGAAGCAATCCCGCGCCTTGGGTAAGACGTGCATGGAGCGGTAACACACGCCCAAGTTTGACCATGCGTGGGGATTGTTGGGCCAGTGACAGAGCGCCCTTAGGAATATCTGCTCTGCCATGCCGAATTGTCTGATCTGAATATATCCCGTTGCCAACTGGAACAGGATTTCGGGATCGTCATTGGCCTCATTCAGCAGGCCTATATACGTCTCAATGCACTTCTTGATCGCATCCGTGTCGTGGTGCTGCTCAAATCCCTTCTGTACTTCCTGACACTCTTTGACAATATCCGTAATTAGTCGCATGGGGTCTCCGCAGGCCCAAAAGAAAAAGGGCCGGATGAGGGTTGCCCCACCCGGCCCTTCGTTTACTGCTGTCTACTGCTTAGTCACCACGCGCGTCGGTCAGGTACTGAACCACAACGGTGATGTCCACCGAACCCGTGCCAGTGCCCACCAGATTGGTGTAGTTGGCAAAAAGGTTGGCGGAAGCCGTGATGCGCTTGCCGATGTCCTTGCCCTGGGTGGCTTCCACAACCGTGGAACCCGTGGCAACGTGACTGACCAGCGCAGCCGACTCGATGTAGCGGTAAGCCGCCGAACCGGGAGCAGTGATACCCCCGATGCAGGCAAACAAACTCACCTGTTCTCCGCCAGTACCCCAGTCAGAACGACTGATGCAATGACGGACGTTGACGACCTTGGAGCCGGCGGGAAGAGGCGTCACAAGCAGGGTCTGCGAACCAGAGCCGGTGAAGGCAAAGGTTTTGCGGACGATCTGCGTGTTCAGCCCCGCATGAATAGCCGGGACACCATTGGCGGTGTAATCACTCGTGAAATGAGCCATTAGTCACCCCCTCAACGCTTGCTAGCGGCACGAGCCGCAGCACTGTGCTGGGTGGAAACCACAAGGGTGGCAAAATCCGCGCTGTTGTAGACGCACTTCTTAAGTCCACCAATGACCCCTGTACTGACGCCCAACTGATTGCCGTAGTCGAACATCTCCTCATCCCAACTCATGCGGGACTTGGACGAACCACGGCCAAACGCCAGTGACGCAGCCTGCGCACCACAGAACACCGCACGGCCACCATGATTGGTGCCGGTAGCAGTAGTCACGCGGGGCAGGCGGAACGCCTCGTGCAGAACAGTCCCGTTGTACACGCCCACGGCACCGGACAGCAGCGGATTCTTCTTGCTGGCGTCGGCGCTAAGCGCATACTTCTGGATGTCCTGATACTCGCCCGTAGTAGTTGCCCTACGGAGATCGTAGTGCTGCTCGGGCGTGATGAACATAACGAACTGATGCTTACCCGGCTCCTGCTCGTCGTTGATAGGACGAATGACGGGAGTCAAGGTACGGGCCGCAACCACCGCAGCATCAATCGCCGCCAGACTGAAGGTCTGGGACGAGTCAGCAGAGAGGTTGCTTTCCGCCGTAGCCGAACCAGCGTAAATCTGATGGTTCG
>Ga0075470_10000292_pt1 | contig 16821 bp, 15 predicted proteins | sample DEB19_08_DNA_4_FD_71482 | JGI IMG/M metagenome (GOLD analysis project Ga0075470, IMG submission 71482) | Aqueous microbial communities from the Delaware River and Bay under freshwater to marine salinity gradient to study organic matter... | ecosystem: Environmental > Aquatic > Marine > Coastal ... | reverse complement strand
AACCGACCCACGAGGAGCGTAGTGAGAGGCGAGCATGCCTGATGCTCGCGACTCTCCTGCAGGTGGATCGATTGACGAACCCAAAATCGCTTCCAGGTCTTCAAGCGGGAATCCACCAGGGCGGAGCAATTGGGGTCTATCACTAGTGAGATCGATGATGGTTGATTCAACCCCAATTGAGCAATCTCCGTCATCAATTATGAGTTCAATTTCGCTACCCAGATCAGCTTCTACATGTTGAGCAGTAGTCGGACTTACTCTTCCAAACTTATTTGCCGATGGAGCAGCAATTGCGTGCCCACATTTTTCGATGATCAGCCTGGTGGAGGCGTTTGCCGGTACTCGAATTGCCACCGTTTCTCTGCCTCCAGTAACAATATGAGAAACGTTGTTGCTTTTTTTGAGAAGCAATGTGAGAGGGCCAGGCCAACAATGATCGGCCAATATTTTTGCGGGATGGGGAATTGAGTCCACATAGCGAGCTACATCATCGGCATGGGCTACATGGAGAATTAAAGGGTGTCCCGATGGTCGACCCTTGACCGTGAAAATCCGTTCAACCGCATTGTCGATATCTGATCGCGCGGCAAGCCCATACACAGTTTCAGTTGGCACGGCGACAAGCCCACCCTGGTTAAGCACTTCTGACGCTTGATCAATTGCGCCGTCTGCTGAACTATGAATCGTGTTCGTCATGTGTCTACGAGGCTACAAATTCGGACTAGCCTTAAGCGGTCGTAAAGCGACATTTACAGCAGCGGGTCAATAGCAGTGGGGAGTTCGTCATGAAGTTTTTGAATGGCACACCGAATTACGACCTCACCTATAACGACGTGTTTATGGTGCCAAGCTTGTCCGACGTGCCCTCACGCCAGGGCGTTGACTTGCGAACAACCGACGGACTCGGTACAACCATTCCAGTCGTCGTGTCCAACATGACCGCAATTGCTGGGCGACGAATGGCTGAGACGGTTGCACGGCGTGGAGGACTTGTTGTTCTTCCGCAAGATATTCCACTCGACGTGGTTGAAAATGTTGTTCGTTTCGTGAAGTCGCGTCACACCGTTTATGAGACCCCGATCACCATGCCTGCCGATGGAACTGTTGGAGAAGCATTGAGTTTGATCTACAAACGAGCCCACGGTGCAGTTGTAGTGGTTGATGGAGATGGGCGACCCTCTGGAATCTTTACCGAGCACGATTCAGTTGGCTTCGATCGCTTTGCACAACTGCAAAATGTAATGAGTCGTGAAATTATCTCTCTCAATTCATCAATGACCGCTGATGCGATGTTTGAAGAAATGACGGAACGTCGAATTTCGTTTGCGCCGGTCGTAGACGATGACGGAAAACTTGTTGGTTGCATCACCCGTAAAGGCGCGTTGCGCAGCACAATCTACAAACCGGCGCTTGATAAGAACGGCCAATTGATGATCGGCGTAGCCGTTGGCATTAACGCTGATCCTGGCAAGCGCGCCAAAGCTCTATCCCAAATGGGGGTAGATGTTTTGGTTGTTGACACTGCACATGGCCATCAGTCGCGCATGCTGAATGCAATTGAGCAGGTACGAGCACAAGCTGGTGCTCTGCCACTAGTTGCCGGCAACGTAGTTACTGCCACTGGCACTAGAGATCTCATCAACGCAGGTGCAGACATCATCAAAGTAGGAGTAGGGCCAGGTGCTATGTGCACAACTCGAATGATGACTGGTGTTGGACGACCACAATTTTCTGCGGTTCTTGAATGCTCAGAACAAGCAAGCAAGTTAGGCAAACATGTTTGGGCCGATGGAGGAGTGCGCCATCCTCGTGACGTCGCCCTGGGATTAGCAGCCGGTGCTTCAAACATCATGTTTGGGTCATGGCTAGCTGGCACTTATGAATCTGCCGCCGATACTCTGCGCGACACCAATGGTCGTCTATACAAAGAAAGTTTTGGTATGGCATCAAATCGTGCAGTTCGTAATCGAACCCGCGATGAGTCTGCAGTTGAGCGAGCCCGTAAGGAATTGTTTGAGGAAGGTATTTCTACTTCGCGAATGTATCTCGACCCAGAGCGCCCAAGCGTCGAAGATATCCTCGACCAAATTGTTGCAGGAGTTCGATCTTCCTGCACATATGCAGGAGCCAATAACATCACTGAATTCCGAAATAACGCAATCATCGGTATTCAAAGTGCTTCGGGTTACGAAGAGGGTCGACCAAGGGATACCAGTTGGTAGTTGACGCTCATCATCGCGTCATTGCAATTGATGGACCTGCTGGGGCAGGTAAATCAACAATTGCAAAAGCACTTTCGGCTCGACTGAATATGAAGTATCTCGATACTGGTGCCATGTATCGGGCCGTGACATTTGAAGCTATGTTGCGAGAGTTGGATTTAGACAATCAACAACTCATAACCGACCTTGCTCAAGAATGTGACCTACATGTTGGACTCGATCGCGTAATCATCAATGGGCACGACGCCACGACTGCAATTCGCGGGCCTGAAGTAACGGGAAACGTCAGCAAGGTTGCTGCAAATTCAGGGGTTCGAACTGAAATGCGCGCGCGTCAACAAGAGTGGGCTTCTGCCCACAATGGCGGCGTAATCGAAGGTCGCGATATTGCAACGGTCGTTTTTCCCAATGCTGTATTGAAGGTGTTTCTTACAGCGTCTCCTGAAGTTCGTGCACGTCGTCGTGTTGAGCAGCATGGTGGAAACGTGATCGAAATAGCTCAATCAATCAAAGATCGAGATTTGCTTGACAGCACGCGAGCAGACAGCCCATTGGCTTCTGCAAGCGATTCCGTGGTGGTGGACACCAGCGATAGAGCTATTGATGATGTGGTTGACGAAATAGAGCAATTGTTTCGTGAGAGGATTTAGGCGTGGCAGTTGTCGATTCGCGAATTGTTGGACAGTCCAAATCGACGAAGATCTTCTATTTTTGTGTACGCGCTTTAGTAGTGGGCATTTGTCGGTCTTATTTGCGTCTCCGAGTCGTTGGTTTAGAAAACGTTCCTAAATCTGGTGCTTTCGTTTTCGCTCCAACCCATAGATCAACTATTGATATTCCTGTCGCTTCTGCGGCCACCCGACGAAGGCTTCGATTCATGGGTAAAGATTCAATTTGGAAGATCAAGCCAATAGGAAAAGTGATGACGGCACTTGGCGCATTTCCGGTCACTCGAGGTTCTGCTGATCTTGAAGCCCTCAAACGATGTATCGCGGTACTGCAAAGTGGCGAACCCTTAGTGATGTTTCCTGAGGGAACGCGCCACTATGGGCCCGAAGTACAAACTCTTTTTGATGGCGCTGCTTATGTCGCTCTCAAAACAGGAGTGCCTATTATTCCGGCAGGAATCGCTGGAACTGAAGATGTCATGCGATCTGGATCAAAGGCGATCCGTTTTAAGAAGTGTCGAATGGTTATTGGCAAACCAATTGCTATTGCTGTCCCAGATGGTGGCAGGGCTTCTCGAGAACAAATTTCAAACTTGACAGAACAACTTCAACGCGAGCTGCAAACACTTCTTGATGAAGCGAACCGACTGATTGCAAATTAGTAGCAATTAATTGCGTGAGAAATACGCACTTAATAAGGCAACTAAATCAACCGGATCTTGAGTTCCACACATTTCGCGAATTGAATGCATTGCCAATTGAGGAACACCTATGTCGACAGTGTCGATACCTAATCGTGTTGCAGTAATCGGTCCAATGGTTGATCCACAAGCAATATTGTTGCGTGATGAGAACGCCTGTAACTGAACACCGGATGTTGATGCTGCATGAACGATAGGCAATTGTGAAACAGCAGTAGTTGCATAACGCTGATTCACATTGCTTTTTATCACAATTCCTGAATTTATATACGGTGCATTGTTGAGTTCATGGCGATCTGTGTAATTCGGATGAACTGCGTGGGCATTATCAACGGAAACGCAATGGCTATTTTGAAGCGCCTCAAGTAATTGTGCTCTTGAAATATTGGAGGCAGAAACAAGTCGTTCAATCAAGTGCTCCAACATTGGGCCACCGGCACCCTGAGCGCTTTGCGAACCGACTTCTTCGTGATCAAACAAAGCCACCATCATTGGGTAATCTCCGCAATCTGAGAGCAGCGCTTCCAATGCTGCCCAACATGAGATTTGATTATCTATGCGAGAAGATGCGATGAACTCACTGTTACGTCCCCAAATTTGTGCCCGCTGTGTGTCAACCAACTGAGCCGACCAAGCGGCAATTTGCGAAGTTGAAACCGAAATAAATTGAGCAAGCCAATTTTCAAATGAATCTGCGTTTGATTCAGTGGCCCAGATGGGTGAAAGATGCTGATGACGATTGAGAATTAGTCCTTTATCGTTTACGTCGCGATCTAAGTGAATTGCCAATTGCGGAATTCGTGCGACTGCACTCTGTGAGTGGAACAGGCGTTGAGATTCGTCGAGGAGCACAACATGACCGGCTATTGCCAAATCTCGATCAAGCCATGAATTCAGCAATGGCCCTCCGTACACCTCTACTTGGAGTTGACTCATGCGTGCGCTCAATGAATCAGGTTTTGGTTTGAGGTGAAGTCCAGGTGAATCGGTATGGGCACCCACAATTCGCAGGCCATGTTCTCCAATAGTCTTCGCGTTCTTCCAAGCAATGATTGAGCCATTGTTAATCACATAGCCCTTGTCTAGATGATCAACTGTGAGCGATGAATTTTTATCAAGTGCAACAAAACCGCTTGCGCTTAGTTTTGACGAGGCAAGATCAACCACGTGTTGCGCGGTAGGTGATGCGTCAATACTGGTGAGAAACGACTCGATCATGGTTGGCTGGTGATTCCTGATAGAGAAACCTGTTGACCAAAAAAGTTACATGTAGTTTCAAACGGAGTTCCCGCCTGAGCTTGTTCATTTGCTGCAGCAATGCATGCATTAACCGCATCACGTTGAGTGAATGCAAGAACTCCAACTCCTACACAGATGATCAATAGAAGCAACTTGGAAACAATCGACTTTGCAAACTTGAGGACAAGTAATAGTCCGATAAACGATCCACCCATAGCCATGAGCGAGTAGTTCTTGACACTCTCAGCATCCAATGAAAAGGAAATCATCGCTCTATTCTGCCAGTAAAACACTTCGCATCGACCGCATTCGGATACGGTTGCAACATGAGCTCACCAGTAAATATTTCAGGTACTGGACCACAAGACGTAGTCCTTCCGCACGTTGAACCTGCAATGCAAGCGGCCTTAGATTCGGCTTTGGCTGTGCCAGAGCGAGATCGACGCGATGCAGTCGCTCGGGTTGTTGCCAATCATCCGAGGTATCTGGCTGCGTGGGCAGCACTGGGAGATGTAGCGCGGGACACAGTAGAGAGTTACATGGCGTATCGAGTTGGCTACCACCGCGGTCTTGATGCTTTGCGAGCAAATGGCTGGAAGGGCAGTGGGTATGTGCGTTGGTCTTCGCCAAGTAATCACGGTTTTCTTAATTGCTTAAAGGGACTTTCTCGAGCAGCAGGGGCGATCGGTGAAATTGATGAGGCAACTCGCTGCGAGCAATTCCTTTTGCAGTGCGACCCCTCCACCAAGTTGTAAAGATTTCGAATGTCGATTTCAGGCTTCATCTTTTCGGGTGGATTGAGTTCAAGATTTGGTTCCAATAAGTTGCTCCATGAGATTGATTCGGTTCCCATGGGAATTTGTGTCTACAACAATCTTCGGCAGGCATTGACGTTTCCTCCGTCGTTCTTAGGTCCACAGGTTTCTCACAATGAGTTTGCAAATCACACGTTTGTGTCAGGCAGCCGTGAAGGACAGGGACCGCTCGGGGCGATCTGCGATGCTCTAGAACATGCAACTACTGAATATGTCATATTCGCGCCGTGCGACACCCCATACTTTTCATCAGATTCATTTATTGAATTAGCAAAGTTTCGTCGTAGTGCTGATGTTGTTGTCGCAGCCGATGAATCCGGACCCCATATGCGACATTGGTTGCTCAGCTGCTGGAATGTTAAATCCGTGAAGGATCAGCTCCTCAATTCGTATCTTTCGGGCGAGCGTGCTATTCATCGATCCATATCGAATTTACAAATAGCTGAGGTTAAATATCCACTATCGCAAGTTCGCAATATCAATTCACCGCATGACTTGCAATAGAGTGGTTTTGATGATCTCTGAAATTCATGTATCTGAACTTGTTCCACTTGTACCTGCTGGCGCACGCGTTATCGACGTTCGCGAAACTGATGAATACATCGCCGGCCATGTGCCAGGTGCTATTTCCATTCCTCTTTCAACTGTTCCAGAACGCGTAGATGAGTTCAGATTTGAAGGTGATGTGTATGTCATTTGCCAAGCAGGCTCACGAAGCATGCGTGCATGTCAATACCTAGCTGACTTCGACATAAATAATTTGATCAATGTTGCAGGTGGTACAGCAGGTTGGGCCGCCAGCGGTAATGATTTGTCTGTTGGTGCTTAGTCAGATTTTTTCATGATTTGGATAGATGACGATTCATCATTAAATGATTTCATTGATCAAGCAATTGCGTCTGACCGCTACGCACTTGACACTGAGTTTCATCGTGAGAAGACTTATTACCCAAAGCTTGCATTACTGCAGATTCGGGTGGGTGAGTCGACGGCTCTTGTCGATCCGTTAGCAATAGATCCATCGCTGCTGACGCGATTATTTGAAGCAGATGTTCTTTGTATCGTGCACGCCGCACAGCAAGATTTAGAAGTTTTACAGCACGCATCGGGATCTATTCCGCGTCGCATTTTTGACACTCAACTATCTGCAGGGTTCATTGGCATGTCAACACCATCGTTAGCGTCTCTTGTGCAAAATGAGCTTAAAATCTCACTACCTAAGGGAGATCGTCTTACTGATTGGTTGCGACGACCACTCAGCCAAGATCAACAGAAATACGCAGCAAGCGATGTTGATTATCTGTTCGTTCTGCATGACAGTCTGATGAAGCGCTTGGCGGAGCTTGGTCGTGCAACTTGGGCCGAGCAAGCATGCGAAGAACTTCGTACACGGCCATCGGGCCCTCAAGATCCTGCTGATGCGTGGCTGCGTATCAAGGAAGTACGAACACTGAAACCACATTCACGAGGAGTTGCTCAATCCGTTGCAGAATGGCGTGAGCGTAAGGCGATGCATCACGACATGCCGCCGCGAAGAGTTCTTTCAGATATTGCGTTGCTTGGCATCGCACATGCGATGCCGCACTCAATCAGTGATCTTGAGTCAATTCGTGGACTTGAATCTCGTCAAATAGGTGGACAGGTCGGTCAAGAAATCATTAATGCCGTTGCTGAGGGTCGCAACAAAGAAGCCCGCATTCCTCAATCTGACCATGACGATGTTGATAAAGAGTTCAGACCAGCCATGAGTCTCATTGCGGCATGGATTGGTGAACTTGCACGTGAGCACCAGGTAGATGCAACACTCCTGGGTACAAGGCAAGACATCATGGATTTGTTGCGTAAGTCAAAGACTTCCCGTTTATCCACAGGGTGGAGAGCCGAGATCGTGGGCAAGGACATAGAGCGGATACTTTCTGGTGAAGCCGGACTTAGTTTCGATGGGCGGGGTCGCCTGCGACTTTTGCCTACAACCTTGCAATAAAGCCATTTTCTGGGCAGCTCAACGGCTAGAGTACATGCCGATGTTTATTCAATAGGCGGCTACCGAGGCGGTAGTCGTCCGAGCACAGTTCGGAGCCCCTACCGTGAAGAAGGGTCGTCATCGTCGCTTTGAAGAAGCGCGCAGATTGAAGCAATCAGGGCCAACGGCCGAAGATTTAGGTTTTGGTGGTCGTTCGCGTTCGCCGCAGACCGAAGAGGACGAATACGCAGCCATTGCAGAACGCTATGGCGTGAGATTCGATGAAGACGACGAAGAAAGCGAAGAGGAAGAGATCTAATCAAGTCGTAATCGACTTTTTCACATCACCCCCAACAAATGACACAACAATCTGAGAAGTTACGAAACATCGCCTTAGTGGCGCACGTAGACCATGGAAAAACCACCCTCGTAGATGCGCTGTTGCGTAGTACAGGAACCTTTGCGGCTCATGCCGCTGTAGTTGAGCGTGTCATGGACAATGACGACCAAGAGCGCGAACGAGGAATCACCATCTTGGCCAAGGCTGCTCAGATTGAGTGGAAGGGCACCAAGATCAATCTTGTAGACACACCTGGTCACGCTGACTTCGGTGGTGAAGTAGAGCGTGCATTGGCTCTGGTTGACGGAATTTTGTTACTTGTAGACGCAGCTGAAGGCCCATTACCGCAAACGCGTTATGTGTTGTCAAAGGCTCTAACGCTTGACCTTCCCGTGATTTTGGTGATCAACAAAGTTGATCGACAAGATGAACGAAAAGAAGAAGTTCTTCAAGAGGTTGAACAGCTTTTCCTTGATCTCGCGCACGCTGACCATCACCTGTCATTTCCTGTTTACTCAGCCGTTGCTCGTGAAAGTAGGGCAATGAAGGGTCTTGGAATGCCAGCCGCTGATGCAGATCTCAGCCCGCTCCTTGATGCAATTGTTGAACATATTCCTGCCCCTAAAAATGATGCAAATGCTCCTTTGCAAGCAATGGTGACAAACCTCGATGCTTCTGATTATTTGGGTCGTCTCGCAATTGGTCGAGTGATTTCAGGAGTTTTACGCAAAGGCGACAACGTTGCGGTTTGTCAAAAGCCAACTGAAACCAATGCCAATCCAGTCTTGAAACGCAAGCTCAGCAGCCTTTTCCAGTTTTCTGGAATTGAGCGTTCAGACGCAACTGAGATAGTTGCAGGTGACTTGTTCATTCTTTCGGGAATTGAAGAGGTGGAGGTGGGTGACACCATTGCATCAGTTGACAATCCGGTTGCACTTCCACGTCTTGAGGTTGACGAACCAGTTTTGCGAATGAGTTTTGGAGTAAATACTTCTCCATACGCGGGTCGCGACGGCAAATACCTCACAAGTCGTCACTTGCGTGATCGATTGAATAAAGAGATTCTTGGAAACGTAAGTATCAAAGTTTCCAATACCGAAGTTGCAGAAGTGATGGAAGTTGCTGGTCGTGGAGAATTGCAACTTGCTGTGCTTATCGAGAACATGCGCCGGGAAGGCTTTGAGTTGCAAGTAAGCCGCCCAGAAGTAATTACGAAGGAAGTTGATGGAAAGCGTCAGGAGCCTCTAGAAACAGGCACCTGCGACGTTCCAGATGAATACGTGGGTGCAATTACTCAGGCGCTTGCTCCAAGAAAAGGTCGAATCACCGACCTGCGCCCTGGAGACCCGGGTAGAACCATCGTGAGCTTCGAAGCGCCTTCACGTGGTCTTATCGGATTCCGTTCGTTGCTGCTTACGGTTACCCGCGGCACCGCACTGTTGCATCAAAGCCTTGCTGGTTGGATGCCGTGGTGCGGCGAACTGCCGCATCGTTTAGGTGGAGCAATGGTTGCTGACCGTATGGGAACAACAACTGCATATGCATTAGACAACTTGCAGCTTCGCGGAACCCTGTTTGTGTCTCCTGGTGACGACACTTATGAAGGCATGGTCATTGGAGAAAATGCACGCGAAGACGAGATGGTGGTGAACGCAGTTCGTGCGAAAGAAAAGACGAACATCCGCACACACAGCCATGATGATGGTCCAAAACTTGCAACGCCAGTTACTCACACGCTTGAAACTGCCATTGAGTGGATTGGCGATGACGAATTGGTTGAAGTAACTCCAAACTTCATTCGAATTCGCAAGCGTTACCTCACCCTTGAGGACCGCCGCCGTTATGCAAAGAAGTCGGGAAACTAACTCTTCTTTGTCTTCATCTTCGGATGCGCTACAGCCACTGCAGTATCACGCTCAAGAGTTTCAACGATCATTTTATAAATCGTTGGACCTACTAATTCTGTGAGTTCGTCTTTCAAATATTCATACACGGGGTTTTTGCCAACAAATGCCTTGGAGTCGTCGGTGCACCACCAATGGAAATCATGACCACCCTCGCCCCAGTCTCGGCGTTTCCATTCACGCACGAATGACACAACATGACCGTCGTCTTCCGTAAATTCTTCAAGTCGCAAAGGAACTTGCCAACACACGTCTGGCTTCCAGTCCATAGGGCGCTCACCAGCTTCAAGAGCTGCAATGTGAAAGGCGCAACCTAAGCCACCTTCGAACGATGCATCATTGTGAAAAATACAAACACCATTGACTTTGCGAGTTACGTCCGCGCCGTCACGTTCTTTGCCCAGCCATTTTCCATTCTTGCCGCGTTCCATGTTTTGCCAGTGCTCAGGCTTTAAGCGAGCGACCGAACGCTTCACTGATGCGAGGTCTTTCTTATCAATGAAGTGTGCACCGTAACTACAGCAACCATGCTGAAGTTTTGTTGCGTCGTCATCCAACACACCTTTACAACCGGATCCATAAATGCATGTCCAGTTTGATTTGAGATAGGTGGCATCAATCATCCAGGTCTGATCAGAGTTAGGGTCAGAGAAGCTGATGTATTCGTGAAGGTCTTTTGGCTTTGGCACGAGCGATAACGATAGACGAAGTAAGGTTTGATTGTGGCATCCTTGGAAGAAATCGTCAGCAACCTACAGAGTGTCTCTGAAGACTTGGCCGACAAAGCCCTAGATGCGCTGAAAGAAGCGCACCGCGAAGGACAAGCAAAGAGACCAGAGTTAGAACGTCAAATCACACAAGCGCGCCGTGCGATTGAAAAGGCGATCGGGGTCCTTAGTCGGCTCGATTGATGCAATCGATGAGGTCTCTAAGACCACCCAAATCATGTCGTACGAATTCAAATTTGATGCGGTATTTGTCCAGATTGTCGTTGCCTTGAATCTCTTGAGGTGTCGCATCGCACGTTTCAAAAAAGCCCTGCTTGCATAGGAAACCAAAATCAGCGTTTATTCTCACTAAATATTCGGGTGAAATCTGCTGATTAAGTCTCACGATGAGGTTCTTTCCGACATATCGGACCGAATGAAACACTCGGTAAAACTGCTCAATTTCGGCCACTGCTTCTGATGTGCTTTCGCATACTCGGTACAGAGACAGGTCGGACTGAGATATCAAACCGCGAGGAAGCAACTGCAAATTGATGAACTCATTCATTCGCTGCCAAAAATGATCTCCTGGAAGATCAAGCAAGACCGTTGGCGCAATAGCACCTCTGCCAGTTTGCATGAGAGTGAGTAATTCAAACGTCTCGTCTAACGTGCCAAACCCGCCAGGCATACAGATAAATGCTTGACTGTCCTTCATCAGCATCAGTTTTCGAGTGAAGAAGTAACGCATTTCAACGAATTTTCCGTCGCCAGCAATAATTGGATTGGCTGATGCCTCAAAAGGCAAGCGAATGGACACTCCAATTGAATTTTCTCGGCCAGCACCAGCCATGCCGGCTTCCATAATTCCTGGTCCAGCACCAGTCACCACCATCCAGCCCTTAGCAGCTAATTCTGCAGCCACATGCTGTGTATGCAAATACAAAGGATCATCCTTTTTCGTTCTAGCCGAACCGAAAATGGTGACCTTCTTTTTGTCGGCGTAAGGGTCAAACATGGCAAATGCCTCACGCATTTCCTTTAACGCCGAAGAAGCAATCTTCAAATCAAGCGTGGACGTTTTGTCTGCACCAAGACCGAGGGCCGTGTGCACCATATGCGACACATAATCAGAGTCATGTTTACCGCCGAATTCGCTTACAAGTTCAGCGACTGCCTGCTCAACTGTCTTTTCAGGCATTGATTTACCGACTTCGTTTATCTTCTAGCACCTGCAACACATCTACAAAACTTTGAGCGAACGACGCGACACCCTCACGTTCAAGCTTGTCCGCAACTTCCGACATGTTGATTCCAATTGATTGAAGTGCGCTGAGTGTCCGATGAGCCTCATCAACATTTTTGGTGATGGTCTCTTCAATAGATCCATGATCACTGAAAGCTTCCATTGTTGAATCGGGCAGAGTATTCACAGAGTGCGGACCAATCAATTGGTCTACATAAATAGTGTCTGGGTATTCAGGGTTCTTCGTGCTGGTTGATGCCCACAATGGTCGTTGAACTTGAGCACCCATTTGAGCGAGTGTTTGCCACTGACTGCTTCCAAATGTCTTTTCAAACATGGCATAGGCGACTTTGGCTTGAGCAATGGCTGCTTTCCCTCGGAGACCCGATGCTTCTTCGGAAGAAAGCGCATCCAACTGGCGATCAATTTCGGAGTCAACACGCGAGATAAAGAAACTTGCTACCGATGAAACCTCTTGTACAAGAGTTGGATTTGATGATTTCAAACGTGTGATGCCCCTGATGTACGCATCCATCACCTGTTGATATCGCTCAAGCCCAAAGATCAAGGTGACATTTACATTGATTCCTCGGCTAATCACTTCCTCAATCGCAGGAATGCAAGCCTTTGTGGCAGGAATCTTGATCATTACATTGCGTCGGCCAATTCGATCGTGCAAATTTTGAGCTGCAGCAATAGTGCCATCACAGTCATGGGCAAGTTCTGGAGATACCTCAACACTCACAAACCCGTCTAAGCCGGATGATGAGGTGTATAGAGGATGGAAAATGTCTGCGGCGTCGGTGATATCAGAAATTACCAGTTCCCAAAAAATCTCTTCAGTAGTTGCACCCTTTTCCGCAACCTCTGAAAATTGATGGTCATACAAAGCTGAGCCTTGAATGGCTTTTTGAAAAATCGTTGGATTTGACGTGAGTCCACGAATTCCGTTCGAGATAACACGTTCAAACTCTCCATTGAGGAGATACTCGCGCTTCAAGTTGTCGAGCCAAGGACTCTGACCGGTTTGGTCAAATAATTCCCGTAAACGTGATGATGTCATTGTCGGCTATTTCTTTTTTTGAAGTAGTGCAGCGGCACGGCGTGCAACATGCTCGGCGTCTATTCCTAATTTTGACATCACAATGGAACCAGGTGCACTTGCCCCGAATCGGTCAATACCAATGGCATCATCGGCGTACGCCGACCATCCAAATGTCACTCCGGCCTCAACTGAAACAACTGGAACATTTTGGACAAAAACCGTTTCCTTGTACTGCTGCTGTTGGGCTTCAAAACGATCAATGGAAGGCATTGATACAACATTTGCCCTTACGCCTTGAGTTTTCAACAGTTCGGCCGCCTTTACACATACGGAAACTTCGCTGCCAGTACCGACAAGAATCACTTCAGGGCTGTCGACATCAATAATCGTCTCTGCACCCAAGCGAACTGCATCTCCATCTGTTGAGATGGGCAGAGATTGTCTACTGAGCACCAACGCAGTTGGTCCGTCATAGGCAAGTGCACACTCCCAAGCAACCTTGGTTTCGTTTGAATCTGCGGGGCGAATTACTTGCAAACCTGGTATCACGCGCAAACTTGCGAGATGTTCTACGGGTTGGTGAGTTGGACCATCTTCTCCAACTCCAACCGAATCATGTGTGAATACGAACACCACTCGAGCTCGAGAGAGTGCTGCAAGTCGGATTGCAGGTCGCATGTAGTCAGCAAAAACGAAAAATGTTCCACCGACAGGTATGACTCCACCGTGTAGCGCCATACCGACCATGGCGGCTCCCATTGCATGTTCGCGAATACCGAAATACACCTGCTGCCCAGTAGGCAACTGTTTTGATTGAGCGCCAACTGTTTTAACTTTTACGCCTGTGTTGCCTGTGAGGTCGGCTGAGCCAATGAGCAAACCTGGTAACTCACTGACTGTTGATTCAATACATTGTTGAATTGCTTGTCGAGTTGCAAGATTTGAATCTGGGGCAAAATCGGGCAACAAACTTTCAATAGAAGATGCTTCCGGTTTTTGCCAACAACGATCAAAAATCTCACGATGGTCAGCATGGCGCACATTGGCTTCATACTCATCAACCAAAGATGTTCCATGAGATCTCATACTTGTTCGATATTCGTCAACCACAGAATCTGGTGCCCAAAATGGCTCATCGGGAATACCCATCAATGCTTTGGTGCGCGAAACGTGCTCTGCAGTAAATGGGTTTCCATGTGCTTCATGAGCATCGGTGAAATCTGGGGATGGGTAACCAATGTGTGTTTTGATGATGCAAAGGGTTGGCTGCCCCTGATGCGAACGAGCCTTCAGCAACATGGACTCAAGCGCGTCGAGATCTTCACCAATTTCCCCGCCTTGAATTACGTTCCATCCATAGCTGCTAAAACGCTGAGCAACATCATCTGAGCAAGTCAATGAAGTACTGCCATCAATGGTGATTCCGTTGTCATCAAACACGCAGACCAGACGATCAAGACCAAGGTGACCGGCTAGCGATGCTGCCTCATGGCTGACACCTTCCATGAAGCAACCATCACCTGCAAGCACATAGGTGTGATGGTCCATCACTTCTTTTCCGAAACGCTCACGTAGATTTCGCTCTGCAATTGCCATGCCGACCGCATTAGCGAATCCTTGACCGAGTGGACCTGTGGTTACTTCAACTCCAGATGTATGGCCAACTTCTGGATGACCAGGTGTCTGTGAATCCCATTGGCGAAACGCTTTGATGTCCTCAATTTCCAATCCGTAACCGTTGAGAAACAACAAGGCGTACTGAAGAATGGATGCATGTCCATTGGACAAGATGAAACGATCACGATTTCTCCACAACGGTTGCGAAGGAGCGTGTCGAAGAATTCTGCTGTACAAAACATGAGCAAGAGGCGCGAGAGCCATGGCCGTTCCTTGGTGTCCGCTCTTGGCATATAACGGCGCATCCATTGCCAACCCTCGAATTAAGGAAACGGCTTGGGCGTCAAATTCGGGCGAAAAACGGGCAGAAGAAGTCACGGCGAGACTGTAGTTCCGTTTATGCAACAGGAGGGAGCAATGTCAATGGAACAAGCGTCCACGGCCCCTGATTGATGCGGCAATGGGCAAAAATCTGTCCTAATTCGTGAAGTTCAATTTCTCCGCGAACAAGCCGATAGGTGAATTTTCCTGGTTCAACAGTGAATGGGCTGACGTTTCGGGCCAACTGCTCGGATTCCTCAGTTGGACCCTTGCGAAAAATCACTTCAAAATTGCCAGAGCCTTGCTCATCGGCTGGACAGTAGATCAATGCCATGAGATGGGGATCAATAGATACTGGTGGGAGGCTCGGTGCTGCCATTGAAAAATACACGCCAGTGATATCGATACGAGTAGCAGGACCTGGGGCTTGCCGCATTGCGAAAGATTCAATAAAGACAGTTGAAACAATATTCACATGGCAAGAGTAGTGGTTTATACCCAGTGAACTAATGTCGTTTGTCGTGGCTAGTCAAAACACGCTCTCGGAAGCCGATTCGAAACTACTTATTTCACCGTTCGGAATTCCGTTTGCGCAAGAGCGCATCTGCGTAAACAGCGATGAAGCCGTAGGTGCCGCTAATGAAATCGGCTATCCCGTGGTGGTGAAGGTTTCGGGAGATCACATAGCCCACAAAACTGAGCGTGGGCTTGTCAAACTCAATTTGGCCAATTCAGAACAAGTGAAGCAGGCGTGCGCAAATCTTCTCACTCTTATTTCTGAAGACGACGGTGAAGTCAAATTCCTTGTTGCAGAAATGGTGAAGGGTGACCGCGAACTCATAGTTGGGGTAGTGAGCGATCCTCAATTTGGACATATGGTCGCTCTTGGCATCGGTGGAATTTTTGCCGAAGCCATTGATGACGTGGTGCTGCGCCCCTTGCCGCTTTCCCACACGGATGCTCTATCAATGATTCGCGATGTGCATCATCAAACGATCTTGAATGATTTTCGTGGCTCGTCTGCAGTTGACCGAAATTCACTCGCAAGAATTTTGACTCAGCTAGGCGATATCTGTGCTGCGCATCCGGAAATTGAGTCGCTTGACATCAATCCATTAATTGTTCGTTCTGACGGATCATTAGTTGCCGTCGATGCACTCGTTGTGCAACAAGATCGGTCGATCACGAAAAACAATGAAGTCGCTCAAAGTTTTGTGCCACAGCGGCGGCACTTCGAGGCACTATTCAATCCACGGGCAATCGTTGTTATTGGCGCTTCAAGTCATCCAGGAAAATTTGGATTCGTTTCGCTACACAACGCAATCGTGAACAATTATGGCGGCGGGATCTTTGCAACAAATCTGCAACGAGAAAATGTACTCGGCGTTCAGACCGTTGCGGATTTAGCTGAGTTGCCGGTTGGACAAATTGATCTGGCATTTTTTTGCACGCCTTCATCTGTCAATGAAGGTTTGTTGAAACAATGTGCAGATCTCGGAATTGCGAGCGCATTTATCGCAAGTGCTGGATATCGCGAGTCAGGTGATTCTGGCGAAATTGCCGAACAGTCACTGCTGCATCTAGCAAATTCGCTGAACATATTGATCGCTGGCCCAAATGGTCAGGGCATAGTGAGTACACCAGCATCACTTTGCCTACAGATCGTTGCTCCTTATCCACCGCAGGGATTAATCTCAGTTGCTTCGCAAAGTGGAAATTTTGTTTCAAGCTTTCTCAATTACTCTCGGCAGACTGGTGTAGGAATTGCACGAGCAATTTCTGCAGGCAACGCGACTCAAATCAAGGTTGAGGATTTCCTCGATTTTTTTGCAACTGATGACGAGACACGCGTAGCTCTTACGTACATTGAAAATGTAAGTGACGGCACATCGTTGCTTCAATCGATGAAAAACATCTCTCGAACCAAACCTCTCGTAGTCCTCAAGGGCGGGGCTACTGCCGCTGGTTCACGTGCAGCCCAAAGTCATACTGGTGCCATGGCGAGCAATGACAAGGTTTTCCTCGGCGCAACT
>Ga0075470_10000289_pt1 | contig 16874 bp, 13 predicted proteins | sample DEB19_08_DNA_4_FD_71482 | JGI IMG/M metagenome (GOLD analysis project Ga0075470, IMG submission 71482) | Aqueous microbial communities from the Delaware River and Bay under freshwater to marine salinity gradient to study organic matter... | ecosystem: Environmental > Aquatic > Marine > Coastal ... | reverse complement strand
CACCGCCCCATCGCGGCACAACATGAATGTGTAAATGCTGCGCAACACTGCCACCAGCAGCTTGACCCAAATTGATACCAACATTCATGCCTTGTGGCGAATACTCGGCCTTGATCACCTTCACCGCCTGAGTAACTGTTGCCCAAATCTCAGAAGTTTCTTCTTCAGTGAGCATTTCCAGATCAGGTACTTCGCGATACGGAATGACCAACACATGGCCAGAGGCATACGGAAACGCGTTCATGATGACGAAACATGTAGCTCCACGATGGACAATGAACGTTTCTTCATCTGTCTGTTGAGATTTCAGAATCTGAGTAAACACAGATTCATCCGAATGCTTCCCATGCGAGTCGCGTTGCACATATTGCGCACGCCACCCATTCCAGAGACGATCAAGCATGGGTGGTTTTTGTATCTTCGTGTAGCTGAGCGATGAAGGCATCTACTTGCACGTCGCGGATTACATCGCCACCTCGAGGGTTTACGCCAACCGTGTTGTTTTGCACGTCGTCGTCACCAACAACCAATACAAACGGAATGCGTTCAAGCTTGGCGCTACGAATGCGCTTGCCTAATTGTTCATCGGCTTCTGCGCTATCAACTCGGAAACCTTCTGCGCGCATACGCTTCACCAGTTGCTGTGCATACTCTTCGTGCTGAGATGTCACTGCAAGCACTCTCACTTGAACAGGCGCCAACCAGGCCGGGAATGCTCCGCCGTAGTGTTCTAGCAACACGCCAAAGAATCGTTCAACCGATCCGAACAATGCGCGATGCAACATGATTGGACGATGTCGCCCGTTATCGGTGCCGATGTATTCCAAACCAAAACGCTCTGGCAGGTTGAAGTCGCACTGAATGGTGCTGAGCTGCCACTTGCGACCAATCGCATCACGAACATCGATGTCAATCTTTGGGCCGTAAAACGCAGCATCGCCCTCTTTGATGGAGTACTCCACGCCATGTCGATTCAATGCTTCACGAAGTGCTGTCGTTGCCTTTTCCCAGATTTCATCTGATCCAACCGACTTCTCCGGGTCGCGCGTAGACAGTTTGAACTCAAAATCATCAAAGCCAAATTGGCGCAACACCGACATGACAAAGTCGAGCAATGAAGTGATTTCGTCGGCCATTTGATCTTCGGTGCAGAAAATATGGCTGTCATCTTGGGTGAATCCTCGAATACGCAACAACCCGTGCAGTGTGCCAGCGCGCTCGTAGCGATAGACGGTGCCCAGTTCAAACAACCTCAATGGAAGTTCGCGGTAACTGCGTTGTCGATCTCGATAGATCAAACAATGCATTGGACAATTCATTGGCTTTGGGTAATACGTGCCATTGTCCATTTCCATTGGCGGATACATGCCGTCTTTATAGAAATGCAAGTGGCCCGAAGTTTCGAACAATTGTGCATTGGCCAAGTGCGGCGTGAAGACAAATTGGTATCCACCGTTTTGGTGGCGATAACGGCTGTAGTCCTCCATAATCTTGCGAACAATCGCACCCTTTGGATGCCACACCGCAAGACCTCCACCTAACTCACTCGGAAATGACAGCAAATCCATTTCTGTTGCAAGTCGACGGTGATCACGCTTTTCTGCTTCAGCCAAACGAGTGATGTGTTCGTCAAGAGCCGACTTTGACTCCCATGCAGTGCCATAGATGCGTTGCAGCATCGGGCCTTTTTCGTTTCCACGCCAATAGGCACCTGCAACTTTCATCAAGGCAAAATGCCCCAGTCGCGAAGTGCTCGGAACATGAGGCCCGCGACACAGATCAACGAAACTTTCGGTATTGCGATACACGCTTACTGAGCCATCGCCAGCGACTTCGCTCGCGTCCGATCCATCTGCAGCGCCTGAAGTCACTCGCTCGATAATTTCACGTTTGTATGGTTGATCAACAAACAACGCAAGCGCGTCTGCAGCGCTCATTTCGTGACGAACAAACGGTTGGTCAGCCTTCACGATTGCGCGCATGCGCTCGGTAATTGCCTCTAAGTCGTTATCGCTAAATGTCTTATTGTCGGGAAGCTCAAAGTCGTAGTAGAAACCATCTTCAATTGCTGGGCCAATTGTGAACTTGGCGCCAGGGAAATGCTGAAGCACTGCTTGCGCCAAGACGTGAGCAGTGGAGTGTCGAAGCACATGGCGGCCCGCATCAGAGTCAGCGGTAACGATTGCCACTTTGGCTCCATTATGCAAAGGCGCAGAAATATCGACTTCATTTCCGTCGACTACCGCCGCAAGTGCAGCCTTTGCCAACCGTGACCCAATTGCTTGTGCAAGATCTAAACCGGTTGAACCTGCGGACAGCGTCCGAACTGAGCCGTCGGGAAGCGTGACTTCAATGGTTGCAGCATTCATCGCGACCCCAGTCTAGGTTCGCGACACCTGCGGTTCTAGTTGTTTAGAGGCATAGACATTTCGATACTGCTGGCCCGTTATTGACTGAATTTCAAACATCACCTCATCGGTCATTTCACGCAGTAGCAAATGGTCATCTGAACGATGCGCATAACGATCAGGAGAAACCGGCTTTCCAATCGTTATGGAAACGTGACCACCAAGTTTGGGAAGCTTTGCATCGGGCGGCTGAATCTCTTTCGTGCCAACAATGCCTACAGGAAAAATTGGGCAACCGATTTTTAATGCAAGTCGCGCCGCTCCAGTCTTGCCTTTGTACAACATGCCGTCTCGGCTCCGCGTACCTTCAGGAAAAATTCCAAATAATTCGCCTCGGTGCAACACCTGCTCGGCCGCATCTAATGCAATGTTGGACTTCTCTCCTCCACCGCGGTCTATTGGGATCATGCCAAGTGCGGGAAAAAGTTTTCTCGTTTTCCACGAATCGAGATATTCGCTCTTCCCTACAAAAGAAATATTTCGCGGAGCTTGAATAATTAAAAATGCAGAGTCAAGAAAACTGACATGATTTGCACACAAGATGGCCGGACCAGTTTCCGGCAATTGGTCAAATCCATGCAACTCAAACTTCCACAATCTGTTTGCAAACAGTCGCGCTACAGGTCGCAATCGCGCTTGCAATTCGGTTGCACCCGAATACAAAGCGTCGACCCGCGGCGACATCAGATATTGACCCCTAGGAGTCGTGCACTACTTCCCATTGCGATTCCATTATGAGCGGCTTGATCAATCAGACCAACTGCGCGAGGTGTATCCAAATCATCGTCTAGCGCGCTTCGAACATCTGCAAGCAAACCTTCATCACCTTGAGATGAACTAACGACAGCAGATTTCTTCCAACTTGCAAGCCGCTGCTCATTGCGCCGCATCAACCCATCGTCCCATTCCCATTCAGTGCGATAGTGATGTTCAATCAACCCCAACCTGATTGCCATTGGCTCATGCTGCGTACGCAACTTGTCTACGAAAACTAAATTTCCGCGACTCTTTGACATTTTGTGTCCATCCATTGACACCATTGCCACATGCATCCAGTGCTTCACGAATGGTTGACCGGTTGCGGCTTCAGACTGAGCGCGCTCACATTCGTGATGCGGAAAGATTAAATCGCTTCCGCCTCCATGCAAATCAATGGTGGTTCCCAACTCACGAAGCGCAAGAGCCGAGCATTCGATGTGCCAACCAGGTCGCCCAGCGCCCCACATGGTGTCCCACGATGGCTCATCCGATGCAGATGGATGCCACAACACGAAATCAAGAGGGTTGCGCTTATGCGGATCGTCAACATTTCCACCGCGTTCTCGTGCAAGTTCAATCATCGTTTCTCTGCTGTAGTGCGAGACCGAGCCAAACTGAGGAAATTTTTCAACATCGAAATACACAGAGCCACCAGAGACATAAGCAAATCCTCGATCAATCACCATGCCAATGAACCCTCGAATGTCAGGTATGGCAGATGACGCTCGTGGCGTGCTGTGCACTGGCAACGCATTCAAAGCCGTCATGTCGGACTCGAAACGCGCTTCCTCTCCAGCAGCAAGATCGAGGTAATGCACTCCAAGCTCGCGTGCTTTTGCAAACAGCGGATCATCAACATCGGTGACATTGCGAACGCACTTCACCTGATGGCCCATATCAATAAGCCTTCGTTGCAAGACATCGTAAGAAATAAACGTAAATGCGTGACCCAAATGCGTTGCGTCATAAGGAGTGATGCCACACGTGTACATCAACACCGTTGGATTTGGAATGAAGTCAACAACTTTCTGCTGAGCAGTATCAAAGAGTTTCATCGAATGCCGCTTAGTCCAGTCTCATGTTTCGACCGCTAATTGGATCAACATCTGGAATACCAGTTAGCCGAGGTGCCACTCGGGTTTTATAACGAACGTTTAGTTGCAAAAGCACAGCGGTGAATGCCTCAAGCGCAAGAGCATTTGACAAGCGACCTGTGTTGAGTGGACGACAACCTGGTATTTGCGAAACGATGTCGCTCACCGTTTCAATAGCTTCAGGAAAGTCTGAACAAATCAACACATCTGAATCAACATGGTGATTTAAGTTTCCCAACTCTTTTGCAGGAAGATGCTGTAATGCAGCCACCACTCGACTTGCTGGAATTTCTGCTTGCACGTGAGCGGCAATGCTTCCTCGCGGTGGCACAAGTGGTTGAAACTCTTTGCCCACTCGCACGAGAGCATTCGCCATGGTGACAACGATCTTGCCACGTAGCGCATGAGCATGCTCGCCAACAATGGTTGCAGTTGAATCCCAAGGAGTTGCCACAACAACCAAGTCACAATTTGCAGCATCTTCATTGGTGCCTGATTCAAACTTCAGGTGATGATCTGGCCACTGAGCGATAAGTTCGGCCGCCTTTTCTTGCGAACGCTCCACAGAACGTGAACCGATCAAAACTTGGTGGCCAGCCACACTCATTCGTAGGGCCAACCCACTCCCCGCAGGCCCGGTGCCACCAATAATTCCAATCCGCATACGTGAAGCCTTACACAAACCACGCTCGGGAACTACGGTCATAGGCATGGGAATTTTGGATGGAAAGAACATTGTGGTCACTGGCGTGCTTACCGATGCATCGCTCGCCTATGGAGTGGCCAAACTCGCACTTGAGCAAGGTGCAAATGTCCTCTTAACTGGTGCCGGACGTGGCTTATCAATCACCGAACGGACCGCACGCAAGCTCAGCACAGACATCAAAGTTGTTGAATTTGACGTCACCGTTGACGAACACATTGTTTCAGCCCGCGAAGCAGCAAAAGCACATCTTGGCCGCGTTGATGGCGTCTTACACGCCATTGGGTTTGCCCCCGCAGTTTGCCTCGGCGATGACTTCATGGCTGCGCAATGGTCGGACGTATCAATCGCTATGCAAATTTCCGCCTACTCGCTTAAGACTCTTGCCGATTCGTTTGTTCCGCTCATGACCGACGGCGGAACGATTGTTGGACTCGATTTCGATAACACAGTTGCTTGGCCTGCCTACAACTGGATGGGCGTTGCTAAAGCTGCGCTTGAATCAACCAACCGTTATCTTGCGAAAGAGCTTGGCAGCAAGCAAATTCGTTGCAACCTTGTTGCCGCTGGGCCAATTCGCACCATGGCTGCAAAGTCGATTCCTGGTTTTCAAAAGTTTGAAGACGTATGGGACGATCGCGCCCCGCTTGGCTGGGATGTCAATGATTCAAGTGCCGTTGCTCGCACGTGTGTAGCCATGTTGTCGGACTGGTTTCCTTCAACAACCGCTGAAATTATTCACGTCGACGGTGGCTTCCACGCAATGGGCGTGTAGACAAATATTACTTGCGTAAACGATTCCTCTCCCTTGCAGTAAGTCTTTCTGCTCTTGTTGCCGCCACGCTGACAACAACCTTTGCGGTCACACTCATTGCTCCTGCGTCAGCTAGTGCTGCAGGTGCTGACCCGTTACTCGGACAACAGTGGGGATTGTTTGCAATTGGTGCTGATCGCGCATGGTCCACTACTACTGGTGTCAATGTGATCGTTGCAGTTGTAGACAGTGGAAGCGGGCCGCACCCAGACCTTGCACAAAATTTGCTGCCTGGTAAATCCATTTTTGGTGCAGTCGAAACACAAGATGGAACCGACCTTGACACAGGCGGACATGGCACACACGTTGCCGGCATCATCGCTGCGGCCGCAAACAATGGCATCGGTGGATCAGGGGTTGCACCGAACGCAAAAATTCTTCCAATTCAGGTGTTAGACCAAGCCGGTCAGGGCGACGCTCGCGATGTTGCAGCAGGAGTTCGCTATGCAGCAGACAATGGCGCCAAGGTAATCAATCTTTCACTCGGCGGAACAACGGAAAGCCCAAGCCTCACCCAAGCGATTCAATATGCCACCGACAAAGGCGCACTTGTAATTGCGGCAGCAGGCAACGGTGGCGCAAACGATAAGCCAAAATGGCCTGCCTCATTAGATCTCACAATTGCCGTTACCGCTGTTGATACTGCTAACTCCGTAACGTCATTTGACCAGCGTGGCGACTACATCGATCTCGCCGCACCGGGCACAAGCATCGTTTCAACAGCCAAAGGTGACTACCTATCACTGAGTGGCACCAGTATGGCTGCAGGATTTGTTGCAGGTGCAGCTGCCTTGCTCTTTGCTGCAGAACCACGAATTACCAATGCCCAAGTACGCGACATTTTGATTCGTACAGCAACCGACATTGGCGAGCCAGGGCGAGATACATCTTTTGGATTCGGACTAGTCAACATGGTGGCTGCGATTGCAGAACTACAACGCCTCTTCCCCCCAGTTGCTGCACCAAAAATTGCTGCTGTAGGTCATGTGGGCGAAAAGCTCATCGCCAATCTTGACAGCATTCAAAATGTGGTCAGCGTGAACTGGTTTCGTTGCACGGCAGAAGGGCCAGCGACAGCAACTATTCCCGCCGATTGCATTCGCATCACAAGTGCAAATTCTCGTACCTACACCACCACGAAGGCTGATGCCAGAAAAACCATTCGCGTTGGCATCACGTATTCGCGATCAGGTGCAAATCAATTCGCGCTATCTACAACTGTTGGACCATTTTTTATGATCTGGAAGATCTCCAACTCCGTTACAACGGGAACTTCTACGTCAATGTCAAAAATCTTTGGCAGCACCTCGCTTGGAACACGTACCTATAAGGTGCTGAATGGTTCATGCAAGATCACCGGTTCGAGGCTGATTGCACCTTCGATCCAGACCATCTGCACTATTCGAATGACCGTGGCAGCACGTTCTCCATACCCGAGACTCACCATTGTTGGTGATGTCACAGTTTCTTAACGCATACATTTATTCTTCATGACTAACAGACTGGCTTCGCAAACAAGTCCATATTTGCGCCAACACGCTGACAACCCAGTGGACTGGTTTCCTTGGGGCGACGAAGCGTTTGCAACCGCACGTGAACGAAATGTGCCAATCTTGCTTTCAGTTGGCTATTCGGCATGCCATTGGTGCCATGTCATGGCACACGAATGTTTTGAAGACAACGAAGTTGCTCAGGTGATGAACAACTTGTTTGTCAATGTGAAAGTGGATCGCGAAGAGCGCCCAGATGTTGATGCCATTTACATGGATGCAGTGCAGGCAATGACCGGAAGAGGTGGATGGCCGATGACCGTCTTTCTCTCACCTGATGGAAAGCCTTTCTTTGGTGGCACATATTTTCCGAAGCCATCGTTTTTGCAATTAATGAACGCGATTACAGACGCTTGGCAGAATCGCCGCGATGACATTAATAACAACATTGATGCGCTCATGGAAGCACTTGAGCGAACGGCAAAAATTGAGCAGAACTCGGCGATTGCCGAATACTCCACATTTGATCTGGCCGTGTCGCAATTGAAAAACAATTTTGACTCTGCTTGGGGCGGATTTGGCAAGGCACCAAAGTTCCCAAGCACGATGAACATTGAGGTGCTCTTGCGCCAGTTACTTGCCGGCGAAGACTCAGAACTCGAGTCAATTGTGAAAACGTCTCTGGATGCCATGGCGAGTGGCGGAATGTACGACCACATTGGTGGCGGATTTTCTCGCTACAGCGTCGACGAGAAGTGGCTAGTTCCCCATTTTGAAAAAATGCTGTACGACCAAGCGTTACTCGCGCGCACATATTTGCATGCTGGCGTTTTGTTTGGCAACGAAACCTGGAAGCAAATTGCTCATGAAATCATCGAATATGTGCTTCGTGATCTCACACATGCAAACGGCGGTTTCTTTAGCGCAGAGGACGCAGACTCACTCAATGAATCAGGACACAGTCATGAAGGCCATTTCTACGTCTGGAGCAAAGAAGAATTCATGCGCGTGCTCCCCGCCGAACTTGTTGCACCAGCTCTTGAATGGTACGAAATAACCTCTGAAGGAAATTTTGAAGGGGCAAACATTCCAGCTCGATTACACCATCGCGGCGATTTAGTCCGACCACCGCAAATTGAACGAGCGCGTGAAATACTCTTCAGCCACCGAAACTTGCGAGCACGTCCGCTATTAGACGACAAAGTACTTACAGAGTGGAACGCAATGATGCTGTCCACTCTTGCCGAAGCAGCATTTGTCTTTGACTCCCCCAAATGGTTGCAGGCAGCTATACGAAATGGTGAATTTTTGGTGACACAATTGCGCACAACAACTGGTTCGTGGCTGCGCAGTTGGCAAGAAGGCGGCTCGCCTCAGGCTCGACATCACGCACTTGCCGCAGACCTTGCACAGTTGGTTGACGCCTTCACACGTCTTTCCGAAGCAAGCGGACAGGCCCGCTGGATCACCTATGCCCAAGAAGCCGCAGACGAAATGCTCACACAATGTTGGGATGCCGTGAATGGCGGCTTGTTCACTACTCCGCAAAACGGAGAGCAACTCATCGTTCGCCAAAAAGATGTCATGGACAATGCAACCCCATCGGCAAACTCCACCGCAGCAGTTGCGTTATACAGGCTTGGTGCACTCACCGGGAATGGTCGCTACACAGAGCACGCAGACCAAATCTTGCGTCTACTTGCCCGCATCACAACTAGCGCGCCCACCGCATTTGGCAATTTATTATCTGCAGTGCATTTGCGTCATGCAGGCATTACCGAAGTAGCACTTCCTGGAGATCAGCAAAACATGCTTGCAGAACTGCGTAAGAGATGGTTGCCCACCATCGTGATTGCGTGGGGCGAGTCATACGACTCCCCATTGTGGACAGAACGAAATGCCAACAGGGCGTATGTGTGTAGAGAATACGCATGCTTGAAGCCAGCTGAATCCGCTGTTGAGTTTGTGGAAACTTTGCGAGCAGCGCTCGCCTAGAAATTGCTACCACCGCGAGTGGTGCACAACTTCGCTTTGTTTCTTTCGCGAACGACTTGCACTTCGACCTTTTTCTTGTTTTTCAGCTGGATGTCCTAATGCCACAGCGCCAAGCATTTGAATTCCATCTGGAATCCCCAATCGCTTTCGCAAGGCTTCCTCGCCGTTAAAGACAGCAAAGAACAACGCGCCAAGACCAGCATCCTGTGCAGCGAGCAACAACGTCATCACAGCAAACGATCCATCTACTGTCCAATACGGTGTAGGCCATGCATTAATTGTCGTACCCAAACCGGTAGCAGACTTATCGCTTTCCGAATAGCGATCGACATAGGCCTGAGGGTCTACACATGGCAAAATAATTACGTTGGCGTCCAACAATTGCTGCCAACGAAATGACTCGCGCTTTTCTTGCGGCAATGTGTCATTCCAGAACGCATCCTTATCTACACCTTGCAACACCACGAAATGAGTTCCCTGGGTCTTGCCTGCGGAAGGCGACCGCAGCGCAAGATCAAACAATTCAGTGAGCGCAGATGCGGGAATTGGTTCGCTTGTAAATGCTCGCGTCATTCGCCGCGCACGAACAAGTTCGGTGAATTCCACCGCGATATCCGTTAGTGCTTTTCGAGTTTGCCAAGCTTGGCAAGTGACTCAGCCATGGTCCAACCATGAACAATGAGTACTCCACCCTTCGACTTCGTAACGCCTTTGAATTGAGCCGCTACGTCAGGGTTCACTTTTTCCGGCTTCGTTGATTCGTGATCAAGAAAACCGCTATGCCCATTTGATTTAACGATAAAACTTTGTTCGTCGTAAGTGGCTTCCACGCCGAAACGTCGAGCGAGTCGTTTCCCCCATGCTCGCTCTTCGCCAACTGCGCGATGACCTGGACGAGGAATCATCTCAGTCAATGCTTTAAACGATTCCAAGCCGTCTGCGCTTAGGAAACGTGAGCCAACAACAACATCTTCATCAGGAAACGCCATCAATGCACGGTGATATGCCTCGGTCATGAGGCCTTTGAGAATTGAATCTCGCTTTGGTGTCCGCTTCACACTCATCATTCCAAGCAGCACACAAGGTGTGCCACCAATGCGTTCAAGCGTGGAGAAGGTAAATCCGTGTACTTTTCCGCTGATCTTGGCGCTAGTAAAAAGTACCCAGTCCTCTTTTGCCTTGGTGATGGCTTCTAACGAAAAGAAGCCACCCATGGCCGCCAATTCTTCAAGTTCGGTTTCTGTAAGGGACGCACAATCTCGCGTTTCAACCTCAACCGACATGCCTACAGTCTGCCAGCAAAATTGGCGTTTGCGACGGGTCAATGTCGCAATGCCTACTGCGATGCAAATAGTTACTCGATATAGGCGTTTTCGCCAAACTCCGTTCGCAGTACCCCAATGGCCCGATCAACGTTGACATTGAACTCAGAGCTCAATCGGAGAACGTTTTCGGGACCGAGATGCAAAAACACTGGCGATGTTCCTGGATACTCAAGCAATGTTGCCTTCAACGATTCGATAGTTGATTCAGACAACACCTGTGCCGCAATCTTGAGATGCAGGGAATCCTGAAAGGCCCGCAGACCCTCGAGAACCGTGATGTCCATAGCCATGAAACCAATCCGGCTGTCGTCTCGGCGATCAAGACGTCCTCGCACTGATACCAAAATGTCATCAGCGAGTTGATGGCCAAATTTTTGCAATGTCTTGGGGAACAAGGTGACTTCCACCGAACCTTGCAAGTCTTCCAATTGGAATGTTGCCATTTGATCGCCCTTACGCGTGTACTTTCGCGAAAGACCATTGATGATTCCACCAATCACGATGAATGCACCATCATCGCGTTCAAGAGCCTCGGGTATTGAGCAGTCAACCCGACGCCGCAACGCACCTTCGATGCCCATGAGCGGGTGATCGGAGACATACAGACCAAGCATCTCTTTTTCAAATTTCAATTGTTCAGTCTTATCGAATTGCAAATCTGGAATATTTTGACGCTCCGAAAACCCTTCGGTCTCTTCACCCAAGTCGCCAAACAGACTCATTACTCCTTGGTCTCGCTCGCGTCGGCGAACCATGGTGTTGTCAATGATTGATTCAAAGACTTGCAGAAGGCCCTTACGCGGATGACCCAACTTGTCGAAGGCTCCCGCCTTGATGAGCGACTCAATAGTTCGTTTGTTCAATGCTTGCTCAGGCACGCGTTCGGCAAAGTCATAGAACGACTCAAACGGACCGTGAGCATCGCGGTGTTCAATGATTTGACGCACAAGTCCTTCACCAACATTGCGAATGGCACTTAGTCCAAAAGCGATCTGTCGCTCATCAGAGTTAATCACTGGTTCAAAGTTGACACCAGAGCGATTGATGTCTGGCGTGAGAACAGTGATTCCACTTGTGCGTGCATCAGAAAGATACACAGCGGCCTTTTCATAGTTTGCTTTCACGCTGGTGAGCAAACACGCCATGTATTCCACTGGATAGTGAGCCTTGAGATACGCAGTTTGATACGAAATCAATCCATATCCGTACGCATGGCTTTTCGCGAATGCGTAGTCGGCAAACTTCACGATGGTGTCAAATAATTCCTCACCAAGATCTACTCCATAACCTGTGTTCGCACATCCAGCCACAAAGCTGCCACGTGCCTCTTCCATTTTTTCTGGAATTTTTTTACCGCAGGCTTTACGCAAGTTGTCTGCTTCGGCCATGGAAAAGCCTGCAAACTTTTGCGACACTCGCATGAGGCTCTCTTGATAAATCATGAGTCCAAAAGTGTCACCCAAAACTTCTGCGGCATCAGGATGGAAGTACTGAATCTTTTTGCGACTGTTTTTATAGTCAGCAAAGTCATTGTGCATATTGGCGCTCATTGGGCCCGGTCGATACAACGCCAGCACAGCTGACAAATCTTCAAACCGCTCGGGAATGAGCGAACGCAATAGAGCCCGCATCTGTGTTGATTCCAACTGGAACACCCCGATGGTGTCTCCACGGGACAACAGCTCGTATGTAGCTTTATCATCAATAGGAATTTCATCGATTGAAAAACGCTCATCGCGGGTCTTTCGAATCATCGCGTTGGCATCGGAAATTACGTCAAGGTTGCGAAGACCCAAGATGTCCATCTTGAGCAAGCCAAGGTCTTCAACGCCATGCATTTCGTACTGGGTCACCACCGGAGCATCTTCAGGTGATTGCCCTTGTTCTGGCTTACGTTGAATGGGCAAATACTCCGTGAGTGGCTCCTTGGTAATAACTACGGCAGCTGCGTGAATACCAACAGAGCGCTTCAATCCTTCAAGTCCTCGAGCCACATCAACAATGCGCTTTACGTCTGAATCGACCTCACACAAAGCACGTAAGTCTGCAGCTGCTTGGAAGCCAGCCTTATGTTTGCTGTCTTCTTCAAAGCAATACTTCAATGGCGTATCGCGACCCATGACGAGTGGCGGCATAAGTTTGGCGATTTTGTCACCGAGTGGGTATGGATACCCAAGCACTCGAGCTGCATCGCGAACGGCATTGCGCGCTTTGATCGTTCCAAACGTGATGATTTGGGCAACGTGGTCACGCCCATATTTGTCGGCGGCGTAGCGAATCATTTGGTCGCGGTACCGCGAGTCAAAGTCCATGTCGATATCGGGCATTGAAATGCGGCTTGGATTCAAGAATCGCTCGAAGATGAGGTCGTACTTAATTGGATCAAGGTCGGTAATGCGCAAGCAATACGCGACCGCACAACCAGCAGCCGAACCGCGACCCGGACCAACGCGAATATCTTGTTCACGCGCGTATCGAATGAGGTCCCACACAATGAGGAAATACGAACTAAAGCCCATTCCTCCAATTACTTCAAGCTCGTAATCAAGGCGTTGCTTTACCGATTCGGGAAGCGTTTCGCCCCAACGTTCGTGCGCGCCCTTGTAGGTGAGGTTTCGTAGATAATCGCCATCACCTTTGAATCCATCTGGAATTGGAAAGTGTGGCAAAACCGAGTTACCGAAAGGAATATCAATTTCTGCACGTTCAGCAATCCACAATGTGTTGTCGCAAGCTGCTGGAACTTCTCGGAAGAGATAACGCATCTCTTGCGCTGATTTCAAATAATGCTCGGTTCCTTCGAATTTGAACCGATTCGGATCGGCAATGGTGCAGCCAGTTTGTACGCACAACAATGCGTCGTGTGCCTCGTGGTCTTCGCGGTGCGTGTAGTGAGTGTCATTGGTTGCAAGTAATGGTGCACCAATTTTTTTCGCAAGTTCAATAAGTTGCGGATTGGTCTGATGCTGTTCAGCAATTCCGTGATCTTGAATTTCGATAAAGAAGTTGTCCTTACCAAAAATATCTTGCAGACGACCTGCGTAGGTTTCGGCGCCTGAAACATCACCCTTCATTAGTCGCTGCAGAACATGACCGCCCAAGCAACCACTTGTTGCAATGATCCCCTCACTATGTCGCTGCAACAATTCCCAGTCCATCCGAGGCTGGTAGTAATACCCTTCAAGAAATGCCAAGCTCGACAACTTGATGAGGTTCTTGTAACCAACATTGTTCTCCGCCAGCAATGTGAGGTGGTAGTACACCTTTCCGCCACCTTCAGTTTCTCCTCCAGTGTCGTCAATGCGCCCACGACGTGATGGTCGCTCTGAGCGATGTTCGTGCGCCATGTACGCCTCGGTGCCAATGATGGGTTTGATTCCCTTTTCTTTGCACTGCTTGTAAAAATCGACAACTCCGTACATGTTGCCGTGATCAGTCATGCCAAGTGCTGGCATACCTTCCGCAGCTGCTTTGCCTACAAGTTCATCTAGTCGCGACGCTCCGTCGAGCATCGAAAATTCTGTATGGACGTGTAAATGGGTGAACGAGTCCGCCATTACAAATACGTGCCTGGCCGGTCGTTGCCCGTAGTCGGGTCTGCTGAGCCCGGAAGCTGACGCATTTGTTCAAGCTGCTGACGTGCTGCAATTTGTTGGGCAAACAGGGTTGCCTGAATTCCGTGGAATAGACCTTCAAGCCAGCCAACAAGTTGCGCTTTTGCAACTCGGATTTCTCCTTCAGAGGGCACTACTCCATCACGGAAAGGAAGCGCCAACATTCGCAACTCGTTCCCCAATTCTGGAGACAAAGCTTCAGTGAGTTCAACAATGGAGCGCTCATAGATTTCGGCCAAACGCTCACGACTCGGTGCGTCCAAGTTCATCGAATGCACTTCATCTAGCAACTGCTTAATCATCGAACCAATGCGCATCACTTTGGCTGGCGCAGTTACACCTACCGATTCGTCAACAGCCGGCATCGGAGCATCAAGCCCAACTACTTCTGGGTTTCCATTTGCAGGCGTGATTGGCGTTTCGTTCGTAGACATGTCAGGCAAGTATGGCAATCTCAGCGAGCAATTGCCAGTAATGGAACGTCTATTTCTGCGTCAGTTAGCGAGCCGTGACGACAAACCAGCGAATAAGTCCCCGAATCCAACGGTTCGTCAAAACTGGTGTTGGTAAATGGCACGAGCGCGACATCTCCAAGTCGCTTTCTGGCCACATCGGTCACACGCTTTCCAAACCACTGTTGCTCACATGCTTCATCGCGTGATACCACCCACGCATCTTTACCGTGATGTTGCTTTGCGGCATCAAGTAAGTCAGAGGCTGCTCCCGATTTTGCATGCAGCCATCGGAACCGCCCTTCGCCAGACTGATGAGTTATGCGAGCAAGAACGTCACTATGAGGTGTCTGTGTGTTTTCGCCCACATGAACCTGCCCGTGATCGGCGGTGACGAGTAATACCGATCCAGGTACGAGCTGATCAGCAACGTCAGCTACAAGCCGGTCTGCGTTTCGAAGTTCTGCGTTGTAATACTCGCCAAAACCACGCTCATGGGCAATTTTGTCGACGCCGTCGTAATAGGCATAAATAAATTTCTGACCAGATCGCAGCAGTTGCCCAACTTGCACCGCAATGCTTGAAGCACTCCTCCAACCCATTGGCCTCGATCCGCGCAAATGCGCTTCAGTAAATGCTGAACCTTCAAGCTCGGCTTTGCTGAGGACAGGAACAGACGCCCCCATAAATGGCGGGCACGGCTGCACAAGGTCGGGAGGATACGTCGAACGAAGGTCACCCTTATCGTCACCCCATCGCAACATCTGCACCACATGACCACCTAAGTCCATGCGATACCCCATCATTCCGTGTTCACCAGGAGTAAGACCCGTAGCAATTGAAGTAAGCGCAGTAACCGTTGTTGTTGGAGCAACGCTGGTGATACACGACCCCTGCATGGAAGAAAGAGTTGGCGCATGTTGTGCATGCTCTCGTAACTGATGCCACCCGAGGCCGTCAACCACCAGCACCACCACTTGCTGAGCGCCCTGGACGCATGACGGCATCCACGTAGGAACAACCTCAGTTCCTCGCGGCCCTAGCAACGCCGGAATCAAGCCTGCAATTGAGCCACCTAGATAGTCGGGGACTCGCGGCATAGGCACCCGATCTACACTACAAGAGTGCGTGTATCCACCCGAGGCGACTATGCGTGTCGTGCGTTGCTGTCGTTAGCGCTTCACGCCGACGATCAAGGGCCAACTTCTGTTCGCGATATTGCAACACGCACCGCCCTTCCCCAGCCATACCTCGAACAGATTTTGCTCGTCCTAAAAGGTGCTGGTTTGGTGAAATCTAAACGCGGCGTTGGAGGCGGTTACGTACTTGCTCGACCAGCCGAAGAAATATTGCTCTCTGAAATCGTTGCCGCCGCCGATGGTCCAATCACCCTTGGCGATTTTGGACAACCACACCAAGACGGTGCATGTGATCACGAAGGACATTGTGTGCTTCTTGCTATTTGGAATGTTGCCGGTGAACACATGCGTCAACACCTTGCCGATTACACGCTCGCAAAAATTGCACAAGCCGCGCGTGGCACCGCACAGTGGCCTGAACTACACCACTAATTCGTTATTCGCAGCGGTTTATCACTGCTTGCATATCTGCAGGAACTGGTGCCTCAAACGTCAATGTTTCTCCGCTTACCGGATGTTCGAAACTGAGTTTTGCAGCGTGAAGCATTGGCCGTGGAGACGACAGCGAGCTTCGCGCCCCACCATATGTCGAGTCTCCCACCACTGGATGTCCGATTGAGTCAAGATGCACACGAATCTGGTGTGTTCTTCCTGTTTCTAGTTGACATTCAACAAGTGAACACTGTTGAGGAGATTCAAATGTTTTCTTCACGTCGTAATGCGTGCGAGCAAATTTTCCATCAACGACCACTGCCATTTTTGTTGGATCCCGTTGATCGCGACCAATAGGTGCGTCGATCAATCCCGTTGCAACTTCAGGGTGACCCCACACCAGCGCCGTGTACACACGAGTTACATCGCGTCGAGTTAATGCATCCACGAGCGCGTCATATGCAACCTGTGTTCGCGCAACCACCATCAGACCGCTAGTTCCTGCGTCCAGCCGATGCACCACTCCGGGACGAAGTTGGTCGCCAACTGTCGCTACTTCTGGGTACAGCGCAAGTATTCCGTTCACCAGCGTTCCACCTGCGTTTCCAGCACCAGGATGCACAACAATTCCAGGCGCCTTATTCACCAC
>Ga0075470_10000287_pt1 | contig 16906 bp, 16 predicted proteins | sample DEB19_08_DNA_4_FD_71482 | JGI IMG/M metagenome (GOLD analysis project Ga0075470, IMG submission 71482) | Aqueous microbial communities from the Delaware River and Bay under freshwater to marine salinity gradient to study organic matter... | ecosystem: Environmental > Aquatic > Marine > Coastal ... | reverse complement strand
CGCGATGAACACGAGCAGCAGGGCACCCTCGCGGAGCTTCAGCTCGGGGAAGGTCGAGTTGGCCTCGTCGGGCTCACCGTGGAACACACGCTGGTACGCCCACAACAGGTACAGGGCCGCGAGGATCACGCCGGTCGCGGCGATGACCGTCCACCAACGGGCGGTCTCAAACGACCCGATGAGCACCAGGAACTCGCCGACGAACCCGTTGAGACCGGGGACGCCGATCGACGACAGCATCACCACCATGAAGGCGGCGGCGAAGATGGGGGCGACCGCCTGGATGCCCTTCAGCTCGGCGATCTCCCGTGTGTGACGGCGCTCGTAGATCATCCCGACCATGAGGAACAGTGCGCCGGTGGAGACACCGTGGTTCACCATCTGCATCACGGAACCACTGAGCGCCTGCGACGTGATGGCGAACGTGCCGAGAACGATGAACCCCAGGTGGGCGACCGACGAGTACGCGACGAGGCGTTTCAGGTCGGTCTGCATGGTGGCGGCGATTGCGCCGTAGATGATGCCGATGGTGGCCAGCGTCAGGAAGAGAGGCTTCGCCCACACGGCCGCCGCGGGGAAGAGGTACAGACCGAAGCGGAGGAACCCGTACGTGCCGAGCTTCAGGAGCACGCCGGCGAGGATGACCGAACCGCCGGTCGGTGCCTGGGTGTGCGCATCGGGCAGCCACGTGTGCAACGGGAACAACGGCACCTTGACCGCGAACGCGATGGCGAAACTGAGGAACAACCAGCGGCCGGTGGACGCCGCGAACGAGGCACGCTCGGCGATGGTCACCAGGTCGAACGTGAAGTAGCCGATGTCATGTCGGGCGATCATCGCGGTGGCGATGATGCCGACCAGCATGAAGGCCGAGCCGAACATGGTGTACAGGAAGAACTTCGTGGCGGCGTAGACGCGCTTGTCGTAGCCCCATCCCCCGATCAGGAAGTACATCGGCACGAGAACGATCTCGAAGAAGATGAAGAACAGGAACAGGTCGAGGCTGAGGAAGCTGCCCATGACACCCGCCTCGAGCAGGAGCAACCACGCGAGGTAGCGCTTCTCGTCATGGTGCGGGTCGACACCGAGAATGACCAGCGGGAAGAGGATGCCGGTGAGCACCACCAGGAACAGCGATATGCCGTCCACGCCGACGTGCCACGAGATCCCCCACGCCTTGATCCATTCGTGCTGCGACACGAACTGGAACCCGCCCTCGTGTGAGTGGAACGAGGCGAGCAACCAGACGGACATTCCGCCGGTGCCGACGGAGAACAAGGACGCGGCGAGCTTCACGTACTCGGGTCGGCGGTTGCTGAGGACGGCGACCAGCAACGAACCGAGAACCGGCAGGAGGATCAGGGCCGAGAGGATCGGGAACGACGCTGTCTCGTGCATCACAGCACCCCCCTGACCAGGAACCACGCGAGAACGAGTACGACTGCCACACCGACGATGGCGGCGTACGAACGGATCAGACCGTTCTGCATCTTCCGCAGGAGTCCGCTTGCGTTGCGCACCTCGGCACCGACGCCGTTCACGGCCCCGTCCACGACCTTCGCGTCAAATGCCGCGATTCCCCGGAACGCCGCGCGCCCGGGACCACCGACGAGAGCGGCGATCGATGCGTCGTACCTCCAACCATCGGCGAGCAGTTGCGGCTCGATGGGCTTCGCCTTGCCCTTCGCGTACACGGCGATGGAGGCAGCGATGCCCGCGGCGGCGATGACGACGGCGAGGCCGAGCAGCACCCACTTGTTCTCGTACGCCCACGTCGCGTGGATGTCGGCCTCGGCCTCGTGGACCACCGGTTCGAGCCAGTGCTCGAGGAACTTCGTGGAATGGGAGAACGGAAGCTGCAGCGCACCGCCCACGATGCTCAGACCGGCCAGCACGACCAACGGCAGGGTCATCGTCCAGGGGCTCTCGTGCGGGGTGTGCGCGTCGCCATGGGCGCCGTGCTCCTCTGCATGGTCGTGCCAGCGTGCCTCGCCGTAGAAGACCATGATCACCTGGCGCGTCATGTAGTACGCGGTGAGCAGCGCGGTGACGATTCCGACCGCATAGAGCGCACGGTTGTTGGCGAACGCATAGAGAAGGATCTCGTCCTTCGACCAGAAGCCTGCGAACGGCGGCACGCCCGCGATGGCCAGCCAGCCGATGATGAACGTGAACCCGGTGATGGGCATCACCTTGCGCAACGCGCCCATGCGGCGCATGTCCTGCTCGTGGTGCATGCCGTGGATGACGGAGCCCGACCCGAGGAACAACAACGCCTTGAAGAACGCGTGCGTGACCATGTGGAAGATGGCCGCGACGTACGCGCCGGAACCAATGGCGAGGAACATGAAGCCCAACTGGCTGACGGTGGAGTACGCGAGGACCTTCTTGATGTCGGTCTGCGCGACCGCGATCGTGGCGGCGAACAATGCCGTCGCTGCGCCGACGGAGGCGATCACCGTGCCGGCCCACGGGTAGGCCTCGTGCAGGACCGGTGCCATCCGGGTGAGCAGGAACACACCGGAGGTGACCATGGTGGCGGCGTGGATGAGCGCCGACACCGGGGTGGGACCTTCCATCGCGTCCGGCAACCAGATGTAGAGGGGCAGCTGCGCGGATTTGCCGCATGCCCCGATGAACAGCATCAACGCGATTCCTGTGGCGGTGACGTGGGCCAGGTGGCCGGCATGGGCCGCCTCGTTGATGCCCGAGTACGAGAGCGTCCCCACACTGGCGAACGCCATGAACATCGCGGTCATCATTCCCCAGTCACCCACGCGGTTCGTGACGAATGCCTTCTTGCCGGCGGTGGCGGCCGAATCACGGGTGTGCCAGAAGGAGATGAGGAAGTACGAGCATGCGCCCACGCCCTCCCACCCGAGGAACGTGACGAGCAGGTTCTCGCCGAGCACCAGCATGAGCATCGAGAAGACGAAGAGGTTCAGGTACAGGAAGAACTTCGAGAATTTCGGGTCGCCGTGCATGTAGCCGACCGCGTACAGGTGGATCAGCGATCCGATGCCGGTGACGAAGAGCGCCATCGTGATGCTGAGCGGATCGGCGAGGAACGCGAGATCAACGTGCAGGCCACCGACCGGCAGCCACGAGAAGAGCGTGACCACGTGGTGGCGCTCCTCCGCCGTGCGCGAGAGCAGGTCGAAGTAGACGCCGACGGTGACGGCGAACGCCGAGGCCGTCATCAGGGTGGCGAGCACGCCGGCGAGCGGCTCGCCGAGGCGGCGACCGAACAGCAGGATCAACAGGAAGCCGGCCAGCGGCAACGCAGGGATCAACCAGACGAGATCGAGCATGGCGCGGTTATCCCTTCAGCACCGAGAGGTCGTCTGCCGAGGCCGCGGTGCGGCGACGCATGATGGACACGATGATCCCGAGGCCGACCACCACTTCGGCAGCGGCGACGACGAGGACGAAGAACACCGCACTCTGTCCGTTCACGTCGGAGCGCGCACGGCTGAACGTGACGAGGCTGAGGTTCACGGCGTTCAGCATCAACTCGATGCACATGAACATGACCAACGGGTTGCGGCGCACGAGGACGCCGACGGTTCCGATCGCGAAAAGCACCGCGGAGAGAACCAGGAACCAAGAGGTGGTGGGTTCGACCACTGCGAGAAGGCTCACTTTGCCACCTCTTCCTTCGGCAGGCGACGGGCCAGGATGACCGTGCCGACGACGGCGACGAGCAACAGGATCGACGTGATCTCGAAGGCGAACACGTGGTCGCCGAAGATGGAGCCGGCGATTTCCTTCACGTTCGCGTCGGGAGAGTCGAGGGTGGGCGAGGACAGACCCGCACCGGACTTCATGACCGCATTGTCGGATGTGAGGACCGCACCGGTGAGGAGACCGACCATCGCGACTCCGATCACGGCGGCGAGCGGGCGCTGGACAGTGAGCGGTTCGATGCTGAGGTCCTCCGCCTGGTCGACGCCGAGAAGCATGATGACGAACAGGAAGAGCACAACGATGGCGCCGGCGTAGACGATGACCTGCACGGCGGCCAGGAAGTGGGCCCCCTGCTGGACGAAGATCACCGCGATGCCGAACAACGTCAGCACCAGGCTCATTGCGGCGTGCACGGGGTTGCGACGCACCACGACACCGACCGCGCCGACGACGGCCATCAGCGACGCGAGCACGAAGACGACCAGCTCCATCAGTCGTCCTCTCTGTCCCTCATGACCTGCGTGGGTTCGGGGGCGCGAACGCCGTACCCGAGCTCGCCGCTCCAGGAGACGACACCCTCGAACGACGCGTCGCCGGCGGGTGCCGTGGCGCGCATCCAGCCTGACGTGAGAAGGTCCTCCCCCTCGCGCCAGTCCTCCCACGGCAGATGCTGCGGCTTGCCCTGGTCGTCCACCAGCAGTTCGGCCTTCGTGTAGATGGCGTCGTTGCGGTTGGTGAAGGAGAACTCGAACAGCTTCGACTCCGTGATCGCCTCGGTGGGGCACGCTTCCACGCACAGGTCGCAGTGGATGCAGCGCAGGTAGTTGATCTCGTACACGAAACCGAACCGCTCGCCGGGCGAGGTGGGGTTGTCCGGGTCGTTGTCCTTGCCGCGGACGTAGATGCACTTCGCGGGGCACACACCGGCGCACAGCTCGCAGCCGATGCACTTCTCCATCCCGTCCTCGTAACGGTTCAGGACGTGGCGGCCGTGGAGGCGCTCCGGCTTCTCGATCTTGTGGTCCTTCGCGTCGTTGTTCTTCCTGCGGAAGACGCGACCACCCGAGTACTCGGTGGTGACCTTGTTCTTGTACCCGTGCTGACGCAGCGTGACCAGGAATCCGCCGAAGTAACCCATCAGAAACCAGCTCCGTGCTTCTCGCGGTTCTCGCGACTGACCTTCATGGCAAGTTGCAGCAACGTGTAACCGAGGATGAGAACGAGTGCGGTGACGACCGTGACGACGGTGCGGTCCCAACCGGCGTCAGAACCGACACGCTGCGCCGCGAGCAGCATGAACCAGCCGAGCGATGCCGGGATCAGCACCTTCCAGCCGAGGTCCATCAACTGGTCGTAACGGAAGCGCGGCAGCGTGGCGCGGAACCAGACGTACACGTAGAGGAAGACCAGCACCTTCAGAAGGAGCCAGATGGTGCCCTCTAGCGCGTTCGGCACGAACGGGATGTCGATCATGGTGTTGCCGATGGCGATCGGCTGCGGCCCGCCGAAGAAGAGCGTCACGATGAGCCCCGACATGGTGACCGTGTTCATGAACTCGGCAAGGTAGAACAGCGCGAACCTGATCGACGCGTACTCGGTGTTGAAGCCGCCGACCAGTTCCTGCTCCGCCTCGACGAGGTCGAACGGCGGGCGGTTCAGTTCGGCCGTGGCGGCGATCAGGAAGATGAAGAACGGCACGAACCCCGTGGTGACGACGTTCCAGTTCCCGAGTGATGTCTGGCCGCTGACGATGCCACTGGTGGACAGAGTGCCGGCGATCAAGAGGACGGCGCCGAGGGACAGACCGAGTGCGGCCTCGTACGAGACCATCTGTGCCGACGCACGGACGGAGCCGAGCAGCGGGTACTTCGACCCGCTCGACCAGCCGGCCAGCATGATGCCGTACACGGCGATCGAGGAGATGGCGAGTGCGAAGAGGACACCGACGGGCGGGTCCGCCAGCTGCATGCGCGTGGTGTGGCCGAACAGGGTGATCATGCCGCCGTTGCCGTTGCGGTAGTCACCCCCGAGCGGGATGATCGCGAACGAGAGGAACGCCGGCACGAACGCCAGGTACGGCGCAAGCTTGAAGACGAAACGGTCTGCCTTCTCGGGAATCAAGTCTTCCTTCATGAAGAGCTTTGTTCCGTCGGCGAGCGTCTGCAGGAGGCCCCACGGACCGGCCTTGTTGGGACCGATGCGGTTCTGCATGCCGGCGATGACCTTGCGTTCGAACCACACCATCAGCATCGTCGCGACGAGACCGACGACGAAGACCAACAGGACCTTGATGAGGACGATGACCAGCGGGGTCCACAGGATCTTTCCGTCGAGCAACGGGTCGATGGCGAGAATCGCGTCCATCAGATGCTCTCGATTCTCACGTCGGTCACGGAATCGCCGTGGCGCACCAACTCGCGCGCGTCGGCGCCCGGTTGGTTGAACGGCACGAGAGCGGTGCCGCGCGGCACCGCAACAGACGCGACGACCGGCAGCACGACGGACGAGTGGGAGTTCGACACCCGCACGTTGCTCCCCTCCGCGGCGCCGATTCGCTCGAGGTCGATGGGGTTGACCTGCACGGAAGAACCGGGGGCGAGCTGCGACATGGACGGGCTGTTGGCGGTGCCGGCAGCCCGGTCGTACAGCTTGCGTGACAGGACCAGGCGGAAGTCGTAGGAGTTGCGCGGCGCCGCACCGGGTGCCGCGACGGACGCACGGGCCTGCGCGGAGGACACGACGATGCCGTTCTTCTTCACGTCAACGGATGTCGCGACGGAACCGAAGGACGGAACCGACTTCGACATCAGCTTCTGCACTTCCGCGATGTTCGCGACGCCGGCGTCATGACCGAGCATGTGGAGCAGTTCGGCCGCGATCATCCAGTCCGCGCGGGACGTGCCCCGCGGGGTGATCTTCTGCACGACGTTCGTGACGCGTCCCTCGAGGTTGGTGGTGGTGCCTTCCTTCTCGCCGTACGCAGCGGCGGGGAGCACGACGTCAGCGTGTGCGGAACTCCCTGACATGAACGTGTCGACGGAGACGATGAACCGTGCACCCGCGAGCGCACGGCGAGCGAGGTCCGCGTCGGCGACGTCGCTGAGCGGGTCCGCACCGAGCAGGACGAGACACTCCACCTTGCCGGTGGCGGCGGCCTCGAGGATCGCTGCGGCGTCCTTGCCGTCGGACGGCGCAAGGCCGACCGTAAGCGCGCCGCGCACGTTTCCGCGACGCAGCGCGGGAAGGACCTTCGCGGCGGGAACCGCCGCCAGGACCGCATCGACTGCCGCCATGGTGAACGCCGCGGACTCGGCGAGATTCGCGCGGCCGGCCACGACGGCCACGTCACCGGCGCCGATCTGTGCTGCAACGGCCGCGTCGGCGAGCAGAGCGCGGACCGCGTCTGCCTGCGTGGCGGGCTCGCACTTCACCGAACGCCAGGCGTACTTCGTGAAACCAGTGTCGTGGGAGGCGATCTCGATGACCTTCAGGCCGTGCTTCGTGACGGCGTCGCGGAGGCGCACGTACAGGACCGGCAGTTCCTCCTTCACGTCCGGCGCGATGAGGATGACGGTCTTCGAGTTGCACATGGAGTCGATGGTGGCCTGGGGGTAGCCGAGGATCGAGGCCGGCAGGCCGTCATCGAGCTGGGCGTCGCGCATCGTGCTGCCCACCGCATCGGCGAGGCGCGCCCACATGAACGCATCCTCGTTGGTGCCGCGTGCACCGCCGAGAACGGCGACGGAACCACCGGCGTTGCGCATCGCGCGCGCCACCGCATCGAGTGCGGCCGACCACGAAGTGGCGGCGAGCGTTCCGTTCGTCTTCATCATCGGGGTGTCGAGACGGTTCTCGGAGTTGACGGACTGGAAGTTGAAGCGACCGCGGTCGCACAGCCAGCCCCAGTTGACCGGGTCGCTGTCGACGCCCTGGTAACGGACGAGTTCGTCGCGGCTCGACTGCACGACGGTGCGGCACCCGACACTGCACGTGGTGCAGGTGCTCTCGCGCTGCTCGAGGTCCCACGGACGGGCCTTGAAACGGTACGGCTCGGCGGTGAGCGCACCCACCGGGCAGATCTGCACGGTGTTGCCGGAGAAATACGAGGCGAACGGCTCGTCGGGGAACGTCATGACCTGGGTGTTGTTGCCGCGCTGCGTGAACGAGATCAGCGGGTCGCCGGCGACCTCGCGCGCGAACCGCGTGCAACGGTCGCACAGGATGCAACGCTCGCGGTCGAGGAACACCAGGTCGCTGATGGCGATCGGCTTCTCGTAGTGGCGCTTCTCCTCCACGAACCGGCTCTCCCCCGGGCCGTGGCTGAACGCCTGGTCCTGCAACGGGCACTCGCCGCCCTTGTCGCACACCGGACAGTCGAGCGGGTGGTTCGCGAGGAGCAGTTCGATCATGCCCTCCTGCGCGCGCTTCACCTGTTCGGTCTCGGTGCGCACGACCTGTCCGTCGGCGACGGGTGTCATGCAGGAGACCACCATCATCGGTCCCCGCGGGCCCTCGACTTCCACCATGCACTGGCGGCACATGCCGACAGGGCTCATGCGCGGGTGGTAGCAGAAGCGCGGGATGAACTCTCCCTCGCGGTCGGCAGCGTTGATGATCAACTCGCCCTTGCGCGCGGCGACGGTGCGGCCGTTGATGGTGATGCTGACGGCGTTCGGGTCCACCGGCACTTCCGGCGTCTCCTCTGCGTTCGTTTCGGTGGTGCTCACTGTGCGGCTCCGACTGCGGTGACGGGGATGTGCGTGCGCTTCGTGACGCGTGCCTCGAACTCCTCGCGGAAGAGGACGAGTGCGGAGTTGACCGGTGCGTACGCGGACGGCCCGACGAAACAGATGGTGTTCATGCGGTACGGGAAAGGCACGGCACTGATGCCGAGTCGTTCGCTCGACGCGTGCGGGAACGAACCGGGGCAGATGGACTCCCCCACCTCGAACAACTGGTCGAGATCGGCGTCGGTGCCCTTGCCGTCGACGATGCGGCTGAGGATGCGCTCGAGCCATGTGCCGCCCTCGCGGCACGGCGTGCACTTGCCGCACGATTCATGCGCGTAGAACCGTGTCAACGTGAGTGCGGCCTTCGGGATGTCCGTGGTGTCGTCCATGACCATGATGGCGCCGGATCCGAGCATGGAACCTGCGGGACCCACCTGACTGGCCTCGAACGGGAGGTCGAGCTGGTCGGGAAGGAACCACGGTGCCGAACCTCCACCGGGCACGAACGCCTTCAGCGTGCGTCCCTCGCGCATGCCCTGGCAGAACTCGTCGCCGTACAGCAGGTCGCGGAACGTGGTGACACCGTTGATGATCTCGTACACACCGGGTCGCTTCACGTGACCTGACACTGCGACCATGCGCGTGCCGGGCGACGTCGGCGTTCCGATCGCGGTGTACGCGGCGGCACCGTTGACCATCAACCACGGAAGATTGGCGAGCGTCTCCACGTTGTTCACGATGGTGGGCTGCCCGTACAGGCCGATGGCGGCCGGGAAGTACGGCGGCTTCAGGCGTGGCATGCCCCGGTTGCCCTCGAGTGACTCGATGAGTGCGGTCTCCTCGCCCACCACGTACGCACCGGCGCCCCAGTGCAGCACGATGTCAACGGAGAACTTCGAGCCGAGGATGTTCCTGCCCACGTACCCGGCGGCATACGCATCGTTCAGCGCGGTGGCGACCCGTTCCTGCGCGAGAGCCATCTCACCACGGATGTAGAGGAAGCACTGTGACAGACCCGCCGCGTAGCACGCGATGAGGCAACCCTCGATCAACTGGTGCGGGTCGCGTTCCATGAGCAGGCGGTCCTTGTACGTGCCGGGCTCGCTCTCGTCGCCGTTGACGACGAGGTAGCGCGGCCACACTTCCGCCGGGGTGAGGCCCCACTTGTTGCCGGCCGGGAAGCCTGCCCCACCGCGGCCGAGGATCGTGGCGCTCTTGACCTCGTCGTGCACTTCGGTCGCGGGGCGGCCGAGAGCCTTGCGGAGACCCTCGTAGCCGCCGGTCGCCAGGTAGCGCTGCAGCGTGTGGCTGTCCTCGAACTCGAAACGCGAGGTGACGACCTTCGGTCGGTCGCCGGCGTAGAAACCGGGTGCGAAGGAGTTTGTGCCGCCGGCGCTCACAGTGCTGCCTTCCCGTCGAGCCACGCGGGCGCGGCCTTCACGTCCTCCGGTGCGTGCACACCGGCAGCCTTGTCGGCCGGGATGTGCTGGCGCACGCGCGCGACGACACCGTGGGCGGGGATCTCGTCGTTCAGACGGCCCGCGCGCAGGTCGTCGACGAGTGCATCGAACGACTCGGGTGTCACCCGGAAGCTGTAGCGGTAGTTCGTCTGCAGGCACGGTGCCTCGGTGCACGCCGCCTGGCACTCGGCACGCTCGACGGTGATCAGTCCGTCGGCGGTGGTGCCGCCCATCTTCACGCCGAGCTTCTGTTCCGCGTGGTGCATGAGTTCGTCGGCACCCATCAACGCGCACGACATGGTCCCGCAGATGTTGATGACGTACTTGCCCACCGGGTGGAACTTGAACATCTCGTAGAACGACGCGGTGCCGTACACCTCGGCGGACGACGCACCGACGAGCTCGCCGATGTGGGCCATGGCGTCCTCGGTGACGTATCCGTCCTGCTCCTGTGCGAGGTGCAACAACGGGATGGTCGCCGAGCGCGGGCGCGGGTAGCGCGAGATGATTTCCTGTGCGAGGCGCACGTTCTCTTCCGTCAGGCGGGCCATCAGCGGTCAACCTCCCCGAGCACGGGGTCAACGGAGGAAATCACGGCAACGGCATCGGCGACCATGCCGCCGCGCATCATGTGCGGCATTGCCTGGATGTTCACGAACGAAGGGGCGCGCATGTGCATGCGGTACGGGTTCGACGAACCGTCGCTCACGATGTAGCAACCAATCTCTCCGCGCGGGCTCTCGATGCCCACGTACACCTCGCCCTCGGGCACCTTGAATCCCTCGGTGAAGATCTTGAAGTGGTGAATGAGCGCTTCCATCGACTCGTCGATGCGTGCGCGCGGCGGCGGCGTGACCTTCTTGTTCTGCACGCGGAAGTCGCCCTGGGGCATGCGGTCGAGAATCTGGTAGACGATGCGCATCGACTCCCTGATCTCGTTGAGGCGGATCGCAAAACGGTCGTAGGCATCACCGTACGCACCGACCACCACGTCGAAGTCGACCTGGTCGTATCGCAGGTACGGCATGTGCTTGCGGAGGTCCCACGCCACGCCGGTGGAACGGAGGATCGGACCGCTCGTTCCGAGCGCCATCGCCTCCCGGGCGGTGATGACACCGACACCCTGCAGACGCTCGCGCCAGATCGGCTGGCCGTTCATCAGGATCTCGTACTCCTCCATCCTGGACGGGAGCATCTCGAGAATGTCGAGAACATCATCGCGCCAACCGGCAGGCAGGTCCGCCGCGAGACCTCCGGGGCGGATGAAGTTGTGGTTCATGCGCAGGCCGGTGACCTTCTGGAAGAAACGCAGGACTTCCTCGCGCTCGCGCCAGCCGTACAGCATCATCGACACGGCGCCGATGTCCATGCCATTGGTGGCGAGGAACAGGAGATGGCTGCTCATGCGGTTCAGCTCGCTGAGGAGCATGCGCATCCACACGGCGCGCTCGGGAATGTCACCGTCGATGCCGAGGAGCTTCTCCACCGCCAGCGAGAACGCGAGTTCGTTGTTCAACGGCGACAGGTAGTCCATGCGCGTCACGTTCGTGCCGCCCTGCATGTACGTGAGCTGCTCGCCCGTCTTCTCCATGCCGGTGTGCAGGTAGCCGATGATCGGCTTGCAGCGGAGAACGGTCTCGCCCTGCAGTTCCAGCATCAGTCGCAGCACACCGTGCGTGGACGGGTGCTGCGGGCCCATGTTGATGATCATGGTCTGGTCCTCGTCGGGATCAGCCTCGATGTCGGCAAGGGCAGCGGCCTCTGATTCGCTCATGCGCAGGACGGCGCCGACCTCGCGCAGCAGTTCCTTTGCGCCCATGCCGGCGCGTGACGACAGTTCCTGGCCGCCCTCACCGGTGATGGCACTGACGGTGCGCTCGCGCGGACCGGGCACGGGCGCGTCGACGTCGGTGGTGTCGTGCTCGGCCACGCTCATGCGTTCGCCCCCTTGAACTGCACGGGGATGCGGCCCGGGTCGTAGTCCTTGCGCAGCGGGTGTCCCTGCCAGTCCTCGGGCATCAGGATGCGCGTGAGATCGGGATGACCCTCGAAGACGATGCCGAACATGTCGAAGGTCTCGCGTTCGTGCGCCTCGGAACCGGGATGCACATCGAACAAGGTGGCGATGGTCGGTTCGTCGCCCGGCACCTGAACGCGGACGCGCAGGCGCTCGCGGCGCGAGATGGACAACAGGTTGACGACGACCTCGAATCGCTCCGGCACGACGCCGGCACCGACGTTGCGGTCCGGCATCTGCAGGTAGTCCACACCGGTGAGGTCGACGAGCATGTCGAAACCGTCGGCGACGAGCGCCTTCATCACTTTCACGTAGTCACCGCGGGGCACCAGCACGACGCGCTGTCCGCGCGACTCGATGACCGGGCATCCGTGAAGTTGCTCCTGCGTCTCCGCAGCGGGTCCGTTGTCGCTCATGGTCACTTCGGTCCGATGCTGACGGATGTGGTGGCGCCTGCCGGGATCTCGAAGATCTCGACGCCGGCTCCGCCGTTGTTCTCCGAGCGGCGGCGCATGATCTCGCCGTCCTCGATGAGCTGGTGGAGGGTCTCGATCGCGTGGATCAACGTCTCGGGCGTGGGCGGGCAACCCGGGGCGTACACATCGACCGGAACGATCTGGTCGACTCCCTGCACGATCGCGTAGTTGTTGAACATGCCGCCCGTGGATGCGCACACGCCCATGCTGATGACCCACTTCGGTTCCATCATCTGGTCGTAGACCTGGCGGAGGACGGGCGCCATCTTCTGGCTGACGCGACCGGCGACGATCATGATGTCGGCCTGGCGCGGGGACGCACGGAAGACCTCCATGCCGAACCGCGAGAGGTCGTAATGCGACGCACCGGTGCCCATCATCTCGATGGCACAGCACGCGAGCCCGAACGATGCACCCCAACTGCTGCGCGAGCGGGCCCACTTGATGAGGTCCTCGATCTTCGCGGTGACGAAGTTGTGCTCGATGCCTGCGAGCCCCTCGTCGAGAATCTGCTGCACCGCACCCATCAGGCTGCTTCCCCGTGACCGGGACGACCCTCGAGACCGACGACACGCACGCCACCGGCGGCCTGCGTGCGCGCAACCAGTTCGTCGTTGGCCTGCGACTCCGCCCCGGTGCTCTGGCGCTGCAACGGACCCCATTCGAGAGCACCCTTGGCCACCATGTAGACAAACGCAACGAAGAACACCGCGCTGAACGACACCATCTCGACGAAGCCGTACACCCCGAGGTCGCCGTGCAGGACGGCATACGGGTAGGTGAAGATGATCTCGATGTCGAACATGATGAACAACATCGCGATGACGTAGAAGCTCACGGGGAAGCGTTCCGGGTTGTCACGGCTCGGCACGATGCCGCACTCGTACGGGGCTTCCTTCGCCGAGTTCGGGCGGTACGGGGCCAGCAGGCCCGACGCCAGGAAACTGCCGGCGCCGAAAAGGATGGCCAGCACCATCAGCGCGATGATGGGGAGGTACTGACCCATTGCCTATGCCTTCAGCGCGAGGTTCTCACGCAGGTACGTCTCACGGCGGTGGAGCAACCACGCGAGCAGGAAGAAGATCAAGCCCGACCCGAATGCGATGAGGAACGCGGGTCGGCGTTTCGCACCGAGGTCACGGATCATCACCACGTAACGGCGCGGCTGCTGTTCGTCGATGACCGGGCGGGCGGGTGCGCGACCGGGTTCGGTGCGCTGGGGCACGAGTGCCGCCACCTCCACGATGGAGTAGCGCGGCTTGTGCTTGAACGCGAAGAAGTCGATTGCGTCACCCAGCTTCGGGTAACGCTCGCCGCCACGGTCGAACACCTCTACGGTCTGGTACTCGCCCAGCTTGAACTCCTCGGTCTCCACCTGGATGATCTTGTCCGCCGATGCGACGGCCTGGCCGCGCTGCGGGTCTGACTCCTCGAGCAGTCGCCAGCCTTCTGCCTGCAGTTCCTTGCTGGCGATCTCCGATGCCTCGGCGGGCGTCTTGCCCGCGACATCCGGTGCGACCTCGAGCACCTCGGCGAGATTCAGTTTCGCCGCGCCGCGCACGATCGTGACCGGCTCCGCCGGCTTCCACGTGGCGTCGGGTCCCTTCAGACCGATGCCGTAGACGGCCCAGATGATGGCCATCGACATCATCCAGCCGGCGAGTGCGGTTGCGGTGACGAGGAACCCGAGGCGAGCCCCCAGGTTCGAGCCGATCAGCATGTACGAACCACCGATGAGCACGCCCACCATGATGAGGACGACGATGTAACCGCGGATCTCCGGTTCCCAACCGATGGCAAGAAGTGCCGACAGCATCAGAGGCTCCTCACGTATTCGACGATCTCGCGGATCTGGTCCTGCGTGTACAGCTGACCGAAGGCGGGCATGCGTCCGCTGCCCTGGCCCTGTTCGCCGTACTTCTTGCCGAGTTCGGAACCACCCGAGATGAACGTGATCATGTCCTTCTGGCTGGGGAACTGGCGCACGCTGGACCCACCCGTGAGGTTCGGTCCGAGGGCACCGCCACCGGTGACCTGCGGGTCGTTGTACGACCAACCCTTCGTGTGGCAGCGCGCGCACGAGTACGCACCGGAACCGAGGTCGAGATTGAAGTACGCCTCGCCCATGCTGGCGTACGTGCCGTTGTCGACGAGACGCTTGGCCTCGGCCTCGATTTCCTTGTTCTTCTCCTCGGGCAGCTTGCCGTCGGTGCACGTGGGGTTGTACGCGCCCCGGGTCTCGGTGCAGTTCTCCTGCGGGATCTGGATTGACTTCAGGTAGTCGATCAACGTCTGGATCGACTGGTCCGTCATCGGTCCGCCGCCGATGGTTCCCCATGCCGACATCGGCGAGAACGGGCGACCGTAGTTCAGGATGAAACGGACTTCCTCGTCGCTGTACCTGTACATCACGGTGTTGAGTGCGGGCGCCTTCCAGGAGACGGCCTTCACTTCGCTCGTCTTCGGGTCGGTGATGGCGTACGAGGCGACACCGCCGGTGGCCTTCATTCCGCCGTGGCAACCCGCGCAGTTGTACCCGCCCTCTGCCGTTGGCGCGAACAGTTCCGCACCCCAGGAGGCGAAGCGCTTCTCGAAACCGAACTGTGCCTCTTCCTGGCGATTCGGTTCGAGAACCCAGTACAGCGGGAGTGCGACGGTGAGGATGGCAAGGAACACGAGCCCGAGAAGCTGGACTCGCTCGAGTCGGCGGCCTTCAAGGACTTCGTCGTCGTAATACGGCTTGCGGTTCGCGGCGAGTTCCTGCTCGGAACCGATCTCGGCACGTCCGTTGCGGACGTTGAAGACCGCATAGAGGATCCAGCCTGCGAGCGACGCGAGCAGGATGACCCATGCGATCGAGGCGCTTGTTGATGCAACCATGACTTAGTGGCCACCTCCTGCAGCGCCGACACAGTGCGGGCCTTCTGCTTCCTGACCGGTGGTGTTCACACCGATCGGCGGACCGGCGAACACCGCGCCGGTGTCGATCGTGAGGACGCCGTTGACGACCGAGACAGCGAAGCGGTCCATGCCGCGTGGTGCGGGGCCGCCCTTCTTCTCGCCGACGCGGTTGTACTGCGAGCCGTGGCACTGGCACTCGAACCACTGCGAGCTCTTGCACTCGGGAACGCGGCAACCGAGGTGCGGGCACTTCTGGTACAGCGCGACGACACCGGCCTCCATGCCGGCGAGCACCGGGCCCTGGCTGCCGTAGGCGGCCTTTGCCTTCGCCACGGCACTCGACGGGTACTCGGTGACCCAAGCGCGCGCCTCCGCGAGATAGAGGAAGCCGTTGTTCGAACGGATGTTGGTGAGGATGTCCGTCACCTTGCCGGCGTTGATCTTCGAGCCGAAGCCGCCTTCTGCGCCCTTCCAGAGGAACGCGAGAACGGCCGCGCCGAATGCACCGAGGCTGGCGCTCATCATCCCGACTGCGGCGCGGTTGAAGAACATGCGGCGCGACACGCCGATGGCCTCGGCATCAGGTGCGACGAACGGAGCAACCTCGGCGGGTGCGGCCTTCACGAGAGTGGTCGTGGAGGCTGCGGCCTCGACTTCGCGACCGGTTGCGGTGGTGGTGCCGACGGTTGCCTTGCGGTCGCGCTTGCGCGTCTCGCGCGAGAGCGCTCCGGCGCCACGCACGTCGGTCTGGCGCGCGGTGGTCACCACGACGATCGCGCCCAGCACAACGGCTGCGATGGCGACGATCGCGATGATTGCTGCGGTACTCATGCCTTTGCTTCCTTAATCAGTTCCGTTGTGGTGGGGTGTCAGAGTTCGAAGAAGATTCCGTCACGCCACGGGAACGTGAAGTTGAATCCGGGGCCTCGGAAGAACGAACCGATGATCACGAGCACGGCCCAGAACATGAGGAACATCGTCATCATGGAGGTCATGAACTTGCGGTCTTCCGGCTTGTTCGAGCTGTTGCGGTCGAGGTACGGCGCGAGGATCAGGGCGACGAGACCCATGCCCGGCAGGGTCACACCGGCGATCATCGGGTGGAACATCGTGAGCAGTTCCTGCAGGCCGAGGAAGTACCACGGCGCCTTCGACGGGTTCGGCGTCTTGTTGAAGTCGGCCGCGTGCAGCAACGGCGCGTTGACGACCCACGAGAAGGCGAAGAGGAACGCGAGACATGCGAGACCGGCGACGAACTCGACGGCGAGCAGGTGCGGCCACGTGTGGACCTTGTCCACCGGTGCTGCCTTTGCCTCCTGGATGGAGCCGGACTTGACGACGGTGAGCAAGCGCTGCGTGTGACCTCCGGGGCCGGCACCGACGGGCACACCGGCACCCGCCGGTGCGGCGGCGACGACAGCTGCCGCGCCGTCGCTCGCTGCCTTGGTGCGGTCGAGCAACTGGTCGGGGATGCGGTCACCACCGGCATCACCGGAAGCGGCAGCCCCCGCTGCCTTGTCACGGGCTGCTTGCGCCCGCTTGAGGAGGTGTTCAGGGATCTCAGTCATTCGTGTTCCTCGCGATCACAGAGGTCCGGAGATTCCGCCGTCCTTGCGGACGCGCCAGAAGTGGATG
>Ga0075470_10000286_pt1 | contig 16972 bp, 27 predicted proteins | sample DEB19_08_DNA_4_FD_71482 | JGI IMG/M metagenome (GOLD analysis project Ga0075470, IMG submission 71482) | Aqueous microbial communities from the Delaware River and Bay under freshwater to marine salinity gradient to study organic matter... | ecosystem: Environmental > Aquatic > Marine > Coastal ... | reverse complement strand
GACCCCCGGAAGCGCCCCCGGCAGAGCCTCTAGGCCGCCGGGGGTGTTTCGTTTCGGGTCGTATGCGATCCACGTACGCGCCATCGACAAGTCCCGATAAGGTGTCGCCGACTTCCACTTTCTGGAACTTGGCCCGTGTGAGGAAACGTCGCCGCCTGTCGCCCATAGGCGACGAAACCTCACCTGCAGTTGGGCAGCGCACGGTCTTCGCCGTGCCTGCCCGCCGGCGGTAGGTTGCGCTTTACCCCAACGGCTGGCCTGCCGAGCGGCGTGCCTCGCGGCCTTCTGGCTCGGCCCGTGCAGGGAATCGGCTCCGACCCCTCAGCCCTGCATCTCCGCACCCGTAGTATACGCGCACGATGCACGATCCCTTCCGCGTGGAGCCCCCATTCCTCGTCTCGTTCTCCGGGGGACGGACGAGCGGCTACCTCCTGCGCCGCGTCCTGGACGCGCACGGGGGCGAGCTGCCGGCGGGAGGGATGGTCATGTTCGCCAACACCGGGCGCGAGCATCCGGGCACCTTGGAGTTCGTGGAGCGCGTCAGGCGGGAGTGGTGCCCCATCTCCTGGATCGAATACCGCCGCGAGGCTCCCGGGTACGCCGAGGTCAACCCGGATACCGCCAGCCGTGCGGGTGAACCGTTTGCCGCCCTCGTCGCAGCCCGGTCGTACCTTCCGAATCCGGTCACGCGATTCTGCACGAGCGACCTGAAGGTGCTGCCCATGCGGAAGGCCATGAAGGCCCGAGGGCTTCCCGACTACGTCACGGTGCTCGGCATCCGCGCCGACGAGCCGCGCCGCGTGTCCCGCCTGCGCGCCGACCCGGATCGCGACATCTCCATGCCGCTTGCGGAGGCCGGCATCTCGCAGCCCGAGATCCTGCGCTGGTGGTCGGAGCAGGCGTTCGACCTGCGGCTGCCCAACAACGACCCGGCGTTCGGGAACTGCGATCTCTGCTTCCTCAAGGGCATGGCACGGGTCGAGCGCGTGATCCGGCACGACCCATCGCTCGCCGATTGGTGGGTGGAGCAGGAGACGAGGCGTGAGGCCAGGTTCCGCAAGGACCGCCCGACCTACGCGCAGATCCGCGCCGCCATCACGATTCAGGGCGAGTTGTTCCGTGGCTCCGACGAGGATCACACCGTCCCGTGCGAATGCACGGACTGACGGTCAGCGAGCCTTGCGAACGAGCCGCAGCTCGTTGAGCGGCGCAGTCACGAGTCCCTCGGCCGACGCGATCTTCGCCTTCCCGTTGGCGATGGAGCGGATGCCGCCGTATGCCTCAATGGTGCCATGCGGAATCCATTGCACCCAATCGCCGACCTCGAACGCGGTGGCGTCCTTGGCGGAATCCACCACCGACCCAAGGCGGGCGGCAATCATGCGATAGGTGTCCGAGCGTTCCATGCCATGATCATACCTGTCGCCTGTATCCCAGCCGCCAGAGGAGTCGCGAGATGTCCCGCGCCGTGGCGTCGACCGCCGCCTCGTCCAGCTCGGGCCGGGAGCAATGCAGCGCCTCGTGGATGATCGTGTCGAGCGTGTCCTGCTCCCCCTGCCAGGTGCCGATGCGGATGATCCGCCCGTCGGCGCGCCCGGGATCGACCATTGACCCGTAGTCGGCGAGGTTTGCGCTGAAGCGCAGCCGCCAGTACTTCCTGCCCAGGCGCACGCGCACGGCTACAGCCGCTCCGTGATCTCCTCGAGCGCCCAGCCGAGGAGGATGGCGATGGCGAGCAGGAACATGGCCGTGACAAGCTGTTGCATCTGTCCTTCCCAGACGGTCAGTCTGCCATCACGAACTGCGGGACGAGACGGTAGCGCGTGTTCGTCGGCCCGGTGTGCTTCTCGAGGTAGAGCCGCATCCAGATCCCCCCGCCTGATTGGTCCGGGGGCATCCCGCGCATCACCTCCCAGCCGCCGTAGCCGTCGCCGTAGGCGTCCTTGTACGACCCGCAGCAGAGGTGCCATTGCTGGTCGTGGATCACGCGCACGCCGCCTCGGTCGCTCTGGAGCCGCTCCCGTGCGATGGGGACGATCCACCGCTTGTGGATGTGCCCGGTGGCGATGACGTCGGCGTCGGGGATCACCGCCGCGTGCCGCCTGACCTGGAGCGTGCCGTGGCTCATCAAGGGCGCGCCGCCCGAGCCGTGGAAGTACTTGAGGAGCAGCCCGTACCGCTCCTGGTTCACCTGGTACATGAACCGCACCCAGCCGCCGTAGCCGCCGGGATGCACCTTGTGCCCGGTCAGCAGGGACATCCGCTCACAGACGCGCTCGGTGTAGTCCGTGTCGCAGGACTTGAGCACCGATTCCTCGTGGTTTCCACGGCCGATCATCACGAAGTTCGCCGCGTAGGGGCCGTAGAACTCGGCGGCGTGCTTGACCACGCTGTCGAGGTAGTCCGGGGCATCGGCGTCTTCCTCGTGGACGCCCTTGCGGGCGCGGCGGGGGTCGTAGCGGCCCTGCATGAGACAGCCCATGTCCCCAATGTCGATCACGCCGGCGCGCCGCTCGACGGCCTGGTCAAGGTGCCGCAGCTCCATGTCGCGCCGGCCGTGCGGGTTGTCGTGGTGGCGGTCGCTTGAAAGCAGGAACCACCACTCCTGCGTGCGGCTCGTCCCGGCGAGGTCGACCGTGTGGATGTTGCGGCTTTCACGCGCCACCGTGAACGGCAGAGGCGTTCGCCCGATGCGCTGGGGGATGAGCTTCGGTCCCGCTGCCTTGCCCACGCGATCCTTGTATCACGCGCCCGTTCACCGTACGAAATGTTGTGCACATTTTCTTACCGACCCCCTTGCGGGGCATGATGCGCGTCGGTATAGTGCCCGCGCCGTCGTGGTGCGGTGCCAGGACGGCAACCAACAGAGAGGACTCGCATGGAAGCGCGAAACACGACACCATCGGCACGAAGAACCGATCCCGCCACCAGCCGCGCAGCGGCGCAGTCGATGCAGGACGCGAGCAAGGGCCTGCGCGCCGAGCTGCTTGCCGTCTACCAGACGCACCCGTCCGGGCTGACGATGGAAGAGGCCGCCGCCCTCGCCGGCATCCCGACATGGGCGGCATCAAAGCGCATCAGCGAGCTGCGCGCCGCCGGCCAGATCATCGACACGGGCACGACCCGCAGGGGCGCAAGCGGCCGGCAGCAGGCCGTCTGCCGCGTCCCCGACGCCCCGGCCATGCCCGAGGCCCTGTTCCCCATGACCATCCCCGAGGAGCTGGCGCGCTCGATGAGGTACTGGTGATGCGAAACCCCTGCTACGTCATCCCGAAGCGGCTGACCGTCACGACCGACCTGTTCGGGGACGGCGACCCGACGGGCGACTACGTCATCCACCACTCCGTCGAACTCGACATCGCCTGCCGTTGGCAGCGCCAGGGCGACAGGATGGCCCTCCTCGACTGGGACGTCCATGCGCTGTACCTCGACGGCACGAAGCTCGAGCGGCAGGAGGACGTCCCCAACGACTGCCCTGCCCACCGGATCGTCAACGCCTGCTTCTCGCGCCGGATGCGCGAGGCGCTCGAAAGCGAGCCCCCCACCATGAAGGAGTCATTCGATGGCTGACGTAGGCACCCTCGCGATCACGGTCAAGCGCGGCGAGTTCGCCGTCCTGCACGGCCCGGACGGCAACCTCCTCGCGGCGTTCACCCCCAACAACGACGAGCACCACGCCATCTGCGTGGTCATCAAGGCCCCCAGGAACGTCCGCGTCAGCCGGTCAAAGGAGAACCCGTGGAACAGCACCCCCTCGACGTCGCCCTGAACGAGCGCGGCCTCCTCGTCGCGCGCCTGCGGGCGCGCATCCGTACCCTGCAGGTGGAGGCGATCCCGCTGCGGGCGCTGGCCTCCGACATGAAGCCCGGTGCCGACCGCGATGCCGTGCTCCAGTTCCTCGCCGCCCTCGACCAGGAGATCCCGTGACCCAGTTCACCATCGCCGTCGCCCGCGCCCGCACCTCGGCCCGCCGCGTACGGCAGAATGCCGCACGGCTGCTCGAGGAGCGCAGCCCCGACCAGGAGTCGATGCAGTCGATGCTCGAGGCCGCGACCTGCATCGAGGCGCTGCTCAATATGCTGGCAAGCCAGGACGCCGCGTACCTCGCCCGAGAGATGTACCGAAGCGAAGGGTGACCGATGCCGAGGGCAAAGGGCAAGCCGCAGGAGATCGACGTCGTGGAGCGCGTCGAGCGGTTCCGCAAGGCCGATGCCCTGCACCTCGAGCTGCGCGACACCGTCGTGTACCTGCGCGGCGAGATGGCCGAACTCATGCGCGAACTCAACACCTGCCGCCAGCAGCGGCTCCTCGCCGTGAGCCGGCAGGCCCCAAATGATCCTTGAGTTCACCGTCCCGGGCGAGGCGGCCCCGCAGGGCAGCAAGCGCGCCGTGCGCCTGCCGAACGGCCGCACCGTCCTCCTCGAGTCATCGAAGCGCCTGAAGCCCTGGCGCGGCCTCGTCTCCATGTGCGCCGCCGAGGCGTGGAAGGAGCCGCCGACCGCAGCCCCGGTTGAGCTGCACGCCACCTTCACCTTCGTGCGCCCGAAATCCCACTTCACCGCCAAGGGCGCGCTCAAGGCCGGGGCGCGGCCGGCACCCGGAAAGCCCGACCTTGACAAGCTCGCCCGGGGCCTCTGCGACGGCCTGACGGGAATCGTCTACGCCGACGACAGCCAGATCGTGCGCCTGAACCTCCGCAAGGAGTACGGGCCGACCGCAAGCACGACGGTCTGGGTTTCGGCCCCTTGACGCCTTTGATGCTCCGGGGTATAGTGCGCCCGTCCCGCAGGTAGCGGGGCACGGGCGCGGCGGTCCCGCGCAAGAGAGGAACCCACAATGATGCAGAAGTCCGAGTCCATCGCGGCCTTGGCGGCGGCGATTGCCCAGGCCAACCTCGAGATGGCGAACCCCACGTTTGACAAGCGCAACAGCCACTTCAACAACGGCTACGCCTCGCTCGCCGCCGTCCTCAACGCCATCCGCCAGCCGCTGGCGAAGCAGGGGTTGAGCCTAGTGCAGACGATCAGCACCGAGCCCGGGGCCGTCATCATCACCACGAGCCTGCTGCACAAGAGCGGCGAATGGTTGAGCGCCGAGGTCGCCGTCGCCGTGCCGCAGAACGCCACGGCCCAGGCCCTCGGGTCGGCGACGAGCTACATGAGGAGGTACTCCGCGCTCTCGCTGTGCGGGATCGCCGGCGAGGACGACGACGCCGAGGAGGACCGCCGCGACCGCGAGGAGCGCAAGCCGATGGCCGCGCCGACCAAGCGCCCGACGTTCCGGCCGCAGGAGGCCAAGGGCGCGCCCGTGGTCGCCGAGAAGGTCGAGATGCCCGTCGCCCCGCCCGCGCAGGGCAGCGGCGTGGCCGACTCCTACCCCGACGAGTACGAGGGCGAGTTCAAGATCCTGCGCGTGTCGAGCCGCGCCGGCAAGCCCCACGCCATCCACGCCGACGGGAAGCACGGGAAGGTGTGGATCGCCACCACGGTCGGCGAATACGCCGAGATGGCCCGGGCGGCGTCGGTCAACAACCAGCCGATGCGGCTGCACCTCGACCGAGTCGGGCAGACGCTCGAGGTCATGCGCGTGATCGGCAAGGTCGAGGAGGTGGTCCCGTGAACCTGTACGCCATCACGAACGAGCTGCAGGCGGTCCTGGACGGCATCCTTGAGGGCGGGATCGACAGCCCCGAGGCGCAGCAGGCGCTCGACGAGCACCTCGCCGGCCTGGACGAGGCCCTCGACCAGAAGGCCGAGGACTACGCGGCGGTCATCCGCTCCTTCGAGGCGCGGGCCGAGGCCCGGGCTGCCGAGGCCAAGCGCATCCGTGAACTCGCCAACGCCGACGCCACGGTCGCGCAGCGGCTCAAGGATCGACTCAAGCAGGCGATGGAGACGACCGGGCGGCTGCGGATCGACACGACCCGCTTCCGCCTCACCGTCGCCAACAACGGCGGCAAGCAGCCCATGCTCATCGAGGACGAGTCGGCCATCCCGCCCGAGTTCTTCGTGCAGGTGCCGCAGGTCGACAAGGAGTGCATCCGCACGGCGCTCGAAAACGGCCGCACGGTCCCGGGCTGCACCCTCGCCCCGCGAGGGACGAGCCTGCGAATCAAGTAGCCTTGCCAGCCCTCTCGCCCCCGGTCGCGCCTTCAGGAAGTGGGGCGTCGGCCGGGGGCTTTGCATTGAAGGGCACCATGCGGTTCAGGGCCTCGCGGCGCTTCTGGCACGGGCCGCAGGGCTTGATCCCCACCGCCTTCGCCACCTTCGCCACGACGTCGCCCAGGCCGCGCACGGGGCCGTCCACGGGCTCCTGCAGGGCTTGGGCGGCCTCGGGCTGCGGGACGGGCCGGCGCACCGTGGCGCGCCCGTAGACCGGGGGATCTCGGTAGTTGCCCTCCCGGCCCTCGCGCTGCGGACAGGTCGCGCAGCCGGCAAGGTCAAGGTCGCGGCGGCAATGCGGCCCCGTCGCCGTCACGTACCAGGAGCGGCAGTCCAAAATCGGCAGTTCCACGCCCGGGCGCAGGCGGATGGTCGGCTGGCTCACGGCGCGCTCGTGACCGTGATGGGCGTGGCAAACGTCTCGCACCAGACGTCCGGGTCTTGGAAGACGTCGATGCAGAGGCCGGCATAGGGCTGGGACTCGCAGCCCTTGACCTCGTACACGTAGGGGTACGAGCGGCACTTCATGGCCGGGATCGCGGGCATTCCCGCCAGGGCACAGAGGCTGTTCCAGCCCTTGAGGACGGTCACTCCCTCCACCACGACGTCGGAGAGCGGGTAGCCCACCACGGCATCGCAGGCGGTCACGAGGAGGTCGGGGTTGCTGGCGGTGCAGATGCCCTGCCCCGGTGCACGGTCACAGTAGTCCTGCTCGACCTGGCGCATGGAGTACCGCTCCCCGCAGGCGTACTCGGCCGGGGACAGGCAATGCAGCTCGTAGCCGTTCTCGACGTCCCCGGTGGCGCTCACCGCGAGGTTCACGACGTCCGTCGAGCTGCCCGTGCAGTTGGGGGCCACGCTGTAGTTGATGGGCGACAGGTCAGGGCTCTCGCCGCTCAAGGTCTGCGAGGCGCAGACGTAGTACTTCTTGCTGCGGCCCCGGAAGATCGCCTTGAAGCTCGTCGCGTCGATGATCTCGCAGCGGTCGAACACGAGCGCGTCCGCGCCCTCGCTGGCCTGCAGGCCGTAGGCCGGCCGCGTCCCGGGCGGGTCTTCGGGGCAGTTCTGGCAGGTCTGCCGCACCCCGAACCAGAAGCATTCCCCCCACTCCTTGTCGGCCTCGGCCGACAGCCAGGGGAAGTTGACGCCCAGGGAGTTGATCGCGGCGGCGATGTCGTTGGCGTCCCCGCTGAAGACGTAGACGCTCGGGTCGCCGAACAGGCCGCCCGGGCAGAGCGCGATGCGGATGCCCGTGTCGTTGCCCGCCCAGACGGTTGAGGCGTTCCACGTGGTCACCACGTTCCCGGCCGTGAAGAGCGCGTTGAGCTGCGCCAGCGCGGTCGGGCTCGAGGGGTCGATGGCCGTCGCGCAGAAGTCGTAGGTGACGGTCAGGACGTCCTGCTCGAAGAACGTCTCCTCGTCCTCGTCGTCGAGGCAGGGGTTGACCGCGTAGCAGGTCCGCACCGAGTAGGTGGCCGCCGGGTCTTCGCAGTAGTCCCCCGGGGGGACGTCCTGGCAGTCGTCGATGCCGCAGCACGGGTCGCAGGGGTTGCACTCGCGGCAATCGAGCATCGTCGTCTGCTCGTACAGGCGCGCGCCCGGGCACGGGGCCAGCGGCTCCACCGGGATGCAGAAGCCGATCTCCTGAACGTGCTTCACGGCCGAGGGGTAGTGCTGCACGGGGATGCAGCCGTCGCACTTCTCGTCCCACTTCACCCCGAACGTCTCGTAGCAGTAGGTCAGCGTCGATGTGACCTTCACGGGCTTCGACGGCACGATCCCCCATTGGTCGGTGAGCGTGTACTCCTCGAACACGTAGGCAAGGCAGAAGGACGCCGCCGGCGGGGTTTCCGGGTACGCCGCCTGCCAGACGCAGGTGTCGGGCGTCTGGATCAGCTCGGGATCGCAGCAGCCTTCCCCCTCGCCGACCGTGGTCGTCCCGATGTACGTCCCGACGTTCCACGGCCCTGCCCCGGTCGGGCAGACGCCTCCGGGGTTCGGCACGACCGCCGTCAGCACGTAGGTGCAGCAATCGACCTTGATCTTGATGCAGGTGCCCGGAACGAGGACGATGGGCACCGCCAGCCCTTGGGCGACGGCGTAGGACGGGCACCACTTGACGGGTGTCGCGCCCTCGCACTCAAGGTCGCAGCACGGGCTTTCCGCGCAGACGCTGAAGACGTAATACTCGCCCGGGTAGACGGGCGGCTCGGTCGGGCAGCAGCAGGAAGCGGCCCCGAGCGCGCTCACGCCACGATGACCAGGCAGAGCGCGAGCACGAGCTTCAGCACTTGATCCAGCCCTTCTTGCAGGCGACGAACGTCAGGGCCGCGCCGGCGACGAAGCAGAGGACCGACCACCAAAGGGTTCCGAGGGCATCAGCGAGGATCGGGCTCATGTCTGTGCTTTCCGGCGCGCTTGCGCCTTCCTGTAGGCCAGGTCGAACTCGGGGTCTTGCCGCATCGCGGCGATGAACTCCCGGTCCCCTTCCGGTCGGGACGGGTCTAGCATATCCACGGCCAGTTCCGCCTGCGACATCTTGCGCCGGGGTATCCACCCGATGGCCGTGCGGATGGCCGTCCCGATGCCCGTCTGCCAGAGGATCACGCAGGCGGCAATCGCCAGCACCGCGCCCCCGACGATCATCACCATCTTCATCCACGCCGGGGTGATGTCCTGCGTCCCGGTCAGGTCTTCGTGGATGGTCGCGGCCAAGGCGTCGATCCGCTCGGCCCGCTCGACCACCTCCGCGTCCTGGGTGGCCGTCCCCCGCACGACGAGCAGGTGCGCCTCGTCCCGGATCTCGTTGGCCGTCCCCGCGATCCGCTCCCTTGGCCCACAAGCCGCCAGGATGCCTCCCAAGGCGACGGCGGCCCAAAGGCGGGTCATCGCCGCTCCAGCCGCCCCGTGCGCTCCTCGAGGCCCCTGACGCGCTCCCCAAGAATGCGGATCTGGGCGTTCCCCTCTGTGGCCGCGTCCCGGATCTGCCCTAGTTCCGTCGCCATGCGCTCAAGGCTTTTGGATTGGTGCTCGTCTCGCTCCGACCGCTGGCCTGCGTAGATCATGGCTCCGACGAGGGCGGTGAGCGCCACCCCGAACTGGGCGAGCTTCAGCCACCGATCCATCGTCATCGCTTGCTCGGTCGTCACGGCTCAGTACTCCGAGATGATCAGCACAAGACCATTGCCGCCAGCGCCGCCGGCACCAGTAGCCGTCGTGCCAGCTCCAGAGCCGCCGCCGCCGCTGCCGTAAATGCCAGCACCGCCGACTGCAGACGTTCCCGCGACCGACGGGCTGCCGCCGCCTCCCGAGCCCCAGATCCCGACGGCGGTCCCGGCTCCCCCGGTCGCGCCGCTGCCGCCCGTGCCGATGGAGATTCTGGTGCCACCGTTGCCTCCGTTCGCGGTCGTGCCCCCGGAGGTCATCCCTGCCCCGCCGCCGCCGCCCGCCGCGCCGATCCCGGCCGCGCCGACGTTGCCGACCAAGCCCGGGTCGCCGCCCGTGCCGCCTGCGTTGCCAGCGTACAAGGCAGCTCCAAGCGTGCCGACCACACCGCCCGTGCCGCCGTTGTTCGTGCCACCTTGTCCGCCCGCCCCGCCCGCTGCGCTGCCGTAGGTCGTTCCCGACGCCGAGACGCTCGTCGTGCCGCCGGCGCTGCCCGGGTTGCCGTTCGTGTTGCCCGAGACGCCCGTGCCGCCCGCGCCGCCCGTGCCGATGGTCACGGTCAGGGTGCTCGGGAGGTCAGCCGCCCGATAGACGAGCTCGGTGATGCCGCCGCCGGCCCCGCCGCCCCCGCCGCCCTTGTTGCCCGTGGCGTGGCTGTGGCCGCTGCCGCCGCCGCCGCCCGCCCCGATGAGCACCATGCGGACGCTCTTGCAGCCCGTGGGCTTCGTCCAGGTTCCGCTCGTCGTGAAGCGCTGGACGTCCGTCCCCGCCGTGTGCTGCCAGGTGGAGCCGTCGTAGACCCAGACGTCCCCGGTCGCCGGGGCCGAGGTCGAGATGGGGTAGGTCGCAAGGCGCGAAATGGTCGGGTTCGGGTAAGTGCTGCCCGTCAAGTCGCCGCCGGCTGCCCCCGTGGGCGTCCTGGCGTTCGACAGGCGGCTGTCGGTGGCCTCGCAGGCCTTGCCCGCCGTGGCCGAGCCGCTGGCCGCGAAGTCGACCGCGAAGGAGCGGTTCGCGCTCAAGTCGCCGCCGCCCGTCAGGCCCGTGCTCGCCGTGACCGTGCGCGTGGTCGGCACCTTGCCCGCAAGGTCGCTCACGAGGCTCGTCACCTGGCTCTGGGAGATGGTGATGGGGTCGCTGCCCGCAGACCCGTGGCTGGCCGCGTGCGCGGTCGGGGTCCGGGCGTCGGAGAGGCGGCTGTCGTTGCCTTGGCAGGCCGTGCCGCTCGTCGTGCCGTAGACCACCGCGAAAGTGCGGTCGGCCGCCAGCGTCCCGCCGCCCGACAGGCCCGTGCCCGAGATCACCTGTCGCGTGGTCGGCACCTTGCCTGCGAGGTCGCTGACGAGGTTCGTGACCTGCGCCTGCGTCAGCGTCACCGGGTCGGTCCCGGCCGCCCCGTGGCTTGCCGCGTGGCTCGTTGGGGTCCGGGCGTTCGACAGCCTGGTGTCCGTCGCCCGGGGCACCTGGTTGGACGTCCCGCCGCCATCGACCGCGAAGTCGACCGCGACCGTCCCGCTCGAGGTGATGATGCCGCCCGTCAGCCCCGCGCCGGCGGTGATGGAGTCCACCCCGCCGACCTGCACGGTGACGCTGTTCGGCTGGACGTCAATTTCCACGTCTGCCATGTCAGGTGGACCCCGAGTAAGTGGCGACCGTGCCCGAGCCGAGCGAGATCAGCCGGATGCGTACGGTGGCGCTGAAGACGATGTCAAGGTCGTAGCGGAACTGCCCGAGGGGGAAGGCCGCCGTGGTCGCGAACGGCACCACGATGGTCCCGATGGTCTGGCCCACGTTCAGGGTAATCATCGGGCTACCGCCGGCAGAGCTGGCCGTCAGGAACGCCGCCGACTCGGGCTGCGACAGCACCCACTCCCACGAGGTCGCCGTGCTCAAGGCGGGATAGCCGCTCGGCCACGAGGTGACCTCGACGGTGGCGCGGTAGTCCGCGCCCTGCGCGACGATGGGGTTCCAGGTCTGCTGCATTCAGGGTTCCACGCATTCTACGAGGATGGCGTTCGGCATCGAGAACCAGAACTGCGGGCCGCTCGGCGCGCAGCCCTCGGGCACGTAGGCGGTCGGGAACTGCTCGCACATCATCACGATGGTGTCCGTGGAGATGGGCAGCGGCGCGACCGTCGCAAGGCCGGCGTACTGCGCCGCCGTCACGCCCGGGGCGATCAGGCCGCCCGCGAGGTTGTTCCCGTTCTCGGCCATGTTGCGCGCCGTGAGGGTGCCCGTCCGGGCATAGGAACCCGTCGACACCGAAAGCGTGGCGCTGATCGTGGGGTTCGGCTCGACCTCCTCGAAGGAGTACGACCAGCGCCAGTTCCCAAGGCTTGTGCTGCCCGTGATCCGCGCCGGGAAGACCCGGGTCATCGGGGGCGGGACGTCGATGACCGTGGCCCCGACGCAGTTGCGGTAGGCGTGCGCGAGGCCCTTGCCCGTCACGAACCGCGCCGGCTCGTTCTCCCCCACCCCTTGCAGCCCGAAGCGCCAATCGTCCTCCCGGGCCTCCGAGATGGTGCAGGGCGACGGGATGCCCTCCACCATGCCCAGCCGGTACGAGACGCAGCCGACCTGGCCGATGCCCGCCGAGGTGCTCGTGAACCACGGGATGAAGCCCGCCCAGACCGTGCGTCCGAAGGGAACGTGCTCGTAGCGGTCGCGGTAGTCGTTGCGGGCCTGCGTGAGGAGCGTGGCGGGGCTCCAGCCCGGGCAGGTCGTCAGGGTGCCGCCGGCGGCATCGTTGACCACAATGGCCGATTCCGGCAGGGCCGCCTGCCCGAGGTCAAGCGGCTGGCGCGTCCAGGTCGGGGTGCCCGTCGCGTTGTAGCTCTGGTCGTAGGGGAAGTGCTGCCGCCCCGCCGGGACGTCCACGGACGAGACGTTGTCGTAGACCGTCTTCCCCTCGACCGACCGCTGCGCCAGGATTGACAGGGCCGAGCGCGGCACCCGGTTCTGGTAGCCGTCCTGGTTCCAGAGCCCGACCAGCGTATCCGAGCCTCCGGCGGCCCCGTTGACAGGCTGCCCGCCGCCGCAGAATGCACGCTGGTAATCGTCCATCCGCTTGTCGTACTGCACCTGCAGGGCCGACCGCTCGATGAACACGAACCCGCCGACGCCGTCCGGGACGATGACCTGCGTGTTCGCGGCCGCCACGGCGTCCACGACCATCGCAAGGCTCGCATTCGGGCTGCCCACGAGGTCGGAGAGACGCCGAACGTGCTCGGGCGACCGGGTCACGAACCCCGTCGGCGGGGTCAGGTTCAGGCCGCTCGCGACCGTCGCCACCTCCGCCAGGACGTCGCTGTAGGAGTCGATGGGGACGGCCGCCGTCGCGTCGTTCACCTGCCACCGCCCGTCGCTCGACCAGAGCGGCGCGAAGACCTTGTCCATGACGGCGGCGCTCGAGAACTGCCAGAAGAACCGCTCGTCCACCAGTTCGACCAGGACGCTGCCGCCCGCCTGCCGCCAGAGGAAGGGCTGGGGCGGGCGGGGGTACAGGCTCCGCAGGGTCACGACGCCGCCGCTGCCGTCGTTCAGGTCAAGGCGTACCGTCGCCGCCCCGTACAGGGTGGCGAGTTGGGTGCTGGCGACCACGACCGTGGCCCGCGTCCAGCGCGTCATGCCCGCCGGGACGTCCACCCGGAACAGGTCGGCCTCGTCGATCCCGAGGCTGCGCGCATAGTCGCGCTCGACCTGCGTCGGCAGCAGGCAGGGGATGACCGTTCCTCCTGCGGTGATGTACGCATTCACGACGCTCATGCGTAGTTCTGGGCCGTGCCGACCGGGTAGGTCTGCGCGGAGCTGCCGAAGGCGAAGACGTTGTTGGCCTCCACCTGGTTGTCGAGGTTGTAGCCGAGCGCCAGCGGGGAGGCGACGCTCGGGTTTGCGCCCGGGACCCACCATTGCCGGCGGCTCGAGACGGTGCTGTAGCCGTTGGAGGTCGCCCCGCCGCCGTCGTAGGACATCAGCCGGCGCACGTAGATGCCCGTGAACGACCGCTGGCCGGCCGCGTCGACCTCGCCGTGGTTGACCTTCCAATCCTCGCTCACGACCACGAAGCCGGCCGGGATCGGGCGGAAGAGGCGGTTCGGCGGGCTGTTGGTGCGGCGCACCGTGCTCACCTCCTCGAGGATGACCCGGGCCTTGCCCGCCTGGAAGACGAAGTCGGCCCCCTGCGTGTACATGGTCTGCAGGCGGTGCATCCGCGTCTCGACCGCCACGTTCGTGGTCGTGAAGACCTTCTCGACCGAGGTGGTCTGGCCGCTCGAGTTGAAGCCGCCCACCTGCTCGTTCGGGAACGGCCCCTGCACGATCAGGCCGTTCGCCGAAGTGAAATCCGTGTCCGGGACGAGCAGCACCGTCGCAGGCGTCCCGAGCGGGCACAGGGCATCCACGAATGCCTGGATCGTCGCCACCTGAATGTCCTGCACGGACCCGGGCTTTGCGCTGGCGGTGTTCCCGTCCCAATGCGGGATGCCATAGACGCCGAAGTTGTCGCTGCCGTAGGCACCCACGGCGAAGCTGCAGGTCCGGTTCACCGTGAAGGCGATGCCGACGAGGCGCGCAAGCGGGACGGCCCCGACGTTCGCCGTAGGGTTCTCGAGGTCCGTCGCAGGAGCACGGGCGTCGATCTCTAGCCTGACCTTCGCCTTCTTGAGCATCTCCTGCTCGGTCACGACGAGGCGGTCGAGGATCGCCTTGGAGAACGGGATGCGCGTCGTGGCAAGGTCGACCGCCGCCCAGATCAGGTGGCGAACGTCGCCGTCGATCAGCCCCTCGAGCTCGCAGGAGAATCGGAGCGTGGCGTAGGACAGGTCGCGGCGGTTTCGCTCGTAGGTGAAGTCGCAGGTGCCGCCGAAGGCCCCGTCCGGGAGGTTCGTGCGCGCCTGCGAGTCCTGGATCTCGTAGGTGAGCGCGTTCCCCGTCTCGTTGATGGCGAAGGTCTGCGACTCCCGCCGCCAGATGCTGCTGCCGTCCGTGACGGGCAGGACGCACTTTCGGTAGATGTCGGGCCAAGGCACCACCCCGGTGACGCTGGCGATCTGCCCATCGTCAGGCGGAACCGTGGTCAGCCCAGTCGCGGCGAGGTTCACCATCAGGGTGCCGCGCACCGTCCGGGTGACGAGGCCCCCGGCGTCGAGCGTGAACGCCTGCGTCCAGGTGTGCGAGATCAGCGGGTAGTCGGCGAGAGGCGTGGCGCTGCCGTCGATGTTGGCCTGCGAGAGGCTGGCCGACAGGGTGAAGGTGAGCAGCACGGCCCGTCGTCCCGTGATCTCGGTGGCCGTCATCTGCAGCAGGGGGCCACGGGTCGCATCCGGCCCGGTCTTGGAGATCAGCGTCTGGCTGTTGATCCGCAGGTCGAAGGAGTCGATCCGGCCCGTGCCGTCGCGGATCTTGGACGCGAGCTCCACGTAGGTGTTCGTCGCGCCGTCGGCGATCAGGGCCGTGCCGGCGACCGTGACCGCGTAGCGGTCGAGCGTGTAGCCGTCGGCCGCGTACTCCGGGCGCTGCTCGTACTGCGTCACGTTCACGAAGCCGATGTCGTAGCTGCGGCCGTCGTAGTCGAACGAGAGGTAGGCGTTTCCGGTCGGCGTGCTCATATGCGGACCCCCATCAGGCGCAGGTCATGGATGAAGGGCGCGTTGTCGGAGAGGCGGATCGCGCTGCTGGCGGCCATGCGCGCCGCCGCCGCCTGCATTGCCTGCAGCGACCGCTGCGATGCCTGGGCCTCGCGCACGGCGCGGTCGCGCTCGGCTTGCTTGGTGGCGTCGTTCATATGCGAGCCCCCATCAGGCGCAGGTCGTCGATGAACGGCTGATTGCCCTGGTACACGGGATTCGTGTTGCGGGCGATCTGCGTCATGGAGTTCGCCAGCGTGCCAAGGACGCCGGAAACGCCGAGGTAGCCCATGCCCAGCGAAGGCATGAAGGGAAGCAGCGAGCGTCCGATGATGCCGTAGGCCGTCGAAAGGGCGCGAACGACCGCCTGAATCATCCCCATGCTGCGTTCAAGCGCCTCGAGGATGTCCGCGAGCACGTTGTAGAGCGGCGTCAGGAGCTTCGCCCCGAACACCCCCACGATGCTGCCGAGGCGGTACATCGACCGCTCCAGCCGCCCGAGCGCCTCCTCGCGGGCCGCCATCACCGGGCCGACGGTGCCCGCCATCCGCATCCGGTCGGCGAACTGCAGCAGCTCGTTCCGCATCCGGGTCACCATGATGCTCGGGCTCATCTCGGCCAGCGTCTCGGTCAGGCCGGCCGCCGCGTTGTCCAGAAACTTGAAAGTGGCCGCGACCGCCTTGGCTCCCAGGATGACCGCACCGAGCGCGACCGTGAACGCGAGGCCGACCTTGCTCACCTTGGCGACCATGCCGAGCATCTCGGAAACCATGTCCCCGACGAGCGGGATGCCCATGCCACCCCGGATGCCCGTCTTGGAGAGGTCGCCCACGATGATGTCCCGCAGCGCCGCGCCCATGCCGCCGCCGCCCCCTCCTCCACCGCCGCCGCCACCCCCGCCGGCCGCGTTGACGTCGATGACGATGCGTCCGAGGTCTTCCATTACTGCACGCTCCATCCGATCTCGAAGGCGCACACGAACGTCTCGGTCCCGCGCATCCAGCCGACGGCCTCGTCCACCATCTCGACCTGGCCGCCTTGCCTCCAGGTGAAGGGGATCGTCAGCCGCCCGTCGAGGGTGTTCTGGATCATCCGGGCGCGCAAGGCGTCGATGAACTGCTCGATGCCTCGGTCGCCGGCGATCCGCAGGGTCGCCCGGTGCGCCTGGTCGAAGAGGTTCCGCCACCAGACGACGAGCTGCACCTGCGCCTCGAGCAGCCCGACCCCGCTGATGGGGTGCCGCGCCGTGTCGCCGCCGGGGATGACCTGGATCGCGTACTGCCCGGTGAAGTCGTCGCCGGGGGCCTCGCGGAGGTACACGACCGGGCCATAGCCGGCCTCGTCCATCCACTCCTTGAGATCCTGGACGAGCGCGTTCCAGACGTCCGAGTCAGCCTGCACGGCCATCAGCGCACCCCCGCCTTCTGGTGCTGCAGGGCCATGCGGACGGCCCATGCAAGATCATCGCTGCCGTGGGCGAGGCGGATGGTCGCCTGCGCAGCCTCGGGCGACCCGAAGGCGATGCTGATCCCCTGCGCGAAGGCCAGCGCCTTGCGTGCCTCAATCATGGGGATGTTGGCCGCGAGTCCCATTGCCGTCTCCCTGTCGAAGTCGCTGGGGGGCCGTCCGTACGTGGCGAGGAAGAGGGCGGCCCCCCGTGTCAGTTTCCCGCCCGCTCCACCGCCTTCGCCGCACGGGCGAACACGGCGAACAGGATCTCGTCGGTCGAGCCAGCCGCAACATCGGGCGTCCGGGCCACCTTGCGGATGGCCGCCGCGACGTCCTGCACGGAGGGCTCTCCCTGCCCGGGCTTGGCGAGCGCGGCCAGCACCTCGGTCCATTGCATGACCAGGCTGCCGGCTGGCACCTGCGCCCGGAAGAGCAGGGGATCGTCGTTCTCGTTGAGGTCGATCATACGCTCGTGCCCGTCGCGTAGAGGAGGTTGTTGGCGTCGGGGACGGCCTTGACCGTCAGCCCGAGGCGGCGCTCGACGTTGCCGAACTGCGAGTGCGCCATGCCGCCCGG
>Ga0075470_10000285_pt1 | contig 16980 bp, 17 predicted proteins | sample DEB19_08_DNA_4_FD_71482 | JGI IMG/M metagenome (GOLD analysis project Ga0075470, IMG submission 71482) | Aqueous microbial communities from the Delaware River and Bay under freshwater to marine salinity gradient to study organic matter... | ecosystem: Environmental > Aquatic > Marine > Coastal ... | reverse complement strand
TGGCTGATAGCGCTGAACCACCTCTCGTACGCCTTCGAACAGAACTTTCAGCCGTTCGGGCAGGTTGCCTTGAGACAGGTGGGTGGTGCTGATGGTGCCGCTGGCCACATAGTCGAGTTGTTGGCCGTTTGCATCGATCACACCAAAGCCGGTGGTCCGTAGTCCTGGGTCAATGCCAAGGATTCTGAGGCTCATGGCAGCTCCGCATGCCACAGGCGGGCTGAGATGACTGTCGCCCGATCAGCCAGGTAAGCCGAGTTGGGCAGTTTTTCGAAATAGCGGGGCCGGGGCAACATCACCGCCAGGCGGGCAGCCTCAAACGGGGTGAGTTGGCTGGCCGACTTTCGAAAATAGTGCCGTGAAGCAGCTTCAGCCCCAAAAACACCCTCACCCCATTCCACATGGTTGAGATAGAGCTCAAGGATGCGGCGCTTGTCCAGCAATCTTTCCAGCATCACGGTGAGAAGAAATTCCTGGCCCTTGCGCAGCAGGGTGCGCTCGCCCGACAGAAAAAGATTTTTGGCCAGTTGCTGGGTGATGGTCGAGCCGCCCACAATTTTGAGCGGCCTGGTGGGCTTGCCACTGCCGCCCGAGCGTTTGGTGGCCTGAGCCTCAGCCTGGGCATTTTTTTGCCAGGCTTTTTCCATGGCTTCCCAGTCCAGGCCGTCGTGGTAACTGAAGGCATCATCCTCAGAGGCAATGACTGCACGCTTGAGGTAATCAGAAATCTGGGCATAGTCCACCCACTCCTGCCGCCATGGGATGCGGCCCTTGGCGCTGTAGATACGCCAGGCTTCAGAGCGCTCAAAGGCGGTTGACTTCGGATTGATGACCGCCATGGAGGCAATGCGGGCCACGAAGAAAACCTGCAGCACAATGGCTGCAACTAACACCAAGGCGAACCAGCGCAGCAGGGCTTTCATGGTCACTCAACGCCCGCCATCGGGGCTGCCCACCCGTGTTTCCAGGGTTTCCTCGCGGGTAAAGCGAAAGCGTGACACCACCACAATCTGGTCGGCCTTGCGTCTCATGGCGCTGTTGAAATGACCAAAGGGGGCGGCACTGCGGGCAATAGCCTGGGCCCGCAAATCGAGTTGCGGATTGCCTGAGCTGGACACCACCTCGGTGCCCAACAGCCGTCCATCAGCATTGACGGTGACCATCATGGTCAGCTCACCATAGATTTTCTGACCGTTGACTTCAGGAAAATGCTGGGTGCCTTTGTCCTCGATGCTGCGGCGCAGTCGATCATAGTAAAGCGCATAGGCTTCCTCCCGGGTTGAGGGGCCAATATAGCGCTTGCGTGGACGCCCGCTATCGAGCTCGATGCGACGCTCCAGTTCTGCCAGCAAGCGAATGAGCTGCTGCCGCTTTTCCTCACGCAGTGCCTGATCAGGCGTGAGTTCCTGCTTGTCTGCTTGTGGCTTTGGCAAACTGGCAATCTGCTCCTGCAAATTGGCAAGCAACAGGTTTTGCTGTTGCCTTAAGAGTTGCGCCTTGTTCCTCGAATCGGTTTGAGACCCATCACCCTGGTCATTGTCCTTGCTGTAAGGCAAGGGACTGTTGCTGCGTTTGGCAGAGGCATCACCGCCCCCAGCCAGGTTGGCCTGGGCAATGGCGCGGGCCTTTTCGGGACGCTCAAGGCTGCGTGCGTTGACCAGAATGACATCCAGTGGGGTGTCCTTGAACAAACGTTCTACAGCAACCGGATCGACAAAGCGAACGCTCAGTGCGGCAGCGTGCACGGCCAGCGACAGGCCCAAGGCAAGCTGTAGCGTACTTAAGCGGCGCAAGTTCACGGCACTGAATTATCGCCCGTGGGCGCTTCGCTCGGGGTGACATCAACCGCAATCTCCAGGGGGCCAGCAGCCAGCGCTTCTTCCTCGGAATCCTCAGTCTCTTCTTCAATCAGGTCCGGAGGCAGGGCATCGAGTCGCTCCAGCACGGTCCCTCGCACATCCAGTGTGACTTCATCGATTTCCCCCAGTTGAATCCGGATCCGGGCGCCACGCGGCAGATCCTGCATGCCTAAAACGGGCAACACCAGCGGCAACGCCTCGGCTCTGGCCAGGTTGTCCTTGAACACGGTGGCTACCAGTTCGCTGATGCTGTTTTGCTGCAGATACTTCAGGGTCCAGTAGCGCTCAATGGAGGCCTGGTAGGTGTTGTAGGCGCTGTGGGCGGCATCAAAGCCCGAGACGATTGAAAACAGGTCGGCGTCCTTGGGCCTAAAGGGAGCGGCCAGTGCGGCGGTCTTGCCATGGCGAGCACAGGCAATGATCTGCCACTGGTTGACCAGATCGGTATAGCGCCTCAGGGGCGAAGTGCTCCAGGCATAACTTTTGACACCGATGCCCGCATGGGGCAGAGCCTTGGTTCCCATGCGCACCTTGACCCCCGGGGCCAGGCTGGCCTGACTGCGGTAGATCCCCGGCACGCCGTGATCGGCCAACCACATGCCCCAGGTGCTGTTGGCCAGAATCATGGCTTCGGCCACCATCAGGTCCATCGGGGCGCCCCGTTGGCGGGTGCCGATTTGCACCTGTTCGTGACCAAGCGGTTCTGTCTGATCGTTGCCGATCAATCTAAATGTGTAGTCCGGCCGATTGAAAGTCTCGGGCTTGCCGCGCACCTGTTCACGCTGGCTTTTGAGGTGCTGCGCCCATCGGTACAGAAAAGCCAGTTGCGGTTGCAATTCAGGGCTGAGGGCTGAGGTTGGCTCCAGCGCTTGCGTTGTGGTCGGGATTTGGGTCAACCATTCAGCCGTGACCAGTGCATCAAGCTGATCATGACGCAGGTTGTGTGCAATGCGTATGCGTTCCAGCCGGGTTTCATGGCCCAACACACTGAGCGTCGATTCATCCAGGGCAACATACAAGGAAACAGCCGGGCAGTCGCGCCCTGCCTGCAAGGTGTACTTGTTGACAACCTCTTCTGGCAGCATGGTGATTTTGTAGCCCGGCATGTAGACGGTCGATAGGCGCGATCGGGCTACTGCATCGACAGGGTCGCCAGGCCGAACTGCCAATCCGGGGGCGGCAATATGGATGCCTACCGTGACAACCCCCTGGCCCATACCCTGTACAGACAGGGCGTCATCAATTTCTGTGGTCGCAGAGTCGTCAATTGAAAAAGCCTGGGCCGAGCCCAGCGGCAAATCGTCTTCAATGTCAGGCGCCTGCAGGGCGGGAAATGCGTAGCCCTTGGGAAAATTTTCGAACAGAAAACGGCGCCAGTGAAACTGATAGGGCGACTCAATGGCGCCGGCTTTTTGCAGCAATTCCAGCGGGGCAGTATGACTGGCGCGTGAGGCCTCCACAACCGCCTTGTACTCCGGTGCGTTCTTGTCGGGTTTGAAAAGAATCTTGTAGAGCTGCTCGCGGATCGGTGCCGGGCACTCACCCCGCACCAGTGCCTCGGCCCATTCTTGAATTTGGATCTGGATCAGCCTTTTCTTCTCGATGGCTGCCAAGGCCTGCTGCACAGTTTCTGCTGCAGCCTTGCGAAAGCGGCCCTTGCCGGCACGGCGAAAATAATGGGGCGCCTCATGCAGAGCCAACAAGGTCGCCAATTGCTGGTCGAGCGATGGCCGTTCGTTGAAGTACATGCTGGCCAACTCGTCGAACCCAAAGTCCTCGTCTGGCGCGAATTCCCAGGCCAGATCGAGCTCGATAGTCTGGCTCAGGGCCTGGGCCGCATTGAGCAAGGCGCTTGGTTCAGGCTGGTCGAACCGCAAGAGGATATTGGCCGTCTTGACCTTGACCCGTTTTCCCGAACCCAGCTCAATTTGGGCCGAAGCCTCGGCCTCGCTCAGAACCCGGCCGGACTGAAACTTGCCGGCTTCTTCATACAAAACATACATGATGGGCATTGTCCCATGGGGACGTCCTTAGCCTGGCAGACCTAGAAATTCCAGGGTCAGCCCCAGGTAGTCAGGAAAATTGCTCAGGGCGTGGTCTCCGCCTTCGAGCAGAAGGAGTCGGACTCCGGGGTAGCGTGCCACCATTTCGCGCCAGTCAAGCACTTCATCGCCCTTGGCAATCAAAGCAAGGTAACGCTCTGCCCGGCTTACCCGGTCCAGGCGCAGGGCGGCCAGCTGGTCCACATAATCCGGCTGAAATAAAAAGCGTTCCTGCGGGTTGTGCCAGGCTGAGTTCTCCCCAATGTAAGCGGCCAGATCGCGCGCCGGGTCAATCGCCGGGTTGAGCAGAACGGCCCGGCAGCCGGTCTGTTCGGCCACCCAGCTTGCATAGAAGCCACCCAATGAAGAGCCCATCACACCCATCTGAGCCTTTGGCCATGAGGCGATGCCCTGCATGATCTGCTGGATGGCCGCCTGCGGGGAGGCCGGTAACTGTGGGCACCAGAAGGTCAGTGCAGGGTAATGTTGGCTGACATGCTGGCGCACCAGTTCTGCCTTAGTCGAGCGCGGCGACGAGCGAAAACCATGCAAGTACAGCAGGTGGCTGATGGGTTGAACTGGGGGGGTGGTCATGAGGGTGAGGACTCAGCAGTGGCCAAGGACCAATTGTGCGCAAGAATTTAACAATTTCAGGGTGAAGGCGTCCAAACCGGTGCTTCCCGCCCGACGACCAACGCGCATGCGCGGGATAATCACGGCATGCCAGTCGTTTTGGAAAGACCTACTCTGCTGCAACGAATCCTGACCATGTTTCAGGGATTCGATGGCCCGCTGGCGTTTGCTGTTTTCATGTTGGCCGGCGCCGGTCTGCTGACCATGTACTCCTCGGGCTACGACCACGGCACGCGCTTCGTCGATCATGGACGCAACATGCTGATTGCAGGATTCATCATGTTTGTGATGGCTCAGATCCCGCCACAGCGACTGATGGCGCTGGCGGTGCCCTTGTATCTGCTGGGGGTGGCGCTCTTGATTGCGGTTGCAATTTTTGGCATCACCAAGAAGGGGGCCAGGCGCTGGATCAACCTGGGGGTCGTCATTCAGCCCAGTGAGATCCTGAAGATTGCCATGCCTCTGATGATGGCCTGGTGGTTTCAAAAGCGCGAAGGGCAGTTACAAGCGCTGGATTTTCTGGTTGCCGGTGTGTTGCTGGCCATTCCGGTGGGCCTCATTGCCAGGCAGCCTGACCTGGGGACCGCCTTGCTGGTTCTGGTGGCGGGCCTGTCGGTGATCTACTTTGCTGGCCTGAGCTGGAAGTTGATCGTCCCGCCCATCATGCTGGGGGTTATCGGCATTGTGTTGCTGGTCATGCTGGAGCCCCAGCTGTGTGCGTCAGGCGTGAGCTGGGTCGTCTTGCATGACTACCAGCAGCAGCGGATCTGTACCTTGCTCGACCCGGGCCGCGACCCATTGGGCAAGGGCTTTCACATCTTGCAGGGCATGATTGCCATCGGATCGGGCGGCCTGACCGGCAAGGGCTTCATGCAGGGTACACAGACCCACCTGGAATTTATTCCTGAGCGAACCACCGACTTCATATTTGCCGCATTTGCCGAAGAATTTGGCTTGCTGGGCAACCTTTTGCTGATCCTGGGTTTCATGTTCCTGATCATGCGGGCCCTGAACATTGCCCTGGAGGCGCCCACCCTGTTTACTCGATTGCTGGGGGGTAGCATGGCCATGATTTTCTTTGCCTATGCTTTCGTCAATATGGGCATGGTCAGTGGCATCCTGCCGGTGGTTGGCGTTCCGCTGCCCTTCATCAGTTACGGCGGAACGGCGATGGTGACGCTGGGTATGGCCCTGGGCATCCTGATGTCGATTTCGCGAGCCCGTCGATTGGTTCAGACATGAAGACGTCGATCTCTGACAAGCCTTTTGCGGTTGCCATTGTCGGCACAGGCAATATGGGTGGCGCCATGGCGGCCAACTTGCTGGCACGCGGCTGGGAGGTGCATGTCTTCGATTGTGTTGAAGAAAAAATCAAGGCAATGCAAACGCTGGGCGCGCAGGGCCACACCTCGGCGGCGCAGGCGGCTTGTGCTGCCCAGGCCTTGATCGTGTGTGTGGTTGATGCAGCACAAACCGAGGCGGTGCTTTTCGGGCCTGAGGGGGCCGCTGCGGCTATGCAGCCAGGTCAGCTGGTCATGTTGACACCAACCATCGCACCTGAGGACACCGTGGCATTGGCCATGCGCTTGCAGGCTTGCCAGCTGGCCGTGCTTGACACGCCGATGTCAGGTGGGCCCGCGCGTGCACGCGATGGCAGCATGAGCTTGATGGTGGCTGGCCGCGATGCTGTGTTTGACAGTCATCGACGTTTGTTGCAGGACCTGTCCAGCCAGATTTTTCGGGTAGGCGAGCGGATCGGTGATGGCGCCCGCACCAAGCTGGTCAATAACCTGGCCGCCGGCATCAATCTGGTCGGAGCTGCCGAGGTATTGGCATTGGCACGACGCATGGGACTGGATGGAAATCGCACCCTGGACGTGATGGAGCGCTCCAGCGGTCAAAGCTGGATTGGCAGTGACCGTATGCGGCGTGCCCTTTCAGGTGATTGGGCGCCCCGGGCCCACATGACCCTGCTGGAAAAGGACACCCGGCTCGCGGTGCAGGCGGCGCAGGCGTTGGGATTTGACAGCCTGCTGGGCGAGTTGGCTAGCCGAGTTTTTGCGCAAGCCAGTGCCAGCGGCCTGGATGAGCTGGACGATGCGGCTGTGCTGCGCTGGTTTGAGGGCGAATCTACAATCAGGCCATGATCTCTCATGAACCCACCTTGCAACGCCTGGCCATTGCCACAGACCTGTTGCTCACACCCTTTGGACTCGACGAATCTCACCTGATCCAGGCTCTGGCCGAAATCCGTGCGCATCGGGTCGATGACGCCGACCTCTATTTCCAGTACACCCGCAGCGAAGGCTGGAGCCTGGAGGAGGGTATTGTCAAGACGGGCTCTTTCTCGATCGACCAGGGCGTGGGTGTGCGTGCAGTCAGCGGCGAAAAGACTGCTTTTGCCTACTCCGACGATATTTCCCTGGCCTCGCTGCTGGATGCCGCCCATACCGTGCGCACCATCTCTGATGCCGGTCAGAGTCGTCGGGTCAAAGCGGTGGCCCATCGGGTGGCAGCTGCCCGCTCGCTCTACCCTGAGCTTGATCCGATTGCATCGCTCAACAGCACGGCCAAGGTCCAGTTGCTGGAGAAAGTTGAAAAACTCGCGCGTGCGCGCGATCCCCGCATAGTGCAGGTCATGGCCGGTTTGGCGGGTGAATACGATGTGGTGCTGGTGGCACGTGCCGATGGCACCTTGGCTGCGGATGTGCGGCCGCTGGTGCGCTTGAGCGTGAGCGTGATCGCCGAACAGGCCGGCCGGCGCGAGGTGGGCTCATCTGGTGGTGGCGGGCGCTTTGGCCTGGATTATTTTGATGAGGCCCTGATCGGACAGTATGTCCAGCAGGCGGTCGATGCGGCGCTCACCAACTTGCAGGCCAGGCCTGCCCCAGCTGGCGAACTGACGGTGGTGCTGGGCCCGGGTTGGCCCGGGGTGCTGTTGCATGAGGCCATCGGCCACGGGCTCGAAGGCGACTTCAACCGCAAGGGTTCGAGTGCCTTTTCCGGTCGCATCGGTCAGCGGGTGGCGGCCAAAGGCGTCACCGTGCTGGATGATGGGACCCTGTCCGATCGGCGGGGCTCGCTGAACATTGACGACGAGGGGCAGACCACCCAGCGCAATGTGTTGATTGAAGACGGCATTCTCAAGGGCTATATGCAGGACGCTATGAACGCGCGCCTGATGAAGGTGCGCCCAACGGGCAACGGCCGTCGCGAGAGTTATGCCCATGTCCCCATGCCGCGCATGACCAACACCTACATGCTGGGAGGCAAGACCAGGCCGGAAGAAATTGTGGCCAGCATCAAGCGGGGGCTGTATGCCACCAATTTTGGCGGTGGGCAGGTCGACATTACCTCGGGCAAGTTTGTTTTTTCTGCGAGCGAGGCGTTCTGGGTGGAAAACGGCAAGATTCAGTACCCGGTCAAGGGGGCCACGCTGGTGGGTAACGGGCCCGACGCCCTGACCCGGGTCAGCATGATTGGTGATGACATGCGCCTGGACAGTGGTGTGGGTACTTGCGGCAAGGAAGGGCAGAGCGTGCCAGTCGGGGTCGGGCAGCCGACCTTGCGCATTGATGGACTGACCGTGGGCGGTACGGCTTAGCGCTCTGGAAGCCCTGTTTTCTGTGCTATAGTGCCTCGCATGCTTACAAGCCGTTTTTACTTTTTTGCTTATTTTTGGTTCTCATACGCCAGCGGCGGGAGAGAGTTCTAAACGCAAGCGAAAGACGCTAAGAATTCCAAAAAACCGCCGGCAAACCCGGCGGTTTTTTTATTCCCATCTAGAGTTTTATTGAATCTACAGGAGCGAACCATGAATGCAAAAGCAACGCAGGCTGCAGGCGAGGGCTGGTATGCACACCCCTCTGACAAGACCAGCCGAACGGACGATCAGCGCATCAAAGACATTACCGTGTTGCCGCCGCCCGAACATCTGATTCGCTTCTTTCCGATTCAGGGAACGCCGGTGGAGACCCTGATCACCCAGACCCGCCGCACCATTCATGACATCATGAACAACAAGGATGATCGCCTGCTGGTAATCATCGGACCTTGCTCAATCCATGACCCGGCAGCAGCCCTGGAGTACGCCCGCCGCCTGAAGGCTCAGCGCGAGAAGTACAAGGACACCCTGGAGATCGTGATGCGGGTGTATTTTGAAAAGCCGCGCACCACGGTGGGATGGAAGGGCCTGATCAACGATCCTTACCTTGATGGAAGTTTCCGGATCGATGAAGGCTTGCGCATTGCCCGTCAACTGCTCATTGAAATCAACCGCCTGGGACTGCCTGCTGGCAGCGAGTTTCTCGACGTCATTTCCCCTCAATACATTGGCGATCTGATTGCCTGGGGCGCCATCGGTGCACGCACCACCGAAAGCCAGGTACACCGCGAGCTGGCCTCGGGTATTTCAGCCCCGATCGGTTTCAAGAACGGCACCGATGGCAACATCAAGATCGCGACCGATGCCATTCAGGCTGCTGCGCGAGGGCATCACTTTTTATCGGTCCACAAAAACGGCCAGGTGGCCATCGTTCAGACCAACGGCAACAAGGATTGCCATGTCATTCTGCGCGGTGGCAAAAGCCCGAACTATGACGCTGCCAGTGTGGCTGCGGCCTGCAAGGAGCTGGAGGCGGCCAAGTTGCCGGCCACACTGATGGTGGACTGCAGCCATGCCAACAGCAGCAAGCAGCACGAAAAACAGCTTGATGTGGCGCGCGACATTGCCGCGCAAATCTCCAGCGGCTCCAGAAGCATTTTCGGCGTAATGGTCGAAGGGCATCTGAATGCTGGCGCGCAAAAGTTCACACCCGGCAAGGATGATGCAAGCAAGCTGGAATTCGGCAAGAGCATTACCGATGCCTGTTTGGGGTGGGACGACTCGATCGAGGCGCTTGAGGTTCTTTCTGCGGCGGTTGTTACCCGCCGCAAGCGTTAGGCGCCCAGCGCTGCAAGCAGCTTCTGGTGCACGCCACCAAAGCTGCCATTGCTCATGCATAGCAGGTGGTCGCCTGGCCGCGCGGCTGCCACCACCTGGCGCACCAGCTCTTCAATGCTGTCGGCCACCAGGGCCCGAGATCCCATGGCGGTGAGCGCTGCGCGCGCGTCCCAGCCCAGGCCGCCTGCATGACAAAAAGCCAGATTGGCCTGCTCCAGACTCCAGGGCAATTGCGACTTCATGGTGCCCAGTTTCATGGTGTTGCTGCGAGGCTCGAAGATGGCCAGGATACGCGCGCTGTCGCCTACCTTGCGCCGCAGACCATCGACGGTGGTGCGCATGGCTGTGGGATGGTGGGCAAAGTCATCGTAGACAGTGATGCCGCGGGCTGAGCCACGCATCTCCATACGCCGCTTGACGTTTTGGAAATTGCCAAGCGCCTGAGCGGCATCGGCTGGCGCAACGCCCACATGCTCGGCTGCTGCGATGGCAGCCAGGGCATTGAGCTGGTTGTGAACGCCCGTCAATTCCCATTGCACGCGCCCAACCCGCTTGCCCTGAAACAAGACCTCGAAATCCTGCGGTTCTCCGCGGGCCGTGAAATCGCTTACCGCAGCGCCAAAGCTGCGCACCTCGCTCCAGCAGCCCTGATGCAGCACGCGGGCCAGACTTTCCTCCAGCCCATTGACCACAATACGCCCCGAGCCCGGTACGGTTCGAACCAGATGATGGAACTGACGCTCGATGGCAGCCAGGTCGTCAAAGATATCGGCGTGGTCGAACTCGAGGTTGTTCAGCACCGCGGTGCGCGGTCGGTAGTGCACGAACTTGCTGCGTTTGTCAAAGAAGGCCGTGTCGTACTCGTCGGCCTCAATGACGAAGGGGGCCCCCACGCTCCCCGCCACGGGTGCCATGCTGCTGCGCGTCTGCACCCCGCCGCCCAGGCGCGCTGAGACGCCAAAATTCATCGGAACCCCACCAACGAGAAAGCCAGGATGTCGGCCGGTACTTTCCAGCACCCAGGCCAGCATGGAGGTGGTGGTGGTTTTGCCGTGCGTGCCGGCTACCGCCAGCACGTGGCGACCCTGCAAGACGTGCTCGGCGAGCCATTGCGGGCCGCTGGTATAGGGCAGGCCAGCGTCCAGGAGGGCTTCCATGAGGGGAAATTTCGGGCTGCCATCGGCCAGCCGGGCCCGGCTGACCACATTGCCGATCACGAACATGTCCGGGTTGAGGTCGAGCTGCTCGGCGCCAAAGCCTTCGATCAGGTCGATGCCCAGGCTGCGCAGTTGCTCGCTCATGGGTGGATAGACGCCGGCATCACAACCGGTGACTTTGTGCTCAGCCTCACGTGCCAGCGCGGCCAGCCCGCCCATGAAGGTGCCACAGATGCCCAGAATATGGATATGCATCTGTGGATTCTAGGGGCTGGTCCTGCTCGATCAGCTCATGCCAGCGACAATCGGGTGATGAGCAAACATGAGATAGCCGAGGCCGCCGCCCGGCTGGTGGTTGAGGAGGGGCTGGATTACGGGTCTGCCAAACGGCGCGCCCTCAAGTTGTTGGGTTTGCCCGCCCGATCCGCCTTGCCTGGCCAGGATGAACTCGAGGACGCGGTGCGTGACTACATCAGCCTCTTTTGTGCGGATACCCAACCGGCAGAATTGCGCGCTTTGCGGCGCTGTGCGGTGTACTGGATGGAGCGGCTGGCATCCCATCAACCCTACTTGTCAGGGGCGGTCTGGCGGGGCACTGCAACCCGACTATCGGATATTTACATCCAGCTCTTTTGTGAAGATGAAAAATCAGCCGAACTAGCCTTGCTGAACCTCGGACTTGACTACCAGGCCCGAACCGTCCATGGTTTCAACGGCGAACCCGTTGAAGCTTTGAGTTTGCACTATTTCTGCGCAGAGCTTGGAGAAACCATCGGCGTGCACTTTCTGGTGCATGATCGGGACGACCTGCGTGGGGCCCTGTTGCCGGATGGGCGCAAACGGGCGCCTCGGGGTGACTTGGCGGCTGTGCGCCGCTTGCTAGAAGAGGACGAAAATGACCGATGAATTCAACAGGTCAAGTCAGCCAATGACCCAGAACACCCCAACGCCGCAAATCTCGAACATGTCCCAAATGCCCCAAACGTCTCAACAGCCCCCGCGTCGCGGTCTGCTGCTGGGGCTGGGGGCCACCGCCGCCCTGGCTGGGGCCGGCCTGGCCTGGTGGCGCCTGATGCCAGGCTCGACCCAGGCAGGGGCTGAAGCTGAGTTCTGGAAGCTGGAACTGGAAACCCCCGAAGGTCACTCAGTTGCCCTGTCTAGGTACCGGGGTCGTCCACTTCTGCTCAACTTCTGGGCAACCTGGTGCCCCCCGTGCATTGAAGAATTGCCAATGTTGAACGACTTTTATGCTCAAAATTCAGCAAAGGGTTGGCAAATTTTGGGATTGGCCGTTGATCAAGCGGCGGCCGTGCGCAGTTTTATCAGCAAGACCCCCTTGGATTTCCCTATCCTGATGGCTGGGGCGGGCGGTGTGGCTTTGAGCAAGATGATGGGCAATGCTGCTGGAGGGCTACCCTTTAGTGTGGTTTTCTCTGCTGATGGCAACATTTTGACGAAAAAAATTGGAAAGCTCACGCCTCAAAACCTGGCTTCCTGGCGTGATCTGGCCTAAGATCCAGCCCCTCGGTAGCCATTGCCAAGGAGCGGACTTATTTTTTGCCTAAAATCCAGTTTCCAGCAATTTGGCGCCAAAATCGTCTAACTTGCCTTGAATTGCAAATATTTTCCATAAATTCTAGGACTTCTCATGGATTTAAGAAAACTCAAAACCCTGATTGACCTGGTGTCAGAGTCAAACGTCTCTGAACTTGAAATTACCGAAGCTGAAGGCAAGGTACGCATCGTCAAGAGTGCACCAGCCATGGTTCAGGCCGTACACGTTCCCGCGGCTGTGGCCGCCCCAGCGCCCCCAGCCGCAACGCCGTCAACCGAACTTGCCGCGCCTGCACAGCAGGTTGACGCTGGTGTGGCAAGCGCTGCGTCCAGCGCCCATCAGGTCAAGTCGCCCATGGTGGGGACCTTCTACCGCGCCTCTTCGCCAGGATCCAAACCGCTGGCTGAGGTGGGCCAGGCCGTCAAGGCGGGCGATACCTTGTGCATCATCGAAGCGATGAAGATTCTGAATGAAATTGAAGCCGACAAGGCCGGAACCATCACCCAGGTGCTGTGTGAAAACGGTCAGGCAGTCGAGTATGGCCAGCCCTTGTTCACAATTGAATAAGGGATAACGTTCATGTTCAAGAAAATTCTGGTGGCCAACCGTGGGGAGATTGCCCTGCGCATACAGCGCGCCTGCCGAGAGCTGGGCATCAAGGCGGTGATGGTCTATTCAGAGGCAGACCGCGACGCTAAATACATCAAACTGGCCGAAGAGGCGGTCTGCATCGGGCCGGCCCCCTCCGCGCAGAGTTACCTCAATATGCCGGCAATTATTTCCGCCGCGGAAGTGACCGATGCCGAGGCCATTCACCCCGGTTATGGTTTCCTGAGCGAAAACGCCGATTTTGCCGAGCGGGTTGAACAAAGCGGTTTTCAGTTCATCGGGCCAAGCCCTGAGTCGATTCGCATCATGGGCGACAAGGTTTCAGCCAAACAGGCCATGATCAAGGCTGGAGTCCCGTGCGTTCCCGGCTCTGAAGGGGCATTGCCTGATGACCCGGCTCAAATCAGAAAAATCGCCAAAACCATTGGCTACCCGGTGATCATCAAGGCCGCTGGTGGTGGCGGCGGCCGTGGCATGCGGGTGGTGCACACCGAGGCAGCCTTGATCAACGCGGTGCAAATGACCCGGGCTGAGGCGGGGGCGGCGTTTGGCAATCCTGCGGTCTACATGGAAAAATTTTTGCAGAATCCGCGTCATATCGAGATTCAGGTACTGGCCGACAAGCACAAGAATGCGGTCTATCTGGGCGAGCGAGATTGCTCCATGCAACGTCGTCACCAGAAAATCATTGAAGAGGCACCGGCGCCTGGCATTGCGCGCAAGCTGATTGACAAAATTGGTGACCGCTGTGTGACGGCTTGCAAGAAGATTGGCTACCGGGGCGCTGGCACCTTTGAGTTTCTCTATGAAAACGGTGAGTTCTATTTCATCGAGATGAACACCCGGGTCCAGGTTGAGCATCCGGTGACCGAAATGATCACTGGGGTTGACATCGTCAAAACCCAGATCCAGGTGGCAGCCGGTGAAAAGTTACCTTTTTCACAGCGCGATATACATATCAAGGGGCATGCGATCGAGTGTCGGGTCAACGCCGAGGACCCTTACAAATTTACCCCCTCGCCAGGTCGGGTCACCATGTGGCATCCTCCCGGCGGCCCGGGTGTGCGTGTGGACTCGCATGTCTACACCAACTACTTTGTGCCGCCCAACTATGACTCCATGGTGGGCAAGGTGATCGTTCATGCCGACAACCGTGAACAAGCGCTGGCACGTATGCGTTCGGCGCTGGGTGAAACCCTGGTCGAAGGCATCAGCACCAACATACCGCTGCACCGTGAATTGATGGTGGATGCCAGCTTCATGGCTGGGGGCACCAACATCCACTACCTCGAAGAGTGGATGGGAATGCACTCCCGTTGACTGCTCGGGTCTATCTTTCGCCCTTGGCTTGAACGTGCATGTTCGAACTTAGCTTGTTGTGCCCGCAGGATCAGGTCGAGCTGGTCAGCGATGCGTTGGACGCCCTCGACGCCCTGAGTGTCAGTGTGGAAGATGCCGACGCCCATACCGTGGCTGAACAGGCGCTGTTTGGCGAGCCTGGCATGCCGCCGCCGGCCGAGGGCTGGCAGAGGTCTCGACTGCTTGCTTTGTTTGACCAACGTGCACAGGCCGAGGAGGCGCTGCGCCTGTTGAAGGCCCAGGATTTTTTTGAAGGCTGTCAGGTGCAGGGGATCGAGTCAGTCCCTGAGCAGGACTGGGTGCGCTTGACCCAATCCCAATTTGCGCCGGTCAGCATCACCGAAGATTTCTGGATTGTTCCAACTTGGCATGAGCCCCCGGTCCAGGCCCGCAAGGTCATCCGACTTGACCCGGGCTTGGCGTTTGGCACCGGTACCCACCCCACCACCCGAATGTGCCTGCGCTGGATTGCCAGCCATGCGGATGCTCTGGGGCGGGTACTGGATTACGGCTGCGGCTCAGGCATCCTTGCCATTGGAGCTGCCAAATACGGTGCCAAAGATATTGATGCGGTGGATATCGACCCGGCGGCCGTTGTGTCAACCCAGCTCAATGCCCAAGCGAATGATGTCAGCCTGAAGGTTGGAATGCCCGAACTTGCCAGCGAACGCTACAACACGGTTCTAGCCAACATCCTGGCCACTCCGCTGAAGGTGCTGGCGCCGCTTTTGAGCGCCCGTCTGATCTCGGGGGGGCACTTGGTGCTAGCCGGAATTCTGGATCGTCAGGCAGAGGAATTGAAGCAAGCCTACGCACCTTATGTATCGCTTGAAGTGGCCGATCAGGAAGAGGGCTGGATCCTGATGACAGGCCGCACGCCTTGAGCCGTCGCCACCCTTAAAGCAACGGGCCCCGCTCTCTACAATGCAACACATGAGCCAATCGCCCCCGGGGTCAGAGTCGATCACGTTAATGTCCGATACAGAAGCGCCAAGTTTTTTACAGCCGGCTGCTTCTGTCGCTGCCTCATTCTGGCGCAGGACCTGGGTGAGAAGCGTCCTGGTGGTGCTGATTCTTCTGTTGACAATCGGCTTGCTGTTGCAGATCGCTTTTCATCAACGGGAAAGACTCTCGGCTCAGTTTCCCGATATGACACCGCTTCTGCAGGCTACCTGTACCTTCCTGGGGTGCGACCTATTGCCCTTGCGCGAGATTGAGTCGATCAGAATTGAAAGCTCCAGCTTCAATCAGGTTTTGCCCAATATCTATCGGCTCAGCCTGACCCTCAGAAACTCCTCAGCATTTGAGCTGGCCGCCCCGGCGATCGAGTTGAGCCTGACCGATGGGCTGGATCAGGTCATTGTTCGACGGGTCTTGCTTGCCGATGAATGGCAGAATTCATCGCCTGCAAAGCCTGAAGTTCCTGCGCGGGGGGAAATAAGCGCAACCCGGCTGCTGAGCCTCGAGTTACCCAATAGTCCAGAGCGGGTTGCCGGCTATCGGCTGCTTGCTTTTTACCCTTAATTTTTCTGACACAGCAATTTGATATGGCAACCCTGATTTGTGGCTCCCTGGCCTTTGACACCATCATGAATTTTGAAGGAAGATTTGCCGAGCAGATTCTTCCCGAGCAGTTGCATATCCTGAATGTGTCTTTCCTGGTGCCAACCTTGCGGCGAAATTTCGGGGGCTGTGCCGGCAATATTGCCTATGCGCTCAAGGCCTTGGGGGGCAAACCGCTGCCGATGGCAACCTTGGGCAACGATGGCGCTGCTTACCTGTTGCGCATGCGTGAGCTTGGCATCGCGACCGAATTTGTCAGGGAAATCGCTGATACCTACACGGCCCAGGCCATGATCATGACCGATCTGGACAATAACCAGATCACCGCTTTTCATCCTGGTGCCATGATGCAGGCGCATTCAAGTCAGATCAGCGCTCGTCCTGATATCAAACTGGGCATCATCTCGCCCGATGGCCGCGATGCCATGCTGTTGCACGCCGAACAGTTTCATGCTGCCGGCATCCCCTTTGTGTTCGACCCAGGCCAGGGACTTCCGATGTTCGGCGGTGAAGAGTTGGCGCGTTTCATAGAGCAATCCAGTTGGGTCACGGTCAATGACTATGAAGGCAAGATGCTGTGTGAGCGTACCGGATGGGGTTTGGCTGAGATTTCACGACGGGTGGAGGGGCTGGTGGTCACGCTTGGCCATGAGGGCAGTGAGGTCTGGGTCAACGGTGAGAGGTCCCTGATCCCTCCGGTTCCTGCTAGCGCTGTGGTTGACCCTACAGGGTGTGGTGATGCCTACCGAGGTGGCCTGCTGTATGGCCTGGAGCGTGGCTGGTCCCTTGGGCGTTGTGCCCAGTTGGGTAACCGAATGGGCTCGCACAAAATTGCGCATCGGGGTGCGCAAACCTATGAGCTGGGGCCGTCAATCACCGAGAGTCTGTGATTGAAATGGGATGTCCGGGGTTTGTTCAGCGCTGTTGATGCTGGCAGAACTGGTGCCTGGATCTTACGGTAATGGCTGATAGATCCCAGTCCGATTTCAAACCGGTCACAGACCCAAAAAGGGATCTCAAAATTGAAAAAGCCCGGAGCCTTTCGGACACCGGGCTTGAGAAAGCCTTGTTAAGGCTTAGGGCCGGCTGGCTGTTGGAAACGGCCATGCTGCCTGCGGGCTCAGCGTAGTCTGAGCGGCAGGTGCCGGTGCTGCGGCAGGTTTTGCTACAGCTTTTTTCGCAGGCTTTTTCGCAGCTTTCTTTGCGGCCTTTTTCGCAGGCTTTTTCGCAGCTTTCTTTGCGGCCTTTTTCGCAGGCTTTT
>Ga0075470_10000280_pt1 | contig 17075 bp, 11 predicted proteins | sample DEB19_08_DNA_4_FD_71482 | JGI IMG/M metagenome (GOLD analysis project Ga0075470, IMG submission 71482) | Aqueous microbial communities from the Delaware River and Bay under freshwater to marine salinity gradient to study organic matter... | ecosystem: Environmental > Aquatic > Marine > Coastal ... | reverse complement strand
GTCTCCGCCGCCTACCTGCGCGGCGACCTTGCGCTTCTCAACCGCCGGTTGCGGATCGTCGGCGGCCTCCGCGCGGAGCAGACCAACCTCGAGGCCGAGGGTCCCTTCACCGACGTCACACGCAATTACCAGCGCGATGCCGCGGGCCGCGTCGTCACTGTCGCCAGCCCCACGCCCGCCGATCCCGCGCGGCGCGTGCCCGCGACGATCTTCGCCGCCAACACCCTCGGCTACTCGCAGCTCACGTACCTCGAGCGCGGGGCGCGGGTGAACAAGGAGTACCTGCGGCTTTTCCCCAACGTGAACGTGTCGTTCAACGTCCGCGACAACCTCATCCTCCGCGCGGCGCGCTACACCTCCATCGGCCGGCCCGACTTCAATCAATACGCCGGCGGCCTCACGTTGCCCGACACTGAGGCGCCGCCGAGCCGTTCCAATCTCATCACGGTGAACAACGCCGCCATCAAGCCGTGGACCGCGGAGTCGACCAACGCGCGTGTCGAATACTACTTCGAGGGCGTCGGGCAGGTTTCCGCCGGCGTGTTCCGCCGCGACTTCCGGAACTTCTTCGGCGGTACCTTCTTCCCGGCCACGCCCGATTTCCTCGCGCTGTACGGCCTCGAGACCGCGACGTTCGAGCGCTACGAGGTCGCGACGCAGGAGAACGTGCGCGGCGGCGTGCGGATGACGGGCGTCGACTTCAGCTACAAGCAGGCGCTGACGTTCCTGCCGGCGTGGGCGCGCGGCGTGCAGGTCTTCGCCAACGCCAGCGCCCAACGCGCCACCGGCGAGGCGGCGGAGAATTTCGCGGGCTACATCCCACGCAGCGGCAGCTGGGGCCTGAGCCTCACCCGCGAGCGCTGGAACGCCCGCGTTAATTGGAACTACCGCGGTCGTCAGCGGCGTGGCCTCGCGGCAAGCGGCGCGAGCATCGAGCCCGGCACCTACACCTGGGGCTCCAAGCGCCTGTACATCGACGTCTCCGGCGAATACTCGCTCACGCGCCGCGTCGCGCTCTTCGCCAACCTCCGCAACATCGGCGACGCCACCGAGGATCAGCAGATCGCGGGCCCGAGCACACCCGCCCACGCGCGCTTTCGCCAGCGGCTCGACTTCGGCTCGCTCTGGACACTCGGCCTGAAGGGCACGTTCTGAAAGTCCCGCGCTTCGCCGCGCTATGGCTGGAAGTCGTTTTCTCCGGCGCGATTACCCTGAGGTGTGCCGTCGTCGCATTTATCCGCGGTGACAGTTCGTCGCCTTCCGAAAGGCCGTCGGACGTACGGTCGCCAGGATGGTCCGGGGTCGGCGACCCCGGCTACAAACGAACCGCGTTTATCCGTGTCGATTCGTGTCCATCCGTGGTTCCCCCGTCGCGAAGCCATTCGGAAACCACCTTGAGCGACGCTTCGGCCGCGGCGGCGACGCGGTGGAGAATCCGCAGTTCAAGTTTGCCGTGTTCGGAAAAAGTCGGCGGCGCGGCGGTCGCATAGGTCCTCTCCGCCCGGAACACAGCTGGCCGCGTAGGGTATGGAGTGACGGGACTGGCTTTCCGCAGAGGGCAGACCTCCCGGCCCGCTGGTTTGGGATGATCCTCGGGCGAGGGGACGACCTGGGTATCCCACAGGAAAACGCTACGACGCGTGACAAGGTGATTTGGGGGATCCAAGAAAAGGCGATTTTGGGGTGAAGCTTTCGGACGGGCAAATGCGCTCGACTTGCCGGCGGCAGGGGTGGAAGGAACCGAAGACCCCGCATGTCCGCGTCGAAACCAGTCGTGCCCTTCGAATCCGCAGTATCGGCCTGGTTCACGCGCGAACTGCTCCCCCACGAGCCGGCGTTGCGGGCCTACCTGCGCTCGCGGTTTCCGTCGCTGTCCGACCAGGCTGACATCGTGCAGGAGTCCTACGCTCGGCTGCTCCGGGCGCACGCCACCCAGGAGATCCGTTGTCCGCGAGCGCTGCTGTTCACCACGGCGCGCAACCTCGCCCTCGACTTCCTCCGGCACCAGCAAGTCCTGCCGATGCAGCCGGTAACCGATTCCGTGGGCCAGTCCGTCGTGATAGAGGATGCGGGCGCCCACGACCTCATCGACCGTAGCCGGGAACACGAGGTCCTGGCCGAGGCCCTGCACGCACTCCCGGAGCGTTGCCGGGAGGTGGTGCTGCTGCGCTACCGCCATGGACTTTCCTACAAGGAGATCGCCGTCCAGCTCGGCATCTCACCCGAGACGGTCAAGGTCCACCTGGCCAAGGGACTGCGCCGCTGCACCGACTATTTCGCCGAACGCGGGCTGACCGGCCCCGCCCCCTCCTGATGAACGACGAGCAGGCAACTCTGGACCGCATGACCGACGAGGCGGCCCTCTGGCTGATTGAGGCGGACGAGGGACTCAGCCCCGCCCGCGCACGGGAGTTTGAGCAGTGGCGGCGCGCGGATGCGCGTCACGAGGCGGTCCTGGCCCGACTGCAGTGGGGGCGCGCACGTCTGCGGGAACTGCCCGAAGTCGACGCCTCCCTGCTGCGGCCGGCGGTCGGCGGGGAGGAGGCGGCTCGCGTGGCCACCTGGACCCGGCGGTGGAGTCCGGTCCGGTGGGGCGTGGCGGCGGCCGCCTGTGCCGCCTTGGTCGCGGTGGCCGTCATCACCGGTTGGAAACCAGCGGCGGCACCCGATTATGGTCTCGTCTACGCCTGTGAGACCGGAGGGTTTCAGCGGGTGGCGTTGCCGGACGGATCGCGGCTGGAGCTGAATGAGAACAGCCGCGTGAGGGTCCGCTTCCAGGCCGGCCTGCGCCGGGTGGAACTGCAGGCCGGCGAGGCGCATTTCACGGTCGCGACGGACGCCGCGCGTCCGTTCGTGGTCGAGGCCGAGGGCGTGGCGGTGCGGGCGGTCGGCACCGCGTTCCTCGTACGGAGGAGCGCGTTCTCTGTCGATGTCCTCGTCACCGAGGGGCGCGTCCAAGTTTGCGAGGCGGCGTCGGCGGGCGCAGCGGCAACCACGCCGGAGAGGTCGCCGGGCGCCCCGACAGGGATGGTCCTCGAAGTGACCGCGGGGGAGCAGACCCGGGTGACTGCCGGTTCCGGATGGGCGGCTGGGAACCGGCCCCGCGTGGAGAAGGTCTCGCGGCAAGTAATCCGGCAGACACTGGACTGGCAGGAGCGGAAGCTGTTCTTCGCCGACGTACCGCTGCGCGACGTCGTCCAGGAGTTCAACCGCCGCAACCGCCTACAACTGGTGATCCTGGATCAGGAACTGGCGGCGCGTCCGGTGGGTGGAACGTTCGCCTCGGATAACATCGAGGGCTTCCTCCGGCTTCTGGAGGGAAGCGGCGTCGTCACCACCGAGCGGCGGGGTGAATGGGAGGTCATGCTGCGGTCTCGAACCGGGGTTCGCGAGTGACGCCCCCCGTGCCCAGGCGTCCTTAACGGCGATGAGGAGGCCTGCCAGTTCGTCCCGGGCGGTGCCAGGTTGGCCGGGTGGCAACCGGTCCTGGGTCGGGCTGTTGCTGCTTTTGATGCTCATGGCCGGCCCACTTGGCGGCCAGGGTCCGGAGCAGCGCCAGCGCTACGACCTGCCGGCCGGTGATGCGGCGGAGATGCTGCGGCGCGTGGCCGGCACCTCGGCACGGCAGATCCTCTACCTCGTGGACGCGGTGCGCGGGGTGAGCACTCCGCCCGTGAGCGGAGACTACTCCGTCAGGGAGATGCTTGAACGGCTGCTCGCCGGCACGCCGCTGGTGATCACGGAGGACAGCGCGACGGAGGCACTCCTGGTGAGCCGTCGCGAATCCCGGCCGCCGCAGCCGGGGGCAATCGTGGGCCGGATCCACCATCCCGCCACGGGTGAGCTGATTCGGAATGTCCGCGTGCAGGTCACCGGCGGGGGCCCGGCCACCCGCTCAGGCGCCGCGGGCGAATACCGCCTTGAGCCCGTGCCGGCGGGTCCCGCCACGCTGCTGGTTTCCTACACCGGCTACCGGGCGGCCACGGTGGCAGTGGAGGTACCGGCGGGGGGCACACTCGTGCGGAACTTCGACCTCGTGGATTCGCTTGAGCCCGGCCCTGCCGGCCTCGGGGAACCTATCCGACTAGCAGCCCTGGTGGTCTCGTCTGCCCGCAAAGGTACGGCCAAGGCGATCATGGAGCAGCGCAGCGCGGTCACCATCCTCGATGCGGTCGCGTCGGATGCCTTCGGTGACAACCCCGAGGGCAACCTTGGCGAATTTATGAAGCACCTGCCCGGGGTGGAGCTGGAGATCTTCTTCGGGGAGGTGCGCACCGTGCGGCTGAGCGGGCTGCCCTCGGATTACACCGCGGTGACGCTGGACGGGATGCCGCTGGCGAGCGTCGATGCGGGCACGGGCGGCGCCACCACCTCCCGAGCATTCACGATGGAGATGGCCTCGCTCAACAGCGTCGAGGCGATCGAGATGAACCGGATCGTCAGCGCGGACGCCGATGCCGGCGCCCCGGCGGGAACCATCAACCTCCGGACCAAGCGCGCCTTCGACCGGTCCGGGCGTCGGGTCTCCTGGCAGGCCAACGCCACCGCGCACTCGGAAGCGTTCGGCCTCCGGCGCTCGCTCGGGCCGGACGAGGACCGGGCCCGGCGGAAGGTGCGGCCCGGGGGAATCCTCGAATACTCTGACGTCTTCCTCGACCGCCGCCTGGGCGTGGTCCTCAACCTCAGCGAGTCGAATGTCTACCAGGAGGCGGTGGTCGCGAACTTCGGCTACAGCACGCCCGGGGGGGGCGCGGACCCCCGCCCGTTAGTCCCAGCCAGCCTCGCCTTCCAGTGGGCCCCGCGTTTCAACCGGCGGTTCTCCGTGACGATGGCGGCCGACGCCCGGATTGGGCCGCGGGTGGAAGTGGGGCTGGGCATCATCCACAACTGGGCCGACCTCTGGAACCCCCAGCGGAACGTCACCTTCAACTCCGGGGCAAGGGCCAGCGTCGAGGGGGCGGATCCGCTGCTGAGCTTCAGCTCGTCATCCGGCGGTTCGGTCCAGGTCAACCCCCTTGAGGTCGCCAAGCTGGGTGCCACCACGACGCTCCTGCCCCGGTTCGCGTTCCAGGCCGGGTCCTGGGAGGTGGAAGCCAAGGGGTCCTACAGCGACTCCTGCAGCTGGTATGATCCGCTCGGGCGGCGTGGCTCGATCCGGGACTTCAACGGGCCGACGGCGGGCAACGTCTCGTTCCGGGCCGCACGCTCCTCGCCGCTCCGGGCGGACTGGACCATCGTGCAGACCGGCGGCCCCGACCTCGGGAGCGGCGCGAGCTACAGCAGCCCGGCGTTCACGGCGAACGATGGCCGCTTCGGCCGCTCGAACGTGATCGCAGGAGAGGTGGCCGCGACGCGGAGGGGGGAGTGGGGTGGTTTCGCCGCGACCTGGAAGCTCGGGATGAAGAGCCGGCAGCAGCGGCAGACCTTCGAGGATGATTCCCTCGCCTGGCGCACGGATTACGTGGGGCAGCCGGCCGTCGGCGGCTGGGCTGGCTATGCCTCGCCTTGGGCGTTCGACCTCGGGATGGCCGGAGGTGGGATTCGATCCTTGGGGGGCGGCGGAGTCTTCCTGCCCAACGCGCGCGCCCTCGGGCTGCTGTACCGCGACTCGCCGCGTCTCTTCCGGCAGAACTGGGGCTCCGGGGCGGTCAACTACTACGAGTCCTACATCGCACGGCGCCGCCGCGTGCAGGAGCGAGTTGATGCCGGCTACCTGATGGGAACGCTCGAAGGGCGGCACTGGGTTGGACGGCTCGGACTTCGCTGGGAGGGTACCGGGCTCACGACGAGTGAGCCGGAGGTCCGGCCGCCCTCGGAGGTGCGGGCGGCAGGCTTTCCCGTAAACGCGTCCGGCATCGCCACCACGGTGCCCGGCCTCGAGTACCAATACCTTTCCCGGCCCCGCGTCAGCCGGTCCGGGAGCTACGCGAATCTCTTCCCGAGCGCGTCCGTCAAGGTCCCCCTGCCGGCCGGCGCGGAGGCGCAGCTCGGGATCGGCCGGACGATCCGGCGGCCGCCCTTCCCGAGCCTAGCCGGCGCGTGGGTGGTCAATGAGCAGGACCTCTCGGTCACCGCGCCGAATCCGCGCCTGAAGCCGGAAACGGCGACCAATTTGGCCGCCCGCCTGGCGGCCTACTTTGAGCCGGTCGGCCGTTTCGCCCTCACCGCCACGCAGGTTGAACTGGGGCGGCCGCTCGTGACCAGCCGGATCCGGGCCATGGATTTCGGGTACGCGGGAGGTGACGAATTTGCGCGCTATGATTTCATCACGACGGAAAATGGCGCCGGTTCGCTCCGCGTGCGGAGCTTGGCCCTGGACTACAGCCAGGGACTCGGCTTCCTCGGCCGGGCCTTTCAGCCCCTGACCATCCGGGCCAATTACACCCGCCTGTCCGCGTCCGCTCCCCGGGCCAGCCTGACACCCCACCTGGCCGGTGCCGGCCTAGGTTACAGCGTGGCAGGGATCACGGCCCACGTCGACTGGAACTGGACCGCCGACGCCAGCCGGAACGTCGCCGGCACGCTGTACCGCCGGCACCATGCCAACGTCGATGCGGGCCTCGGCTGGCGGCTGACCCGGCACTACACCCTGCAGGTTGCGGCCCGTAATCTCCTGAATGCGCCGTGGCTGGACCTGCAGCGTTTCGAGAACGGGCGGTCGGCGCTCGCGCGCTACGAGGTCACCGGCACCTCCTGGACCTTCGCCATCAAGGGCAGCCACTGAGCTGGTCCCGGTCCGCGCTATCCGCCGGAAACGCGCGCCAGCGGGTAACCCATTCTGCCGGTCCGGACGTCGAGGGGGGGCCAAGTCGTCCGCCGACCGTGGCGCCCTGCCGGGCGGCCACGCGTTTGCGGCCCCGGCGGTGTGGCACACCCCCGCCGAACCCTGCCCCTTACTTCGTCCATGAAATCCCTGTCCCTCACTGTCCTCCTGCTGCTGCCGCTGGCCTTCGTGGCCGTCACCTCTGCTCAGGTCCAGGGACCTGGCACCGTCCAGGGCCGGATCTTCAATCCCGCCACCGGCGAGTACGTCCGCAACGCCGTGATCCGCACGGACGGCGGTACGACGGCAGTTTCCGGCAGCGGCGGCGAATACCGCCTGTTTCCGGTCGGCCCGGGGACCGCGACGCTAGGCGTGACCTACACCGGGTACCAGACCGTCTCCGCGCAGGTGACCGTTGCGCCCGGGGCCACGGTAGCGCGGGACTTCGAGCTGGTGAGCACGCTGGCGGCACCGGGGACGGGCGAGGCGGTCAAGCTCGACGCCTTCGTCGTGGCCAGCCAGCGCGAAGGCGCCGCGAAGGCGATCATGGACCAGCGCAACTCGATGAACGTAACCAACACGGTCGCATCCGACTCGTTCGGCGACAACGCGGAAGGCAACGTCGGCGAGTTCCTCAAGCACCTGCCGGGCGTCGAACTCGAGACCTTTTTTGGCGAGGTGCGCACCGTTCGATTGGGTGGTCTGCCGTCGGACTACACCGCCGTGACTATGGACGGCATGCCGCTCGCCAGTATCGATGCCGGTACCACCACCCGCGCCTTCACCATGGAAATGGCGTCCCTTAACAGCGTCGAATCGATCGAAATCGCGAAAACAATCAGCGCCGACGTCGATGCCAACGCTCCCGCCGGCACGATCAATCTCCGCACGAAGCGCGCCTTCGACCGGGCCGGCCGAAGGGTGTCCTGGCAGGCGAACATCACCGCGCACTCGGAGGCGTTCAATTTCCGCCGTTCGCTCGGGCCGGACGAGGATCGTCGGACCATGAAGCTGCGTCCCGGCGGCATCTTCGAGTACTCCGACATCTTCCTCGATAAGCGCCTCGGCGTGGTGCTCAACGTGAGCGAGTCCAATGTTTATCAGGATGCCATCACCGCGAACATGGCGTACAGCACCACGACGAGCGCCACCGACCTCCGCCCGCTAGTCCCCACCAGCGTGACTTACCAGTGGGCGCCGCGCTTCAACAAGCGGTTCGCGATCACTCTCGCGGCGGACTACAAATTCAACGCCAACCTTAATGTGGGGCTCGGCTTGGTTTACAACTACGTCGATCTCTGGACGCCGCAGCGCAACATCGTGTTCAACCTCGGCACCCGGGCGAATGTGGTCGGCAATGATCCGGCACTCAGCTTCACGTCGGCCCCCAACGGCAGCGTCCAGACGAACCCGATCGCGGTGGCGAAGCTCGGCGAGACCACGACTCTGCTCCCCAGGTTCAGCTACCGGCGCGGTAATTTCGAACTCGAGGGCCGGGCATCGTACAGCGACTCGACCAGCTGGTACGATCCCCTGGGTCGCCGCGGATCGATTCGCGACTTCAACGGCCCAACCGCGCCCAACATCACCTTCCGGGCCCAGCGCTCGGGCCCGCTCGCGGCCGATTGGACGATTACCCAAATCGCCGGTCCCGACATCAGCAATGGCGCCAGCTTCTCCAGCCCGGTCTTCACCACGAATGACGGCCGGTTCGCACGGACGCAGCTGATCTCGGGCGACCTCATCGCAAGTCTGAAGACCGAAGCCGTGCGGCCGATTATCTGGAAGACGGGCCTCAAGCGGCGGTATCAGAGCCAGAAATTCGAGGACGACACGTTGGCGCGCCGCTACGATCTGATCGGTAATCCGACGACCGGCGGCTGGGCCAATTACCCAACCCCGTGGCCCTTCAACATCGGGATGTCCGGCGGTAGCATCGCCTCTCTCTCAAGCGGCGGACTCTTCATGCCGAATGTACGCGCGCTGGGGCAGATGTTCACGGACAACCCGGGCCAGTTCCGGCAAAATTGGGGTAGCAACGCCACCAATTTCTACGAGTCGTACGTCGCCCGCCGCCGCCGACTCTCCGAACAGGTCGATGCGGGTTTTCTCATGGGGACAACGACGTGGAACCGGCTAACCGCCCGCGCAGGATTGCGCTGGGAGGGCACCACGACGGAAGCGAGTGAGCCGAACACCCGCACCCCAGCCGAGGTGCGAGCCGCGGGCTTTCCCGTCAACGCGTCCGGTGTGGCAACCACGGTTGAAGGCGTGGCGTACCAGTTCCTATCCCGGCCACGGTTGAAGCGGACCGGCACCTACGACAACTTCTTCCCCAGCGCATCGTTGAAATACCAGTTCGCCCCGAGCTTGGATGGGCAGCTGGGCTTCAGCAGCACAATCCGTCGGCCACCGTATGCCAACTTGGCTGGTGTCTGGATCGTCAACGAAACGCTGAGGACTGTGACCGCACCCAACGCCGCGCTGAAGCCGGAAACCTCCAAAAACTTCACCGGTCGCCTCGCCTACTACTTTGAACCCGTCGGCCTTCTCGCCGTCACCGCCACCCAGCGGAACGTGAAGAATATCTTCATCACGGACACGCTCACGGCGCAGGACTTCGGCTACTCCGGTAACGATGAACTCCAGGCCTACGATTTCATTACCACCCGCAACGGCCGCGACACTACCCGGGTGCGCAGCTTTGAGCTCGAGTATAACCAGAGCCTCGGGTTCCTCGGATCGCTGTTCAAACGCCTCACGGTCCGCGGCAGCTACACCCGCGCGTATGCGGCGATCCGCACGCCCGGCATCACGCCCAGGCTCGCGAGCGGCGGCCTCTATTACACACTCAACCGCCTCCAAGTGTACGCCAACTACAACTGGGCCGACGACTGGCTTCGCAACCTGCAGACCAACGTTTACCGCCGCCACCGCTCTAATCTCGACCTCGGCGGCAGTTGGCGGCTGAACCAAACTTACCAGCTGTCCGCGAGCGTCCGCAATGTACTGGACCAGCCCTGGATTGACATGCAGCCGTTCGCCAACGGGTTCACCGCCATGACCGCCCACCAAACCGTTGGCGTCTCCTGGACCTTCGCCGTCAAAGGAACGTACTGAGCTGGCTGAAAGCAGCCGGTCCCCGGCGAAGACGACGCGTACAAACGGATCCGGGCGGCAAGATCAACGAGGTGGTGCGAGAGGGGGGAGCGCGCTGCCCATGCGCAACGGAACGTTTGGTCCCGACGACACTTCCACGGTCCTGACTTTGCATGACGTGGAGGTGAGCGCCACCGCTGCGCAGTCACTGCTCGTACTCCTCCACAACCTGCCGGCGGAAAACATCGAGCGTGTGCGCTCCACCGGCACCCCTCGCGAACTCGTCAGGCGGCGATGACCGGCAGCAGGAGGAGGAGCAGCGCCACGAGCAACATCAGTGCCATGCCAAAAGTGGCGCGCGAAACGAGCACGCTCCACAGCCAGCGGCGATGGCGGAAGAGATGCAGCGCGAGCAGGCTCAAAACCACCAACGAGAGGATCCAGTGCAATCGACCCCAGCTTTCGCCATCCATGCCCCACACAGTGGCACCACGGGGCGACTCGTAGCCGACGCGATACTTCATCGCGAGACCGGAGCCCGCAAGCAACGCCCCGCTCCAGAGCATCGCCAGATTGACGGCACGATCCATCCACACGCGCCAGTCGGGCGGCTGATTCATCGGGCCACCTCGCTGCGAATGACAGCCGCCTGTTCGGCGAGCAGCTGATTCTGCGCGTAAAGGCTCACTTGGGGGCCCAGCCGAGGACCGGCTGCGTAGGGCACGCCGTAGTAGGCCGCCGTGGCCGCGAGCGTGGCCTGGGCCGCGGCGGCGATCTCGCTGGTCTCCGCGACGGCCAAGTCGGTGATGGCCAGGTTCCGCGGTCCCGAATGCCGGGCGATGAAGGGTTCGATCCGCTGCTCGATGAACTGGCCAATGGCGGCGGCCGGTCGGCCATGCCTGACCGGGTAGACGACCACGACCGGGCGGAAGCTCTCCAGGGCGGCCTGGGGGGGCAGGCGGTCGATGCGGTGGATCTCCGGCTTGATACCCAGTCGTCCCAGTTCGGAATAGAGGTGGTCCGCAACCTTGGCCGGAGCCAGGGTGCCCTCCGACTCGGAGGTAAGCCCCTGGATCTCCCGGAGGTCCAGCTTGGCCCGGGTTGGCCAGGCATCCACGTAAAGGATCAGAGGCCGGGTGCCTTCCCTGGCGGCCGAGTCCGCTGACCGCGTCTCCGTGACCGGCCGGGGCCGTGCCCCCCGCTGGCGCAGCAGCGACCACGCGAGTGGGATCAGCCAGGCGGCGGTGGCGACCATCACGACGACGGTCATCCGGAGGCGGGAAGGGGTTTTCATGCGGCCGCGCATCGCGCCGGCGATGGTGCTTCCCCGACGGGCGCGCCGTCGATGGCGAAGGTGGAATCGCCGATGGTCCGTCCGTCCGAGGTCCGGAGAAGGAAAGGCTTTCCCTGACAGCGGGACCAGGCCGCATCGACATCGTCGGCGAGGGCCGCGTCACGAGCAGCCAGGCCCGCCTCCACGCAGCGGGCGGCAAGCACGGTGGCGAAGGCGATGCGCCCGGACGCCGGCTGGCCGGACCGAGCATCGATCAAGTGGGAAACCCGACGGCCGGCCAGCATCCGGTAACGCGCCCGGTGTCCGCTGGTCGCGAGGGCGGCGTTCCGGACGCTGAGCGCTCGGGGCATCCCCGGCAGTAGCACCCACCAGCCCTCGTCCCGGGCCGTGGCACACCCGCGGGCGGCGACATCGCCGGCCAGTTCGACGAGGAAATGGTGTCGGCCCTGCCGCTCCAGTAGCGCAACCAGTTGGTCGACGCACCACTCCTTGCCGAAGCCGCCGAAATCAAGGGCCTGACCCGGACGGGCCAACCGCAGGCCGTCCGGTGCCTCCACCACGACGGGGCCTTCCGTCAGGTCACGCGCGGCCGTGATCTCGGCAGGCGAAGGTTCTGTGAGGCGGCGCGGGTCGTGCCAGCAGGCCCACAGGGGCAGGGCAGCGACGTTGACACGGCCGCCGGTCGCCCGCCGCGCTTGGTCGCCGAACGCGAGCAGCGCCTGGAGCTCAGGGTCAGGCTCGACGGTCTCACCCCGATTCAATCGGGAAACAAGGCTGGCCGGGACGAACCGGGAAAAGCGGTCCTCAAACCGGCGCAGCCACTGCACGGCCCCGATGACAGTCCGCTCCGCCTCCGGGCGGGTCAGGCCCGCGAGGCGCAGCCGGCCCTCGCCGCCCAAGGCAGGGAAGCGGAAGCCGTGGATCGGCGGCTCAGGGAGCGGGGTCATCCGACCTGGGGGCGCAAACGGGCCCGTTCACCGTTCCCACGGCAGCAAGACGTTCTCGACGGGCGTGTTCACCGTACGGTTAATGCGCCGGATCATCTCCACCGTGGGCTCATCCTCCTGGTAGACACGAAGCTCGCAGAGGCCGCCGTGGTAGTGGACGTTTTCCCGGAAGACCACGCGCAGGGCCTGGGTGTTGATCGGGCCGACCGGGAGCACGAGCCGGCGGTGGGCCTGCGGATTCTCGACGTCGGCGATCTTCTTCCAGCCGGAGCCGTCGTGCCGTTCCAGCGTGAAGTTGCGGTGGGCGAGACGGCCCCGGTTCTGGAAGACCACGTGCACGACGTTGAACGCCTGCGGTTGCTCCCACGCCAGCTGCAGCCACTGGTCGCCCTCGGCGCCGGGCGCGGGGGTCCACGCGTTGCGGCGCGGCTCCGCGCGGGCATAGGCCGTGGGCAGCCGGGCCCGGGAGAAGCCGTTAATCGCATCCATGGCCGGCGTACCCTCGCTGGATGCGGTGGCGCGCGCCTTGCGCGCGAGGTCACGCGGATCCTCGTTCGACACCTCGATGAGGTACGAGCCGTCCTTCAGCAGCCGCTGCTGCAGCTCCGCGAGGTGGTCCGTGTAGATCCCGCGCGGGTTTGTCTTCCGCAGAATCGCCAGCCCCGCGGCGGTACCGGCGGCCTGGCCGATCGTTCCCGTCGTGAGCATGACCCGGGTGGCGGTCAGGGCGACGTGGGAGACGGAGATGTTCCGTCCGGCCATCATCAGGTTGCCGATGTTCTCCGAGTAGAGGCTGCGGTAGGGCACCGAGAAGAGCAGGCCGCCGTGCGTGTGGTTCTTGAGCCGGGATTTGTCGAAAAAGCCCAGGGAAGGGTGGTCGTCGAGGCCCCAGCCGCCGTACGCGATGCGGTCGGGCAGCAGTTTCTGCTGGGTGACGTCAGTCTCGGACATGACGTAGTCGCCGCGCAGGCGGTAATTTTCGCGCATTCCGACGACATGGCCGACCCAAGCGAGGCTCATCTGCGGGGCGTCCTTGTTCACGGGATCCGTGCAGTGGTTCTTGATGTGGTCCCAGAGTCCGTAGATCAGGCGCAGAAGGTCATCCCGGACCTCTTCCGCCTGATCATAGGTGTGCGTGACGCCGCCGAGCTCGATGACCCACTGGTTGTCGATCCCAGTGGCGGAAGGGTGCCGGTCGCGGATTTCCCCGAAGTCCGAGCACTGCCGGAAGTGGTGTGCCCAGGCCGGGGTCGTGAACGAGGAGACCTTATCCTGCTTCGAATACCAGTACTTGAGCGAGCTGCCGAGGGTCTCGGAGCTGGCGGTCGCCGGAGCCTTGGTCTCGCCGTAGAGGTCCTTCGGTTCCTTGCCGATCATGTACCGGGCGCCGGCCTTGAGGCCGATCGTGCCGCTGCCCGTGCAATCGATGAACAGGGTGCCCCGGACTGCGCCGCGACGGCCGGTGTCGATGTTCGTGCATAGGACGGTGCCGATCTCGGTGGGGCTCCGCATTGCGACGCCGGTAGCCTCGGTGTTGAACAGGATCCGGAGGTTGGGCTCCGCCTCGGCGAGGAGCCGGAGCCGGCTGGGCCAATACTTGCCGACCTCGAAGTATCGCTGCTTGCCGTAGAGGTTAATCTCCTCGATCAGGCCGGTCTCCCGCGGGTCGAGTTCGATCTCTTCCTTGGTCAGCCGGTTCTGCATCGCGCCAACCGGCGGCACGAGGTTCTCGGTGCTGGCGTTGCCGCCGAGCAGGGAGCGGTTCTGGATCAGGATCGTTTTCGCCCCTAGCCGGGCGGCCGAGATCGCCGCGAACGTTCCCGCGATGCCACCCCCGGCCACAACGACGTCGTAGGTCCCCATATCTTCGACCGTCGGGCTCAGCGCGCCGTGGGCGATCCGAAGGGTACGGATCTCGTCCTTGCCGACCGGGGGTGTCCACGCCGGGTCCGGTGACAGGACCACCACGTCGCAGCGGGCGTAGTACCCCGCCAGGTCATGGAGCGACAACGTGACATCGCCGCCGAGGGTGTGAAGTCCGCCATCCTCCCAGATCCAGCCTTCACGACCGCTGGCGCCGAACGCCCGCGAGATACGCTGGCCGGCCAGTGACAGCTCGAATCGTCCGGGGTGGTGCTGGGGCATCCAGTCCTTGCTGCGGACCCAGAGCCGGTATTGGCCCGGCTTCACGGACCGGGCCGTGGTCCGGGCGTCGGCCACCGGGGTCCCGTATCCGATCGCCATCAGGTAGGGTGATCCCATCTGGTCGACGAACTGCCAGTCGCGGGTCCAGCCCCCCAGGTCCTCGAAGAACTCGGTTTCCAGCCAGACCAGCCCGTTTGAGGTGCCAGCTGGTGGAGCGGGACGCTCCGCGGAACGGAGCCCGGCAACCGAGACCAGAGCCAGCAGCAGGTAAAGGATTGGGCTGATTCGAGGGAGAGCGGTGGCTAGGCGGTGCGGGCGGCGTGACATAGGGAATCTCGTTGGAAGGGTAAGGATCCGCCGACGGGTGAATCGGGCTCCTGTCCGAACCCAGGAGAGGCCGGGACCAGGCAACGGCGGGTGTTGGCAGCGATGAAACACGCTAACGACGTCGAACCGCGGATAATGGGTTATCCGTCAGGAGCTGTTGGCAGACCCGGAACAGCCTTCGGTCGTACGATCGCCGGCATAGTCCGGGGTCGCCGGACCCCGGCTACAAACGAGCCGTATTTATCCGTGTCCATCCGCATCCATCCGTAGTTGCTCCCTCGCGGAGTTATTCGGAAGCCACTTTGGACGACGCTTCGGTCACGGCGGAGCCACGGAAGCGGGCGAGTGGGCGCGGCCTGTTTTGCGCGAAATCCCACGATTCGATGATGATCCATCGTTCTCCGTCGCACTCCCCCCGGCCTTCCTGTTCTTACCCGCCTTCTCCGACCGCCGTTACTCGATCCGGCGGATGAGCGGGGCAGCCTTTGTTTTGAACGGCTCCAGCCGCACACCGGCTGCCGCGAGTTCCTCCGCGGCGATCCGCTGCAAGGCCTCCGCCTGCTCCTTCGACATCCCGAGCTCGAAGGCCGCCGCCTCATCACCACCGAGCGAGCGCGGGTCGCGGTTCGTGACGTGACCGAAAACCATGAGCGCCTCCAAGTAGTAACCATGCGTGCTGGCATGGTAATGGTCGTGCGTCCACAGGCTCACCTGCCCGAAAGCGACCCCGTCGTACGGATTGCCGTCGGCGAAGCCCGCGCGGATCGCGCGCAGCCACGACTCTCCCACCGGGATAACCCCACGCACCTGCGGCGTGGCGGCGGCCGCGCGATCATAGGCCGCACGCACGTCACGCGCCATACCCTCGAGCCCTTTCCCGTGCCACGCACCGTTCTCCAGATAGACCAGATCGGCCCGCGGCCACGTTGCGATCAAACGCACGTCGACCCGCGGGTTATGGCCCGCGAACATTTCTCCGAGCGCCCGCGCGGACCGGATCAGAAGCTCCGGATCACCGGGCTTGGCTTGGTTGAGCACGCTGTGCGACTGCATCACCACGACGTCCCAAGGGCGTCCGATCAGCGAGGCCTTCTTATCCAGGTGGAAATCGAAACCCTGTCCCGAGGCGGTCTCGACACTGACCTCATAGGCGAGACCGGCGTCGCCCGTGAAGGCCTTGAATAGCGCGGGCACCCCACCGACCCCCGCCCGGTTCAGATCGTTGACCGTGCCGGGTCGGAAAAAGCGCACCGGCGATCCCGATCCGAACAGGAAGCTATTACCGAGGAACAGTATCCGCGCCGGCGACGCATCGGCGTCGAGTAGCCCCGCCGGAGCCAGCAGGAGGGAGAAAAACAGGGCCAGGATGCGGCGCGTGGCGAAGCTAGGAAGATGGGAGCGCATGGGAGAAAGAGAACTCCGACATGAACCGCGGCAACCTTCCCGGCTACACCAAAGCCATGCCGCCCCTATCCGCGATACCCGCACTGCTGCAGCTGAAAATCATGTTTTTCGGCACGATTTCACCCGGTCACGCCAGCGTCGTATTCATCCGCGCCATCTGCGAAATCCGCGGTTCAAGTTCGCTGCGGTCGGGAAAGCCTTCGGCCGTCGGGCACGCGTAAAAATCCGAGGCAAACAGCCTCGGCTACATCGGCACTTCTCCATCCATGTCCATTCGTGTCCATCCGTGGTTGCCCCCTAGCGGAGCCTTTCCGAAGCGGTGCTGAAAGCCGCTTCGATTGCGGCGACTTCGCGCTGGGATGGCCGCGAGCCACCGCGCCCCGCCTCAATGGGCGCTTTCCTCGGATTCCTCCTTGGGCTCGGGCAGGAATTGCGTGAGCAGGGCGCCGACGAGGACGTAGGCGCCGGCGACGCAAGCGCCGATCACCGCCATGCGGGCCGGATCAGGTTTGTCGGACGCGGAAAGCGTGAGCGTGATCCACGCCGCCGCGGTGCCGAGGATGCGGCCGCCGATGTTGGCGGCGAAGCTCTCGCCGGTGCCGCGCAGGTGCACCGGGAACACCAGCGGGATGTAGTTACCCCAGAAGCTGAACTGCGCCACCGCGAGGAAACCCGCGATGAAGATGCCAACCTTGATCCACGTGAGGCTGCCGGGGTCGGCCAGCTGGCCCGACATCCACCAGAAAAACAGCGGCACGAACAGCAGCGCCGGCAGCTGGAACACGCGCAGCAGGGAGCGGCGCGAAACGATGACGACCGCGAGCATCGCGAGCGCGAAACGGCCCGCGAGGCCGCCGATCTCCTGCCAGACCGTCACCCCGGCGACCATTTGGTCGCTGGTGTTACCGGCCGCCTGGCGCATTTCACGCTGGGCGACGGGCTCTGGCTTTTTCGCGGCCTTGGCGGCTTCCATCGCCGCCCGGCCCTTCTCCTTGGCGGCGGCGAGGACGGCGGCGTGGCCCGCCTCCGCCGGCGTACCGATGCGCTGGGCACCGATGATCTGCGGCAGCTGCTGGATGGCGCCGAACGCGATGCC
>Ga0075470_10000278_pt1 | contig 17123 bp, 17 predicted proteins | sample DEB19_08_DNA_4_FD_71482 | JGI IMG/M metagenome (GOLD analysis project Ga0075470, IMG submission 71482) | Aqueous microbial communities from the Delaware River and Bay under freshwater to marine salinity gradient to study organic matter... | ecosystem: Environmental > Aquatic > Marine > Coastal ... | reverse complement strand
CATGGCAGCACTCCTCGGCATCGTGAACGCATTCGACATGCCGGTACGCCAGTCATTCTTCTCGGAGATGGTGAGCGAAGAAGAGGTTGGCCGTGCCGTTGCGCTGAATTCTGCGATGTTCAATGGCGCGCGGGTCATTGGCCCAGCAATCGGCGGGATACTCATTGGGATCATCGGCGTTGCAGGCTGTCTCGCGGTCAACGCAGCCAGCTTCCTCGCAGTCTTGATCGCACTCCTCTTCATGCGCGAGCAGGAGCTTCGTGCAGCCCCGCGTCCACCCCGGCCACGATCCGTCCGAGCGGTGATGAACAACCTTGTCGAGGGCCTGAACTATGTGTGGAGAACACCAGCCGTAGCGCTCTGCATCTTTGTTATCGGCGTTGTGTCAGGGGTAGCGATGAACTTCAACGTGGTGATTCCACCCCTCGCACGCACGGTGCTCAACATTGGCGCGCCAGGCCTCGGCTTCCTTATGGCTGCGATTGGCCTCGGCTCACTTTCAGGAGCGCTTGCCGTGGCCGCACTACGGCGTCCGCGGATCACGCCAATCCTCGCCGGGGCGGCGGTACTCGGTGCCTGCTCGGTGCTCGCGGGTGGCGTGAGCGGCTCTGGTGCGACGTGGGCCCCCGCTGCGACTGGCGCGGCACTCTTTCTCGCAGGATTTGGTGCCATCGCCATGGCGGCGTCGGCGAACTCCACGATCCAGGTGCTCGTGCCAGCGCAACTACGCGGGCGCGTGATGAGCGTCTATACGACCGTCTTCGCCGGGTCTACGCCAGTTGGCGCGCTCGCCACCGGGCTTCTCGTTGCAGCGATCGGTGCGCCAGGGGCGCTCCAGGTCGCAGGGATACTCGCGCTCTTGGCGGCTGGATTTGCAGCGGTGCGTTGGCGCGCGCTCCTGTAGAGAGCGACGCTAGGGGAGACGGATCCGGCGCCAGGAACTTGCACGCCCAGCTGCATCGACGACGCGAAGGTCGATGCTTGATCCACTTGCAAGCCAGACCGGCTTGCCGCCTGGCGCCTGAAAGAACGGACCAAACGCAAAGCGCTCTTCATACGGGAAGACAACAGGCCGGCCAAACCCGACGCGAATCTCAATGTGGTTGATCCCTGTTTCACTATCGGATGCGCGCAGATAGAGCGTATAGGGCGGTGGCGTGCTTCCATGCGCATAGCCACGCTGGGCCCGCGTGCTGCTAATGCGCGGTGCAGTTGTGTCGCGACCAGTGGAGACAGCGAAGGGGGTGCGATCACCAGAGGAGAAGCGCATCCACACGGTGCTTGACTGAATGCCGAGATGTGGCATGTATGACCAACGGTGCACATCGCGCAGATCATAGACGCGAACCTCGCGCATCATCGAGCTGTCTGAGACCTCGACGTTCCGCGCGCTTATCGGTGCGTAATACTTCAATAGTTCGAGCGCAAGACCTGCGTCAAGCGGTGAGCCTTGGCTCGTCGCACTGAGAATGTCGTGGAGCGTGATTGGGCGTGGAGTTGGCGGTGGGGTTGGCGTATCGCTCGGCCCACCATCGCTGTCGCCACCATCACCACGCTCATCGGCAGCAGCGTCGCCGCTCCCCTCGCCATCGCTGTTATCGCCAGGGTCGCCACCAGGCTCAGGTGCGAGACTCTCGTCCGGTGCGTCGGTGGGGAGTGCCTCATCGCCCCCATCCATACTCTCGTCAGACGGCGCCGGGTCAGTCACCTCGTCGTCAGTAGCCGTATCGGTGGGGAGCTGGGACTCATCACTTGAATCTGGCGCGCCGAGCGTTGTCGCAAGCACGCGTGGGGCTGCAAGTGAGCAGACGAGGATCGCCACGAGCAGTGAGCTAAACAGGAGGTGCCGGCGCTCAATCTGTGGGTTCATCGCCTGAGTATCATTCGTTCTCGTGCCAGCAGCCTGTCACTCGGGGAGAGAGAGCCCCGCCCGCTGCACGATTGCTGCCGCTGCACGCTCTGGCGCACCTGCAAGCTCGCCGCGAGGGCCGAGGTGGCGCTCGCTAAAGGCCCGCCAAGCCGTTCCATCTACGTGTCCACGCGTGATGGCCCCTGCGGCTGCGGTGGCATCAGCCACCCGGTCGCCGATGAACGCGCTGGCGGGCTCTGCTGGATCAAGGAAGAGGCCAGGGTGCTCCCGATATGCAGCTGCGTCACTCATGTCGATAACGAGTGGTCGCTCAAGGAGTGACCAGAGGAAGATGCTCGACGAGTAGTCGGTCAGCAAGACATCCGCGATAGGGAAGAGATCCTCAAGGTGGATCGCAGCATCAAGAATGAGATCGGCACCAGTGAGTGCTACATCATCGGCAACGTGCGCGTGGCCTTTTGCGACGATGGTCCAATCAGCTGGAAGTTTCGACCGTAGTTCTTTCAGCGATATTCCGCCACCGATCGATCGGCCAGCGCCACGGCCACGAAATGTTGGCGCGACGAGAAGGATGCGCTTGCCGGCAAGTTGTGGCCATCGTGCAAGTACGGCATCACGTGCAGCTGCTACACGCGTTGCATCGGCGAGCCATGCGCCACGGAGTGGGCCGACAGCAGCAACCTCCTCTCTCGGCATGCGAAAGGCTTCAGCGAATGGGGTTCGCGCAGGCTCTCCACTGACCAGTGCGAGCGAGTAGCCGCGATGCAGTACGGCGTCGAGTGCGGCACTCTCATGCATGCCGCCGTTTACCGCGTGGCCGAAGCGCTTATAGGCGCCCTCTGCGTGCCATGCCTGCACAACGATCGTTCCGCGACGGCGTGGGACAACATGGACCGGAAGCCATGCGTTATCGATGATCGTGATGCGTGCGCGTTGGAGATACCAGGTCCCGCGAATCGTACGGAGCAGGTAGGCGATCTTCGCGCGGAGGCTGTAGCCGTATGGCTCGAGAAGGTGGCGCTGTCGCAGGTGCGGCTGGAGCCGGCTCATTGCGCTGCTCAGCGCGGCCAACTGCGGGGAGAGGTGGGCGCCACGAGGCGATGCGACAAGGAGCTCCTCCCTGATCGGGAAGAGCGAGGCGATCAGGCTTACCAGCCGAAGAACCGCCGCTGCAGCAGCAAACTCAAGAGCGCTCATGGGTGGAGCCTATACTGCCGAGCGATGGCATGGTTCTACGCAACGCTTCGTCGATGGTTCCCGTTCCGCACACTGCTGCGGGTTGGTGCCGCGCGCCTTGGGGGGAGCCTGGCCATGCTCCGACCCGTGCAAAACCGGATCTACATTGCCGCTCCGCACGATCGAGCACTGCGAGGCAGCCTGCAGATCCTTCACGACGAGCTCGCACGCCAGTCACCCCCACTCCGCATCCTTGTTAAATATCAGTCGAGGATCCCGGCGCTTGATCGCGTCGCACCAATACGGAGCATCCGGCAGCTCATCTCGACGGCACGCGGCGCGTACCGTGTTGCAAGTTCTCGCGTGGTTCTAGTTGATGACTACTACTTCCCGCTCTACCCCATTGCGCGACGTCCAGGAACCACGGTCGTGCAAGTCTGGCATGCCTCGGGCGCATTTAAGCGATTTGGACGTGCAACCCTTGGAAAAGGGTGGGGCGTCGACACAGAGTTTATTCGTCGCGTTCCCATCCATTCAAACTATGATCTCGCCCTCGTCTCTTCTGAATCGGTCGCTCCCGCCTATGCTGAAGCCTTTGGTGCGCCAATTGCAATCTTCACCGCGCGCTATGGAATGCCAAACACCGATCCACTCGTTGACCCAGCGCGGAGTGCAACTGCACGTGAAAAAGCTAGGAGCAGGCTCGGCATCGGTAGCGACGAGATTGCAGTGCTCTGGGCGCCGACGTTCCGAGGCACGAGTATTCTTGAGGCGGCTGCACCAAGCGACCTTGATTTGGAACTACTCATGTCTCAACTCTCGCCAAGACATCGCCTGATCTTGCGCATGCACCCATTTGTGCAGCAGTCGCTCAAGATCCCTGCAGCGCTTCGCGACCGGGTCGTCGATGCATCAAGCGAAGAAGACATCAACAACGTGCTGCTCGCAGGCGACATCCTTGTCTCGGATTACTCAAGTTTGATCTACGAGTTCTCGCTCCTTGGCCGACCTATCGCGCTCTTTGCTCCAGACCTCGACAGGTACGAACAAGAGCGCGGCTTCTTCTTCGACTACCGAACTGGTGTTCCTGGACCGGTATTTGCCGAAACGAGTGAACTTGCTGCGTGGATCAGCGCAGCAACGTTTGACCTTGAGCGCGTCCGCGCCTTTGCCGCGCGTTCCTTTGACCGTGCCGACGGGCACGCGACGGAGCGCCTCGTCGAGCAGGTGATCTTGCCCGCCTACGCCAAGAGGGGCTAGCGCCCTGCGCGGCGAGGGTATGCTGCCTGCATGAAGGTCTTCGGCGTCATCCTCGCGGGCGGCACAGGGCAGCGCTTTGGCGACGCCACCCCGAAGCAGTTCATCCGCCTCGCTGGAGAACCTGTCCTCCGTCGTAGCACGGCCGCGCTCGCGTCGAGCGGGCTTATCGACCAGGTTGTCGTCGTCGCGAACGCCGAGTGGCTGAAGGAGACGCACGATGCCGTCGCCGGACTTATAGGCGCACCGATCAGCGTCGTCCGAGGAGGTGCGACGCGCAACGAGTCGACGCGTGCTGGCCTCACTGCGGTCGGGGCAGATGCAGGTGACATCGTTCTCATCCACGACGCAGTGCGTCCGCTGCTCAGTCGCGAGGTGATTGAACGCGTGATCGCCCCACTGCGCGAGGGTCGCGCCGAGGCAGTGGACACGGTGATCCCGACCGCCGACACCCTCGTCGTTGTAGAGGGTGATCGCATCACCGACATTCCCGAGCGGAGTCGCTTCCGCCGCGGTCAAACGCCGCAAGGTTTCATTGTCGGCACGCTGCGTCAAGCATACGAGGCGACACCCGTTGGGTCGGCTGCTTCAGACGACTGCACCCTCGTGTTGCGCCATGTTCCAGGTGCTCGACTTGTGCATGTTGCTGGCGACGAAGAGAACATCAAGATCACGACGCGGATCGATCTCGTCTTGGCGGATCGACTCTTGCAGTTGCGCGCGATCGGTGGGGATCGCATCGCCTCGACCCCAGCCACCGCAGGCTCGTGGAACGATCGCCGCGTGTTGATCATCGGCGGAACACACGGGATTGGTGCGGCGATTGCCGATGCAGCACAAGCTGCCGGCGCACGGGTGAGCCGCGTTGGTCGCGGGAGCAAGGGCGGCGTTGAGAATCCCACCGCGGTCGCCGAGATGGTTGAGCAGGCGGCAGCGAACCTTGGTGGCATCGACGATGTGATCGTTACGGCCGGCATCTTGCGCATTGGTGAGATCGCAGCACAGTCAGCCGAAGAGATCCTTGAAACTGTCGCAGTGAACCTCGCCGGCTCGCTGCTTGCCGCCCGCGCTGCACACCCGCACCTTGCAGCAAGCAAGGGGACGCTCACCCTCTTCACCTCGAGTTCGTTCACCCGCGGTCGTGCGCGATACGCGGCATACAGCGCAACGAAGGCGGCCGTCGTCAACATGATGCAGGCACTCGCCGACGAGTGGGTGGGCGACGGGATTCGCGTGAACGCCGTCGCGCCCGAGCGCGCGAACACCGAGATGCGCCGTAACGCCTTCCCAGCAGAAGATCACGCCGCGCTCCTCCAACCCGAGGCGATCGCTGCCGCGACCCTCGCCCTCATCCGCTCTGGGCTCACTGGTCAGGTGCTCGACGTCAAGAAGCACGAGGGCGCAGCCCCGGCCGATTAACCTCGGCTTCGGCGCGCGCCGCGCTGGATCCAGGCGCTCTTTGGTGCAGGCTGCGGCTCTGGGCGCTCGCCGAAGCGCCGCCTCCACTCACGGCGCCCAGACAGGTAGCGCGTCACCTCAAGGTCGGCGGCGCGAATCGCCGCGCGCGACAGGAAGGCGCGGTGCAGATCAAAGCAGGCGCGTGCCCAGCGGTCGCCATGCGAGTCGCCTGTGGCGAGGTGCGCGAGCTCGTGGAGCGCCGTCCCCTTGTCGTAGGAGCAGAGGAACATCTCGCCAGTTTCAGTGACGACCCAACCAAACGGATGTGACGGCTCTCGTCGTGTATCGAGATGCTCGTGCACACGCACCCACTCAAGGCGCAGGCGCTTTGCCTTTGCCGCACGCGCCAAGAGGAGGAGTGTCGACTTCCAGCGCGGCCACGCAGCAGGGCGGAAGCCGCGCATCGGGCGCACCTCAAACGGCAGGTCGAGGACCCACTGCGGCAGTTCTGCCCAGCGCCCTGCAACCTTGACGCGGCGGAGTTTTCCCATGCAGAAATCTTACGCCGCTTGGCGTAGTGGCGACTTATCGAGAACGCACGCGCCGAAGGAACTCTTTCGTCCGTGCGTCTTTCGGCTTCCGCAAGACCTGCTTCGCCGAGCCGATCTCTACCAGCTTGCCACCCTCGAGATAGGCGACGCGATCGGCAACGTCTGCCGCGAACGACATCTCGTGCGTGGCAATCAACATCGTCATGCCGCTCTTTGCGAGGGCACGCAACGTCTCAAGGACCTCCGCGACGAGGACGGGATCGAGCGCGCTCGTAATCTCGTCAAGGAGGAGCACCCGCGGCTCTGTTGCGAGCGCGCGTGCGATTGCAACGCGCTGCTGCTGACCGCCGGAGAGGCTATCGGGGTAGGCGTCTGCCTTCTTTGCCAGGCCGAGCTGCGCCAAGAGCGTGCGGGCGCGACCATCGGCCTCGTCGTGGCTGAGCCCGAGTGCGACGCGGGGTGCAAGCGCAACGTTCTCCACCACGCTCATGTGCGGGAAGAGGTTGAAGCCCTGGAAGACGATGCCGAGCGCGCGACGCTTCACGTCCGCATCGCTGTCCTCGGCGGAAACCGGCATGCCGTCTAGCAGGATGCTGCCGGCGTCGATCGGCTCCAAAAGATCGGCACAGCGGAGCAGTGTCGACTTTCCTGATCCAGACGCACCGATCAGGCAGACCACCTCGTGCTCCGCAAGGGCAAGATCGATCCCATGGAGCACGGTCGCGCTGCCGTAGCTCTTGCGCATGCCACGGAACTCGATGACGGGGGTTGCGCGCCTCTTCGCCATCAGCGTTGCTCACCAAGTTGCGCCGCGCGGTCGCGCGCAGCGAGCCAGTCAACGAAGCGCGTCATGGGGAAGGTGATCACGAGGAAGATCACGGCGGTTGTCATCAGTGGCGTGAAGTTGAAGTCGGCCGCCTTGAGGATCTGCGCACGGCGGAAGGCATCCACAACGCCGAGGATCGAGACGAGTGCCGTGTCCTTCTGGAGCCCGATGAAGTCGTTGAGCAGCGGCGGGATCACCCGCCGGAACGCCTGGGGGATCACAACGTGGCGCAGCGATTGGATACGCGAGAGGCCGAGCGCTCGCGCAGCCCGTTCCTGCGATGGGTGAATGGATTCGAGCCCAGCGCGATAGACCTCACTGACGTAGGCGCTGTAGATGAGGACGAGCGTGACGAGCGCCCAGAAGAATGGATCCTTCGGCAGACCGGGGATCTGCAGGGCGGGGACGCCGAAGCCGAGCAGATAGATCACCAAGATGCTCGGCACGCCGCGGAAGAAGTCGACATAGACCATCGCAAACAGTCGGAGCGGCGCGAGCGCTGGCGCTTGCACGGACCGGGCGAGTGCGATGAGGAGGCCGATCGGCAGGATCAGCAGCTCGGCAAAGACGAAGAGCTGCACGTTGATGGCGAACGCGCCCCACACACTCGGGAGCGCGTTGGCGAATCGCTCACCATTGAAGAAGGCGTGTTGCACCTCCGGCCATGCGGCAGACGATCCAACGACTGCTGCGACCGCAATGCACGCAATGATCGTGCTTATGGCGGCGACGAGGGTGCCCTTTCGGCTTCTCCTCGGCGCCGCCATAGGTATCGCGTCCCCTGGTTAGTTGAGCTCTGGAACCGTGTAGTCGGTGCCGAGCCACTTGGTCATCAGTGCGGCAATCGTTCCGTCTGCTTCGAGCGCAGCGATCGCCTCATTGACGCAGGCCGTGAGCGTTGAGCCCTTCTCAAGGACAACGCCGAACTGACCAGGTGTTGGCAGCTGCCCAACGATCAGCCCCTTCGTGAGCTGGAAGTCACGCATGTAGACGGCGGTAGGGACATCGGTCACCATCGCGTCAATCTGCCCGCTCTCCAACGCCGCCACTGCGTCGTCGTTGGTGTTGTAGGTCATGACATCCTTTGTCGGTGCGATGTCGTCAATGATTGCCTGATAGCTCGTCGTGCCGATCTGCGCACCGAACTGCAACTCCTTCAGGTCGGCGATGCTCGCTGCGCTTGCGGCAGCGGAGCCCTCCACGGTGAGGACCGCCTGGTAGACGTCGTAGTAGCCGGCGCTGAAATCAACCGCCTCGGCACGCGTGCTCGTGATCGAGACCTGGTTCATGAAGAGGTCGAACGCCTTCACGCCAGGTGCGAACGACTGGTCGAAGGTCGTCACAACCCAGGTCACCTCGCCCTTGGCGAAGCCGAGCTCACCAGCGATCGCGTAGGCCAGCGCACCTTCGAAGCCCTTCCCCTTATAGGGGTCGTTGCCGTAGTCGCCATCAAACAGTTCCGAACCCTTGTTCCCACCCTGGAACCACGGGCTATAGGCGGGGTTGTCTGTCGAGAGGGTGAGCGTGCCGGCGGTCTTCAGGACGAGATCCGCCTTCGCGCACGAGGCAACAGTCGAGGGTGAGGGCGATGGCGACGCAGCGGTGCTCGTGCACGCAGCGAGGATCAAGGCGAGCGCCATGATCGCAACAGAGAGTCGTGTCGTCTGCGTAAACCGGTGTACGCGCTGGGTGTCCATCGTCTGGCCTCCTATGCGCCGTGTTCTCTACGGTGCTGTCGCAGCAAGGTCTGCATCAGCGCGAGCGTGACGTGGAATCGGCGCGACTGGTCATGCTCGCTGCGTGAGGATAGCAGGGAGCGCGGCGCCCTCAGGCGCGCGTGATCGAAATCGGGCTCCGTCGCGCTGCCCCATAGCGCTCGGCGGCGCTCCCCCGATTGACGGCAAGGGCGAGTCGACCCGTTGAGTCGATATAGCAGAGCGGCTCCCCCTCAGCGACGTCGCCGAAGCGGTGTGCCCACACCGTGTCCACCCGCGTTGCTCCAATGACGACCGCTAGCGCCTCGCCTGCCTCAAGTGCGCCGAGCGCCTCATCGATGTCGTCGCGCCCACCGGCGAAGACGAGCGTGCCGAAGCCATCAATGATGCGCACCACGGTGCGCAGTTCACCAGGCACCACCTCGATTGGGAGTTGCGGCATCTGCACAATAGTGTCGAGCGCTAGCGGCGTTCCAAGGTCGCCAAACGGCACACCTGCAGCGAGATGCGCGGCAACTGGGGCGAAGAGGTCGCGCCCATGGAACGTATGGCTACGGCTGTTGCCCCACCAGCGCTCATCATCGAGGATCACCGCTGCAATGGCGCCGCCCAGTGCAGCTGCCGCCGGTGGCAGGAGTCCGTTATCTGGTCCAATCAACACATCACCGCGCGCACAACGAATCGCAATCGGCCGTCGCTGGGTACCAACGCCAGGGTCAACGACCGCCACGTGTGCGCCAACAGGGAGGTGGACGAGCGATTCAACGAGCGCCTCCGCACCCGCCTCAACGTCATAGGGCGGGATGGCGTGGGTGAGGTCGAGCGTTCGCGCCGACGGTGCGATGCCGAGCACCACCCCTGAGAGCACCCCCGCAGATGGGTCGCGTAGGCCGAAGTCGGTCATGAAGGTAACGAGCCGGGGCTCTGCGTGGAGGGGACCGAGCGGGTCAAAACTCATCTGCGCAGCGTAGCCGACGCGGCGCCTTCGCCCTATGAAACCGATTCACCATGTCCCCACCTAGTGGCTAGAATGCCCGCGACTGGGTCGTGAGCTGTGTGCGCAGCCCTCAGCAACAGGAGATCTTCATGCGTCGACAGGCAATCGCATCGCTCATGCTCTCTACAGCGCTCCTGTTGCCGGCGGCATCGCCCGCGGCGGCGACCTATACGCCAACCTACGTCGACGACGCGAGCCCATGGGGCTCCTGTTCGACCACCTATGGCTACTACAACTGCGACGGCATGCCTGACCAGCAGGAACTCGACAAGTCGAATGCTGCGATGGGCCAAGAGAACCAACCGGGAAACTGGTACGACCTTGATGGCGCCCTCACGCTCCGACCCTTTGTTGAGAGCCTCACCATTAAGAATGGTGCAACCACAACATCCATCATCTCTGCCGGCGACACAACGACCACGCTGAGCAACACTGCGGGCAAGATCGGCGTCGTCCTCACTCCGTATAACTTGTGCGATAAGGATCGATCTCCATCGCCGCAAACGACCAACTGCTACGACACGCCAAATCGCATCGGTGTCTCGCTCGTCTACCGCAAGAGCTCGGGGCAAGTGGGATACAACTTCACGCGCCCGAACAACGGAGATAATCCAGGTACCGACATAGTGCTCAAAGACAGCACGGGGAGCACCCTGACGATTGACGAAAACACCGAAGTGCAACTGAAGATCAACTTGAATTCGATTGGCAAGTCACTGCGCTGGACCTGGATGAACGGCATCCCGTCATATTGGCGAACCACCGACCTCGGCCTCGATACGGCTTCAATCGAAGTTCATGCGAAGCTGGCGTCAATGCCAGTGATAGACAGCAATGAGAACTACGACACGCACCTGTGTACGACGGTGCCAATCAGTGCATGTGCTGTTAACCGATCGAATAACGATTGGCTCACCTTCCAGATGGTGTTGAGCCTCGACACCACGATGACCGCAGCGATGACTGGCGCCCTCTTTGCAACCGAAGGCGCGATCATGGGGTCGGTTGAAGTTTCAAATGACCCAACTACCAACCTTCCAATTTTGAAGTACGCGGCAGCATCGAGTCACTATCTTCATACAGGTGAGACTGCTGAGGACGTGCGCTACGGCAAGATGCACGCCGTGATCCCGGCCAGCGCACTGGTCCAGCAGCTCGGCGTGCCGTCGTTTGCCGATAGCAGCGCAATTCCTGATGCTGCAACCCCCTCCGTCTTGTTCACGACGGTTCGTGACGGTGCGTGTGGGAGCGGTTGCTCAGACGGCACGACAACGTTCACTGAGTGGACAAGCGGCGTTCAAGGCACAGACGGCATCCTTGTCGATATCGACGGCATGACCTTCTCGGCGCCAAAGTACAAGCTGAAACCAAAATCTGGGGCACCCAAAGCGCCAGAGGCCTCAAAGTCGGGCAAAACCAAATATGAGATCTCAGTCTCCTCAAACGGGACGTGCAAGAAATACGGTTGTACGGTGAAGCTGTTTAAAGCGGCAGCATCAAAAGTGTCCGGAACACTTACCTTGGTGGGCACCAAATCGTTAGCCAAGAACAGCGCAAAACTTTCGTTCATGGTGACGAGCTCTACCGCGGTAAAGAGGGGCACGCGATACGTTGTCGTGATGACCCGCAAGGACACTGGGGCACTCGTCTCGTCCGCTCCGGCCGTACTCCCGTAGCGAACGGTTCGGCGCGGTCGCGAGTTCAGCCCCAGCGGGCGAGCTCGGCCTCAAGGTTGAGTGGCAGTACCGCGGCGTGTTCTGCATAGTCGCCCCATGCATCCGCAGGCACGCGCCACATGATCTCGAACTCATTCCCGTCGATGTCGGCCCCATAGAGGCTCTTACTCACGCCGTGATCACTCGACCCACTCAGTGCACCCAAGTCGCTGAGTGCCTCATACGCTGCAGCGAGGTCACCAATGGTCGGAACCTCCCAGGCGAGGTGATAGAGCCCCGTCGCACCCCGTGGTGGTCGCGGCGCATCGGGCCCGACCTCGAAGAGGCCAAGATCGTGATGGTTCTCTGTCTCTCCAGCGCGCATGAAGATCGCCTTGCCACCGAACTCTCGGCCCGCAACGACGAAGCCGAACGCCTTCTCGTAGAAGGCAGCTGCAGCTTCGGCGTTGCGAACAAAGAGCACTGCGTGATTGAGGCGCGCGACACGGATCGGCACCTTAGTTAGGAACCTGTCGCGCCACCGTGCCCTGCACAACCGCATACGTTGAGATGTGCATGAGCGCGTAGACGAGCGCCATCCCAGTGCGGAACGACTCGTAGGTCAGGTCGCTTGGCGCCGCGATATTGATTGGCGAGAGCCCCGCCGCCAGCCCGATTGGCGAGACGAGCGAAAGGATCAGCACCACCAGGGCGACGCGATCCCATCGCTTACGTGCGCCAAGGCCGGTAAACCGGCGTGCAACGACGCTTGCCGCAATGACGCCGAATGCACTTGCAACAAGAGCAGAGATCGCAAAGTTCGGTGCGTCAGTTGCTCCTGGAACAATCCCTGCAACACCGAGCACGACCCATGCAACGAGATTCATGAGTGCAGCCTGGATGCTGCCTTTCACTACGGCCCCGCGCATTAGTAGCCAAGCTCCTGCTCGACGATGATCACTGCGATCCGCCCCGGGAAGTCGCCGTGAATCTCGAGAACCTTGTTGATGGCGCTTCCTGGAACGCCATACGCCGCCTTCGCGCGCTCGCTCTCGAGCGGAAGGGCATGTTCGCGAACGCGTGCGTGTGCTTCGACCAGATCCTTAACGATCTTCTGTGCGCCGACAACGAAGATCACCTTCTCTGCGCCGTATACGTATGCAGGAAGCTGCGATCCCGTCATCGAGGCGATGACGAGTTCACCCGACTCAGTGATCGCCTGAACGCTGCCGACCGCCCACGATGGGGCTGCACCGAGTGCGCGCATCTCTGCACCCTGCGTTGCGCGATCGAGCGCGTAAAGCTTATTTCGTACGCTCACGTAGTCGGGACTCTCGTTCAGGGCGGCGGTAATGCCGGCCGTGTCGAGGGTGATCGACGACATGGTGAAGACGTCGCTGCCTGCAGGGATGCGATCGAGCACCTCTGCGCGTGCAGTTGCCGCATCGCCAACGATCACTGCATCAATGCCGTGCGCTTTCAGCGCCGCTGCCGCGCGGTCAATCTGCGCCCGGTCTGCCTGGTGTGCGAAGCGTTCACTCATTGCATCCTCCTCTGTGCAAACCCCGAGAGTCGGGATAGTTGCGGATGCAACTATATCCCTTGACGTAGATAGTTGCAAGTGCAACTATTGCAACCTATGGCAACAGAGCAGCACCACGGAGATGGAGAGGTCGCCGAGCTATCGGCCATCCTCGGCGTAGACGCAGGCACGCTTCTCGAACCAGCCGTTGCGCGCGCGTGGATCGCCCTCCTCACCGCCTACGGCCGCCTCACACGCGCGCTCTCTTCGGAGCTCATGGATTCGTCAGGGATGAGCCTCGCCGACTTCGACGTGATGGCGCAACTCGCTCGCGTCGAAGGACACTCGCTCCGGATGACCGAGCTTGCAGATGTCGCACTCATTTCAAAGAGTGGGCTGACGCGTCGCGTCGATCGGCTCGCTATCAACGGCTGGGTGACGCGCCGCCGCTGCACGGAAGATGGTCGCGTGCATTGGGCAACACTGACGCCGCTCGGCATCAAGGCGTTTCGCAACGCTGCACCAGCGCACCTTCGTGCCGTTGCACAGCGCTTTGGTGCGTCACTCCCCGCACGTGAGATGGAACAACTGACGAGCGGCTTACGAAAGATCGCCGCCGCCAATGCGGAGCGCGTGCGCGAAGGAGCCTAGCTACAGGATCGGCAGCACGAGGCGTCGGGCGCCGTCAACAAAGATGCCGATCGCGAATACAGCGAACATCAGCGCAGAGATGAGCGAGACGGCGCGCACCGTCCGTGGCCCGGTGAAGCGGCGCGTTGCACCAACAACACCCGAGAGGATCGCCGAGTGCGCAACTGCGGCGGCGCCGAATCCTGAGATGAATGGAATAAAGCCGGCGAGATTTGACGCCTGAGAGGCGACGACGCTCCCGCCAACGGTTGCGGTCCAGAGGATCAGCGTGGGGGAGCCGAGGGCGATGCCGAGTCCAAGTCCAACGGCGCGCAGGCCGTTCGCACGACGGAGTGGCGACGATTCGTCGACGCTGCCACCGCGTAGTGCGTCATGAAGTGCTGCGGCGGCGAACCAGCAGAGGATGGCGCTCCCGCCGAGCCAGAGGAGCCAGGCGGCAGGGGGCCAGGTGAGGAGTGCGCTCACCCCGAGCGCGCCGGCGCAGGCCCAGATGAGATCGCCGATGCAGGAGCCGAGCCCAATGAGGAAGGCTGGCCACGCGCCGCGCTCGATGGCGGTGCGCACGATCATCACGTTGACGACGCCGAGCTCGATGTTGATGGAGAAGGCGAGCGCAGCGCCGAGAAGGAAGAGTTCCACGGCCGTGCTATTCGGACTCGATGACGCTCGTAGGGGTGTTATGCGGGTTGCTGTGCGCGGCAGGGATCACGCCGAGCTTTCCTGCCTGGTAGTCCTCGAACGCCTGCACGACCTCATCGCGCGTATTCATGACGAATGGCCCGAGCCAGGCGACCGGCTCCTTGATCGGCTCGCCGCCAAGGATGAGCACGTCGAGTGCTGGGGTGCGCACGTCTTGGTGTTTGGATGCGTTGACGACGATGCGATCGCCCGCCCCGTAGACGGCGAGCTGCCCCGCTTCGATCGCGACTCGCTCGGCACCAACGCTTCCGCGGCCAGAGAGGACGTAGACGAGCGCGTTGAAGTCGGGGCGCCACGGCAGGTCGAGCTCCGCACCTGGCTGGATTGTTGCGTGCACAAGGGCGATCGGCGTTTGGGTCGCGCCTGGTCCGCGATGCTCGCCAAGCTCACCAGCGATGAGTCGGATGAGCGCGCCACCATCAGGCGATGCAAGTAGGCGCACCTCGCTAGAGCGAATGTCTTGATATGCCGGTGGCGACCACTTCTTTGCGCGCGGCAGGTTCACCCAGAGCTGAAACCCATGGAAGAGGCCGCCACTCGCGACAAGGAACTCTGGTGGCGTCTCAATGTGAAGGATCCCGCCACCCGCGGTCATCCATTGCGTATCGCCATCGGAGATGCGACCGCCGCCACCATTACTGTCGCGGTGGTCAAGGATGCCGTCGAGCATGTAGGTCACCGTTTCGAATCCGCGGTGCGGATGCCACGGGGTCCCCTTCGGTTCGCCTGGCGCGTATTCCACCTCGCCCATCTGGTCGAGCATGATGAACGGGTCGATCATGTTGAGTGGGGCACCCATGAAGGCGCGCCGCACCGGGAACCCCTCGCCCTCAAAGCCGCTCGGCGCGGTGGTCAGTGAGATAACGGGACGCGGCCGTGCGGTGAGGAGATCGGCGATCGGCGTGCGCTTCAGGAGCGTGATATCAGGTGCGGTAATTGCTGGCATGTCGTCAGGGTATCGGATCTGTTGCGTTGCGGGATTCGTGCCGTGCGCGCATCGGCCCTACGGGGCACGCACGCTCTATCGTGGCGAGATGAAGAAGCGCACGAGTAGCCGCCCCTCCTGGCTCCGGATCCCCCAGGGCGATCTGTTCGCCGATCACGACATCCGCCTCCTCTTTGGCGCACAGGGGGTGAGCATGCTCGGCTCGCAAGTGTCGAATATTGCGATCCCCCTGATCGCCATCGACGTGATCCACGCAAGTGATGGGGGCGTGGCACTCATCGAGGGTGCATTCCTCCTCTCCTATGTGCTCTTCAGCCTCCCGGTTGGAGCGCTCCTCGACCGTCGCACGCGTCGCCCGGTCTTGATCGCCATGGACCTTGCGCGGATGGGACTCCTCCTTGCACTCCCCGTGAGCTATGCGCTCGGCGCACTCTCCATGGGGCTCCTCTATATCGTGGCCTTCTTCCTCGGGTTCGGCTCACTCATCTATGACGTTGCGCACCAGTCGTACCTCCCGGCACTCTTGAAGGGCCCGCGACTCGCCGCTGCGAACAGTCGCCTGATGGTGCTCGACTCCGCGGCGAGCATCACAGGGCCGTCGATCGCTGGCATCGCGGTCGGTCGATTTGGCGGCCCGTTCGCGATCATCCTCGACTCGCTGAGCTACCTCGCGAGCGCCCTCCTCCTCCGACGCGTTCGACATATTGAAGTTCCACCCGCGCGCGCCGATCAGCATGCACCACGCGTGAGCTTGCGGAGCGAGATGCGCGAGGGGCTCGCCTGGGTGCTTGGGCATCCGCACCTGCGCGGGAATGCGCTTGCAGCGCTCGCGATGAATTTTTTTGCGGGCATTGCCAACGGTGGTGTGATGATTGCCTTTGCGCGCCGCGAACTCTTGCTCCCTGCTGAGCTGATTGGCATCATCCTTGGCGCTGGCGTTATCGGCCTCATCCTCGGCTCACTCTCCAGCGCGCGGATTGCTGAGCGGATCGGTGTGGGCCGCAGCATCATCGTTGGCGCAGCGATCCTGCCAATCTTTCCGCTCGTCCTCGCACTCCTCAACACCGGCATTGGCAGTGCCGGCATCGCGCTGATTGCGATTGGCGGACAGATCGTTGCCTATTTTGGCGCGGCGCTCTTCCATTCCAACCAGATCACCTACCGCCAGCTGATCACGCCGAAGCGACTCCTCGGACGCATGAACGCCTCGATGAAGTGGGTGATGCTCCTTGGCATGCCGCTCGGCACGGTGGTCGGTGCACTCATTGCCGACGCGGCCGGCTTACGTGCGGCACTTTTTGCGGGTGCGATTGGAATTATCTTCGGGCCACTCCCACTCTTCTTCTCGGGGATTGCTGCAGTGAAACGACAGCCGAGCCACACGATCGACTAGCAACCTGTTCGGCGGCAACAAAAAACCCGCGGTCTCCCGCGGGTTTTTTATAGATGCGGTGCGTCCTACTTCACAACAGTGAAGTCGGCGTACATACCCTGCTGGTAGTGGCCCGCGATATTGCACATCACGACATAGTGCCCAGGCTTCAACGTGATCGTGAGGAGACCAGGCACGCCTGGGGCGTACTCTGACTGCTCGTCGATGACATTGATCAGCTCCTCGTCGATTCGTGCAGTTGCTGGATCTACGTCGGCCAAGAGCTGCGAGGCAGTCTTACCTGAGCGAACCACGAGGAACTCGTGCGGGATCGTGCCGCCGTTCGTAAGGTTGAATGTCATCTCACCTGCCACATGGGTATACGAGTCAAGCTCGATCTTCCACTCAGCCTGGGTGCCCGCAATGTTTCCGGTTGTTGCGACAGGCTCTGTGATCTCCAGGTCTGCGTACATACCCTGCTGGTAGTG
>Ga0075470_10000274_pt1 | contig 17189 bp, 18 predicted proteins | sample DEB19_08_DNA_4_FD_71482 | JGI IMG/M metagenome (GOLD analysis project Ga0075470, IMG submission 71482) | Aqueous microbial communities from the Delaware River and Bay under freshwater to marine salinity gradient to study organic matter... | ecosystem: Environmental > Aquatic > Marine > Coastal ... | reverse complement strand
CAATTCATTTCGCTATCCTTCACTGATCGGTGGTTTGGTAAAGATTTGGTAAACGACTTCATTAAATTTCGCTTCTCTCCACCCATATCTCGGTTTTACTGAAGTCGATTTGGTCAACCCGTGATTTGGTGAAGATGGGCAATAAAAGTTTGATTGACTGATCGCAACAGCGCCCGCGAGTCGCACTTGGGTAGAAGAGGGGGGGTTCAACTTCCGCGGATGGATATCGCCCTCAGCGCTGCATGGAAAGTGCCCGGCGAATTGGCGCGATATTCACGTCCACAGATTTCAGTGGTCTCTCACAGAAATTGTCTCTTTGATTGAAAAACTTTGGGATGGAGAGTGAGAGTCAACGCAGTCAGCGTTAATTCTTGATGTCACAGCGCGAGACGTATGTGGTTCGAATTGAGTCGAAAGTGTAGTGACCCCACAGCACACCGTCAGAGGCGAACAGAAGTTATTAAAGATTGACTACTCAGTGTGGTTTGATTCCCTCAGCACATGCGGCGGAAGTGTCCAAGCTACTAACGTGGGTTCGATTCCCATCGCCCGCTCCACTTTCTTCTCGAAGGAGCTCGCAGTCCCTTGCCGGGTTCCATGATCAATTTTTCGTCACATGCTTTGCTGGGCGCATCCGTTATCGTACGACTGGTTTATGGCTCGCGATCTGGAGGTAGATTCCAGGCGAGCACCATGTTCGGCAGCAAGACTCCGACCATGAAAAACGCGATGACGAAGGGGGTGATCATCTCACGATGAAGAAGCGGTTCCGCAATCATTCCTCTCGTGAACGCGATATCGATCATCCAGACACTGCCGACGGCGAAACCTACAAGGAACGTAAGAATCCCGTAGGAAATGACATAGTTTTGATTTCGAATCTCGAGTAGGCGCTCATCTAGAAGTTCGGCGGGTGCTTCGGCAATTAGTCTGCAAGACTTTCGAAGTATGAAATACAGGGTAATCGCCAAACCAATCGCAATACCCTCGATATAACTTTGAATTTTGCCGTTGATGAGGAGGGCTGAAATCACCAAGGCCATCATCGAAAGCGACGCAAAGATCACCAGGAATCGACGCACATTCTGTCGATAAAGCACTGAGCTTCTCTGATCAGACAGCGCCCGGAGTACCCCGTCTCGCGACACACCGTGCGCCCAGTAAAATTTCTTGTCTTGGCTTGCCATGCGTTAGGTTCCTTTTTTGAAAGGTTTGATCGAGAAGAGCTCGGGAATTTCGGTATCCAGTGCTTTGGCGATCTTCAGCGCGAGGATGAGGCTAGGGCTGTACTCCCCACGCTCGAGATAGCCAATGGTCTGGTAATGCACGCCAACCGTATCCGCGAGTTGCTGGCGGGACATCCCCTTGGACGTCCGTCGCTCTTCAACTCGGTTGAACACGGGTTCTTCTTTTTGACGACTCATGTCACATAGCATACATACAACATAGTATGAATGCAACATCGCTATATCGCTGCGCTGCTTCAAGGGGAATCGTGGCGTCATACGCCGTCGACCGAGCGAGTCTCGCCAAGCGATTTGAACAACTAAAATTAATATCTAGTAGATTGAGCTGTCGTAGTCACTCGACGGTCGAGCGCAATGAACGAGACAGTGCTCATTAGAGAATTCCGAAAAGAGGACAATGCGGGTGTCGTTTCGCTCGTGCTTGGTATCCAGAACGACGAATTTCACCTCAATCTCTCTATCAACGACCAAAAAGATCTAACCGATATCGATGCCTACTATGGTCTACGAGGTGGGGCGTTCTTGATCGCCGTGACCTCGGCGGGGGTGATCGTGGGCAGCATTGGCTTAATGCGTCTACGAGATGATCTCGGCGTGATGAAGAAATTCTTCGTGGCGGCGGATTACCGTGGTAGAGATCGCGGCATTGCGATGGCGCTCTATGAGAAATTTATAGCGGCTGCGAAGAGCAGGAATATGACTCAGATCATTCTCGATACTCCGTCCGCAGCGACTCGGTCTCATGCGTTCTATCGATCTGTTGGGTTTATGCAAATCGATAGATGTGAACTACCGATGACTTACGACTTCCCAGAGCGAGACACGTTATTCTTCCAACTGTGCCTGTAAAACCGGCGAATCCGCGCGGCGGTATAAATCCTTTCCATTAAAAACGACTAGAAGATTTTATGTTTCGTCTCAAGCATCCCATCTTGGCTAAGCCTTACTCGCTGTTAATCATGACTGTAGTCGCCGCCCTTTTTGGGTGTCAGTCGCTATCGGACCGAGGGTGGGTGGGGTCAGGCGCCGAGCCATTTGACGCCGCTCGCGCAGCGTGTCAGACGAAGACCAAAAACGAGAGCGATGCCGATTTTGAAACATGCATGGCGAGTAAGGGGTGGAGGAGGCCTGCGCGTTGATTGGCGGGACGCCGCTGACCGTTGGTGTTGAGCTATGAGCTATGATTGAACCTATGAATGAAACGACATTGCCAACTAGCTTTCCTGACCGACTGAGCGTTGACCCGAATAGCCGCTATTACGACGAGGCAACTCTTGCGCGTCACGTTGGGATACGCTTAAACGGCGTCGAGTACACCAACGTGGAGGAATATTGCATTTCGCAAGGCTGGATACGAACGACGATCGGAAACACCGTTGATCGTCGTGGCAAGCCTCTGACCATCACTCGTAAAGGCGTGGTCGAGCCGTTCTTCAAAGACTAAGTGGCGCGCGACGATCAACCCGGTCGTCATGCGTTCGAGCGCATTTCTGTAGAATTTGAACTGTCATGGAAATCGCTTTTCTAGCAAGCCTGATTTTTTTCAATGGCCTGTTTGCGATGGCCGAGATCGCCATCCTGACTGCTAAGCGTGTTCGACTCGAAAGCGCGGCCGAGCGAGGAGATGAAGGGGCGGTTCAAGCGCTCAAGCTCGCCGATAATCCGAATCGCTTCCTCTCAACCGTTCAAGTCGGTATCACCTCGATCGGTGTTTTGAGCGGAATTGTGGGCGAGGCAACTTTGGCGAAGCCGTTTCAGGTATTTCTCGAAGATGCCGGTTTCGGCACGCAGTATGCCAACTATGTGTCTACCGGGTTCGTCGTAGTCACGATCACCTATTTTTCTATCGTGGTCGGCGAACTGATTCCGAAGCGGATTGCCCAAACCTATCCGGAGCTTATGGCGCGACTCATCTCGCGCCCGATCGCGTTGCTCTCTATGGCGACTCGACCATTCGTCAACTTGCTTTCGCGATCGACAGAAATTTTGTTGAAGCTGCTATCGATTCCCGAAAAGCGTGAATCGGAGGTGACCGAAGAGGAGATTTACGCAGTTCTGAAAGAGGGGGCAGAGTCCGGTGTCCTCGAGTCGGAAGAGCGCGCGATGATGCAGAACTTGTTTCGTCTCGACGAACGAAAGCTCGTGTCTCTGATGGTTCCGATTGCAGACGTCGTGTGTCTCGATGTGGGCGCTGGCCTTGCGGAGAATCTTAGAACCATTTCTTCGACTCATCGCGCACGGTATCCGGTTATCCGAGACGACTGGAATCACGTACTCGGAATTTTACGAACCAAGTCAATGGTTCAGAGTCTCGTTGAGGGTAACGGAGGGTCAATCGAGAGCCTGCTAGACGACCCGATATTCGTTCCCGAGTCGAGTTCGGCGCTCGACCTTTTGACGCAACTTCAGAAGTCCGACGCTAAGATGGCGATGATCGTCGACGAATATGGCGCGGTGCTCGGCATCGTCACGATGCAGGACCTCCTGGAAGCGATTACCGGTCAGTTCACGGCTGCGGGACAAAAAATGGAGTGGGGTGTACGGCGCGAGGACGGAAGTTGGTTACTAGAAGGATCGACGCCCGTACTAGACCTCAAGGACTTACTCGAAATCCGTCAACTCCCGGAGGAGGAACGAAATCGATACTCCTCATTAAGCGGCATGTTTCTTTTACTTCGAGGGGCTGTCCCTACAGAGGGCGAGTACGTGACTTGGGCAGGATGGCGTTTTGAGGTCGTCGACATGGACGGCAACGCCATCGACAAAATATTGGCGACGAGAGTTCAGTCGGCCTCGGATATCAACGAGTCCTAAGGAATATTCGGCGCTTCACTTCGAGAGTATTCATAGCTTGAGCCTATGCCGAGCGGTAACTCGAGACCCCAAAACACGAGCAGGAATGCCGTCCAGCAGACGATGAACGTCACCGAGTACGGCAGCATCAACGCAACAAGCGTACCGATTCCGGCGCGCTGCACATACCGCCGACAAAAAACGACAATCAACGGGAAGTAGGGCAGCAGCGGCGTGATGATATTCGTCGAGCTGTCTCCGACGCGGTAGGCCGCTTGCGTGAGATCGGGCGATACCCCGAGCTGCATCAGCATCGGCACCATGATTGAGCCGATCAGAGCCCATTTCGCGGAAGCGGAGCCTACCAATAAATTGACGAGACTCGTCAACACGATAATGCCGGCAAGCGTGACGCCGAGAGGCAACGCTGCCTCGCGCAGCGCATTCGCACCTTTGATAGCGAGCAACGCCCCGAGATTAGATTGCCCAAACGCGTAGATGAATTGCGCACAAAAGAAAGTCATGACGATGTAGTACCCCATCCCCGACATGGCTTTGGTCATACCGGCAACGACATCGCGATGAGTTTTGATGCTGCCGGCGGCGACTCCGTACGCAATGCCCGGAAGAAGAAATCCGATGAAAATGATTGGGACGATCGATTGCATGAGTGGAGCGCCAGAGGCCAGTAACAGCCGAACGCCATCGGCGTTCGGTGCCGCCGCCCAAGGCGTGTTCTCAGGCAACAATGTCAGGGTAAACACGACTACAGCCAGCACTGACACAATCAGGGCGTAACGCAACCCGCGTCTTTCGGAGTCTTGTAGGGGTTCCTGGGTGGGAAGATTTGACGGATCACCATCGATGGCAGTGGCTTTCAGACGCGGCTCGATCACGAGATCGGTGAGTGCCCATCCCATAAGGATGATGAGGAGAGAGGAGGCCGTCGTGAAATAAAAATTATTGAGCGGGTTGACGATGACTGATGGATCGACAAGCTGCGCCGCAGTCTGCGTCAGTCCTGCGAGAAGCGGATCGAGACTCGAGGGGACTCCTAACGTCGCACTGAACCCACCTGAGACGCCGGCAAATGCTGCAGCAATTCCGGCGAGGGGGTGGCGTCCCGCAGCGTAAAAAATGACTGCGCCAAGCGGGATGACGAGGACATAGCCGGCATCAACGGCGACATGGCTCAAAATGCCCACGGCGATCAGCGCCGGCGTCAACAACATCCGCGGCGTGACCGCCATCGCCGCCCGTAACACGGCATTGATGAAACCCGTATGTTCAGCGACGCCGAGTCCGAGCATCGCCACAAGAACGACACCTAGCGGCGGAAAGCTGGTGAACGTCGACACCATGGTCGACATGAACGCGGTAAGCGATTCTCCCGCGAGTAGATTTCGGATCTCTAGCGGCTTACCGCTTCTCGGGTCTATCTCGTTAAAGCTGACTCCCGACAACACCGCGCTGATGATCCAGGCCACAAGCATGAGCAGCAAAAACAGTACGGCGGGATCGGGCAGCCGGTTCCCCGCGCGCTCTACGACGTCAAGCGCTCTGGCCAGGCCGCGATTCGGTCGGGCGGTAGTATCAGACGATGCAGAACTGGGGTCGCGAGACATGATATTCCTCGGCAGGCGTTCGTGAGCGGCTGCGAGGTTATGCTACCCGAGACCGCGTGATCAATGATTGATCAGTATTTTCTCGACAACCTGACTGATCAGGTAGTTCCAGGCATCGGGCGGCATTTTTTCACCCGCTACGTCATCGATGATTTGTCCGAGCGTGTAAGCCTGTACAAAAATAACCACGGATTTCAAATCAAGGCTCTTATTCAGCCAGCCTTTTTTCTTCAGCGCCTGAAAAATATCTTCGAACTTCTTGTTGAGGCGAGTCTGCTCTTCTGCCAGAAGTTTGGCGAACCGCTGGTTTTTCTCCGCGTAGGCGATCAGGCGGAGTCTTGAAAAACGAAAGTCCCGACGACTTGGGCCTTGTGAGGCTTTAGTCAGTTTTTCTACGCCTCTGATCAGTGCCTTTTTGGTTGATGCATTGTCGATAAGATCACGTAGTGAGTCGATGTTTTCTTCTACGGACTCCGAGAACGCCTCAAGTAACACCATCTCCAGCAAACTCGAAAAGTCCTCAAAATGCAGATAGAGCGTCCCTCGAGCGACGTTGGCTTCAGATAAGACCATCGCGGTCGTGATCTCACTGGGATGGGAGTGCCTGAGCAATTTACGGACAGCCTCGATGAGGCTGTCTCGGGCTGCACTATTCTTTTTCCGCTTTCGCGGACGCAGAACGCTGAAAGAGGCTTTCTTCATGAGGTGTGAGTGTAAACACACCGGCCATTATCGGCCACTTTCTGCACTAGCGTTCTAGTATTGCGCGGTCATCGATCCAGATGTTGTTTGACGATTGCCGCAGCCTCAGCAGTCAAAGAATTCGATTCAAGACCATCGATTACTCCCTGCCTATCCTTTCGGGTTTTATTCTGGCTCGCCTTGAACTTTGCTTCGATAGTTTCAATTTGAAATGAGAGCGCGACGACGCCTGAGAGCATCGCCGCGATATAAGACGCGGGCGCATCATCGATCGACCATGGCTCTGCGCGCGTCGCCTCCATCTTGCGAGTCAGATGATCGACGGTGCGTTTCTTCTCGTCGTGATCGTGGGAATAACTCAACTTGCCTTTCAGGTGAACGCCAACGTAGTTCCAGGTCGGAACGACTTCATGAGTGATGGGCTTACTCGGATAGAACGACGGAGAAACGTAGGCAGAGGCTCCCGTGAAGACGAGCATCGCCGAAGGGTTTTGATCAATCAGTTTCCATGTGTTGTTGGCTTTAGCAACGTGCGCAATCAGGACGCCACCGGGCGAGAGGCCAGAAATTCTCATGAATGGGATGTGATCGACGTGTGGCTGGCCGTCTGTGACCAGAACCACCGTAGCCAGCGGGTGTTCGTCGACGAAACGCTCAATGGTGGCGGTATCGGATTCTTTAAATAGGGAAGGGACATACATGGCGATCAAAAGACCTTGGAGAGCGTGACATAGGATGCGACGACCGATGATACCCCCCGGTATACTTCTGGTCAGGAGATCCCCCATGAAGACGCTTGGCCGAGTGGTGCTAAAGGGCCTGCTGACGATTTTGCCGATCAGCCTGACGCTCTATTTCGTTTATTGGCTAGGTGTCACTGCCGAGTCCTTGTTATCAGGGCCGATCAACTGGCTCTTGCCGGCCTCGTTCTACAGACCGGGCATGGGCTTGGTCGCTGGCTTTTTGCTGCTGATCATCGTCGGCCTACTGGTCAACGCCTATGTCGTTCGGCGGCTCTTCGAGCTGGGTGAAAATCTATTGCTGCGGGTCCCGGTGGTCAAAACGGTCTTTGCAGCGCTGCGTGATCTCACCAAGTTGGTGCGTGTCGGCGAAGCGGGGGGCGACCTTCAGCGGGTAGTGATGGTGGAATTCGGCCCCGGACGAGTCATCGGTTTCGTCACACAAGAAAATGCGAGCCTTCCTGGCATCGGGACCGATAGTTCGCTGGTCGCGGTTTATCTTCCTATGAGTTATCAAATCGGTGGCTACACGCTCTACCTGCCTCGAGATCGGATACAGCCAACGGATTTATCCGTCGAGGCTGCCATGCGCATCGTGCTGACGGGCGGGCTGCAAGACAAATGAGAGGTATATGTTAATGACGAAAGTGGATTATTCGACCCGCGGTCGAATTGCGGTAATCGCGTTCCAGTCCCCGCCTGTGAACAGCCTGGGTTTCGCCTTGCGTCGAGACCTGCTTTTGGCACTCGAACGCGCGGTCGCCGATGATGGCGTCGAGGGCGTTGTTCTGATTGGATCAAACGCCACCTTCAGCGCAGGAGCTGACATCCGCGAGTTCGGCGGACCGGATATGCGTCGCGGCCCCTCGCTCTGGACGCTGAATTCCTTTCTCGAGCGCATGACCAAACCTGCCGTTGCGGCAATCGAAGGCATGGCGCTAGGCGGAGGACTCGAACTCGCGATGAGCTGCCACCATCGAGTCGCCCTCACAAACGCGAAAATTGGACTCCCAGAGGTGAAGCTCGGTTTGCTCCCCGGAGCGGGCGGCACTCAGCGTCTTCCGAGACTGATTGGCGTCGAAGGCGCACTCAACGTCATGTTGTCTGGAGAACCCTTGCCGGTGACGCTCTTCGCAAAGTCGCCACTCTTCGACAAGGTGGTCGAATCCGGCCTAATCGATGCCGCCGTATCAGTCGCCGAAGCGTCGGCTGCTGCGCTGAAGTCCGGCAAGGTATTGCCCCGCGCACGAGATATGAAAGTGCGTGAACCCGACGTGCAGGCGCTTTGCCAGTTTGCGCGCAATACGGCGAAAGTGGCTTTCAAAGAATATCCGGCACCACTATCGATCATCGATGCAGTTCAGTTCGGCGCCGAAAACTCCTTTGATGCTGGGTTGGCAGAAGAAGGTCGCTTATTCAAGCAGTTGATGGACGGCCCTGTCTCAGCTGCTCTAAGACACGTATTTTTTGCCGAGCGTGCCGCATCTCGAATTGATGATATCCCGCCTGACATCAAGTCACGTGATGTCAAAAGTGTCGCCATCATTGGCGCAGGCACGATGGGAACTGGGATCGCCATCAATTTCTTGAACGCAGGCATTCCGGTTCGCCTTCTCGAGCTCAATAAGGACGCGCTTGATCGTGGCGTCGGTCGTATCCGCGAGGTGTACGAAGGCCAGGTCAAAAAGGGCAAGCTCGATAGCGCGAAGATGGAGTCCCGAATGGGACTTTTGACCCCTGTACTCGAATATCCCGCCATCAAGGACGTCGATCTTGTGATCGAAGCAGTCTTCGAGGAAATGAGCGTCAAAGAAAAAGTATTTCGTACACTCGATTCGACGGTACGGCAGGGCGCGATTCTCGCCACCAATACGTCGACACTCGACGTTAACCACATCGCAGGCTTTACCTCCCGCCCACAGGATGTCATCGGCTTACACTTTTTCAGCCCAGCGAACGTGATGCGTTTACTCGAGGTGGTGCGTGGCGCGAAGACGACGCCTGACGTTCTCGCCACCGCTACGACGCTGTCCAAGAAAATAAAAAAGACGGCTGTAGTGTCGGGTGTGTGCGATGGCTTCATCGGCAACCGAATGATCCATCACTACTCCGCACAGGCGATGCAGATGATCAACGAAGGCGCGAGCCCCGAGCAAATCGATCGTGCGGTCGAAAAGTTCGGCTTTGCAATGGGGCCGTTTCGTATGGGAGATCTTGCGGGCAACGACATCGGTTGGCATATCCGCAAGCGTCAGTACGAAGAAGGGTCTCTCAAAGTCCGGCAGGTCATCGCCGATAAGCTTTGCGAGCTGGGGCGTTTTGGACAAAAGACCGGTGCCGGTTGGTACGACTACAAAAAAGGCGATCGCACGGCTTATCCATCGACGGTGGTTAGCACGATCATCGATGAGGCGCGTAAGGCCGCGGGAACACCGCTTCGAAAGCTCGATGATCGTGAGATCGTAGACCGACTGGTGTACGCACTCGTCAACGAAGGGGCACGAATTCTCGAAGAAAAGATTGCCCAGCGCGCATCGGACATCGATATCGTTTATCTGATGGGCTATGGGTTTCCCATTTGGCGCGGTGGCCCGATGCATTACGCGGATTCCCAGACGCTCTATGAAGTATCGAGACGGATGCAGAGTTTCGCGACCCAGCCAGGAGGTGATCACGAGTTCTGGAAGCCGGCATCGCTCATCGAGCATCTGTCCGCAGAGGGTCGTTCATTCACCGGAGGTGTCGCATGAGCCATGCTGCAAAGGGCCGTGAGGCCGTTATCGTTTCTACCGCGCGCACACCGCTTGCGAAGAGCTGGAAAGGCGCGCTCAACATGACTCACGGTGCGACCATGGGTGCGCACGTCATCAAGGCGGCAGTGGAGAGAGCAGGGATCGACCCCTCATCCATCGATGATGTGATCATGGGCTGTGGTAACCCGGAAGGCGCGACGGGCCTCAACATTGCGCGACAGGCTGCGTTGCGCGCAGGCTTGCCGGTCACGGTGCCGGGGCTCACGGTGGCACGCTTCTGTTCATCCGGACTTCAAGCTATCGCGCTTGCCGCTCAGCGAGTCATCGCCGATGAAGGCGACGTGTTTGTAGCAGGTGGGCTGGAGTCCATCTCTTGCGTACAGGCCGAGGCCAACCGACACATGTTGACCGAGGCTTGGCTACTCAAAAATAAACCGGCCGTGTATCACACGATGTTGCAAACCGCAGAGACTGTCGCGGCGCGCTATAGCATCTCGCGCGAGCGCCAAGATGAATATGGCGCGCGAAGTCAGCAGCGAGCCTGTGCCGCAAAGGCGGCGGGACATTTCGATGCAGAGATTGCACCTATTACGGTACGTATGGCGGGCATCGATCAGGCGGCAGGTGGAAAACTGTATACGCGTGAGGTGACGCTCTCCGAAGACGAAGGGCTGCGTGAGGGCACGACCGCTGAGGCCATAGCAAAGATCAAATCGGCTACGCCGGGCGGTACTGTCGCGGCGGGTAATGCGAGTCAATTCTCTGATGGCGCGGGTGCCTGCGTCGTGATGAGCGCTGCCGAAGCAGAGCGGTGCGGCGCGAAACCACTCGGCATCTTCCGCGGATTCGCCGTCGCCGGCTGCGAGCCCGATGAAATGGGTATTGGCCCGGTATTTGCCGTACCTAAACTACTCAAGCGTGCCGGCGTAAAGCTCGAAGATGTCGGCCTATGGGAACTCAACGAAGCATTTGCGGTTCAGGTGATTTATTGCCGTGACCGCCTCGGCATCCCGGACGATCGGCTGAACATTGATGGCGGAGCAATCGCCATCGGCCACCCGTATGGAATGAGTGGTCAACGACTCGTAGGTCATGCCCTGCTTGCTGGTAAGCGTCTGGGGGTTAAATATGTAGTGACTACGATGTGCGTGGCAGGCGGCATCGGCGCTGCAGGTCTCTTTGAGGTACTCTGATGCGAACATTCATAGTAGTGCTTTGTATAGCGCTGCTTTCTGCGGTTGCATCAAGTCCCATCATGGCCATCGAAATTCCGGAATATCGCGTCATCGAACAGGACGGGGCGTACGAGCTTCGCGAGTATTCACCCTATCTGATTGCCGAGACCGAAGTCGAAGCCGGCTTCATGAACGCGGGCAATATCGCCTTCGGCCGATTGTTCCGTTACATCAGCGGCGCCAATACGAGCCAAACCGAAATTGCGATGACAGCACCAGTCGAACAGGCTCGTGAAAGTAGCGGTCAAAAAATCGCGATGACAGCGCCGGTTGAGCAGACCACTGTTGATGGTGTCTACCGGGTGGGGTTTGTCGTCCCGAGAAAGTTCACGCGTGAGACGGTACCGAAGCCCATCGACCCACGTGTTTCGATTCGCGAAGTCCCAGCACGAACCGTTGCCGTCTGGCGATATTCCGGGCGTTGGACCGAGGAGAACTTCCGCGAGCATGAACGCGATCTACGTAACTTGCTCGGTCGTAAAGGTCTGCGTGTCGAGCCGGGTGACAGCGCGATCATCGCGCGATACGACGCGCCCTTCATGCCGTGGTTCATGCGTCGAAACGAAGTGCTCATTCCCCTGGCGACATCTCAGACGCGACAATGAGCGATCTCAAAAGTCTTAAACCGCTCGCGGGTTTGGATCGTCGTACATTCGTCACGGCAGCACTTGCCGGGGGATTCGCTACTGCGACGCTCCCCATTAGCGCTACTACGATCACCACCGATACGACAGGTCTCAAGGCGGGAGAGGCACGCATTTCGGTAAGCGACGGCGAAATTCCGGCCTATTTCGCTCGTCCGAGCGTGGGGAAACGCTTTCCTGTCGTGCTCGTAATACAAGAAATCTTTGGTGTTCATGAGCATATTCGGGACATCTGTCGGCGTTTCGCCAAGTGCGGTGCCCTGGCGATTGCTCCGGAGTTGTTTGCGAGACAGGGCAACCCCGCTGTAGTCCCAGATATCCAGGCGCTGATGCGCGATATCGTTTCGAAGGTTCCGGATCAGCAGGTGATGGAGGATCTCGATGCCACGGTGAGGTGGGCTCGCCGAGAACGGGGTACAGCAAAAGTTGGAATAACCGGTTTTTGCTGGGGCGGTCGGATCACCTGGCTCTATGCGGCCCATTCAACGGAACTGGCGGCCGGCGTCGCCTGGTACGGGCGCGTGGCAGGCCAATCGAGCGCGCTGCAGCCGAAACATCCGGTAGATGTCGCCGCGTCGCTCAATGCACCGGTGCTTGGGCTTTACGCCGGGCGTGATAGCGGAATTCCATTGTCCTCAGTCGAGCGCATGACGGCGGCACTGACTACCCCCGATTCATCGATGGCAGCCAAAGTGTCTCGTATCGATGTGTATCCTGAAGCTCAGCATGGCTTTTATGCTGACTATCGCGCTTCGTATCGTGCCGAGGACGCAGAGCCCGCCTTTCGAAGTGCACTAAATTGGTTTATTCGTAACGGGCTAGATCTTCAACCGCCGGAGCGCTTGGCAGCCCAGCCGAGCCGGATGAGTTCAGCGACTAAAGTATCGCGGTGATCGCCCTGGATTTCGATGACTCCATTGCGGACGGTGCCGCCGCTTCCGCATCGCTTCTTAAATTGTTTGGCGAGATCATCGAGCGCTGAGGGGGATAGCGGCAGCCCGGACACCACGGTCACGCCCTTTCCGCTGCGACCCTGAGTTTCTCGCCCAACGCGAACCATGGCCTCTTTGCCGCCCGATTTGTGAGGCGCAACCAAGGCCCCGGCCAGCGCCTTCCGTTTGGCATCGATATTCATGAGCACGAGTCTAGGCAATCTGCATGCTTTCGACAAAGGGCGGTCGAGTTAGAATGGCCTCATGAAAAGCTTTCACTCCGTGTTGGTTTCCACGCTTCTCGCGCTAACCTCGACAACGCTACTCGCGCAAGAAGCCGGCACTCCAGATCTCGACGCCGAGTTGAATACACTCCTTGAGTCGATCGTAGGTCGTTATTCGGGTGAGGTAGCAGACCCGACGGACGCCTCCGGCGAGCGCCGGATGATGTTGCATCACAAAATCGTGCGGGTCGATTTACCCAACTTTGGCGAGTATGTACTCCATCATCAGATTTCGCGTGATGCCCTCGATTCGGAAACTCCCTGGCAACAAAAAATTTATATCTTCGATCAAGATTCGAAGCGTCGGCACAACACGATGCGGGCGTTTGTGATTCCGAGAGAGTTGGGTCTCGCCAACTTCGAGGGAGATCCGGTCAAATTTCAGAAGCTTGCTTTGGCTCGTACGCCAGTGATGGCAGAGCTTCAAGGATTCCCAGACGGCTGCAAAATAAGTTGGGAACGCGACGGGCAATCGAACTTCGTCGCTCGAGTTCGGCGTGAGAAATGTCGCTATGAAAGTTCTAGCTTCCGTCAGCGGGTTTCAGCTTCGCTCACTTACCGGGTCACGCCTGACAGCTTCGGCATCGAAGAAACGTTCTTTGGAGACGATGACAAGCCATTATTTCAGCAGCGAGGCTTACTTACGGTCGCCCGCAAGCCTTCGACCGTTGCCGCCGTTCTCGCTGAATCAAAGCCCGAGGAGTGGCGACGACTCGATCCCGAACGAACGATTTATATGGAGCTCGATTCAGGCCGAGTGATTTTCGAGCTTTCGCCGACCTTCGCCCCGAGACATGTAGAAAACATTCGTGCGCTGGCACGTTCGGGCTGGTTCGATGGTCTCAGCATCAACCGTGTTCAGGATAACTTCGTCACGCAATGGGGTGATCCGGACGGTAAGAAACCCATCGTCGGGGCAGCAAGTCGGTTACCAGCCGAGTTCGAGCGATCTTGGACATCTGAAATCGCATTTAGCGCCTTACCCGATGGCGACGTCTTCGCACCGGAGGCGGGATTCGTAGAGGGTTTTTGGGCGGCAGGTGATCGTAAGGCCCATCGCATTTGGCTCGCACACTGCTATGGCACGCTCGGCGTGGGGCGAGATACCGCTGCAGATTCAGGTAGCGGTGCGGAGTTATACGTCGTTATCGGCCACGCGCCGCGTCAGCTTGATCGCAATATCACGGTAGCGGGACGAGCCGTAAGCGGAATGGAGTTGCTCGCGGCGTTACCGCGAGGAACCGAGGCCTTAGGTTTCTATAAAACCGCTGCGGAGAGAACGCCTATCCGGCGATTTCGATTGGCTGCGGATGTTCCTGCAGAAGAGCGTACGGAACTCGAGCTACTTCGCACCGACTCCGAAAGCTTTGCTGAGGTGGTCGAGGCGCGTCGTAACCGACGTGACGAGTGGTACAAAGTGCCCGCCGGACAAATCGATTTGTGCAGTGCACCTCTTCCGGTGCGACGCGTTACGCCTTCCGCAGTCTTGCCGAACGGCCGAGGCGGCTGATACCGAGCGCACCACTGCGAACGACTTCCAAAATCTGAGCGCCCTTCGCGAGATCGACGACGAACTTATCGATATCCGACTCATTCGCAGTGAGCTCGACAATGAATCCTTCACTGGCCGGATCGATTACTCGTCCTCCGGCACGCACGACATAACCGCGCACGGCATCCGCTTGCTCGGGTCTGACTTTGAGCTTGAGCAGCACGAGCTCCCGCTCAATATGTTCGCCCTGCGTCATGTCCTCGACCGACACGACATCGATGAGCTTATTGAGCTGGCTCACGATCTGCTGGATAACAGAATCTGACCCTCTCGTGACGAGGGTGATACGAGAGACTGTAGGGTCATCGGTCGCCGCAACCGACAAGGACTCAATGTTATAGCCCCGTGTCGAAAAAAGTCCGGCTACCCGAGTAAGGGCGCCAGCTTCGTTTTGAAGATTGATGGCAATGATGTGGCGCATGACGGTTAGAGCATATTGCACGGAGCGATCGAACTGGTAGTCTGATTAACCCCCTGCCCGTAATTTGGTTGTTTCCCATGCCACATACCCCTGCAACTCACCCGCGAGCTGGCTCGATCATGTCGGGGGCTGAAATGATCGTGCAGGTTCTCGCCGACGAAGGGACAACCGCCATATTTGGATATTCCGGTGGGGCGATCTTGCCCACCTACGATGCCGTCTTTCTATACAACCAAGCACAGGTCGAGCGTGGTCGAGCGCAGATGCCGCTGATCGTCCCGGCTAATGAGCAGGGCGCCGGTTTCATGGCTGCCGGTTATGCCCGTGCGAGCGGAAAAGTGGGCGTCTGTCTTGTCACCTCGGGGCCCGGAGCCACCAACACTGTCACGCCTGTACGTGACTCGATGGCAGATTCGATACCGATGATCGTGATCTGCGGACAGGTGCCAACGGCGGCCATCGGTACTGATGCATTTCAAGAAGCGCCGGTGCCCGCGATCATGGGGTCCGTCGCGAAACATATTTTTCTAGTGACTGACCCCACCAAGCTCGAAGATACGATTCGCACCGCCTTCGAAATTGCTCGAACGGGGCGACCGGGTCCGGTCGTCATCGATGTTCCCAAAGACGTGCAGAACTGGACGGGTGTCTTCAAAGGCGAGGGCGTGTTACCCATCCCAGGATATCGGAAGCGCCTTTTTGCGACGGCTCACGCCGGGATCGAGGACGATGAAGCTGCCGACTTCTTTTCGATTCTCTCAGCTTCCAAGCGACCGCTGCTCTACGCGGGCGGTGGCGTCATCAACGCAGAAGCTTCTGCTGCGCTGACGGAGTTTTCCACGGCTTTCGGTATTCCCGTGGTGACCACACTGATGGGCATTGGTGCGTTCGATACCACGAATCCCTTATCGATGAGCATGCTCGGAATGCATGGCGCCGCTTTCGCAAACTATGCCGTCGAAGACTGCGACATGCTGATTGCAGTGGGATCGCGATTTGACGATCGAGTGGCCGGTGTACCGTCCCGTTTTGCGCCAAAAGCCAAAAAAATCGCACACCTCGATATCGACCGCGCTGAGATCAATAAGGTTAAGCGAGTCGACTGGAGCCACGTCGGCCAGCTGCGTGATGCATTAGAGTCACTTACTCGATACGGAAAATCGATGGGTTTCCGCGGTGACTTTTCTACTTGGCACCAAGAGCTTGCAGCACTCCGCCGTACCCACGCGATGAACTACGATCGCAAAAGCGAGCTCATTCAGCCTTATTACGTCATCGAGGAAATTAACCGACTGACTCGTGGCGAGGCAATCATTTCGACGGGAGTTGGGCAGCACCAGATGTGGGCGGCGCAGTACTTCGACTTCCGCAAACCTAGGTTGTGGCTCACATCCGGTTCGATGGGAACGATGGGCTTTGGTTTGCCGGCTGCCATTGGCGCACAGTTCGCAAATCCCAACGCTCTTGTCATCGATATTGACGGAGACGCGTCGATCCGTATGAACTTTGGCGAGCTGGAAACCGTCACCACCTACGACTTGCCCATCAAAGTCGTGGTACTCAATAATTTTGGCGATGGCATGGTGAAGCAATGGCAAAAGCTTTTCTTCAAGGGTCGAATGTCGGCAAGCGATAAGTCATTGCACAAAAAAGATTTCGTCAAAGCCGCGCAGGCAGACGGCTTTTCTTACGCGGTCAGGCTCGATAAAAAATCGGATGTGCCAAGAGTGATTGAAGAGTTCATCCGGTATCCCGGTCCTGCTTTTTTGGAGGTCATCATCGACCCGGATGCGGGTGTTTATCCGATGGTCGGTCCGGGCCAGACCTACGATGCCATGATTACCGGCGATTTCATCGTCGCGAGACATTCCGTAAAGAACGTCGAGGCGCCAGGGCCGTCGGAGATGTTTTGATCAGCTGGCTTCGAGCAGACGAAATCCCGCAGGGGCATCGAGCGAAACCGATTTAATCAAAGCGAACACCTCGAGGCCTACGACCAAACCTAGCGATCTGACGGCCGCCGGGGTCACTGCAGAAAGCAGCCTTTGCGGACCCAGCTCGATTTCGACGAGGACGGTACCGTCGCCGCGGTCACGAATGCGGCCTATTGCCCCTCGTAATATGTTTCGTACCGAAAGACCCATGGGCGTCTGTGTGGCAATGATCACTTCGTTAGCAGGCACATAGGCGCGAAAGTGCTCGCCTATCGATGTGGCGCTCGAGGGTAAATAAACGCGTTGTCCATCGAGGTCGGCTTCGAA
>Ga0075470_10000271_pt1 | contig 17286 bp, 14 predicted proteins | sample DEB19_08_DNA_4_FD_71482 | JGI IMG/M metagenome (GOLD analysis project Ga0075470, IMG submission 71482) | Aqueous microbial communities from the Delaware River and Bay under freshwater to marine salinity gradient to study organic matter... | ecosystem: Environmental > Aquatic > Marine > Coastal ... | reverse complement strand
GCAGTAGATGTAGTACCTGCTGCAATAGAGTTGATGGTCGTATTGCCTGATGAGTCAATACGCATACGTTCAGTATTATTAGTATTAAAAGCAAGACCGCCGCTAACAATTTCATTGAAAACAGTAAATCCACTATAAGTTTGAATTCTAAAGTTTTCTGTTCCATTTAGCATATGTGAAAGAAGGGAACCAGTTGTTCCATTTAATGTTAATGAACCATAGTTTGATAAGGCTGTTGGGCTTGTTGTACCAATACCAACGTTACCTGAACTATCAATACGCATACGTTCAGTACCGCTTGCAGCACCATCAGCAGTTGTTAAGAAGGTAAGTCTTGTAGGCATATCGCTTGTACCCGATGTGCCATCTACTGTACATAAAATTTGACCTACTTGTAAATATGTTGTTCCATCATATGCGTGAAATGCAACAGAACCAATACTATCTCCACTTGTTAAAGCGGTAGGGCTAGCATTGGTTCCTCTTGAGCGAGCCAAACTAAAGTTTGTAGAGTTTGTTCCATCAACAGATTTACGTAAGATTAAAGAATCACCAACACCTGTATTGGTACTCATTACTGCATTTAATGGAGTTCTTCCAGCAAGTGCAGTATTATCGCCAAGCCAAAATAAACCAGCAGAACTAACGTTTGCCAATAATGTTCCAGCGCTATTTTGCCATTGAGTTAAATCACCTGTTTGAGAAGCAGCACCACGAATAACCATACCAACATTTGTTGCAGTGGTTGATACTACACCAAACTGTTGAGCAACGGAAACGCTTCCAAGAGTAAGTGAAGTTGAGCCGACGGTGGTTTGACCAGCAAAGTAATTTGCTGCTGTGCCACCTGCATAAAAATTCCAACGATTAGTGCCTGATGCAATAGCACCATAAAATCCAAAATTATTAGACGCACCAGTAAGTGTCGCACCAGCATAAAAACCATATTGGTCTGTAACAGTTGAATTGAGTCCAAATGTTCCTTGTGAAGCAAGATAATGACGTATTATTGGAAGAGTGAATGTTGCTGCCTGAGTTTGCGCTACTGTTTGAAACAATCTTGTTTCAGTTGTAACATCAGATTGAATTACTCCTTGATTTGAAAATCCATAAGATGTTACTCCACCAGTAATATTTTTGCCTAATAAAAAACTATATTGAGTAAATGGTGTTGTGCCAATACCAACATTACCGTTGCTATCAATTCGCATACGTTCTGTTGAATTAGTTGCAAATCCAAGGGCATTAGCAGCGGGTAGATACATACCATTAGCAGGAATTGTTGAGCCAGTTGGAATAAATGATGTTGCGCTATTAGACCAAGATACTGCAGTGCCGTCAGTTGCTAAAAACTTACCAGCATTACCAGTCTGGCTAGGAACTACATAACCTGCAGCAGCAGTTGCTGAAGCAGCAGCACTTGTTGCAGAAGTAGCAGCAGCGGTAGCAGATGCAGCAGCACTGGTAGCACTTGTCGCTGCAGCAGTAGCGCTAGCAGCAGCAGATGTAGCAGAGGTTGCTGCAGCAGATGCTGATGTAGCCGAAGCAGTTGCTGAGTTAGCAGCGCTTGTTGCAGACGTTGCAGCGCTAGAAGCGCTGGTTGCCGCAGAAGATGCAGAGGTTGCAGCAGATGAGGCTGATGTGGCTGCTAAGTTAGCATTGTATTTTGCAGAGTAGTCAGTACCTGATACTGGAGTTACTAATTGAATAGCCCAAGCCTGTGCTGATGTAGCACTAGTTGCTGCACTAGAAGCAGATGTAGATGCTGCAGTTGCAGATGCTGCTGCACTTGTTGCTGAAGTTGCTGCTGCACTAGCCGAAGTAGCCGAAGCGCTTGCTGAGGTTGCAGAAGCAGTAGCAGAGGTGGCAGCACTAGAAGCAGAGGTTGCTGCGCTACTTGCACTTGTAGCGGCAGATGCTGCAGATGTTGCTGCTGCTGTTGCGCTTCCAAGAATGCTATCTACATAACTCTTAGGAGTTGCAGAAGTTGTAACCATACCAACAGATGAAAGACCAGTGATGACTGGGCTGCCTGAGATGGTAGGGCTAGTTAAAGTCTTATTAGTTAAAGTCTGAGTTGCTGAGTCAAGAACTACAGTACCAGTTGTATTTGGGATAGTAACTGTATTATCTTGAGTTGGGTCAACTACAGTTAGCGTAGTTTCATAAGCATCAGCAGTCGCACCTTCAAATACCAATACTGCGCCAGCAGATGCTGTGCCAGTAATTGTTGGGTCTGAAATTGTCGGTGCTGTTAAAGTTTTGTTTGTAAGAGTTTGTGTCTTAAGTGTACCTACTACGTCACCTTCGCCTGAGCCAATGCCGTGCATTGTGTGACCTGAGCCACTACCATCATTGTAGTAAGCAGATGCTTCAGTATGTAGATTAGCATCACGATAGTCACGACCAATTGCCATATGACGCACGACAGCACCCGCTGAGTGGTCTTGAGCAGACGAACCGTCTATTGCACGAGTGATGGTAAAGGTATTAGTGGATACGGCGGTAGCATCAATGATTTCTTCAAGCGCGGTATCTACGTCAATTACCAAAGTAAAGGTAGTACCTGCAGGGATTGTTACACCGCCTAACAGCGCAGTACCTGATACTACAGTCATAGATGTAGCACCAGAGGTGATTGCTCCAGTTAGTGTTGTTTGCTGTGAGCGAGATGAGTATTTACGTGTAGTCATTCAGGTTCCTATCGGCTGTAGTGAACTCGTGGTGGATATTGTCCCTGTTGCGCCATAATTTCTTCGCGCAAGCGGGTTGTATAAAGTGCATAAAGTTGTTTTGTTGCAGAGGCACTTGCGCCATAAGGACGCTTACCATCTGTCTCGTCAGCCTGTGGGCTAATCTGACCAGCACGGGCTGGGTCAAGGAATGATAGAAGTCGGTATGAAGCACCAAGAACTGTAACGTCCTTAGATGATGATGGTAAACCAGTTACTGTTTCATATACATCTGAACTATTTACCAATACTTCTGGCTGTGTAATGTAAGTAACCTTTACTGTTCGTCCCGCTGTTACGTAGTCACCAATTGTAACAGTCTGAGCACCAGAACCCCATACAGTTTCATCTGCTTGAGCGTCAATATCCCAACGGCGTAGTGGAATCCACTCTTCGCTAGGTCCAACATTCTGCCAGTCCATACGTAAGATTCGGTCAATATTTAGATTGTTAAAGCCATAAGTATTTACCGCTGCATTGTAGGTAAAGGTCGTATTCTTTACTGCCATCAACTGAGTACCCATAGCACGGATAGTGTCGTTGATTGCTTTTTTAACTGAGTAGCGTGGGAAGATTGGAGATACTGTTACCTTAGCATCTACTGCGTGAGTAGTTGCAGTAGTACCCAAGTATCCGCGACCATAAGGAGCGATAGTTGCAGTGTTAGCAACGCGGTCAAAAGAATCAACCCAAATAAGTTCTTCATCAATTTCTAGAACTCCTTTACCGATATTGTCGGTTGAACCAACGCTAAGAATGGTAGGGCTAGATGATGGAGATGTAAGTGTGGTTACAGCCTGGGTCAGGTAAGTAGAGCGTTCCTGCTGGTATGTGTAACCTGAGAGATTGATGAGAACTTCATCAATAAGATTTGAGAGTGTGCTAGTCACGAAGTGATGCTCCTTAATGCGTCAACTGGTGATAAATCTGTGGTCCCTGCTAGTTCGTTGCAAACTGCTCCTAAGCCCTTGTACTCATCAGGCTGACGTGTTGGGTCTGCCTTGTAGTTAAGAGCACCAAGTAGAGCCTTGCCTGTTGTGCCAGCCCATTCATTTGCTGCGCCAGTATCTGCAAGATAAGAGGCTAGACCTGGATAACTTGCGCCACCATTGGCAAGACGATTTAATTCGTCAGTAAATGTGCTACCTGCTTCACCTGCCATTACTTAGCCTTTCTCTTAACTGCTGCATTGTCTACTAGATTTGGGTAAGGTCTACCCGCAGCCTTTGCACGCTTCTTGGCAGCAGTCTTCTGTGCTGGAGTAAGTGGCTTAGACTTCTTGTTAGGATTCTTCTTATCCCAAAATGCTTTCTTCTTCACCACTTCACCTTATCTGCCCAGTAGGCTGCGCTCATCTTGCCTTTAGCAATGTTTGCCTTGTGGCGTGCCTTAAATGATTTCTGTCTTGCTGTTGGTTGTTTGTCCCCAGTTACACCCTGTTGACCAAAGCGAATAGTCTTAACCTTGTCGCCCTCTTTAGCCACAACAACGTGTGACTTAGTTGGGTGCTTAGGTGTGCGCTTTGGCTTATTGTAACCAGACACTCCTGCTCGCTCTAGTCGTGGGTCTTTTTTCATTTCTTTTTCTTCTTAGCCATTCCTGCTTCGCTTAGTGCGATAGCAACTGCTTGCTTCTTTGACTTTACTACTGGTCCCTTTTTGCCTGAATGAAGTGTGCCAGATTTGAATTCCTTCATAACCTTAGCAACTTTCTTAGCGCCTTTAGTCTTTTTCATATTAGCACTTGCACTTCATCTTGCCGCACTTCTTACACTTCTTCTTGGTAGCCATTACTTCTTCTTCCCCATCTTCTTCATAGCCATCTTCTTTACGGCTTTCTTCTTGCCGTATTCCATCATCTTTTCTTTCTTGCCTTCCATCTTTTCGTGCTTCTTCATCTTCATCTTAGATGAATACTTTTCGCCCTTCATAGACATACTATGCTCCTAGTTCTCTCATTGTTTTTGCTAGTGTTGGTGTTATCTTTTCTGCCGAAGGCATTGAGTTGCCGTCATAGGCTTTACCCAATCTTTCGGAAGCCGTTACCGCTGCTTCTATCTTTGCCATAGAAGTTCCGCCAGGTTGTATGCCTTGCTTACGAGCATCCTTGTAGGCATCAAGTTCTTTGTTGAACTTCTTATTACTCATATTCTTTTTGCTGTTAGCATCACCAGTATTAAGTTCTAGTGTTCTAACTTTGCATCCAAAGCAATCTTCGCCACAATCAATGTGGTCATACTCAATCTCTTCTTCATCCTTGAATGGAGTATCTGAAGTAGCATCACATAAGACACAGCCATATAGTGATGGCTTGAAGTTATGGTGCTCATCAAAGCCCCATTCAAGAACCTTACTTATATGGCTACTGTGCTGTGAAGTTTGATTCTGTAACACCTACGCCCCCCGCAATTAGTGCTGCTTTAGTTGTATCGTCTACTGTGTAGTTATATCCACCACGATAAACTTGTGGGTAAGTATCCAAAGTATCGTCGGTTGGATAACGAATTTGTCTGTAAGTTCCATTAAGTTGCATAACAATTGTTATACCTCTGTCCTGTCGGTAGAACTCCCATAAACGGGCATTGCCACCAATAGGTCCTTCAAGAACTGTAGGTGTTACAAATGTCCAGTCAGTCATAGTTCCTCCTTAGTGAACCGACCATAAGGCTTGGCACTTTGTCCAAGCCCTACAGTCAATCAACTACTTAGCAGCGATTGATGAACCTGAAGTGATTCGGTATAGAGCCTCGTCACGGTATACAGCGAAGCCAAGTACGCCGTACCAACCCATTGGGCGGAAGCGCATCAACTTATCTGTTACGTTACCGATAACAATGTGTGGCTCTTCTGCAACTGCTTCAGCCATAGCCTGTTGTCCAGCAACGATTGTGTTGAATACACGAGTTACTGGAGTTACAGTGATGGTTGTTGAAACAGTAACAGCGCCTGTGTTAGCGGTGTCTACTGTGATTGTGGTTGTTGAACCTGATGTTGAGATAGCAGAAATCTTAGCGCCTGAAGCGATACCTGTTCCTGAAATCTTGTCGCCAACTTCTGCGCGAGATGCGATAACAGAAGATGATGCAACACCTAGTGTGAAACCTGCAGATGCACCAGCAACAGTTGCTGTTGTGGTTGCAAGTGCTGTCTGGTCTGCACCTGACTTAGCATTGTAAAGACGTGGAGATTCTACGAAGAAAGCACCTTCATATGTGCCAATTTCGCCAGCCCAAATCTTATCTACTGATGGAGAAGTCTGTGCGTGAACGAAGTTCCAGCCCATATTTCCTGTTTCTGCACGAAGGTCGTGTGAAACTTCTGGGTGGATACCTGCCCAGTATTCTGAACCGCGACGGTAGGTCGCCTTGTTAGAACGTAACTTAGCAACAACCTTGCGGATGTCTGCTGAATCAATTGTGTCTGATGCTGCAACTGTAGCAACTGTTGTTGCTGAACCTGAGTAAAGGTTGTTTGAACCTGAACGTAGGGTAGTCATTGCAACCTGGTCAATTGAATCTGCTAGGTTGAAGGCAATGATGTTAGCGATTGCTGGGTCAACATCTGCAAGTGAGAATAACTCAAGTGCACGAGTTACAAGAACTGCGTTACCGTACTCGTTAAGAGTTACAGTTACTGATGTTGGTGTTGTTAGAGCAACTGCATCTGGGTCAGTTGTCTCTGTTAGTGTGCTGGTTACAGCATCAAGGTCTACGTACTTCTGTAGAACTACGGTTTGACCAGGCATTGCTTGGCGTGCTGGGCGCTTATCTGCGACTGAACGAATTAGTGGTTCTGCGCGGAGAGCGAACTCAAGAAGGCGGTCATACGCCTTCTGGACTAGACCAGCGCCACCTACTGTACCGCCGAGCGAGGTGCTGGAGGTATCTGTATATGCGTTAGACATTGTTTAAGTCTCCTATTGACTATGAACGGATTGTTTACTGCTGCGAACGGAGCATTGAGATTAATTCATCTGCGCTTGAAGCATTGTTCATACGCAGTTCAAAATCTTCTGCTCTGTCTGGAGTAATCGCACTCTGTGAGACAACATCTTGCTGGCGTAATGCAGCAAGGTTATTCTTGTCTGACTGAGATGCTTCAGCCTTTAACCCAAATAGTTCAGCGTTATCCTCAAGCCAGTTTGTAACTGATTCTTCTGAGAAATCACCATCTAAATCTTTTAGGATTAGGCGTGCAGCCTTTGGACTTACTCCCTTTTTCTCTAGGACTTCGGTTATAGTCTTCTCACGTTGAACTTTGGTTAATGATTCCAATTGTTCAGTAAGTTCCTTGATGCGCTTTTCGTCAGACCTCTTAGCCTTACGTAATTTCTTAAGTAAGTCATTATCGCTAAGAGATGTTTCTGATTCAAAATCGTCATCTTCGTCATCCCAGTAATTGTTGTTGCTCATAGCAACCACCCTTTCTATTCGTTGTTAGTTCGCAGACCTCAATTGCCATTAGGGGGATGGGTTGGCTTCTGCTACCAGTCTGTTACGCTCAATGGTGCTGGTTAGTCCATTAAGGATTCTTAGAATTGTCCCTGTGTTTGCTTTGCTAAACTGGTGCGAGACATACCAGTTTGACCGCTAAAGGAAGCAACTTCAAGCGCCGCTAGACGCTCACGCCTTTTCTGTGCACTAGCAAGAGAGTTAAAGATTTCTTGTTCTGCCTCTGCCAGTCCATATCCTTGTGCAGTGCTGCTATAAATTTGAGAAAGTTTTTCTGATGTAGGCAGAATATCTGCAATAGTTGCATAACCCTTTTGAGCCTCAGCCATAGATACACCTTGAGCAGCAAGTTGTTCTGCTGTGCTAACTCCAGGTTCAATGCCTTGACGACGAGCAACTGTTCCAATTTCTGCTGCAGCAACTTGACGTTGAATCTTCTGTAACTGCTGATTAGGGTCAAGAATATAACCGACCATATCATTGTTACTAATTCCATAATAGTCACGTAATGTGTTGATAACTGCTGGGTCAGCATTTTGAACTCGCTGAACTGCTGTTGCTACACGAGTTGATAGTTCTGCAGCCGATACGTCATTGGATATAAATTGCTTTACATAAGCATCTGTATCAAACTGAGTTAAACCATATGCTCTTAGAATCTGACGATAACCGTCTTCTAGGTTAATATATTCTGCAGGGCTAAGAACGGCAAGACCTTTCTTTAAGCGGTCTGCGTTAGCAGCAAAACGTATCTGATACTCAGGAGTTTCCTGTAACTGAATAGTAATTGTTGCTTCAGTTGCACCATTCTGAGCCAAGTCAATAATCTTTTGAGATAGGCTACTTAAGCCATACTTTGCAAATCGGTCTTGAAGAACTGTAATGATTGACTGACGATTAGCATAATCTGTACCAGTTGTAGTAGCAGAGGTTGTGGTTCCTGTAGTAGTTCCACTAGTAACTGTTCCGCTAGTCGTGCCACTGGTTACAGTTCCAGAAGTGGCTCCACTAGTTACAGTACCTGTAGTTGCGCCACTAGTAACAGTTCCTGTTTTAGTACCACCTGTTACAGTACCAGTGGTTGCTCCACCAGTAACTGTGCCAGTGGTTGCTCCGCCTGTTACTGTTCCAGTAGTAGCCCCACTTGTTGCGGTTCCAGAAGTAGCACCAGAAGTAGATGTAAGTGTGATATTTCCTTTATTATCTACTACAGGCTGATTAATTAAAGCATTGGCTCCATTAATATCGCCTGTCTGTGATGCTTGAGTTGCTCCACCAACAGAACGAGCGCCATAAGTACGCATATTTTCAGTAGTATTTGGAGCACGATATAATTTCCATTCACCAGAAATATCATCTCCAACCCAAGAATAATAATAAATATAATTATCATCTGGTTTAGGAGCATCTGGACGAAGATTAAAATTAAACTTTGGGTCAGACTTAGTGCGTTCACCAACTGCAATCTCTTGAGACACTTCTCTATCTGATTTGACTGCAGCAATCTTTTCTTCTTGAGTTAATGAGTTCCAGTCTTCAGGGCTCATATTTGCTACAGAGGAAGCCTCTACAATCTTCTTTGCTACAGTAGGGTCAATAGAAGCAATGTCTGCACTTAGACCTGCTTTCTTTGCAGCCTCATAAGAAGCAATGTCTGCAGCACGAACATCTGCCGTAGATACGGTTTTTGTAGCAGTAGTAGCAGTAGGAGTTACAGCAGCAGTTGGAGTAGTAGTTTCTAGGGCTTGTAATGCTTTTACTGCATCTGCATTTGCTTGAGCATTTTGAGCAGCAAGTAAGTCTAGTTCTTTAATTCTATCTGTCGCATTAGTTGCAATTGCATTAACAACTTTAGGTGGAATAACAACATTAACATCTGCCGCTTTAATCTGTGGGTTAGATACAACTTCATTAGTGATTTCTGTAGCAAGGGCTGCAATTGCTTGGCGAGGAACTGTAGGAGCAACTACAGGCGCAATAGCATTAGCCACTTGAGTAACAACGGCTTGGACTACAGGAGCAGGAGGGGTAGTATTCTTAGGTGATTCAACTACCACAGGAGAAGATACAACAGCCTGAGTTAATAACTTAGCAAGTTCAGTTAGATTTATAGATGATACTTCTTCATCTCTTGGCATTACATCAACCCCATATCCTGTAGAACTTTAAGCGACAATGTATCAATGGTTGCTACAGCATTATCTGTAAACGCCCAATCAGGAGTTTTCTTAGCCTCGCGCTCAATTAACCACTGCGGCGGCTTAACAAACTGACCTGTCTTTGGGTCTTGGAACTGTGCAAACTTCTTAAACAATGGGTCATTCTCTCCGAACGAATTAGCATCACGTTCTAAAATTGTTGCTAAGGTTTGCTTAATGTAAGAAGCCTGGATGTCCATAGACTTACCATTGTTAATTCCCTCAGCGAACGCTGGATAAGTTTCAGCAGCAAGTGAGCGAATCTGTCCCTGAATATCTTCAATGGTTGTAGTACCAGCAAATAAGTCAGTGCTTGCAGATTGCCAAAACTTCTCATTGTAAAGATTTGCTACGCCAAATGCTGAAGCATAACTACGAAGACCAGTAACATCACCAAGAACATCTCCACCAATCTTGCCAACTTTGCCAGTTGCAATGATTGCTGCATCAATCTGATTATCGTCCATACCTGACTGGTATGCCTTAGTAATCAAATCAGTAAAGGTTGCTTCATCTAGGCGTACGCCCTTGCCAGCAAGTCTCTTACGTTGAGCAAGAACATATTTATTTAGTTCATCTTGAAATACTTCTGGCTGTTCAAGTTTCTGCTTAAGACGTGAACGAACAGTCGTACTTAAGGTTGTGTAATACTTAGTCTTGAATAGAGCCTCAAGAGCAGCACCAGTCTTGCCAGCCTTAAATAGGTTATAGACATTTGTAAGTTCAGCGCCGTAAGTTGGGTCAGCAAGAAGAGCCTCACTAATTCCATACTGCGCTGCATCCTTGATGCCCGCATTGGCAGCAGCATCTGCTGCTTGCTGTGCAAGGATTGATGGAAAATCAGTTACTACGCCGTCTTCTGGAGCAATAGCCATTAAGCACCTGCCACATTCTTAGATAGCCAATCAGCAAATGTAATACGCTGTTGACGCTCAAAATCTTCGGCAAACATTTCTTTGCCTTTCTTAGCGATAAGTTCTTCTACTCCAGCCGTAGTTGCACCAGGCATACTTGTAGTTGTAGTAACACCAGAAGCATCTGTAGTGGTCTTAGTAACTGAAGCCTTCTTTGTATACTTAGCAATTTCTGATTGAAGAATGTTTAGTTCATCTGCAGTAAGACTTTCTACTGTACGACCAAACTTGCTTTGCAATCCCTCGTCAAGCCAAGAGCGTATTTGCTCAGGGCTATAGATAGTTACAGACTTTGAAGTTGATGGACCTGTTGCGGTCTCTCCTCTTGAATACCAATCAAGATACTGGTCAACAGTAATCTTTGACTGGAATCCACTTGCTGAATACCACTTGGCTGCGCCATATACGGCTGCTTCCCAGATTGCCTGGACCTTTGGTGGACTTACCTTTTCGCCCTTGCTTATGTAACCCTGAGAGCGTAAGCGAGATACAAAGTTATTGTAAGTCTTTTCATCCCAAGTATAAAACTCAGAAACCATATCTGCTGCAGACTTAGTTTCATCTACAAGGTTTGGCTTGTTTACATTGAGATAAGTACCAGCAACAGGGTGTGGGCTTAGTCTACTTACTTTAGTGGTCTTCTTTACAGGACCAATGTAAACAAGATTGCTGCCTGTTGAACTACCGCCTGAGCCATTTAAGGCAGCCATTTCATCTTGTTCAAAACCAGAAGTATACATTACAACAAGCCTTTCGTAAGGTCATCTTTTTCAAGCATACGTGAATAAACTCTTTCAAATGTAACATCTTTATCAAGAAGTAAACCAACAAAAGAATCCCAACGCTCACGTAAATCTAGATTCTCTTGAGCATCAATTGATTGGCTGTTACGCATTGAAAGTTCTCTACGTATAAATTCTCTACCCTGAATGTATTTCTTTAGAGTAATCATATCTTGACGTTGTGATACACGAGGGTCATTAACTACTTTGTTAGCAAAGTTAAGGAACTTGTTTACCTTATTGGTATCAATCTTTCCATACTCATCTGCCCAAGAAGGATTGTTCCTGCTAAGTGCAGCAACAAATGCTTGCTTTCTATCCTTAAGATATTCAGCACCCTTAGAGTTAATGCTCTTAAAGCCACCATTGATACGTTCTGCCTCAAGCATTGCCATACCCTTGCGGTAGGTAATCCAACCCTTTTCAGCCTGAGTGCTTGCGATAGCCTCATATGGGTCCTGAAGTCCTCTAAAGTTAATTGTAGAACCTGGAGCAACTGGGTCTTCGTATTGGTTTCCATAAACTGTAGGTGAGAACTCACCCTTGTTTGCATCTCCAACTAAGAACCAACCATACTCAGGCTGCTCTGCAATTAAGTCAGATAGTTCTTTTGAACGTTGATATGCGCTAAGAGTTGCAGCAATACCAGTATTGTTCTTAGATAGACTTACTGTTAAATCGTAGTAGTCATCACCATACTTAGCATAGAATTGTTCTGCTGCTGTATCAGGATTCTCTTCACGTAAGCGGTGGTATTCATCAATATACAACTGATATGGTGAGCGATATGAAACCGCTGCTGGCATTGTTGCACTAGTAACCACACCAAGCATAAGGATACGAATAGCCTTCTCGTTGATTTCTGCTTTAGTTGGAGCAGTTGCTCTCTCGCCTAAATCAAAGCGAGTAGATTCTTCTGCTGCAATAAGCGCAGTTAATCTTGCACGCATAGGGTCTGATTCATTCATAGCAGCCCACGCTTTACGTGCCGCTGAAGACTGAAGAACTAAATCTATCGCCTTACGGTCAGTTGCACCATAAGGAAGAATCTCTGTGAATATCTTATTCTTCTCTTGCTCAGGGAATTTACGTAGTAACTGAGAAGCAGCAAATTGTACGAACCAACCAGCACCAGGGTTCCACCAAGCACCACCCTGAAATAGCAGGTTAAGGCTTGGCTTTGGAATAGATACAGTTCTATCAATACCTAGACGCTTAGTCCATTCACCAGGTAAGTTAATGTAAGTAATACCATCACGTTCTTCAACCATACCTGCACGGTCTGGCGCTTCATAAACAATGTTAAGACGGCGTAAAGTTGATGGGTCATTAACAACAATACGGCTCCACTTCTCAAGCACATCTGAGAACGCACCGAAGAATGGGAAGATATACTTCATTTGATATGCAGCATCTGATTTCTCAGATACGTCATATATGGTTCTACGCATTTCTGACCTAGCCCATTGACGAGCCTTACCCTCTATTGAACGTAGGTAACGTGGGTCTACAGTATCGCCCTTAGTTGTTTCAATCGCACGTGAGACTAATGCTGCCAGACGGCGACGATATAATTCAACATATAATGGAGAACGAACTAGTGTGCTTTCTGGAACTTCACCAGCATACTTATAGAACTTATCAGCAATATATGATGGAATTGCTGCAATTGGATTACGTTCAGTTGCTGCAGCAATCTGAGTTCCATTTACTTCTGGACGACGATTAGTGTCTGAGAAGTAACTCTTAATATCATCTGCACTAAGTCTGCCCTTTGCTGCCTTATCCTTTAAGCCAACAGCCCATTCTGGGAATAAGTGACGGACATTCTCATAGTTTTCTTCTGCAATTTCACGGGCATTTTTACCTGTAGTACGGCTAATCTTCTTAGCAATCTCACGACCAGTAGGGTCTTTAGTTAAGTAATCAATTACTGTTTCTACTGATTTGCCATCTAGATACTGAGAAGCAATCTTAGAACCACGAATTTGCTGGTTAACTACACGCAAATAAGCCTGTTCCCAGTTAGCATCTGTACCAGGTATCTTAACCCAGTCACCAGTCATCTGTGTAACGTGGGTTAATGTATTGCGTAAAGCATTAAAGTTAGCATCAACTGCACGAGATGCGTTAGCAACATACTTTTCGTTATAGAAAGCAGCCTGTTCTGCAGTTAAACCCTTAGCATCTTGCAGTTTAAGACCGAACATTTCAATCTCACCTACACCAAATTCATCTGTAGGTATCTTCTTGCCCTCTAGGATTGCATCAATCTCAGCAATTCTGGCATCAACCTCGTCGGGAGCCTCAGCAAGTTCACGTTCAACAGCAAGTTGTAGGCGCATAGCCTCAAGACGTACACGTTCTGCATCTTCTAGTGCATCACGAACTGCGTTCTTACCAGTTACTTTACCTAGTAAACCTTTGCCAGCACGCTTAGAAGCAGAGCCAGCAGCAGCAAGTAGAATCATTGCACCTGATACAGACATAACACGTAGGTTTCCTTCGGTTACGTTACGTATTGGATAACCTAAACGTGCAAGAACTTGGAACTTTAGGAAGTCATCTAGGGCATCAATCATCATATTGGTTCCCTGTGCTACTGCACGATAACCACGATATGTGTTGTATGCCAAACCATTAAAGTCTTCAAGCATATCTGCTCGGTGATAACGCTTCAAAACCTTATACATAGTATCAATATCAAGTACAGGCTTTTGCTTTAACAACTGTGTTTCATTAATTGGTAGTGGGAAGACGTGGTTTAATCCATCTTCATCTACAATTGGACGTAACTTAGCACCAACAGGTGCTCCAGTTACAGGGTCAGTTGCTCCAGTGTATGCGCGTTCCTTGATTAAGTTTGTATAACGCTGGCGCTTTGTGGTAAAGAATGAATATGCTTCTTGGATTTCAGCATTTGAATATCCAAACTGACGACCTACGGTTGAAAAGATTTCAGCCTCAATTAAGTCGTGAACCATAGCACGCTCTTCAGGAGATTGTGCTTCAACAAACTTCTGAAATAATTTATTACGGCGTTCTACGGTAAATGTAGCCTTAGCCATATACGCATTAGTGCGTTCAATCTCTTTACGAATATCAGCCTTTGCTGTTTCGTCTACAGCATTTGTTAACTTAACATTCAAATCATCAATGCGAGATTGATATACCTTTTGCTGCATCTCAGATAAGCCACGAACACGGCTAAGTTGGTTATCAACTGTCTGAACTGCTGAGTTATCTGTGAAATCTACCCAAGTACGAGGACGCTTATAGAAGAATCCTGTATGGAATCTAACCATAGGTCCAGTAAAACCTGCACGCATATCAATAAAGTTCTGGCTTGCTACCATTGCACGGCGGAAATCTGAACCCATATCTAGGAATGGAACCTTATTTGGGTCCATTGCACCATTAATCTTGAGTTGCTTATAGATATTAGCGATTTCGTCTTCGTGTTCAGCAATAAGAGTTAGATTGCGCTCATACTCTGCACCATCATTGTAAAAGTCAAATGTCTTCTGCTTATTAGGACCTAACTTACCAGTTAGCCACGCAGCGTCTGGAACTTCATCTAAAAGGCTGCCGACCTTTGCAGCAAGAACTGTATTCTGGTCAGCCAAACGTACAAAAGCGTCAGCATCACCCATAGCCATATGGACTAAATCTGTCTTAGCCTTTTGACGGGCTAACTTATCGTCAATCTTATTGGCAGTTGATAGCAAATCTACAAGAGTTGCAGGGTCTGAAGATTCACGAACCGCTTTAATACGATAAAGTTCCTGCTCGTTCATATTGTCTGTACGGTCTAGGAAATCTTGGAACTTAAGACGTATTGCTTTTTCTTTAGCACGCTGTGGTGCGCCTTTAATTCCCTCTGCCGCTAATGATTCGCCAGCAAGAACAGTCTTAAATTCATCAATTGACTTAACGCCATAGCGCCAAGCATTGAATAACTTAACTCCCTTACCAGCAATCATTGCTGGGTCAGCAAACCAACGTGTTAAGAAGTCTGCAGTAAAAGATGGAACCTTGCCCGCCCACTGTTCCTTAAATGCTTCGTCTCTTTGAGACTTATCATAAATATCAAAGTCATTTGCTGCGTATAAAATATGTGATTTAATAAAGTCATCAGCCTTATTACCAGTTAACATATTGGCAGACTTGATTAATGGAGTAATAACATTAAGGTCACTAGCCATAAGTGCTTGACCTGGAGAAATATTACGTGCTGCTTCCCAACTATTTTGCACTCTGTTGAAATCAAATTCGCCACGATATAGTGGGTTGTTGTCTTCACCAAGCAAAAGACCAAAACTGATACCTTGAGCAACCAGATTAAAAGAACGCTCTAAGCCTGTACCAACTTTTTGCCAGAAACTTGAAGGTTCCTTTTCAGTTGGAAGATATTGTTTTAGAGTTGCGTTGTAATAAGTTGAATCTTTTTTTAATGAACGCGTGGTTGGGTCAAAAGCATTGATGAGTGCAGAACGCTCATTGTCTGGAATATACTTACCAATATCAACAGGTAGTGCAAGAGAACTTGGAGTTGTCTTATCATTGTAATATCTGTTGAACGCACCGATAGTATCAAACAAAGATGGGTTCTGAGACTTCTTACGCTCCGCTAAAACCTTTTGTGCAATCTCTCTATCGCTCATAGTAACTGCGCCCTTAATACTCTCACATAATTACGAAATGCTTGTGAGGATTCAGGGCGTAGTGAGGCAGCCTCAAGCGCAGGAAGATAAGACATTAGACGTTGAACGTCTGTATCTGCATCCTGACTTTGTGGCATTAGAAGTGCTTCAGGTCCTGCTCCTGGTCCCACAGGCAAACCCGTTGTAACTGGCTCTTCAGGATACTGAGTAGGAGCAGTTATTGGGGTGACTGGCGGAAGGTTGCCAAGTGTTATAGGAGTTTTAGGTGCTGCAGGAGTTGCAGCCAAAGGAGCACCTTGCTGTTGTTCCATCATTGCTTTACCTTCTCCGTATGTTCCACCTGAGTAATAACGTGCTGGGTTCTTTCCAGATTGACCAGCACCACCAGTAGCAGAAATGTTGGCAGGATTGTATTGTGGTCCACCATTAGCACCACCTCTAGGCATCCTCATCCTCCTCTGGGTCTATATCAATTAATTCACTGTTGTATTCTTCAGCAAGTTTCAACATACCTGCCGCGTTCCACGGGGTCATTTCTGAACTTACTTCAGTGTGTAGGTATCTTGTTCCATTGTAGTCAGCCCATTCGCTAACTAATACCCAACCAGAACAGATAAAATCTTTTCCATCTTCGTCATTATCAACTAATAAACGTAGAGCGTTCTCAACTTTTGTACGAAACTCTTTACTCATTTTGCGTACTGCACTCTAGTTACGATAGGTGGGGCGGTGTATACGTCCCATTCGCAAGCATTTCTTATCGCAAGCGTAATCGCATCTTGGACGTGATGTGGGTTATCTTTATCAACATTCTCAAGATAAGCAATAAGGGAGCCAAGAGCAACGTCCCCACCGCTGCCAGCGTAATAAATCCCACGGCTATCCCTATCCCAAGAATAATCTCCAAAGATAGGATAGATAACTCCGCGAAGGCAGACAAGAAAGTCCGAATCGTGCGCTGCTGCATCCCCATCTTCTTTCATATCGTAGCCAGCATCCATAAATGCTTTACGCATTTCAGGAATAAACTTCTTACTTACAAAACCATCAAGGTCTTGTGCATCTGCTGCAGTTGGTTTTGGTGCTTTCCAACCAAATTGCATAATGTTTGAGCCACGTCCTGCACCAGAACCAGCAATTAATACGCCATTGTTTTCAATAATCTTATGAGTAGCCATAACCATTGGTCGTCCTGATTCATCTGATGAACGTGAATCACAACCAATCACAGCCCAAGAAGGACCTTGATATGCAATTAAGGTAGTCATTGTCCCCTCTTAGATTAAAGTTGTCGTGCGCTTCTTACGGACGCTGTTGCTTCTCCGCCGCCTGTTAAACCTGAAAGCAAAGTCATAATGTCTGCAGGTGGTTGTCCACCCATAGGAGAGCCTCCTACTGGAGCGCCAGCGGGAGCAGGGGACGGTTGCTCAACCATAGGGGCGGTTTCTCCAGTAGGAGGAACAGGTTCTGCAGGTGCGAATACTTCCGCAATCGCGTCCTCAAGAGCCTGTCCCTTTTGGCGAGCCTTGATTACTGCAGAAATCTT
>Ga0075470_10000270_pt1 | contig 17289 bp, 21 predicted proteins | sample DEB19_08_DNA_4_FD_71482 | JGI IMG/M metagenome (GOLD analysis project Ga0075470, IMG submission 71482) | Aqueous microbial communities from the Delaware River and Bay under freshwater to marine salinity gradient to study organic matter... | ecosystem: Environmental > Aquatic > Marine > Coastal ... | reverse complement strand
CTCCCATGCCAGAGCCCAGACCAAAAGATTTGGGCCAGCAGCCAGCATCAGCATCCGCGTCTTTAGCTCCAAAAGAAGATTTTTGGGCTGATGTAGATCCGATGATGAACCCGTCGAAGCTCCTTGGCATGGCGCAAGAGGCCGAGAGGAAGGCGTCTGTTGCCGCTCAGGATTTCCCTGAGTGGTCGAAGATGCTGAATGACCAAGCGCTGAAGTTCAGGAGCGCTGCCTCAGACATCCTCAAGGGTGGTTCTGTTCTCAAGGGAGGCCAGATGGTCCCGATCCCTGGGGCGCTTGAGTCCAAGAAGAAGGAACAGCAGCAGGCGGAAGAGGTTAAGTCCGGACTAGAGCTTGTCGAAGTCCAGCCGAAGCCGGGGGGACCAGTCCTTAAGGTCGCAAGAAAGGATCTGGGCGCAATGGCCGGAGCTGCTCCAGGAGCTGGAACACCTCCTGGCGCGATCATCTCCAAGCAACCTGCGTCGGTAGAGGCTCAGATCGACGAGGTCCGCAAGGACGAGAACGCGATGGTCGACCAATATAGACAGCGCCAGATCGCTAAGGAGCGCATGGACGCCCTTATTGACAGTCTTCGAGTCCTGGAGACTGGCAAGTTTGCCGAGCGCAAAGCAGAAGCTGTTGCTGCTCTGAGGTCTCTTGGCTTCGAAGTCCCGAGCACAGCGACGGCTAACCCCGAAGAGTTCCAGAAGTTCATCAAGAACTCAACTGCAAACATCTTCGACCAAGTCAAGGCGATGGGCGGCAAGATCCTGGTCAGTGAGATCACAGGTCTGACTAAGGCTAACGCTAATCCCGAGCTTCAGCCGGGAGCAAACGCAGCTCTAATTGGGCAGGCGAAGGGGCTCCTTGACTACGAAGACCAACACTATAAGGACTACAGGGCCTGGCGAAGAGCTAACCCAGATAAGTACTCCCCTAGCGATCTGGGAGACTTTGAGACTGAGTGGGTTGAGAAGAATCCTCTTGGCAGGTACGCAAGAGAAGCAGAGATGAGAGTCGGGGCCCGAGGCGCTCCGCTCCTTCCTGCAGAGAAGCGCGAGAAGGGTTATACCTACACCAACGATCAGGGTGTGACAGGACGGTGGAACGGGACTAGCTGGGACATCATCGGAGGTCCAAAACAATGATGACCGACGAAGAGTTTCTGGGACTTGCCTCTCCTTCTGGGAAGAATACCTTAACTGAAAATGAGTTCCTCGAGGCGGGGAGGGAACCTCCTCCAAAGTCCCTCGAGGCTCTCGAAAAGTATCCCGCAGCGGTGAAATATCCGTTACTAGCAGCTCGCGGTGTTGCCCGAGCAGTTCCCGGATCGGCGGATGTTGGGGCTCTGATTACTTCTACTATCAAGGGCGTTCCTTTTGCTGAAGAGCGAGCTAGGCAGGCCGAGATTGAGCGCGGCGCTGAGAAGGAATACCCTGTCACCACGTACGGCGGTGAGCTGGCTGGTGCGCTGGCTCTACCACTGGCTAGGCCAGCTGGCGCAGTTGCTCGTGCAGCTGAGCCTTTGGTCGGTGGTGCGGCATCTCGTGCACTGGGTATGGGCTCAGTAGGCGCAGGCTACGGCGCAGCGTCAGGACTGACCAGCGAAGGCGACATTGGCGAGCGGTTTCAGAAAGCCAAAGAGGAAGCCCTGATTGGCGGCATCGGCGGAGCAGCTATTCCGGCTGTTGTAGATGTGCTCGGTATGGGGGCAAAGAAGGCTGCTGACATCGTCCAAAAAGCTCGGGGTAAGTCTACAGCCCAGGAGACTTTTGAGCGCGCTATGGAGGCGTCTAAGGGCGTTTCCGAAGGCCGCCTGACGCCAGCCCAGGTTGCTGAGGCTGAAGCTTCTGGCCAGCCTGTCTTCCCAATCGACATAGGCGGCGCTCCGCTGAAGAGAGAAGCCAAGACTGCGCTGCAGACAAGCATGGAGGCGCGGGACATCCTCCTCGGTACTCTCCAGGAGAGAGCAAAGGGTCAGCAGGGACGGCTGTATGACTTTGCGGAGAAGTTGACGGGCAAGAACTTGTCCGATCCCGATGTCCTGAAGGGCATCAAGGACGCCTCCCGAGCAGTCAATACCCCTGCCTACGATGCGGCCTTCACCGCGGGAGCTGGCGGCGTCTGGACGCCCAAGCTAGAAGCTATCTCTAAGCATCCCTGGATCAAGAAGGTCCTCCCCGACGCGATCGAGGAGGTCAACGCCGACCGGATAGGGAAGGGCGTGGCGGAGATCGTTAATCCCTTCACGGTAGACAAGGCGGGGAACCTCGTCCTTAAACCTGGCGAGAAACCTTCTTTGGAACTATGGAACTCCATAAAGAAGAATATTGACGGCAAGATCAGAGCCGCTGAGCCGACTGCGACGAGCCGCGGCGATCCCAACACAGTGCGCCTCGGTACGTCGGTTACCAACAACCTTACGAAGGAGCTGGACATAGCAGTTCCAGAGTATGAAGTAGCTCGATCCGGGGCTGCTCGATACCTCGGTGAAGAGAGCTCGTTCCGGTTTGGTCAGAAGTTTGCGGGAGCCACAAAGGCTGACGTGATCAACCAGGGCGTGAAGGCAATCGGGAAGTTCACTCCCGAAGAGCTCGAGCACGCCCAGCACAGCTACATGATGGAGCGCATCCAGAAGTTCATGGCTCCTACCGAGAAGCGTGACATCTCCGGTATGGGTCGAGGCGCTGCTCAGAAAAAGAAGGACGTAGCCATCCTCGGGAAGGACAAGGCGGACCAGCTTGAGGCGTTCTTGACCCGCGAAGAGCTCATGAACAAGTCGCTGTCCGCCCTGGGTGGCTCCGACACGGCGGCAAACTTCATTGCAAAGGCCAAGAACTTTGCGGAGCACCACGGCGGCGTCTTGGTAGGAGGCGTCGGCGGAGCATGGACTGGGTACAGCGAGAAGGGGATGGACCCTTACGAGATTGCGAAGTCTGCTGCTAAGGGCATGATCGCAGGCTTCCTTGCAGAGCGCGCCTTGAAGATCGGCGAGAAGTCCGCAGTCGACCTGGCAACGAAGCTGGTCTCCGATGATCCTGCGATCCGGGACGAGGCGATCAGGCTGATCTCCCAGACGCCGAAGGCGATGGACGCCCTCCGGAAGGCTGACTCTGCGATGACAGCACTCGCGGTAAAGTCGAAGGAGCTCGTCCCCCAGCGACCGAAGGACGAGGATATTGGTCCCCGGGCGGTTGCCCGAGCTTCTGGTGGACGCATTCCCGTGACGGCCGATACGCTGATGCAGATGGTGAAGCGATCTCGGAGGAAGATCCAGGACGGAACCAAGGACATCCTTGGCACTCCTGACGAGCATGTCGTTCACGCCCTCCGCGTTGCCAACCAGCACATCTGAGGATTAGCAAATGACTTCCAAGAGTAACCTCGCAACGCCGGCGTTTAACTCCACAGCGTGGAACACGCCGCTCAATGCTAACTTTGACACGCTGAACACTTCCCTGGGCGGACTGGTCACTGTCAACGTTGCATCCGGGAACGCGACGCTTACCGCAACACAGGCGCAGAACTTGGTGATCTCGGTAGAAGGATCGCCTGGGACTACCAGGACAGTGTTCCTCCCGAACGCTGTTACTGGCTCGTGGGTCGTGAAGAACTCGACGAACTCTACTCTCTTGGTGAAGAGCGACGGAGGAGGCGCAACAGGGACGACGATCCTGTCGGGATACGCTGACACGGTCTACGCCGTCGTGTCAGGCGCATCGGTCGAAGTATTCAGCGCGACAACCGACCTCGTGAAGAAGTCCGGCGACACTATGGTTGGTAACCTGGCGCTCCCATCGAACGGACTCACAGTCGGGACGACGCAGCTCTACGTGTCCGGCGGCAATGTCTACACCTCGGGTAACTTCTTCTCGTCATCCAACGTGACTGCCTACAACACATCCGACGAGCGTCTGAAGTACGACATCGCAACTCTCGATGACGCACTGGAGAAACTAGCTCTCCTCAGAGGCGTAACATTCAAGAGCAAGAAGGACGACCAGGAGTGCATTGGTGTGATTGCACAGGAAGTCCAGAGCGTGTTCCCCGAGGTCGTCAAAGAAGGCGAAGATGGCTTCCTCCACGTAGCTTACGGGAACCTCATCGCCGTGCTGATCAACGCCGTGAATGACCTGAAGAAGCGGATCGAGTATCTGGAGGAGCAAGGATGACGCTACCCGCCTCTGGTACACTCACCCTCGGCGGATCTGGATCAAACTCCATCAACCAGGAGTTCGGTCTCGGAACTAACCTTGCTGCGTACAGGGGCGTCCAGTGGTGGCAGGACAACACGGCTACAGGATACTTCACCAGCACTAATCTGGGGATGAACCAGTTCTACAGCAAGAGATCAAACACTCCCGTTACGCCGGGATCAACGACCTTACCATATGGAACAACTTCCTGGACTGTTCCCCTGTATAGCATCCTCTCTGTCACAGTCCGTGCGGGGGGAGGCGGAGGCGGCGGAGGGTCCAGCAACACCAGCGGAGGAGGGGCGGGCGTAACAGGTGGACCGTCCTCGTTTGGTGTTCCAGGCAATGGTTTCTACAAGGCTGCTTCTGGCGGCACAGGTGGTTATCCCGGAGGTAATGGTACTGCTGGTGGTCCATCATCTGACGGCTCTCCCGCAGGTGGCTCAGGAGGCGCGGCTGGCTACGCAGGATATCCATCCGGCGGTTCCGGTGGAGCTGGAGGAAAAGACTCTGGAACGTTCACCAACCCTATCTCTGGAGGGCCTGGACCTACTGTTGGGTCATCGGTTCCAGTATCCATAGGCGCGGGCGGCGCGGGCGGCGGAGGAGGCTCCGGCATCGTGTACACAGGCTTCCCGCCATTCTACTATGCGCCAGCTAACGGAGGCGGCGGCAGTACAGGCGGCAACGGATACATCGAGTTATCCTGGTCATGATGCTCCGCCCCGACGACTTTGAGAAGCTACTGCTGATCGCTCGAGTATTCCTGATCATGGGGATCATGACGTACGCGATGAAGTGCGGTGTCGCTGCGTACCACATGGTAGAAACCCGCGCTTACTAGGCGCGGGTTTCTCTATCATACGTAGGATGTATTAAGACTTCTTGCCAGCGACTTTAAGCGCAGTCGGCTCGTCCTCGAAGACAGCAGGCAAGTTCCCCAGAATATCGGCGACCTTGCGAACCGCCTCGTTGATTGCTGGCTGGGACTTTGGCGCCAGCGGGAAGTGTTCGAGGTTTCCATCGATGCTCTCCAACTCTGTCAGGAACAGCGTGTTGTATATGTTCTCTACGCGAGCTGCGTCATCGTCGATCCATGACCTGTCATCTCGCCCATACGCGATCCTCGCTTCTCGAACTGCATTGATCGCGATGGATCGAAGTCGATTGTTCCTATCATACGCGCTCATTTGAATTTCCCTTCTTCTTTCGGGGACCAGCAGCAGCCAACGCGGCTGCTGCAATTCCTGCTACATAGATGATAGCATAAACCAAAGAAATGCCTCCACTGCTGCAAACGCGATGATCCAAGGAGATATGAGGATCAGCGCTGCAGCAGTGAGGCCGATCGCGTCAACTAGCTTCTGCATATATCTCCTCTTCGTGTTCGGACAGCGCTGCGTACGCAGCGTCGTCTAGCTTCTTAAAAGGTCCAGCTAGCTGTCCTCCCTTAGAATACCACACGTCGCCGTTGTTGTCGTACGTGATGTCATATCCCAGAAACAGCGCCTCGCGAACTACGATCCAGTCGGCCATTACTTCTTCCTCCATGCGTCGGGGATCGGGAGATGCTCTGTCTTGCCAGTACGGAATGACTCGAGAGACGCGTGGGGGAATGTAACAACTGCATAATCTCCCCCATAGTCCTTGAGGCTCCAGTCGGCCTCAAGTCGCTGGCGCATTGCTTTTGCGTATGCCCAGGCCTTACGAAGAGCCTGACCGAACGTCATTGCGATACCGATGAAGCGGGCTTTGAGGAACTCGTAGTGGGCGAGCTTCATGATCTCTGACAGGTTGTATTTCATCTGATCTCTCCTTATGCTCCATGCTATACAGCAGAAGAGTAAAAGAGTAAACAACAAAATCAGTCCCGGATATAAAATATTCGGGGAAAGTGCTCGCTGCAGTAGGACTTCCCCGGATCCGTAACTTCTCCGCAGTAGCGGAAGTCCTGGCTCCGAGGATCGCCGAACGGGAACCTGCAGCTTCGGGAGTGTGCAGCCATGACTGCTTCCAGAGCTCCCTGGCCCGACTCTGCGGGCTCAGGGTCAACTACAACGGGGAGCGGCGGAGGATCAATCTTGCGCTTCACAATGCGCATTGACGATGATCGGCCCTTGTACTTGCTCGGGTCTCGCACAAGGCCCAAGCGCCTGCATCGTCCAGCGATTACGTTCCGCGTCACGCCCAGCTTCAGGGCCATGGCGGAGTACGACAAGTTCTGATTGAAGTACTCCCGAACGGCTTCTTTCTCTTCCTCGGTCATGCTTCGTACTCCAGCTCGTATACTGTGCAGGATTGTCCGCAGGGGTCCATGTAACCCTAGTAAGGTCGGATCTGGCCAGGGAGCGTTGACCGCTTAACCTTGACGCCTTTCTTCTTCATAGCGTAGTACAGGGCATCGCGGAACTTCTTGGCTTCCTCGTCGGTCTTGAAGGGCGTGTATTCACGAGTCGCCTTCTTGGGTCCATATCCCCAGAGGCGAGAGTAGGATACTGATCTCACGGTTTAGTCTCCTGTTTCTGAGTAACATGGAGAGCATAACACGAAAGAGTAAAAGAGTAAACAATAAAATTGAGGATAAGCAAAAAATTTAGATCAGCCAGCTCATCCAGTCATCGCCGGAGATCACAGATGCGATGTCGATCTTGTTCCGGAGCGCCTCGATGATCTTCTCTTCCACAGTGCCTTTAGCTCTGAGATCGATGTACGAGACTTGTCGCGTCTTTCCAACAGCCTTCACGCGCTCCTCGCTCTGCATTCGGTGGTCGAGATTATTCCTGGAAGAGTGGTAGATCACGAGGTCGGCATTGTCCCATGTTCGGCCTCGGCCGCCAGCATCGGGAGTAGCGATCATGAACCGGCAGTTAGGGTCTTCCTTGAACTGCTTCTCCTCATCCTCTCGGGTAGGTCGGTTTCCTCCCCAGAACCGCGCAACTGATCCCTCGCCGTAGGCGTCCTCGATCGCCGCTTGCAGCTTCTTCACATCGACGTCATAGCTGCACCAGATGATTGCCTTCCCGTCATACGTCTCCAGGATGTCGAGGACTGCTGCAATTCGCTTCTCAGGTAGGAAGACGATGTTTCCTGACTCGTCCTTCGTGTGGCCGCACACGACCTGGTGGAGGCGGAGCATCAAGGATATGACGTTCTGAGCAGTGACTTGCTTTGCATCTCGGAGCTGCGCTGTCATAAACTCCCGCAGCTCCGCATAAACTCGCTCCTGCTCGGGATGCATCTCTACATCGAAGAACGAATAGTCGGCCTCGGGGAGGTCGAAGCAGTCCTCGAGGCGGACGCGGAACGAGTACGGCGCTATTCGGTCGTGAAGTTCTTCCAGGTTCTTGTATCCCTGGATGATCGGGATGCTAGGAATGTATCCACCCGCGCGGAATATCGCGCTGACCATCTCGTCCTTCTTCAGTGTGTGCGGGCTGTCCATCACCATGTTGCGAAGGAAGCCGAAGTTGGGGAGCTCGTTAGTGTCAGGCCATATCATCTTCGCTACCTGGCGGAGCTGGTCCTCGGACATCGGCCTGTTTAGCTTCAGCGTGTTGAAGTACTTGTTCCTGACGACGGGCATAGGCAACTGACATACGCGCTTCACATTGGCGTACTTGTCTCGGAAGCGGTCGAACGTTTCAGGGAAGATGTTTTTGTCGAGGAACCGAAACTGCTGGTAGACGTCGAGCGGGGACCGAGGCGCAACAAGGCCAGACAGGATGCGCTTGTACTCTGCCATCTCGGCTAGCGTGTCAACGCAGAACTTGCTGCATGTCGATGTCGGGTTCTTGATGACCACAGACTCGTCCACGACAACCATGTTCTTTCCTGGAAACTCCTTCAGGAAGGCCTTGCACATACTCCTCGCTTCCTGCACGGAACTGATGGCCTCGATATTCACCAACAGCATCCTTGGACCCCGATGGGCGAGAAACTGAGCGATCTCGGTGCGGAAGGATTTCAGCGGCCGCTTCTTGCTTACCCACACCAGCGTAGCTAGGTAATCAGCGATCTCGTCCGGCAAGTCTGCGCACACTGCGCTTGCCCAGGGGATGTACGCGCCCGCTGGCGCAATGACTAGCAGGTCCCGAACTTTCCCCTCGTGCACCAACCTTCCGAAGTCGTCGGCTATTACCTTCGTCTTCCCTGTGCGCATTGCCATCAGAACAGCAAAGGCCTTTCTCCCATCGAGCTTCTCTAGGGCTTCGGCCTGCTTCTCTCTCGGCTTCCTCTTCGAGATATACATCACGCAATCCAGTAGCTGGAAGGATGCGGACCGCGGCGAGGCGACTTGCACACGCGGAAGTCCTCCTTCATTGACTTTACTTTCTTCATCAGGAAGTTCAGTACGCACACCACGGACTGCCGCGCATACGTCGGCCTCTCGTCCTCGTCGGGATATCGGAGGAGGACGATCTCCGCTGTCGTGATCGGCTTTCCTCGCCGACGCTTCAGGATCTTCAGGAGTTCCTGCTCGTTGTTCGTGTAGTGGTTACTTGGCATCTTTGTGCGCCTCTCGCATTTTCTGGATGATCCCCTTGCTAACCCACGAGTCGGGGATCGGGGCATTCACGTCAGCTGCGCTGCTGGATATCCTGCTGCTGTCACCCTTCACACTGGACGTGTTAAAGTACGCTGTCCACAAGTCCATCCCGATGTCATTGAAGCGAAGCCCTGCGATGTAGCGGAGGTTCTTGTACTTGATCTCGCTCTTGTCGACGGCGATCCGATTGTCGTACAGCGCCGTGATCGCTCGGCCGACAGAGTCGATTGACGGGATGCCGCGATCCTCGCCTCGGTTCTCCTTCCACCATATAGAGAACGCTGCGTGGAAGTCTGGCTTAGAGATCATGCAGTCCTTGTCGTACTGGCAGCACTCATCGATGAAGCCAGCGACGATGTTGCTGTCCGTCCGCATTGCGCTGATCGACTGGACCATCTCTTCAGTGTCAAGGAAGTGCCCTCGCTTCATAGCTCGCTGCATTCCCTCAATTGCCCAGTTCAGTATCCCCGATCGCTCCGTCGCCAGTACCCACTCTGCAGGGCTCGCGTAACCACCTCTGCGTGCATCTGCCGCCACACCCGTAGGCGCCTCGGTGCTGAACACGACGTGGCACTGTATGATCTTCAGTCGGTTCTCGATTGCTCGCGACGCCTCCTTGAATTGGGGAGGACTGTTTGTTCCCCAGAAGACAGGTGATCGGAAGCTGTGTGTAATGATCGGACCGTTCTTCACGTTGACGTTGACAGGATCGCCCGATAGGAGCGCTTTGACAATCGCGCTGAAGTGCCACTTCGACTGGTCAAAGGCCTCATGCAAGACCCACGGAGCTCGGCGGAGGAACTCCATCAGGCCGTGGGCGTTCTCGAGAGTGTCGAATGTCGTGGTGTTAGGTCTAGAGGAGATCAGTCCTCCCATGACGGACAGGATGTTCGACTTGCCGCTGTTTGACGGACCGACCAGGACCAGTGCCCTCATCAGAGACCGCGGCTTCTTGTCAAGTAGGGCCATCCCAAATATCTCCTGGATGACAGATATCGTCTTCTCGTCGCTCCGGAAGATGTCCTGCGTCATTCGCTTCCAGTTGGGACAGTCCTGGCTGGGATCGTAGTGCGCCTCAATCTGGTAGGTGGTGTAGTGGCTGGGATCGATGGTGCTCAGTGTAAGGTCCGCGGGATCGAGGATACCCGACAGCGTGGGGATCTTCCCATGGTTGTCCCACTCGACCTTGTCCCGACCTATCTCGGGGCTTCGGAGGACCCAGGCTCTAGTCTCACCGACGATCTTCTGCGTCGATGGTATCCCCAGTGCTCGGCAACCTTCCTCCGCCTCCCGATCTAACCAGATGCGGACCTCTCCTGGCGTCAGTATCCTCCACAGACCTCCCGAGCACTTCCACACCTGCTCTCCGATGATGATCAGGGCCTCATTCCGGTTCTCGAGCGACTTCATGATCCCCTGACCGAGGAGCGTGTGGATGTTGCTCTTCTTCTCTTTTTCTTCTTTCTTCGGCCTGTGGTCGGACATGCGGATCACTGTGCCTGTGCCTGTCTTCTCAGATTGCTTTCGCGTCTGCTTCTTCAGCCAGTCCTCGCACATGCGTCGGATGCTAGACTCTTCCTTCCTCCAGTCCCATGAACTGTCCCCGACGCCTTTGGTCGCCTCGAGGACGACAGCCACGACCTCCTCTACATCAGTCCCCGAGGACAGCATGCTCGCGGTCACGGACAGCTGCGTGCTGTGGATGGATGTTTCCCCATCGCCCTGGTAAGTCATCGCAGCCAGGCGCTTTTGCACGTCCACTGGCGGCCTGTAGGCCATGGTCGATGCAGCCTCCAGGAATGGGTTGGACTCAGTCCCCTTCTTCGGCACCACGGCCCACTGCCGACCTACCCACTCCTGGAGCTCTTCGATCGAGTATCGGCGTCCTGTGCTTGAGAGCACCTCGACTTCCTTCCACTCGTCATTCTTGGTGTTGTGGCTGCCTGGGAGACGCATCAAGGCGGCCCTGTGGGCAACCAGAGGATCGCCTCCGCATATGATTGACAGGCGCCTGAGCAAATCTTCTATGAGGTCAAAGTTCCCGGTAGGCCGGTCCAGCAGCCAGTATGAGTGGACGCCGTGACCCGAGGCGTGCATCCGAGACGGTGGAAGCTCTAGGGAGGATAGAGCCTCCACCGCCTCTTCCACAGACACCAGGAGATCTTTGGCGTCTGTGTCCACGTGGAGCATCACTGCCTCGACAGCATTGCTCTTGTTCCTGGGTTTCCTGGCCTGCATCGTGCTGACGCAGAAGAATAACCCCCTTCCAGGACGGTCCCACTTATCCTTAAACTCTGCTATGCGGGCAGTGTCCCTAGTCAGGACGTTCCTCTCGCCCGCCTCCTCCGTGCTCTTGGCGTTCGGGAGAGAGCATATGTAGACTTCACCGACTGTCCCATTCAGTAGTGCTTCTTCGATGAAATCCTGCACAGCTCTCTCCCTAGTGTAGCGTAACCCCCCGAAGGGGGTTGCACCATATCGTACTACTTTGCGCGGGACTTGGTCGGAGCAGCGACAGCAGGTGCGGGGGCGGGAACCTTGCTCTCCCAACCGACTAGCTCGAGCATCGGGACCTTGATCCGACCGTACTCCTTGATCGGATGTGCGTAGCTGTCCACCTGTAGCTCGACGATCGGGTAGTCAGCAGGACGCTGCCGCATTGACTTACCGTACTGCTGGCAGAGCTTCCCGATAGCGTTGATGCCGCCCTTCGACGATGTGGTGAAGGTGTACATCTTGTCTTCGTCGATCTCCGTTAAGCCGACATCGCGGAGGACCAGGTAGTTAGTCCGCTGCCAGGGATCGCGCGGCTTGCCCGTCATGTCGACTTCCCAGGAGCTCTCGTCATTGTCACCGAGGTCCTTCCGGTGCATCGGCTTGTAGCCTTCAACAACAAGACCCATCAGCTGCTCTGTGGGCTTGTTGTCTTCCCACTTCACCCAGCCAATGTAAAGCTGGTCCATCACAGCAACCAGCTTCGTTCCTGGCTTCATCTCCGTGTTGTTCTGGCCGACTAGCCAGTCGCCCTTGCTAAACTTCAGGAGCTGACCGACAAGGTTGTTCTGCGACGCCTGCGCGCCGTAGGCCTCGAACGGGTTGTACCCACCAAATTCTGCGATGCTCGTCTCTTCTCTCACTGCTACGTCGTTCATCTGTTTACCTTTCTCATTTTATGTAGACGTTAAGTCGATCCGTCGGCTCCCCGACAGTCGAGAACGACTCTACGTCAATCCCAGCTTTCGCTGCTTCTTCACGCAGCTTAGTGTAGTCGTACGACACACGTCCCTTCTGCGTGGACCATGACACTACTCCAGGTATCCTACGGATGCCTCCCTCCCGCAAACGTATTTTTAACTTCTCCTGCGATAGGCGAAACTCTTTTTCAGCTTCGTCTGACGCGAACTTTGCAGAGTTATAATCTCTGCACAGATCCTCGATCTCCGAAACAAACTGCGGATCTGTGCAGTTGTCTGCCTCTGGCACCTCCTTTCGGTCTTGGTTGCATATCTTAGCAAACGCGCAGTACCTGCACTCACTGCCTCCAGCAATCCATCCTTCGGGAAGAAGCTCTGTCGCATCCTCCGCGAGGAGGATACGCGTTGCGCGGTTGTGAGCGGCCCTGTAGATCTTCTCGTCAAACTTAATAGGAAATTCGACGATCTCGTTCCAGAAGGACGCATCGACGTAGCTGATCAGTGCGTAGTTAGGCTTCCACTGTGTCGTCTCGCGGATCAGTCCTAGCTGGACTTGAACCTGGAAGTTGTGCTCGTCCTTCTCCTTTGTTATGTTTACGCGAGGATCGATCGACTTGCACTCGACGGTGATGCAGTCGCTGTCCATGCTCTCGATGCCAAAGCGCTCTAGGGCATTGAACGGTTGGTTGATTAGTAGGCCGTCGGGAGTAGCTGACAGGTTGTTCTTGATGAGCGTCTTCTGGTCCTTCCCACTAAACAGCAAGTCCTTCTGGAAGCGGCTGCGCATTGCAGGTTCCCAGAAGAAGTTCTCGACTGCGTCTCCTCGGAGAGTCGCACCATAGCTGCCGGACAGGTCCTTGCCTTCATCCTTCTTATTCTTGTAGTAGTAGACCTTACGTGCGCACTGCCCAATCTCGGACGCGCCGATTGTCTTCGTCCTGTCGTGCTTCCACTCTTTCTTAAGCGACTTCGCATACTCGTCCAGCGTGTCTTTAATCATTTGCACTCCTTCCAGTTAGCTCCGATCTTCCCGTCAACAGTCAGCGGTACGGAGAGCTCTACGGTCTTCTCCATGAGGCGCTTCATCTCCTCGTATGCTTCCATAGCCTGGGGCGTCCGAGGAAGCGATCCTACAAGTTCGTCGTGGACCGTGATCTGCGGAACGCCGAGAACGTCGCACACCCCGCTCTCGTAGATGTCGACCATGGCCTTCTTCATGATGTCCGCTGCAGATCCCTGGATGCGTGCATTTAGGGCCTTGTGCGTGAATGCGCGCTTTGCGCCGGGTATCTTCTTCTGCAGTATGCGAGTGTCTCCGTTCCCGTCCGTGACAGCCCACGCGTCGAACCGTCGCTTCCGCCCGAGCAGTGTCGTGATGACGCCGGTCGAGGCAGCAAGGTGCGATGCTCGCTTCGACAGGGGACGCATGAACGGCGCTCTGCGGTGGTACTCCTCCAGCAACTCGCGGCCTTCATCCTCCGTGAGTCCCAGTGACGCGCACAGCTTTGCAACGCCTTCTCCGTAAGCAATGCCGAAGTTCACGGTCTTCGCAGCACTGCGGCTGAGGCCGGTCATCTCGGCTACGATCTGGTGGAAGTCCACGCCACTGTCCGACCGATACCGCTCAACGACCTCAGCAGATCCAGGGAGCTTATGCGTGTAGGAGTCATGCGCCATCAGTCGGTACTCGATCTGGCTGTAGTCGATGGAGTACAAGTCCTCTCCCTCGTCGGGGAGGAACATGCTCCGGATCAACTTGCCGTCGTCGGTCCTCGTCGGGATGAACTGGAGGTTCGGGTTCGACGATGAGAAGCGTCCACTGACCGCGCCGTAGTTGTCAGTCTTCAGGGGATGAAACTGGCAGTGGATACGTCCCTTGTAGTGAGAGTCTAGGAGGCATCCCTTCAGGAACGTCTCCCGAAGCTTGTCCATCTTCCTGACTTCCAGGATCTTCTTTGCGACTGGGTACTCGCACCTCTCCAGCCACAGGGCCGTGAACGAAGGCGCCTTCGTCTTTGGCGTCCTCGGGTAGTCGAGACCGAGTGCGTCAAAGAGGATGGACAAGTCCTTAGCATTCCACGGAGAGACTTTGGCCTTAGCGATGGCCTCGATCTCTGCAATCTCGGTAGCTTGCTTCTCACTGAGGGCATCGTACATCTCCTGAGCCTTGTCGAGGTCAACTCGTATTCCCCGGAACCGCATGTCGAGGAGCATCGGGATTAGCTTCGACTCCAGGACAAACAGGTCCCACAATCCTTCCTCCTCGAGCTTCTCCTTCTGCTTAGCAAAGATCCGGAGGGGAAGATCGACGTCGCCCTCGGCGTACTGGGCAACCACGCTCCCCGGAGCTCGCCAGATATTAGATTTGGGGTCTTTCTTCCCGAAGTTCTGGACGAGGTAGGCCTCCATCTCGTCGTCCTTCTTCCCTTCCCCGAGGTAGATCTGGGACAGCGCCTCGAGGGAGTAGGACAGTCGGGTCTCGCACAAGAGTGGCTCAGCGACCTGGATGTCATAGTAAGGTCCAGAGACGGGAACTCCGGCTGCGCGGAGGAACCCTAGATCGTAGATGATGTTTGCCCCTACCTTCGGAGCTCGAAGCGCTAGCTGCGGGCGGAGCCAGGAGAGGACCTGGTCTCGGTCCATGTTGTCCCCGCCCTCATGTGCGATGGGGTAATACTTCCGGAAACCAGCCTCGGTCCCGACTGCAATACCGACGAGGTATCCATCACGATGATAACCCGGGCCCCTCGTCTTGAGGTCCGGGTCTCTTGTCTCGACGTCTATCGAGATCATTCCCTGCCCTTCCAGGGAGGGAAATATTACTCCCATCCGATCATGCCCCGCTTCTCCCACTCTGCGATGTCCCTGGGGGATATCCCCTTGTCCCGAAGCTGCTGCCGAGACATGCCCGTACGTACCATAGCAAACCGGCGGTGCATGTCCCCCGCAGGCATGCAGGGATTGGGAGCGACGAACGACAGCACAGGACCGCGCTTCTCACGCAGGACGGGCTTTGGAGGCCATTGGGGTATGTATGGCGGACAGACCTTGATCCTTATGCCAGCGAGCTCCTCCGCCTCGCCTACACGCCCCATTCGAAGTAAGGCCAGAACGATGTCAGTCTTGGTAATCCGACTGACATCGACTCCCTGCCTCGAGAAGTACTCCTGGAGATCACTCTCCATCGACCAGCTCCACGAAGCCGTCCGCGATCGTGTTGGACAACCACTGGCTGGCGTTCTTCCGGTTCTCGAAGTGCGACAGGTAATCCGACACTGTCTTGACATCGCCGCGGTTCATGACCTGGAAGTGCTTCCAAGCCTGCGTGCCCTCGCGGCGGGGATTGCGGAGGACCTTGATCTTGATGATCTTGTCGCCGTTCTTCGTCTTGCGAGGACCAGCTGGCGCGGTGCGGGTGGACTTGCCTTCGATTAGCTTCTTAATTTTCTCCCGCACATCGTCGGCGAGGGACATCTCGTCGAGGAGTCGAAGATTTACGGATGTGTGTATCTCCTGTTCGGACTTCTCGGGGACGGCGACTCCAGAAGATTTAGCCCCGAGCTCCTCGATAACTTCGGCCTCGACCTGCCTAGCGCGGTCATAGTCCTCCTGGGCCTGCTCGAACTCGTCGGGGATATCGGCGGCGGGAGCTTCGATGACTGTGTAGTCACCCTTCTTGACGAAGTTATCGAAGGCCTTGTTGCAGGCGCTGATGCCGTCGGCCTTGCTGGAGAACTTGGAGTTGCGCCACTTGTCGACGTACCGGTTGTACGTGTCGACGAGCTCTTGGGCGCTGAGGGAAGAGAAGTCCGGGCGGGTGATGGTGTTCATGTTAGCGTCTCCTGTTTGGGTTAAACAAGAGGATGCTAATCTAAAAGAGTAAAAGAGTAAACCCCCTTACTCAAGAAAAATTACTGAGACTCCTGCCTCGTCGAACATGATCTGCGTGTACTGGGCGTCTTCCGACCAGGGAGGATGCTTTACAGGCGGAGGACAGAAGACTCGCTTGACTCCGCGGTTCACTATCGACTTCGCACACTCAGAGCAAGGATACATGGTGACATATAGCGTAGAGCCGCTCGTATCGAAGTGCGTGTTGTCCAGGACGTTCCTCTCTGCATGCTGCGTGAACTTGTACTTCAGCTGCTTGTTGCAGAGGCGCTCTGGGAGGTCTGTTATTCCTCTGGGAAAGCCGTTGTAACCTAGCGAGACCTCGCCAGGCCTGCCAACGAGGACAGCGCCTACCTGCGTGCTCGGGTCCTTGCTCCACTGAGCGACGTGCTTTGCGAGGCCCATGTACTTATCGTTCCATGTCTTGCTCATAGCTTTAAGTGCACTCTCTGGTTTGGGTCACCGATGCTTCCGCGGAGGAACGTGTTGAATGCGAGACTGACACGAGTAACACACCGATCCTGCGGTGTCGCCTCTACCTGGTGCATCATGTCAGAAGAGAAGATCAAGATGTCGCCGGAGCCTATCGGCACTCGCCAAGTCATCGAGTTGTACCTGTTATGGTTCTTCGGAGGAACGCGGATCGTGCTCCTGACGCCAGACAGGAACGTGATCGAGTCAACAGACCGATCTGCATTTATGTACAATACGCCGGAGAGGAAGCTGTTGTCGTGGGCGTGGGCGTGGTGCGTCTGTCCTGGGTAAGTATAATTTAACCAAGACTGCGTTATGTAAATCTCGACGTCGCTGTCGGGGTCATAGACTTCCTGAAAATATGCTTGCAAGTGAAAATTTAGTTCTTCCTTCAGACTACTGAAGATCGGACGATTGAGGATGTAGCTGTCTTTACTGATCATGTTCCCTATGTTATGGACTAGATCTTCAGAGTCAGTATCAACAAGCACCTTCTCACGAGCTGTGAACTCTCGTCCCAACTTTGCAGCGTACACTGCTTTTGGGAATATCTCTAGGAGCTTCATCCCTTCTCTCCATTCAACGCGGCGCTGGCGGCTCGTAGTTCATTTAAAAATGCTCCTATAATTGGATGCTTTGAATATTCGTCTGGATATTCCGTTTGGTATTTTTCAAACGCCTTTAACGCCGCTTCCAGTTCCGCGATGCGGGCGCGCAGGCTCTCAATCTCTCCGCGCGCCCACCACTCCATCGAAGTTTTTGGAAACGTGCTGTCCATAATTCGTCGCTCAATCTCTTCCGCCGACACTGCATCTTGGTAGGGGCCGTCATTTTCAAACTGGTCACTCATCTCTTCTCTCCCTTCAGCGCGGCGTGGGTCATGCTTCCCTTCCAATCTTCATCTCGGACATTTCTATTTGAACCATCGCTGCAATGCCCGTCACTCCAACCCTCGCGGTATGCGTCCTCAACAAGCGCCTCCAGTTCCGCG
>Ga0075470_10000266_pt1 | contig 17352 bp, 22 predicted proteins | sample DEB19_08_DNA_4_FD_71482 | JGI IMG/M metagenome (GOLD analysis project Ga0075470, IMG submission 71482) | Aqueous microbial communities from the Delaware River and Bay under freshwater to marine salinity gradient to study organic matter... | ecosystem: Environmental > Aquatic > Marine > Coastal ... | reverse complement strand
AGATATGAAGGGCTAACGAATGCGAGTCATAGGTTTATGTGGATTTGCCGGTGCAGGCAAATCCACAACCTCTGAATACTTAGTCAAATATCATAATTTTTATCGACTAAGTTTTGCACACGCCTTGAAAGAAGTTACCGCAGCGGCATTCGGTTGGCCGCGTGAGAAGATGGAAGGCATCTCATCTCTCGATAGAGAATGGAGAGAAACGCCAGATCCATTCTGGTCTGAGATTTTTCAACGCCCGTTCACGCCAAGAACCGCGCTGCAATACATTGGCACTAACGTCTTTCGAACCCATGTGTTAGAAACATTTTGGGTGAACAATCTCATCGCACGGTTGCATCAATTACCAGCAGACGCAAACGTGGTTGTGGATGATGTCCGTTTTATTAACGAAAAAACAGCACTACAGTCATTAGGTGCGTCATTTATTATTATTCATCGACAAGATAAGTGGACACCTGAACATTACCGATTGTGGGAACATGCAGGTCAACCCGTGACCAGTGAGATATTACATCCATCCGAATGGGAATGGATTACAGAACCAAACATTGTACACGATACCGTGTTTATTAACGATGGTAGTTTTGACCGGTTGTATGCTACAATAGACAACTGGTTAGAACAGCATACTTGAGGATTATATGATGAATACACCCTATACATTGACCGATTCGACCCTTGAAATTCTGAAAAACTTCGCCAATATTAACACACAGGCAACGTTTAAAGCCGGAACATTTCAACGGGCTTGCAATCAGAGCCGTAATTTTATCGCAGACGTAGAACTATCAGACCCGCTTCCCGTTGAATGCTCGTTGTATGAGTTGAATCGTCTGCTCGGCATCATTGACACGTGCAAGGGAACCTCGCTACCGTCGATTTTGTTTGAAGACGCATCCCTGACGGTACTACATGATCATGGTCGTGTGACGATTCCATATGCTCATGCGGATGTGGTGACCAAGCTTCCAGACAATCAGTATCGTATGGATCACGAAATTGCCTCATTTGATCTTCCAGCCGCCATGTGGGCGAAGATGAAGAGGACGGCAGCGATTCTTGATGCAAATGCCCTGTACATTATTATTGACGATGACGGAAAACTTCAGGTCAATCTGGTCAATGAAGAAAAGGGTAGTGATTCGACCGGCGTGGCGACCTACAACATGCCAAATACAAATATCGTAGATGATAAGCCAAACACATGGGCCGTCAAGTTTGATGTGCTTCAGCTTATTCCCGGTGATTACACCGTGAGAGTGGGAGATATCAGTATTGCCGGTACCACACGTCAACTGTTTGGAATGTTTCTGACACTGAACGACCCTACGCGAAAGGTCACCTATTTGACATCAGGACATGTTGTAAAGTCTCGATAAGTGTGGTAGGATAGACCTATGGCTCTCACACAATTTATTTGGACTGAAAAATATCGACCGTCGACTATTGACGACTGTATTTTACCTAGCGATACCAAGAACACGATTAAGAGTTTTATCGCACAGGGTGATTTACCGAACATGATTCTGTCATCGACCAACCCCGGCATCGGAAAGACGACGCTGGCGTTGGCGATGTGTAAAGAACTGAACGCAACGACCATGTTTATTAACGGGTCGGAAGAAAGCGGTATTGATGTGCTGCGGACAAAGATTAAAAACTTTGCCGCAGCCTTGTCTCTCGACGGCAAACGCAAGTATGTCATTATTGACGAAGCGGACTTTTTGAATCCAAATTCGACTCAGCCTGCGCTGCGTGGGTTAATTGAGGAATTTGCAATCAATTGCGGGTTTATTCTGACGTGCAACTATAATAATCGTATTATTCCTGCATTACAGTCACGGTGTACCAACATCAATCTTGAAGCTTCACCAGATGAACAGAAGATACTCAAGTTGAAGACGTTAGATCGCATTCAATATATTTTGCGAGAAGAGAAGATTACGGCGGATGAGAAGCTCATCATCGGGGCAATCAAGCGTTTCTGGCCAGATATTCGTGAAACCATCAATGAGATTCAACTGGCGTGTTCTGATGGTGTCTTAACGCCTCGTGTGCTGGGTAAGCATAATGACGTGCAGTATGATTCTCTGTGGAATGCTATCAAGACACGAAATTACAAAGACGCTCGTGCATGGATTGGCCAGAATGCGAATATCGACGCGGCGAGTTTGTATCGAGCCGTGTTTGATTGGCTCCACGAGAACGCTGATGAAACGACACTGCCGACACTCATTGTGTTGACGGCGGATTATCAATACAAGCATTTGAGTGCAATCGACCCTCATGTGCATCTCGCCGCCTATGTTCTGGAGATTATGCACAATGCCCGATACAAGTAAAGATTGGGAAGAAGACTGTCTCACGTTTCGTGGTGAAGTTCTGACCGGAATCGGCGCACATTGGTGCGTCGAATGGGATGATTTACCTATTGACGAAACCTGTTATGAATGGCCCTGTTGTGAATATGCGGTGGCTCTGAATATTCCTTCAACAGTTCATAACTGGGTAAATCAAACAACTGAATGGGTGGACCCCGAATGAGTAAGAAAACTTCCGAAACCAAAAACACGACATTTACCACTATCAAAGCTATTTCAGAGACACGACCTCTTACGTATAAGGATTTGAAAGACGCGAACGCGCCCTATGAACCGTTTCTGGTGAATCGGGCGTTTTCGTTGTCTGAAGATTCGGCGTTAGCTGCGTCTCTAATGAATTTGCGCGGGCATCTGGATGCAGACATTCAAGCGTCGTTTTATATTCATGCCTTGCGCCCACGTCGTCGTTTTGAAAAATGGCCTAAGTCGTTAGAACAAGACGATGTTGCTACTATCGCTAAATACTATGGAATGGGTCGTCGTGAAGCTACTCTTCATGCGCGACTCCACACAGCCGAACAAATAACCGCGATGAAGGAAGTATTGAAACTTGGTGCTGAACCATCGCGAATTTAGCGATGGGGTCAGTTCTATGAGTTTATATAATTACGAATCAAGTTTCATCGAGGTGAAATTTCCGATTATATATGCGAACGGTCAACACGTTCCAGCCGATAATTTTTTAAAAGTAAAAGAAACCTTAACACGTATTGGCGCACCCGCATATGTAAAAACCCCTGAAGGGGATACAACAAAGATTTTATGGCAATCATGCCACATCTTACATAAAAAACAACGGTATTGGCTAGTGCATTTCAAAGAAATGTTCTTGTTAGATGGTAAAGAATCACGCACTATCATTACCGAAAATGATCTAGCTCGGCGTAATGCTATCGCACTAATTTTACAAGATTGGGGTCTTATCGAAATCCTCGATACAATGCGTGTTCATACACCACAACCAGCGCCCATTGAAACCATCAAAATCATTTCATACCGAGACAAGCAAAATTGGGAACTCAAAGCCAAATATGAAATTGGAAAGATTCATGTGTCATGAATATAAGTGACACGGGCATTAATCTGATCACGGAATTTGAAGGCTTTCGAAACACCGCATATCAAGATGGCGCGGGCGTTTGGACAATTGGGTATGGCACGACAGTTATCGATGGCCAGCCCGTCAAACCGGGAATAGTGTGTACCGAAGATGACGCAAAAGTATGGCTCAAAACGGATATGATGACGGCAACACGTGCCGTGTCAACATTGTGCAAACAACCATTAACACAAAATCAGTTTGACGCGCTCGTCTGTCTCGTCTATAATATTGGCAGTGGTAATTTCTCCGGATCGACCATTTTACGAAAAATCAATGATCCGGCACTCGGCCCTTCAGCGGTGACGCAGGATAATTTTACCGCATGGAATAAAATTAGAAACGACGGAAAACTGGTCGTGTCTAATGGGCTAACACGACGCAGAAAAGCAGAATATCAATTATTTTCAAAATGAGGACACTATGAATCCAGAAACAGCAGAATTGGGACCGCAGATTAAGATTATCAAGTTTATGTCAGGGCAGGAAGTCGTTGCGCGAGTGATCGGCGGCGACGGTATTGTGTATGTGCTTGAATCACCTCTCACTGTGCAGCCTGTTCGGCAGGGTGATAAGATTGGCATGGCACTCACACCATTTTCTCTCGCGGGCAACGCCGACAAGCAGGTCACAGTGGCAAGTTTGCATGTGACGTGTATGATGGACCCCGACGAGCAGTTCAAAACACACTATCTCGCCAATATCGCCGGTATTGAACTCCCAACGAATTCTCCCGGCCCTCGTATTAGTTTAACCGACTAATCGTTCGTCATGCCAACGGAAGTATGCTATACTTCCGTTGGTTCTATTTGTCCAATCCATATGCCATCATTTTATGATACATACACAAATATTGCGGTAATTAATAACGATATTTGTATCCGTCTTCGCCATCCTGAAACAAAACACGGTGAGTATTATAAAATCACCGACTTCACACCAACAACGTTTTCGTTAACGTCGTCAGAACACATGACCGATGGGTGGAAAACGCTTGATGGCACACCACTTCGGCAGCGAGTGCATAAAAATATCAAAACATATAATATCTACGTTGACCAAGCCGCCGCAGAAGGAAAAAAGATTTTTGGGGTCATTTCTCCGATGCATCAGTTTATGGCGTCCTACACCACATCACAGTGTGGGGTTCCATTTGATTCCATTCGCGCTGCGTTTCTGGATATTGAGGTGGAAACCACTGGAGGATTTGCCACACCAGAAAACCCATACCAGCCCGTGACCGCCATCACTGTAGAGATTTGGGGAACGTATTGGGTGTGGGGTTTTGGTGATTACACACCTACAGCTAAAAATATTAATTACACAAAATGTAAGAATGAAAACACGTTACTTACGTCGTTCATTAAATGGTGGACAACAGATTATCCTGATATTATTACGGGGTGGAATACCTCGGGTTATGACATTCCGTATATTATCAAACGAATTAATCTACTGCATAAGGATGGTCATCTGAAGTGGGATGCGCGTGTCTTATCGCCATGGAGAAAAATCACCTCTCGTTCCATTACTATCATGGGTCGCGAACAAGAATTGATTGACATCGTAGGTGTCGCCTCGTTAGATTATCTTGATTTGTATAAGAAGTTTAGCTCGACGCAGCGAGAATCATACCGACTGGATGCTATTGCTGAAGCTGAACTTGGTAAGAAGAAATTGTCATACGACGAGTATGGGTCGTTGCAAAAACTTGCGGAAGAGGATTATCAGAAATTCATTTCGTATAACATCACCGACGTTGAACTCGTACGGGCGCTGAATAATAAGTTGCACCATCTAGACTTGTGTGTGCAGATTGCCTATGGTGCCCGCACCAATTATGTGGACACATTCAAACCTGTCCGTTTGTGGGATGCCATGATGTATTACGAGTTGTTCTCTAAACACATTGCTGTCCCTACCAAGATCGACCAACAAAAAAATGTCGATTTTATGGGTGCATATGTAAAAGTTCCGATTGTTGGTGAACATTCATGGGTGGTGTCTTTCGACGTGAATTCACTATATCCGTCTATCATGCGGCAGTGGAACATCAGTCCAGACCGGCATTTATCCATCGAATGGCTGCGTAATCGGTTGACCCAAATTGAATACGAAGACGTTAACACAGATATTCAAGTATTTTCGAGTGAAGAATGCACTCCGAGAGAATGGATTACGAACGTATCATCGGACGATATAAAAATTGTTCGGTGGGCATTACAATCACTCATCGAATATCTCGAAACCAGTGATATCGATAGTATGTTGCGTGATATCTCCGCGCATGATGACCCATGGCCGTGGCTGCGCGTATTATCAGTCACAGTGTCTCCAAACAAGCAAGCATTTCGCGTTGACCATATTGGGTTTTTGTCGGAAATGTTGGCCGCGTTATATAATGAACGGTCTGCAAATAAAAAAATTGCAACAAATGCCAGCAAAGAAGTTGAGCGCATTGAGCATATTCTAAAAGAACGAGGAGTACAATTTTAATGGAACCCCCTCTTGAAGAGTTATCGACTGAAGAATTATTAAAGAAACGTAGTGAACTTAAGGCGTTAGCTATTCGCGCCAACCTTCAGCAAACTACGCAAAAAACCGTCTTAAATTCTGTGTATGGTTCATATGGCAGTCCATACTTTCGGTTTTTCGATTTGCGGCAAGCGGAAGCAGTTACCATGGTCGGACAAACTATTATTCGATTTGTCGCAAATTCAATCAATGAATATTTGAACAAACAATTCGGGACGAGCCGAGACTATGTTATCGCCAGTGATACCGATAGTGTGTATTTAAAACTATCTATAGCTGTTGCCAATATGACAAATACCGATGCTATTATCGAGTATCTTGATAAGTATTGTGAAACCGAGCTTCAAGAAGTCATTGATAATGCGTTTAAAAAGATTGGTTATGTCTTCAACACTCAAGAAAACGTACTAGCGATGAAGCGGGAAGCCATTGCTGAGTATGGCATTTGGACTGCGAAGAAGCGATATCTTTTGTGGTTACATGACAATGAAGGTGTACGATACGATCCTCCAAAGCTTAAAACAGTAGGCGTTGAAGTTGTTCGCTCGTCCACCCCAAAGATTGCGCGTGATCATTTAAAGAAAGCGATTGAATACTTTATTTTGCGTGATGAAGATAGTTTTTATAAACTCATTGAAACCGTTGAGCATGAGTTCATGACTCGCCCATTTACAGATATTGCATCGCCGCGCACCTGTAGCAAGATGGACAAATATCCGATATTACCGAATGGGGCGTTCAGCCTAAAAACGCCTATTCAAGTGAAAGGTTCGTTGATTTATAACAAACTCATCAATGAACTTAACCTTGAACAAAAGTATCCACTCATCCGTGAAGGTGAAAAGATTCGATTTTGCTATCTCAAAGAACGCAATCCGTTAGGTTGTAACGTTATCGCGGCACCGCATATATTACCGACCGAGTTGAATTTAGAAAAGTTTATTGACCGTCGTGAACAATTTGAGAAGACGTTCGTTGCACCACTCGAAAAAATTATTGCGTATGGTAATTGGTCGGTGCATCCAAACGTCACGCTATTTTAACAATTCATAAAAATATCTAGTATACTAAGCAACAGGAGAACAAAAGACTATGTCATTTTTTAAATCGATTATCAAGGATCTTCCAGCAATGACTTCAATGGCGGTGGATGGCACAAGCTCATCTGAATTTGATGGGTATGTCGATACCGGCAGTTATACATTAAATGCGGCATTGAGCGGTTCCATTTTTAATGGAATCCCAAATAACAAAGTGACCGTATTTGGAGGTGACCCCGCAACCGGTAAAACATTCTTTGTGCTGGGTATTATCAAGCAATGGCTTACTGATAACAAGGAAGGGTATGTGTTTTATTGTGACACGGAAAGTGCGGTCACCAATAAAATGCTTGAAGACCGAGGGATTGATTTAACCCGCGTAATTAAATCCGAACCTGAAACGATTGAACAGTTTCGGCAAACAATTTTACAGCTACTTGATAAGTATATGGAAGTACCAATCAAGCAGCGAGAGCCATTGCTGATCGTGTTGGACTCACTCGGTAATCTGTCTTCCGTAAAGGAAGTGGAAGACATTCGTGCTGAGAAAGACACTCGCGACATGACGAAGGCTGGTTTGATTCGCGGCACTTTCCGTGTGCTTCGGTTGCGCCTCGCTAAAGCGAATGTGCCGATGGTCGTCACCAACCATGTGTATTCTGTCGTCGGCGCGTATGTTCCCACCAAGGCACTGAGCGGTGGTAGTGGGCTAATTTACGCCAGTGATTGTATTGCGATGCTTTCCAAGTCAAAGGAACGCGACAAGGAACGTAATGTCGTCGGGAACATTGTGAAAATCAGAATGGAAAAGTCACGTCTCAGCAAAGAAAACTCTGAGGTAGAAGTACGTATTTCGTATTCGGGTGGACTTGATCGTTTCCATGGTATTTTGGAAATGGCAGTCGATGCTGGTATGGTTGAAAATAATAATGGTCGATATCTCTTTCCCGGTTTTGAAAAAACAGCAACAGCTAATAAGATTGCAGAATCACCAACAACATATTTCACACCAGACTTCCTGAAAAAGTTGGACGAAAATTATGTACAACCAAACTTTAGTTATGGACGAATTGTCGCTACACAGAATGAACCAATTCTTGAAGAAGAATAAGAGAGTTAAACCGTATGATTGAACCGATGATTTTAGCAAATTTAGTAAAGGACGAAGAATATACGCGGAGAGTCTTGCCCTTTCTTAAAGCTGAATACTTCACCACGGCTTCGGGGAGAACTATCTATACCATCATCAATCAGTTTGTGTTAGCGTATAAAATTCCACCAACATTTGATGCCATCGAGATTGAATTAGAAAAATCGTCATTGAATGGAAACGCACACGCAGATGCAAAAAAACTCATTGTTGATATTACACAGATTCTAAAGATTGATGACTCCCGAAGACCGTGGCTCATGGATGAAACAGAAAAGTTCTGTAAACAACGAGCTATTTATTTGGGAATTGCTGAAGCGATTGAACTCATCGATAGCACACCAGAAAATGCGGCGTCCGTTCCGGATATTCTCAAAGAAGCATTATCGGTTGGGTTTCGAACTAATATTGGTCATGATTATTTTGAAGATATCGAAACACGATACAATCTCTATCATCAACAACGAACCACAATTCCGTTTGATTTAGAACTCTTTAACAAAATCACACGGGGTGGATTATCACCTAAAACATTAAACGTTATTGTTGCAGGCACCAATGTAGGAAAATCTCTGTTTCTGTGCCATGTGGGCGCATCGACAATAGCACAAGGTAAGAATGTGTTATATATCACGTTGGAAATGGCAGAAGAACGTATCGCTCAACGTATTGATGCAAATCTTCTTGATGTAACCATGGATACGTTGGAACAAATGCCATTAAAAACCTATCAAAATGCTTTTGAAAAGTTACAGCAACGACAAAAATTTGGAAAGTTGATTATCAAGGAATACCCGACGAGTGCTGGTCACATTGGTCATTTTCGCGCATTGCTTGATGATTTGGCATTAAAGAAGAAATTTGTTCCTGATTTATTGATTGTCGATTATATCAACATTTGTGCTAGTGTCCGGTTTAAAGCAAACGGACAAACTAACTCATACACCTATGTGAAGTCTATTGCAGAAGAGTTGCGCGGTTTGGCGGTCGAATATAATGTTCCGTGTTTAACCGCAACACAGTTCAACCGAGAAGGTTACGACACATCAGATCCGTCGTTAACGAATACCAGCGAATCGTTTGGGTTACCACAAACGGCTGATTTACAAGTGGCGCTCATTACAAGTGAAGAATTGCAGCAAGATGGGCTACTCATGGTCAAACAATTGAAAAATAGGTATGAAGATATTTCGAAGTTCAGACGATTTACAATTAAGGTTGATAAATCGAAAATGCGGTTGTCTGATGACAAAAATCAAAATTATGTATCAGACCCCATTCAACCAAGCCATTCACAAAAAAATCATGTGAAAACTGAGGATTGGCGTATATCGGATGAAGAATTAAATCAGTTTATTAGACCAGAAAAAACAAAGCCAAAGGATAGCAGTCCGTGGAAAATTACGTTTTAATCCGCAAATAAATATGGCATATGAATATACGGGCGCTTCAACAAAGTATCGAACAAGATAGCCATGTTGTGTCCTCTGCTATAAATTATGTTTTTTCTACAACAATTAATCGGGTTAAAAAAACAAATCGTGCCGTCAACGCACTCACGTTTGTCGGGCACTTAAACGCAGCACTAGATAAAACGGGGGTGCGAGTCCACATCGATACTGATGACTTACTCGCATCCCCAACAGATCAATTATTTTATCCAGTGTTGAGTGCATTATGTTATGAACCAAAACACGCCGAGAAGCCAGCGAAAATTAGGCTAACAATATCCCTACACTCATCAACAAATCGTTTAGTATTATCAGAAGACGCGTGGGAATTTTTTAGATTTAAATTTTGGAAAATTGTTACTCACGAATTAGTGCATCGCGCTCAATATCAAAAAGGCCGTACCGAACAAAACATGTTCGTATTCAAAACTCAAATTGAAGACGTGAAGTCAGAACAATACAAAAATCAAAAATATTTGGGTGAGCTTGATGAGATTGAAGCCTATGCCCGTGATTGCTACGAAGAATGGCATTACTTTTATCCAAATACGGAAATGACGTTAGACGCATTACAACAAGATTTCGGACCCCACGCTACACTACCTACCATCGAATTTTATTACGAAACATTCGGTGATATTAACGCGCTTCCCGTTAAACGCTTATTTTCTAAGACATTAGAGTGGAACAAACACGTGAAACTCCCCATCGCACAATATATACCAAAGATAACAGTCACATTACAAAAAATGAAGGAACAAAATAAAACTAAATAGCATATGACTATGCTTATCGAACAACAACTCATTAACATATTTGAAGCCTATTCCGGTCCTCGACCTGTCGTGTTTTGCGATGTCGATGAAGTGCTTGCTAATTTTCGCGAAGGCGTTCAACAAACATTTCCTGATGCAGACTTATCAACATATCCGAAACTTCGCAGTTTCTTAAAGAAACGCGAATCGTGGGAATTGTTGAAGACCGAAAATCCTCACATTTTTCGAAATTTGCCTGTCATGGACGGTGCGAATGAATTAATGAAAGGACTGTTAAATTTAAAAAAATTGAATTATATCAGTTTAGAATTTTTGACAGCCTATCCGGAAGAATGGCGGAATGACGAAGAAATGAAATACATCTCAATTAACGATAAGCATCATTGGTTGTTAACACATTTTCCCTTTGTTCATAAATCTGATATTCATGTGTGTCTTAGAACGGAAAAACCTTCGTATGGCGTAAAAGCGTTCAAAGAAACCGGTATTCGGCCATTATTGATTGACGATATGAAAATTAATATTGAACACTGGCGTTATGAAGGGTTTCAAGGAATCGTGTATCTGAATCCCAAACAAGCGTTGTCTGAAGTCAAGCAATACTTGACGGTAATGGTTACAGATGCGTTGAAAACACAATTGCCTAGCATTAACAAGAAACGTAAGCCACGGTAATTCTATGAAAACCGCCGTTATTCTTTTTGGAAGATTCAACCCGCCGACACGAGGACATCAAGAACTTATTGAGTCATATGCATTGCCGTATGCTAAAAAACATAAAGCGGAGTGCATTGTGTTTATTACGCACACAGAAGACGCTGATAATCCATTAACCTATAACGAGAAACGATCCATTATTCATGCGCGTTTTCCAACGTTGCGTATTGGCGACGAGAACGTGCGGACTTTATTTGATGCATTACATGTTACCGCCACAACACACAAACATATTTTTCTCATTTGCGGTAAAGACCGTAGTAATGAATTCAAGACTATGGTTCGTGAATGGAATCAAAAGCATCCGTCTATTCATGTGACCGTGGTTTCAACACCACGTAATGAAGACGCGGTAAGCGGTCATTTATTGAGACAAGCTGCGCGTGACGGAGATGTTGACACGGTGAAGAAATTAAGTATGAAAACGACCAATCCATCAGCATTAATACGAATTATTCAAAAACGTTCAACTACGATGAACGAGGAACATATGACATTTAAATCATACGCTCAGTGGGTGTCAGAAGCAAAAGATGATGAGTTTACCCCGTTAGATACGCCGGGTCAAAATTCGTCACCCAAGAAGAAACCGAAAGATGAGCCACAACCAACAGATACCGACGAGGCGGAACCAACCGACGAACCGGACGAATCGCCAGATGAAAGTGACGAAGATACACCGTCGCAACCAGCACCAAAGCTGTCTAAACCTCTACCAGCCGATGCGACAGAAGATGATGGTCGTGTACCGTCAGATACGCCCAAAAATCAATCAAAATTGGTGATTCACCCGGATATCCGAATGAAATATAAAATGAAAGAAAAGGCGAAACGTTTGGTCAGTGGCGATAAAACAGAACGCCTAAATAAAAACAGTAGAGTAGGTGTCGGGCATTATATTTAACATGGGAGCAAATGATGAGTGAAACACCAGAATTAGTAATTATTGATGTGGCAGAAATTCGCGCAAAACAGGAAGAATGGATTGCACAACTTCAGCAAATCCAAGCCGAACACCAAAAACTAGATCGCCATATTGCGACATTAGAAGGCGCAATTCAGGCATGTCAAGTTTTTATAGATATAAATACCAAACAGGAATAACCTCTAGGAATTATTAACCATGGCAGATAAAAAAATTACAGAACTTACCGAACTCACGACTACGTTAGATCAAGATGATTTATTTGTCGTTGTCGATAATCCGGGGTCCGCAACACCGATCACTAAAAGTCTCAAGGCATCAACCTTATATGGCGGTGCGTCATACTTAACCACGAATACGCTTCCAACGCGCATTTTGTTGAACGGTATTATTACTTCAAACGGTGTAGCGGCGTCGTCAGGATCAAACACAGTTGCGGGCAAATTTGAAGTTAATACCACGTCGTATTCTACAAATACGAATTATCAATACGGTATCGTTGGCATTTCACGACTCAACGGTGCAACCGCTAATGTGACCGTTGAACACGCTGCCGCCAAGTTTATTCTTGATGTCGGTGCTGCTGCTGCGGTTATCGCCAACACCCACGCACTGATTATTCAAGTGACCAATAATGCCACACGCGTCCAAAACACCGCATCGTTTATCGGCTTCGGTGAATCATCAAGCGGCGTGACTAGCACTACTACATATCTGTTTGATATCGGTCTAAATGGAACCGCCAACGTATCTGCAAATACATCAGTCGGTGCTAACAGTTTAGCCATGGTCACGAATTGCACGTCAACAAAAACCGCTAATCATATGATCAAAATCCGTGTGAACGGAGTTGATATGTGGTTGTTAGCATCCAACGTCGCGCCAGCCTAATTATAGTCTAGGTGAGTCCAATTAGAGAGAGGATTAACTCCTCTCTCTTTTTTTATCGTATCATGCAAAATCTTACTAAAAAAACCTTCTTTGCGTATGCTCTTCAGATGTATAATAACCCTAGTTGTGGGGGCATAGAAGAATTTGAAGAAGATTTATTACGAATTAAATATACCAAACGCCTTTTGCATCGATATAACAGAAATAAAGAAATTCCCGTTCGTCTCGTTCTCAACCACATTATTGGTATTACCAATGTATTTCAGCCACATTCTGTGGCACGTTTATTATTTTTCAAAATTGATCCATGTGCGCATTCTTCTTTAAAGACAATTCTTGAATATCTCAATCTCATGCCTGATGAAGTGTTTCTAATAGACGGACGAACAATACTAAATACTGATATACCAAGGGATGAGTTTTTGTGGAAGCTTATAAAGGACACGGTTGAACCAAATGGAACGCTTATCTGAAATTTATGATGTTTATACGTTGTATAAGCTATTAAACCAGCCGTATAACGAAACGTTATTATTTGAGCATGGCATCATTAACGACCGGGGTCATGTTCTATTAACGACCGATACAATGACACCCTTGCAAGAAAAATTGTGGTCACCCTTTAATCAAGTGGTTCATAAAATTAAAGAAGCTATTGCTACGTCTCCCCTTCCCAATAAAATGATGCAGCAATACACCGCAGCTATTTTTTTGTGTAATGAGTCACAACGAGTGAAGACGTTATCGAAGCTTTCTCCCGACTCATTGTTAATAACATTTATGGGTCCGCGTTCGCACAATTACGTGAAATGGGCATCGAGTATCTGTGAATCTCGGTTTATGGACGAAGACATGGCGTTGCCCACAACGTCTGCTGGCGGCGGTAATATCGCGGGGATTGGTGTGGGGCCACAGGGTGAGCCGGGTAAATTACCGAAGAAATTTGCCGGTTGTCAAGTATTTGAAGTCAATTCATCCACATTTCAAAAATGTCTGCATGGAAAACTTCGGTATGAACAATACAAGAAATATGTTGGGAACGACCAGATTGGCGAAGAAATTAGACAGTATGGCCGCAAGAATCCAAAAAAAGGAATTATTCTTATGGATGCGGTCACGGGGTCCATGTTATATCTAAAGCGACCACAAATATGACACCTATTTCTAAGCCAAAGAAGAAATCGAATACGAATGCTAATGATATGGCTCTTTCTATCGCAATGTTGGAACAACACGCAGACCAAACAACGGAGCGGTTCGAAGTGCTGGGAGAAAAATTCGATAGAATTTTAACAAAAGTTGAAGAATTAGCCCTCAACACCACGGCTTTAAATACTCGTCATGATACACAAATACAAGTTTTACAACGACAAATGGCGAGTAATGAAACTATTATTACACAAATCCGTGAAGATATATCAGCAATGTCTTCAAAAATAACGGATAATGTGAGCAAAAAAATCGATCAAGCCTTAGAAGAAATGGCAAAGAACACTGAGGCGACCAATAAAAAATATGATCTGCTTGAATCCCGTGTTCAAGTGATTGAACGGTGGCGTCTGCTCCTGATTGGTGGCTCTATTGTCATCGGTGCTATCGTTATGCGGGCGCTCGATATCGCTTCTAGTTACATGTCAAAGTAAGTATGTTATACTATCGGTATGAGTCAGTGGCTAGACGAAAAGTATATTAATCTTATTGGCATCCAGCTATCCAGATTTCACAAGCAATCAAATAATATTTGGTCGTTCAGATGTCCCCTTTGCGGTGATTCTCAAAAAAACCGCAACAAGACGCGTGGATACTTCTTTTTATACAAACAGAAGTTTTTCTTCAAATGCCACAATTGTAATGAGGGGATGTCGCTCAAACGATTTATTCGAGAACAATCCCCTGAATTATATCGTGAATATTTGCTGGATGTGGTGAAAGATGAACGGCCTGCATCCGTGGAAGTTGTTACCAAGCAGATTATCACATCCACCCCTACATCACCAATGTCATTGCCGTCTATCTGGTCATTAGGCAAAGGTCATGTTGGGTTCGATTATTGCGAACAACGTCAACTATCACGCATTGCTATGGAACATTTATTCTTCACCGATGAATGGACATCATGGATTCGTGATTTAGGGTGGGCATACAAAATGCCTGAAGATTATGCACCGCGTCTAGTCTTACCATGGTTTGATAGGAATGGCTCATTGTTGGGCGCACAGATGCGTAGAATCGACGTTTCTGGTAAAGATGGCCGATACGTCACATTCAAGCGCGACGACGACGTAGACAAGATTTATGGCTTAGATCGCGTGAATTTTCACGAAACTATTTACATTGTCGAAGGCCCAATTGATTCATGGTTTTTACCTAATGCGGTCGCGTCCATGGATTCAGACTTATATCGGATTAAAGAAAAATACTTCCCGCACCATCACGCAGTGTTAGTGTGGGATAACGAACCGCGCAATAAAGAAGTTGTGCGGCATATACAACACGCCGTGAAACAGCACGTTCCTGTTGTTATTTGGCCGAACCATATTGAACAGAAAGATTTAAATGATATGGCCAAAGCAAATATAGATTGTCAGCAGATTGTGAAAGATTATACATTTGAAGGCTTACATGCCAGTTTGGAGTTTACACGATGGAACCGATTGAAAGAGATATCTTAGACCACGGAAAAGTAGTATTAATTGACGTGTTTGGTAATGACGAGCGTATTGCTACGATTGCCCGCACCTCCTATAAAAAAGGCACAAAGCCAGTCAACGCTGATCGAGGTTTATTACGATATCTCATGAAGCATCGTCATACTAGCCCGTATGAGATGGCTGAAGTATGTTTTTTTCTTAAACTACCCATTCTTTCAGCACGGCAGCTAGTTCGTCACCGCACCGCTAACATGAATGAATTGTCAGGTCGATACAGCGAAATGCAAGATGAATTCTGGATTCCTGAATTAGAAGACTTGGGGCCGCAATCGGTTATCAATAATCAAGGACGTGGTGAAATGGTCAATGAAATTGCGGCCAAGAAAGCCCGTCAGAATATTATACTTGCATCGGAAGATGCGTTTGAAACGTATGACGCCTTGCTAAATGTTAGCAACGTATCACGTGAAGTGGCTCGTTCTGTATTGCCATTAAACACCTATACCGAATTATACTGGAAATGCGATTTACATAACTTTTTCCATTTCGCAAAGTTGCGTATGGATAAACATGCACAGAAGGAAATTCGCGAAATGGCGACCGCTATGTATGAGCTAGTGAAGATGTTTTTCCCGATTTCCGCAGAAGCGTTTGAAGACTATATACTATACGCACACACGCTGTCGCGCCTTGATATCGATCTTCTGAAGATGTGTCTAACCGGTCAAACACCCACACTTGAAGCAGCAACGGATATCGGCATGTCGAAGCGTGAATATTCTGAATTCATGGCATGGTTCAATGCCTTAACCCAATAATTCGAAAGGCTCGTATGTCTAGTTCCGTCGAAACAAAATCAATTTATAACGACTTTATTACTCCATGGTCAACCGTAGGGTATTTGACCTATAAACGCACGTATTCTCGTCGTTTAACCGACGATATTAACGGTCCCACTGAAGAATGGCAAGATACCATCAGTCGTGTCATTAAAGGCGCAAACGAACAGCTTGGTTGCGGGTTTACTGCCGATGAGCAAAATCGTCTTCGCTATTACATGACCAAACTCAAAGGAAGCGAAGCTGGCCGATTTTTGTGGCAGTTAGGCACGTCCACCGTTGATCGTCTAGGTCTTCCATCACTACAGAATTGCGCGTTTGTGGTTGTCGATAACCCAATTCGACCATTTACATGGACGATGGACATGTTGATGTTAGGAAGCGGTGTTGGCTTTAATATTCAGCGCGAACATGTGTCAAAGCTTCCTCCTGTGAAGAAGAATTTTAATGGTCCGATTCGCCGGGATGAATCGGATGCGGATTTCATCATTCCGGATACGCGTGAAGGATGGGTTGCGTTACTTGAGCGCACATTAGAAGCGGCATTTGCTCGTCGCAAATCTGCGTCATTTACTTATTCAACGCAGCTTATTCGCGGCAAGGGTGCATTGATCAAGGGTTTTGGTGGGGTTGCTAGCGGCCCAGAAATTCTATGTGAAGGTATTGCGGACATTTCAAAAGTATTAGAAAAACGCGCAGGCAAGAATCTTCGACCAATTGATTGTTTGGACATTATGAATATTATCGGGAGCATTGTTGTTGCAGGTAATGTTCGTCGTAGCGCCCAACTCGCCATCGGTGATCCTGACGATATTGAATATCTTCTTGCCAAGCGTTGGGATTTAGGTAACATTCCACCATGGCGTAGCATGAGCAATAATAGTGTGG